>FSXN01001058.1_pt1 | contig 13365 bp, 11 predicted proteins | sample 1638221 | NCBI WGS metagenome assembly FSXN01 (sample SAMEA3914788, study PRJEB12502) | metagenome | biome: forest; material: soil | place: Canada | collected 2011-07-03 | depth 0.1 m | reverse complement strand
GGACGCCGTCGCGATCGCGCGGTATTGCGCGGTTCCAGGTGCTGCTGGATGCGACCGAAGCCCTGCTGGCGGAGGGAAACCCGGAAGACGTCGGATTGCACCAGATCGCCGAGAAGGCCGGCGTCCCGGCCGGTTCGGTCTATCACTTCTTCCCCAAGCGCGAGGCCGCGCTGCTTGCGCTGCTGGAGCGCCACCAAGCTCATTTCGACGCGCTCTATGGCCTGCCTATTCCTGGCCACGAGCTGACGAGCTGGGATGCGATCCTGCGGGCGCTGTTTCTGCGTGCGGCGCAGTATTACAAATCTCACCCCTCGGCTATGAAGATCGTCTTCAGCGGCTATGCTTGGGAAATCCGCGACGCGGGAACGCGGCGCATCGGGTCGAATTCCGAGCGGATCTACAGCTATCTCGACAAGTATTTCCACATGCCGGCCTTGAGCGATCATGCAAGTCGATTCGAAATCTGCCTGACCATTCTGCATGCCGTGTGGGGCATCTCGTTTCAACGTCACGGCACCATCACCGACGTCTATCTGGAGGAGGGGCTGGAAGCTTCCTTCGCCTATTGTCGCCTGTTCCTGCCGCCGCACATCGAGCGCAGATAGCGCCCGGCGGCGACGACCAGGGTCCTAGGCGTTGACGTCCACCACGATGCGGCCGCGAACCTGGCCGTCGATGATTTGGCCGGCGGCGGCCGGGACGTCGGCCAGGCTGATCCGGCGAGTCATCAGGTCGAGGGCGCCGAGGTCGAGCGAGGCGGCGAGCCGGCTCCAGGCCGCCTGCCGGTCAGCCTTGGGGCGCGTGACCGAATCGATCCCGAGCAGGCTTACGCCGCGCAGGATGAAGGGGGCCACCGATCCAGGCAGGTCCATTCCCTGGGCCAGGCCGCAGGCGGCCACCGCGCCGCCGTAGCGGACCTGGGACAACACATTGGCCAGGGTGTGGCTGCCGACGGCGTCGACGGCGCCGGCCCATCGCTCCTTGGCCAAGGCGCGGGCGGGGCCGGACAGGGTGGCTCGGTCGATGACGTCCGCCGCGCCAAGCCGCCTCAGATAGTCGCCTTCGAGCGCTGCGCGCCCGGTCGAGGCGATCACGCGGTAGCCCAGCGCGGCAAGCAGGGAAATGGCCACTCCGCCGACCCCGCCAGAGGCCCCGGTGACCAGGACCTCACCCTTGTCCGGGGTGACGCCGTGGCTCTCCAGCGCCATCACGCACAGCATGGCGGTGTAGCCGGCCGTGCCGATGGCCATGGCGCATTCGGGCGAAAGGCCCGGGGGAAGTTTCAGCAGCCAGTCGCCCTTGACCCGGGCCCGTTGGGCCAGGCCGCCGTGGTGGGCCTCGCCGACGCCCCAGCCGTTGAGCACGACCCAATCGCCGGGCGCGAACCCGGGATGCGCGGAGCGCTGCACCTCGCCGACGAAGTCGATCCCGGGGACGAGGGGCCAGGTCCTGACCACCGGCCCACGGCCTGTTATGGCCAGGCCGTCCTTGTAGTTGAGAGTGGAGAAGGCGACGCGGACGGTCACGTCGCCGTCCATCAGGTCGGCTTCGGACAGCTCGGCGATCTCGACGCGCGGCGCGCTATCGGTGCGGGTGAGCAGGAGCGCCTTGAAGGTCTCGCTCATGACCGACCCTCCAGGGCGGGAGCCTGGCCGAACCGTTCGCCACGCTTGCCGCGCACCGCCAGGTCGACGGTGAGCAGGCGTCTCTCGCCAGAGACCCGCATTTCGGAGCCTGGCATGTTGTACATGGCCTGGTAGTCGCCGAGCGAGTCCTCGAGCGCGGCGGCGAAGCCCTGGTGATCCTGGGCCTTGTTTATCTGGATCTTGGCCATGCGCAGCGCCTCGGGGCTGTTTTCGGCGACCCGGCGCGCCCAGCCGTAGGTCTCCTCTTGCAGCGCGTCCGGGGCGATCACCCGGTTGACGAAGCCATATTGCTGCGCTTCGGCCGCGGTGATGAATCGGCTCTCGAAGCAGAGCTCCTTGGCCCGGCGGACGCCGATGTCCCAGGGTATCGACATGTATTCGACAAATCCGGCGAGGAATTCCGCAGTCGTCGCCGCGAACACGACGTCCATGGCGGCGGCCAGCATCCAGCCGGCGTAGATGCAATAGCCCTCGACCATGGCGATGGTGGGCTTGGGGAAATTGCGCCACTGCACCAGAAGATCGAGATTATAGCGCTTGAACTGATCATAGGTCTGGATGCCGGGCTTAACACCAAGGCTTTTCCGGTATTCGATCTCCTCGGGCGTGCCCAGATCATGGCCGGTCGAGAAGACACCGCCGGCCCCGCGGACGATCAGCACCTGAACCGCATCGTCGGCCCGGGCAAGCGTGAAGGCCTGCTCGATCTCGTCGAGCATCCGGTAGCCCTGGGCGTTGCGATAGCCCGGACGATTGAGGGTGATGATGCCGAGAGGCGCCTCGACCTCGTAGGAGATGTCCCTGAATTCCATCGATCTTGTCTCCCTAGGCTGCGCCCGTCTTCTGGGGCTTGTCTTTTTGCAATCGGCCGCGTGATCCGGCCTCGCCAGCGACCCTTGGCTCGAGGGCCGCTGAGGGTCAGGCGGGCCGGTCGTGGGCGGCGAGGTCGTCGCAACTGCTGATGAGCTTGTCCGCGATTTTCCTGGCCAGGGCGTTGGTGGAGCTCGCGGTCTCGATCCGGTCGTAAACGAGCTTGGCCGCCACCAGGTACACGCTGGTGCTGAAGGCGCTCCCCTGGCCCTTGAGGCGGTAGTCCTCGCCAATGGCGGCGAAGGGCCTGGACGGGGCGATGGCGAGGTCCCTGACTTCGAGCTCGACCTTGGCGTTGGGGCGGTCGCCATCAGTATTGAGCAGGGGGATCGAGATCAGCGCGTGGTGGGCGTTGAGCGCGGAGAATGATCCGGTGATCAGCCAGCCGGCCGCGGGCGTCGGCGCATCGGGCGGCAGGTACTGCGCCGTGACGTGCGCCGCGTTTAGCGCCTTGACGATGGCCAGCGACAGGTTGGAGGCGTTGGCGTCGGCCTTGCGAGTGTGGATCCGCGCCCGCAGCCGCGAGATCGGGCCGTGCGGCGGGTCCTGCTCGACGTCCACAGAGGTCAGGTCGCGCACGTAGATGGCTGGGCTCGCAGGCGGCGGGGCGGCCGCGTCGCAAAGCTGGGGGACCATCCCGAGGGCCAGGGCGACGAGAGCGATCGAGGAAAGGCGCTTCATTCGACTTGGCTCGTGCATGGGCCGCGGAACGCTTCGCCGTCGCAGGCGTCGCGGCGCGACCGCTTCCGCCGGCGCGAGGCCCGCGGCGCAGTGTGTAACGACCGTTACATGAAACATGTGTTACATGAAGCGAGTATTACGTGCAAGCCGCCGCGGACAGCTTGGCCTTCACAAAGTCGCCAATGGTGACTTATGCCGTCGACCCCGACGGCCACGCTCGATTCCACAGGTCTCCGCGCGGGAACCGACGCAACGGCAGTCCCTCGAAAACCCCCACGTCCGCCGCCGCCGGCTGCGAAAGGACCGACACCATGACTATCACCGCGAGCGTAAGCCCCGGCGCAGAAGTCCATGGTGCGCGAAGGGCGCGGGCGGCTTGGGCGGTGCTCGCCGTCATCGCGGCCGGAAGCGGGCTCGCAGCCTGCGCCTCCGAGGTTTACCTGCACGAGATGCCGGGAGGCCAGTTCACCAACCTACGGGAACAGGCGCGGGCGATGGGACTCGAGGCCCGCTGGCCGGAGGTGGCCGAGGCCTATGCCGCCGCGAACCGCGTGTTTGGCGACATCATCAAGGTGACGCCGTCGTCCAAGTTCGTGGGCGACATGGCGCTGCTGATGGTTTTGCAGGGCCTCACCGAGGCCGCCGTCTGCGATCCCGACACCGACATCGCCTTCCCGGCCGGTGGTGGAGATGCTGCGGGGAGACCTGGGCCAGCCGCTTGGGGGATGGCCCGCGGCGGTCCAAACCAAGGCGCTCATGAAGAGGCGACCCTGACCGAGCGCCCCGGCGCCCTGGTGTCGCCGACCGACATCGAGGCCATGCGTGCGCGGCTTGCGGCGGACCTGGAGTGGCCGATCGACGACGAGGCGCTGGCGTCTTCGTTGATGTATCCGAAGGTCTTCAAAGAGTTAGTCGCGACCCGGGACGCCTATGGTCCGATCGATAGGCTACCGACCGCGGTATTCTTCAGCGGCATGCGGTCGGGAGAGGAAATCGCCGTCGAGATCGAGCCGGGAAAGACCCTGGTGATTCTGTTGCAGGCGATCGGCGAACGCGAGGGCGACGGCTCGGCCAAGCTATTCTTCGAACTGAACGGCCAGCCGCGGATCGTGCACGCCGCAGGTCGTGCGGCCGGTCCGGCCGCAGGCCGTCCGAAAGCGGATCCCGCACAGGCGAGCCAGGTTGGCGCGCCGATGGCGGGGGCGGTGGCCGCTGTCGCCGTTCGCGCGGGCCAGATCATCGTGGAGGGGGCGCCGCTGCTGACCTTGGAGGCGATGAAGATGGAGGCCGTCGTCTATGCGCCGCGCGCGGGTGTCGTGGCCGAACTCCTCGCCGCCGCGGGCGATACAGTCGAGGCGGGCGATCTGCTGCTGCGGCTCCAATAGCCGCCAAGTCGAGTGGAAGGCGGGCGGGGCCGCCGCCGTAGATGGCGACGGCCCCTGGGGATCAGTCGCCGGCGTGCTGCGCGGCGTCCTCGATCAGAGCGACGACCTCGCGTGGATGCGAGCGGTAGACCGAGTGGCTCGCGCCGGGGATTTCGACCGTGTGGCTATGGGCGCGCGCGGCGTACATGCGCTCCAGGTCCGGGCTGATGATGCGATCGGACTGGGCGACCATGTACCAGCTGGGCTTCAGCTTCCAGGCCGGGTTGACGATCGGGGTGCTGAACACCTTGCCAGCGGTCAGGAACTGCGAGCGGGCTTCGAATTCCGCCTCGGCGTCGGGCAGGTCGGCGGCGAAGTCTGCATGATAGCGGTCGGGCGCCAGATAGGTGTAGCCGTCGGCGGTCTTGACGATGGCCTGGCGGCCGGGTGCGGGGTAGCGCGCGCCGTTGCCGGTTTCGGTCTCGTCCGTGTCCGGCGCGTGGGCCGCCACATAGACCAGGGCGGCGACCTTCGGATTGACTCCGGCCTCGGTGATGATGGCGCCGCCATAGCTGTGCCCGACCAGGATCAGGGGGCCGTCGATGGTGGCGAGGACCCGCTGGGTGGCGGCGACGTCGTCGGCCAGGCCGGTCAAGGGCTGCTGGACGATCTTCACGTTGTAGCCGTCATGGATCAGCAGGTCGTAGACCGGGCGCCATCCGCTTCCGTCCACCCAGGCGCCGTGCACCAGAACGATGGTCTTGACCGGTGCGGCGTGCGCCGCGCCTGCCGTGGTGATTGCGACCGCGGCCATGGCGGCGGTCCAGACGAATCTGTGCAGCTTCATTTGATGTCTTCTTCCGTGGCGAGTCGACGCTCGAGGTCCCTACGGCCGCCCCCGTATGTCGGGCGAGCCGCGGCGTCGGCGTTGTGTATGCGAGGTGGCGCTCATGTGGCTAATAAAAATACAATATGGAGCATAAAGAAAATATCTGTATGCGATTTGGAGGCTGGCGTCGCCGGGCGTACACGCCCGGCGACGGTTCAGATTCGCCCGCGCGGTTCAGTAACAGCGGGCGACGCGCACATAGCGGCCAAGATAGGGGTCCCACCGGAGGTGCTCGCGGCATGCCGGCGGAGGGGCGTAATAGACCGGCGGAGGCGGCGGGGCCGTGGCCCGGGCGACGGCCGTTCCGACCGCCAGGCCCGTCATTCCGGCGGCGACCGCGCCGCCGACACCCCAGCCCCCATGGCCATGCCACTCGCCTGGGCCGCCATGCCAACCGCCAGGACCATGGCCGCCGCTCCAGCCGCCTGGACCGTGTCCGCCGCCACCAGGCCCAGCGCCCGGGGCCGGGCCGCCGCCATGGCCGCCCTGCCATCCGCCGCCGCCGCCAGATCCAGCGCCTGCCCCCGCGCCGCCGGCGTGTCCTCCTTGCGGCCCGCCCGGGCCGCCCGAGCCCGAACCGCCCCCTTGCGAGCCGCTGTAGCCGCCCGAACTGCCAGGGCCGCCCGAACTGCCAGAGCCGCCAGGCGCGCCGCCGGCGCCCGGCCTAGATCCGTTGGCCTGGCCACCGTTCGGCGCGCCCCCGAAGCCGGCTCCGTATCCGCCGGCTCCCTGGGCGAAGGCGGACGAGGCGGCGGTCGCCACCGTCAGGGCCGCAAGGCATGCGGGCAGGGCGCTTCGCAACATAGACTTCATGCTCGACTTCCATCTTCACGCCGTCGGCGATGCCGCGGCGCTTCGGTTTTGATTGTTGGGGTGTAGATGCAGCGGGCTGAATGCCCGATGACATCGTGTTCACGCGGCGGACATGTTCCCGCGAGCCGAAAATGGCAAGTCTAGGCGAGAAAATTGCGTAATTTGGCGGGTGTTATTCCCTAATGTATATGTCACCAATGCGTTTGCGTGCATGACTATGCTGTGGTGATTGAATTATGCTCATTTTCGTATGGCGGAAGCGTCCTATAAGCATTTTGGGTGAGTGGCTGTTACCTCAAATTAATTTGAGCGACGGGCCGGCTCGGCCTAGTTGACGTGCTGTTCAGCTTCGCCATCGGGCGCCACCTGGGCGCGGGAGGGGCTGCGATGATCAAACGTTCGGCGAGGGTGAAGGCTATTCTGTCGTTGTTTGCGGCTGTTGCGGCGGCGAAAGTTGATCCGGAGACGCCCACAGTTCGGCCTGCAGTGTTGCGCCGGCAAGGTCGATCGGATCGATCATGCGCTCGGAGTCCAGCTCAGCAAGTCGAGCCACGACGACTTGGCCAAGGCGCTCCGCGACGCGACCCGAGTTCTCAGCTTTCGTGCGTGTACCTAGGATCAGAGACAAGGTAGATTTTCAATGGGCAAGCTGAACCTGTCTACGGGCGGATCTGGCTTCGGCCGTCTGCGGCTGGTCGTGGCCTTGGCGTTGTTCTGCATCGGCGAGTGGTTCCTGCCCCAGGCGATCGATCCGATCTCGACTCCATTGATGAAGGCCTGGAAGGCGCTTGGCCTGCCGTTTGGACCTCATTCGCCGAACCTGGTCGGGCCGGCGGGTCTGATCGCGGGCACCTTCAGCGCCACCCTGTTCGCGCTCGGTCTGACCGTGATCGCGGCCCTGGTCTCTGGCCGCTCGTTCACGGACTTCCGGATCCGCCCGCTCCGGCCCGGCAGGGCCGGGGAGGGGTTTGTCATCGGCTTCATCATGGTGGCGGTGCTGATCCTGGCTCTGGCCGTGCTCGGGACCATGAAGATCGCGCCAAGCCATCAATCTCCGGGCGGCTCGATCTGCTATCTGCTGGTCTGGGTGATCGGCATGAGCTTCGTCGGCGCCGCCGAGGAGCTGCTGGGGCGCGGCGCGGCCCTGAGCCTCCTGTCCGAACTCACCAACCCCTGGGTGGCGGCGATCCTGACCGCCGCCGCGTTTGGCCTGCAGCATCTCGGCAACGGCGGCGAGACGATCTCCGGCATCGCCATGACGATCGGCTTCGGGCTTGTCGCCGCCCTTGGCGTGATCCGCACCGGCTCGATCTGGTGGGCGATCGGCATGCATGCCGGCTGGGACTGGGCCCTGGAGAATTTCTTCGGCGCGATCGGCAGCGGCCTTCGGTTCCAGGGATCGTTCCTGGTCAGCACCGGATCGAACCCGGTCTGGCTGACCGGCGGCAGTGCGGGTCCTGAAGGGGGCGCCCTGGCCTGGGTCGTGCTCGGCGCCCTGGCGCTCTACCTGGTGTTCGCGCGCAAGCCCGCCCGCCTGGCGGCTTAGGGCGCAGCGTGGGAGAAGTCGGGATGATCCCTGTCATTGAGCGCCGCGACGCGCTGACCCGATGGCTGCTCGAGGTGGCTTTGCCGCTGTGGGCGACGGTTGGCGCTGACCCGGCTGGAGGCTTCTTCGAGCTGATTGGGCAGGACGGTCGACCGCTGGCCGGTCCGCGAAGATGCTTCACCACCGCGCGGCAAGCCTATGTGTATCAGCTCGCCGGCCGCTGGGGCTGGGACGGCGCGGCCTCGGTCGACCACGCCATGGCCCTGTTGAAACGCCTGCGGCGGCGCGACGGGGTGTACGCCACCGCCATCGACCCGGCGACAGAGCAACGCAACGACGCCTTCGACCTCTACGACCAGGCCTTCGTCCTGTTCGCTCTGGCGGTGGTGTGGCGCTCGGGGCGCTATCCCGAGGCTGCGGTCACGGCGCTTGCGACCCTGAAGGGGCTGCAGCGTCGCTTCAAACACCCGATGGCCGGCTTCGAAGAGGGGGCGCCCGCGGTCCTGCCGCTTCGCGCCAACCCGCACATGCACCTGTTCGAGGCGGCGCTGGAGTGGATCGAGGCGGCGCCGGACGGGGCGCAGCCCTGGAGGGCGCTTGCGGACGAGATCGCCGAGCTCAGCCTTCGGCGTTTCATCGATCCACACACCGGCGCCCTGCACGAATTCTTCGCCGGCGACTGGAGTTTCGCAAAGGGCGATCTCGGCCGCATCGTCGAGCCAGGCCACCAGTTCGAATGGGCCTGGCTGCTCTCGCGCTGGGCCTGCCTGGCAGGACGCCCGGACGCCCTGGCCGCCGCGTGGCGCATGGCTGAGCTCGCCGAGGCGCACGGCGTTCGCGACGGCGCGGCCGTCAACGAGCTGTGGGACGACCTGTCGATCAAGGATGGCCGGGCGCTGCTGTGGCCCCAGACGGAGCGCATCAAGGCCTGGGTCGCCCTGGCCCTGGCCGCCGAGGACGCGCGGTCGCGCGCCCGAGCCGTGGCCCTGGCCAGCGAGGCCTGCGCCGGCCTGCTTCCGTTTCTAGCCACGCCGACCGCAGGCCTGTGGTTCAAGCAGCGGGATCCGGAAGGGCGGTTCGAAGCAAGCCCGGCCCCGGGCCGGTACCTGTATCACATCGTCTGCGCGATCCAGGAGTTGCACAAGCTTTAGCAGCGGGCGCAGGGATCGTCCTGGCGGTTGGGACGGCCCGTGCCCGCATCCCCTTCTCGAGTCGGAGCTGCGCCAACGCCGGGGGGAGGCTGCAAAAGCGCTAACGCTCCCCGACCCGCTAAATTGGAAACCCAGATCGCCTTCACGTAGCGCCGTACTCAGGCCTCGACGGGCGAGGCCTCGACGGTTCCGCGCCAGGCCCGCGCACGTGAGCGATCGGGACGGCGGCTGTGGAAGGCCATGACACCGTCGTTGATCGGGGCCAGCTTCAGCTCCATCACGTCGAGAGCATAGTTCTGGCGCACTCGCCACGGCGTCTTCGGGCCCTGTTTCGGAAAGGTGCTGATCGAGCGGGTCACATAGCCAGAGCTGAAAGACAGCAACGGTTCCGGGTTCGGCACATCGGCGCCGCGGCCGGGCGTGCACCAGTCGAACCCATGGCGATCCATATATCGGAGTAGCCGGCAGACGTAGTCGGCCGTGAGGTCGCACTTCAGGGTCCAGGAGGCGTTGGTATAGCCGAATGCAGTCGCCAAGTTTGGCACGCCATTGTACATGCAGCCGCGGTAGGTCAACTTCTGGCTCATGTCGATCGGCTCGCCGTCGACGCTGATGGTCATGCCGCCGAGGAGCTGCAGGCGCAGGCCGGTGGCCGTGACCACGAGATCCGCCTCGACCGAACCCCCGCTTTCGAGCCGCAGGCCGGTCTCGGTGAAGCCGGAGATGCGGCCGGTGGTGACCGAGGCGCGGCCATTGCGGATCGCCTTGAACAGGTCGCCGTCGGGGACGATGCAGAGTCTCTGGTCCCAGGGCTGGTAGGGCGGCGAGAAATGGGTCGCGACGTCGAAGTCGGGCCCAAGCTGGCGACGCGCCATCTCCTCGATCCTCGCCCGCGTCTTCTGGGGACGGCGCCGAGCGAGATTGTAGAAGAACATGCTGATGGCGACGTTGCGCCAGCGCACGAGCCTGTAGGCGAGCTTTGCAGGCAGGGTGGCGCGCAGCCGCTCGACCATGCGATCCCGGGTGGGCAGGGACACCACGTAGGTTGGCGTGCGCTGGAGCATGATCACGTGGCTGGCCTTGGCGGCCAGCGCCGGAACCAGCGTCACCGCCGTTGCGCCGCTGCCGATCACCACCACCCGCTTGCCCGCGTAGTCGAGCTCTGCCGGCCAGGCCTGGGGGTGGACGACCTGACCCATGAACTGATCAAGCCCCGGAAACTCGGGCGTGAAGCCGCTGTCGTAGTTGTAGTAGCCGGTGCAGGTGAACACGAAGCGGCAGGTGGCGTAGGAGATCGCTCCGTCCGAGGCGCGCTCGATGGTGAGCGTCCAGCGGGCGTCGGTGCTGGACCAGGCGGCGTGGACCACCCGGTTGCCGAGCCGCAGGTGTCGCTGTAGCCCGCCCTCCTCGGCGGCTTCACGGATATAGCTGAGGATCGATGCGCCTTCGGCGATGGCCTTGGGACCCCGCCAGGGCTTGAAGCCGTAGCCCAGGGTGAACATGTCGGAGTCCGACCGGATCCCCGGATAGCGGAAAAGGTCCCAGGTTCCTCCGACCGCATCGCGGGCTTCGAAGATCACGAAGCGCTTGCTGGGATGCTTGGTCTTCAGATGATGGGCGGTTCCGACGCCCGAAAGCCCCGCGCCGATGATGACGACGTCAAACTGCTCCGCGGTCATCGGCGACTCCGTACTTGCTCATTTCAGAAATGAAGCGGGCGACCCGCCCGGGCTGGGTGGGACCGGTCACGACTGCGCCGCCGCGAGTTGCAGGAGCTTCCAATAGCTGACCGGCGCTAACCGCTCGACGACGGAGGCCAGCTTGGCGTCGGCGCCGACGATGATGCGCGGCCTGCGGCGCTCGATCCCTCGCAGGATGGTCTCGGCCGCGGTCGAGGGCGGGAGGCTGAGCTTCTTCTCGAAGCTGGTGGAGCTTTCCTGCCGCCCCGCGCCGCGCGGCGGCCTGGCGTTGGCCGAAATCGAGGTGGCGACGCCGCCAGGGTGGACGACGCTGACCCCAATGGTGGTCTCGGCCAACTCGTGGCGCAGGGCTTCGGAGAAGCCGCGAATGGCGAACTTGCTCGACACATATGCGGTGTTGTTGGGCGGTGCGATCAGGCCGAAAAGGCTCGAGACGTTGACCACCCGTGCGTCCTGGCTCGTCATGAGCAGAGGCAGGAAGGCGCGGGTCATGCGGACGACGCCAAAGAAGTTGACGCTCATCAGCCAGTCGAAGTCTTCCGCGGCGACCTCCTGGAAGGAGCCCTTGAGGGCGACACCAGCGTTGTTCACCAGCAGGTCCAGCTGGCTGTGGCGTCGACGCACCTCGTCGGGCAGCGATGCGATCGCGGCGGGATCGGAGAGGTCGAGATGGTGGCGGCTTACGCAGACGGCAGGCGAGAGCACCGACGCGACGTCGTCCAGCCCCGCCTTGTCGATGTCGGCCAGTGCGACGTTGCATCGCCGATCGGCGAGGGCGATGGCCAGGGCGCGTCCGATTCCACTCGCCGCGCCGGTCACCAGGGCTGTGCGCCCGGACAGATTCATCATAGCCACGTCGGCGCGTTTCCCGTTGCGCGATCGCGGCAATCAATCCGTTGTGAACATCGATGTCAACTAATAATATACACCAATGTCAGCTAATCCGCCCCCGATAGAACGCCGTCGAAAGCCCGACGAGATTCGCGCCCAGGCCCTCGAGGTTGGGCGGCGCCTGCTGGTGGAGCAGGGCGTGCACGCCCTGACCTTGAAGGCGATCGGCGCCGAGGTCGGGACGTCGCACGCCAACCTGATCTACCATTTCGGGTCTGCGGAGGATTTCCAGGTCATGCTCAAGGACCGCCTGGTCCAGGAGTTGACCGACGCCGTCAAAGCCATGGTCGAGCGCTATCGGAGCGGGGAGTGCGAACTGGCTGCTATCGTCGACGCCGTGCTGTCGGCCTATTCGGCCGGTGGGGTGGGGCGGCTGCTGGCCTGGTTGGCGCTCACCGGCAAGATGGGCGGCGCTCAAGGCCTGACCGGGAGCATCGCCGAGTTGGTTGAGGTGCTTGAGGGGGTCGTCCCTGGAGATGGCGCGGCTGAGCGCGCCCGCGACCTGGTGTGGGTCATGACCGGCATGGCGCTGCTGGAAAGTCTGTACGGAGAGACGCTCAACGCCATGCTCGGTGGCCAGGAGATCGGGGCGCGCGACCGGACTGTCGCTCTGTTGGAGCGGCTGACCGCGCGCTAGGCGCTCGCTGCGCCGACGCGGCCGGTTGCCCCCGCCTCGAGATTAAGTCACGATATCGGGACTTAATCTCGAGGCGGGTGATGGGCGTTCTGATCCGGGACTGGGTGGTCAGGGATTTCGCCCCGGGCGAAGGACGACCTGAAACGGTGGCGCGCGAGGGGGCGGAGGGTTGGACCCCGATCCAGGCGCCTGGCGACCTCTATGCCGCGCTCGTCGCCGCCGGGCGGATTGAGCACCCGTTCGAAGGGCTGGCGGAGGCGGCCAGCGCCTGGGTCCGGGACCGGGAATGGTGGTGGTGCGCGCAGTTCGACGCGCGTGTTCGATCCCCTGGCCAGCGCGTCTATCTCGTGTTCGAGGGCCTGGACACCTTCGCGACCATCTGGGTCAACGGCGCCTATCTGGGCGCGACCGACAACATGTTCGCGCCGCTTCGCCTCGACGTCACCCGCGCCCTCGCAGATTCGGGCGTCAACCAGGTCCTGATCCGGTTCGACCCGCCCAGCTTGAGGCTGGCGGACAAGCACATGGATACCTGGCCGATCATCGCCGACCCTATCCAGCAGTCCAAGCGCAACTTCGTCCGCAAGGCCCAGTTCGGTTGGGGGTGGGACTGGGCGCCAAGCCTGCCGACTGTCGGCGTCTGGCGCGACGTTCATCTGGAGCATCGGCGTGGCGCGCGCCTGGCCGAGGTCCGATTCCAGACCCTGTCCCTTGGAGACCCTGCACGCGTCCGGGTCAGCGTCGCGGTCGACGCCTGGATCGAGGCCTCGCTCGATGTCCAGATCACCCTCAATGACGCCAACGGCATCCTGTCGGCCAGGGCGGCAATGGTGAGCGGACGATCTGGCGTGGCGGCGGAGCTCGAGATCTCAGGACCGCGCCTGTGGTGGACACCTGAGCTCGGGGAGGCGCATCTTTATGAGCTGACGGTGGAGCTCTGGTCCAACGGCGAACTGCTCGACCTCTCGCGCCAGCAGGTGGGAATCCGCACCGTCGTGCTTGATCAGTCGCCCGATCCTGGCGAGCCGGGCTGCACGCATTTCCGCTTCCTGCTCAATGGAGCGGCGCTTTTCGCCCGCGGGGCCAATTGGGCGCCGGCGAATTCGATGCTGGGGACGGTCACGCGTGACCAGCTCACGGACCTGCTCCAGCGCGCCCAGGCGGCCAACATGAACAT
>FSXN01001208.1_pt1 | contig 13490 bp, 12 predicted proteins | sample 1638221 | NCBI WGS metagenome assembly FSXN01 (sample SAMEA3914788, study PRJEB12502) | metagenome | biome: forest; material: soil | place: Canada | collected 2011-07-03 | depth 0.1 m | reverse complement strand
GAAACGTGGCCAGAAACGTGGCCAGAAACGTGGCCAGAAACGTGGCCAGAAACGTGGCCAGAAACGTGGCCAGAAACGTGGGTGGAAACGGCCGGCGGTTTAGCTGTCCTTACGGTTCCACCAGGCGCCGCCGACGGCCTGGAACAGGGCCGTGGTGTCCTGCAACTGGGCGGTGCGGGCCTGGATGCGGGCGAGGTGGGCGGTGAGGTAGGTCTGCTCGGCCACCAGGGTCTGGACGCCGGCGATCTGGCCCAGGCGCTGCTGGTCCTGCGCGATCCTCAGGGCGCGCTGGGCCGACTCGTCCGCACGGGCGGCCGCCGCCAGGGCCTGGGCGTCGGCGTCGAGCGCGTGCAGGCTGTCGGCCACGTTCTGGAACGCGTCGATCACGGTGGAGCGGTACTGGGCGCGGGCCTGGTCGTAGGCGGCCTCGGCGGCGCGCTGCTTGGCCAGAAGCTGGCCGCCCTCGAACACCGGCTGGGCGAAGCCGCCGGCCAGGGTCCAGAAGCTGTTCCCGTTGGACAGCAGCGAGCCGATGCTGGTCGAGGCCCCGCCGCCGGTGGCGCTGAGGGTGATGCTGGGCAGGCGGGCGGCGATGGCCACCCCCACCGCGGCGCTGGCGGCGTGCAGGTTGGCCTCGGCGGCGCGAATGTCGGGCCGCTGGTCGACCAGCTTGGACGGCAGGCTGACCGGCAGCTGCGCCGGCGTGGCGATGGCGTCGAAGGCCAGCTCCGGCGCCTGCAGCTCGGCCGGGGTGGCGCCGCACAGGGCGGCGATCTGGTCGCGGGCCTGGGCGAGCTGGCGGCGCAGGGGTGCAATCGCGCCCTCGGCCTGGGCCAGCAATTGCACCTCGGCCTCGACGTCGCTCTGGGCGAGTTGGCCGAGCGCCTTTTCCTGGCGATAGACCGCCAGCGTGCGCCGCGCGATGGCCATCAGCTGCTCGTCGGCCTCGACCTGGGCCTGTAGGCTCGCGGCCTGGATCGCCGCATTGGCCAGGTTGCTGGTCAGGGTGAGATAGCTCGCCTCCAGCTCGAAGCGCTGCTGCTCGGCCTGGGCGCGGGCGTTCTCGACGCTGCGCCGCACGCCGCTGAACACGTCGGGCGAATAGGCGATGGCGAGCTGGGCGGTGTAGAGGCTGAACAGCGGCGGCGGCTGGAAGGTCTGGGTGTTGACGTTCAGCGTCGGCGACAGCGAGGCGCTGTCCTTCTCGCGGCTGGCCTGGCCGCTGAGGTCGGCGGTGGGCCAGAAGCCAGCCTGCTGCACCCGCACCTCGGCCTTGGCGGCGCGCAGCGCGGCGCGGGCGGCGTCGAGGTCGGCGTTGTTCTTGATCGCCTGCGCCATCAGCGCGTCCAGCGCCTGGACGTGGAACATCTCCCACCACTGGCCGGGCAGGTCTGCGCCCAGCGCCACGGCCTGAGTGTCGAGGGCCGGGGCGTCGGGGCCGGCCTCGGCGGCTGGCGGCGTCACGCCGTAGCCCTCGGTTCCCTTCAGCGTCGGGCGATGGAAGTTCGGCCCGACCGCGCAGGCGGCCAGGGCCAAGGCCAGCGTCGTTGCGCTTGCGCCGGCGACGAGATGGCGGAGCGGGCGGGAGCGGGCGCGGCCGATCATATTGCGGCCTCCGGGTTGGTGGGATCGGACGCGTCGCGGCGTTGCCGTCCGCGTTTGGAGAACATCTCGATCAGCACCGGCAGCACCAGCAGGGTCAGCACCGGCGCCAGCAGGATGCCGCCGACCACCACCAGGGCCAAGGGGCGCTGCACCTGGGAGCCGATGCCGTTCGACACGGCGGCCGGCAACAGGCCCACGCAGGCGGCGAAGCAGGTCATGGCCACCGGCCGCAGCTGGGTGGAGCAGGCGTGGCGGATGGCTTCGGTGCGCGGCACGCCGTCCATCACCGAGCGGTTGAACGAGGATAGCACGATGATGCCGTTCATCACCGAGATGCCGAACAGGCCGATGAAGCCGATCGCGGCCGAGACGCTCATCGGCGTGCCGGTGAGCGACAGGGCGAAGATGCCGCCGACCATGGCCATGGGCATGACGCTCAGCGCCAGCAGGGTGTCGGTGATCGAGGCGAAGTTGAGGAACAGCAGGAAGCCGATCAGGGCCACGCTGACGGGCACGGCCACCTCCAGCCGGCTGATGGCGTCCTGCAGCTCGCCGAGCTCGCCCACCCATTCCAGGTGATAGCCGCCCGGCAGCTTGACCTTGCGCGCGACGACGGCCTGGGCCTCGGTGACCGCGCCGCCAAGGTCGCGGCCGCGCACGCTGAACTCGATCGGGATGTAGCGCTGCTGCTGCTCGCGATAGACGAAGGCGGCGCCGGACACGAGCTTGACGTCGGCCACCGCGCTCAGCGGCACCTGCACCACGCTGGAGCCGCCGACCGCGGTGGTGGGGGCGGCGATCATCACGTTCTTGATGGCGTCCAGGCTGTTGCGATGGGCCTCGGACAGGCGGACCAGGATGGGGAAGTTGCGGTCGCCGCCCTCCTCATAGAGGTTGCCGGCCGCCTGGCCGCCGACGGCTGCGGCCACCACGGCGTTGATGTCGCCGGGTTGCAGGCCGTAGCGGGCGGCGCGCACGCGGTCGATGTCGATGCGCACGGTGGGCTGGCCCAGCGCGCTCAGCACCTGCAGGTCGGTGACGCCGGGTACGCCCTTCATGGCGGCGCCGATCTTGTCGGCGGTGGCCTGCAGCACCTCCAGGTCGGGGCCGAACAGCTTGACCGAGTTTTCGCCCTTCACGCCCGAGGCGGCTTCCTCGACGTTGTCCTCGATGTTCTGGGAGAAGTTGAACTCCACGCCCGGGAAATGGCGCTGCATGTCGTTGGAGAGCTGCTCGGTCAGCTTCTCCTTGGTGATGTGGCCGGGCCAGGTGTTGAACGGCTTCAGCGGCACGAAGAATTCGGCGTTGAAGAAGCCGGTGGCGTCGGTGCCGTCGTCGGGTCGACCGTGCTGGGACACCACGGTCTGGACCTCGGGGTAGCTCTTGATCAGCGCCCGCATGCGGTTGACGTAGCTGTCGCCTTCCTCGAGCGAGACCGAGCCCGGCATGGTGGCGCGGATCCAGAAGTTGCCTTCCTCCAGGTGGGGCAGGAACTCGGTGCCGAGCGAACTGGCGGCCACGATGGTCAGGATGATCAGCACGCTGGCGCCGCCGAGCGTCAGGATGCGGTTGGCCAGGGCGAACTCGGCCGCCGGCACGTAGAGCCGGCGCAACTGGCGCACGATGAAGGTGTCGGCCTCTTTCAGGTCGTCGGGCAGCAGCATGGCCGACAGGGCCGGCGTCACCGTGAAGGTGGCCAGCAGGCCGCCGGCGATGGCGTAGGCATAGGTGCGCGCCATCGGCCCGAAGATGTGGCCCTCGACCCCGGTCATGGTGAACAGCGGCACGAAGCTGGCGATGATGATCGCGGCGGAGAAGAAGATCGAGCGGCTGACCTGGGCGGCGGCGTCGTGCACCCCGGCCAGGCGAGCGGCCTTGCGTCGGTGTGGGGCGGGCTGCAGCCCGCTGTGCTCGGTCAGGTGGCGATAGATGCTCTCGACCATGATCACGGTGGCGTCGACCACCAGGCCGAAGTCGATGGCGCCCACCGACAGCAGGTTGGCGGACTCGCCTCTGAGCGTCATCACCAGCACGGCGAAGAACAGGGCGAAGGGGATGGTCAGGGCCACGATCACCGCGCTTCGCAGGTCGCCCAGGAACAGCCACTGCACCACGAAGATCAGGACCATGCCCTCGAGCATGTTGTGCAGCACGGTGTGGGTGGTGACGGCGATCAGGTCGGAGCGGTCGTAGACCTTGGTGATGTGCACGCCCGGCGGCAGCACGCCGGTGGTGTTGATCTTCTGGACCTCGGCCTCCACCGCCTTGATGGTGGGCATGGACTTCTCGCCGCGGTGCATCAGCACGATGCCCTCGACGATGTCGTTGTCGTTGTCCTGGCCGGCGATGCCCAGGCGCGGCACGTGGCCGACCTCGACCGTGGCGATGTCGCCGATCAGCACCGGCGCGCCGTTGGGGGCGGCGATCAGGGTGTCGCGGACCTGGTCCATGGAATGGATCAGGCCGACGCCGCGCACGATGGCCGCCTGGGGCCCGATGTTCAGGGTCTGGCCGCCGACGTTGATGTTGGCGTTGTTGAGCGCGGTCAGGACCTGGTTCAGCGACACGCCGAATGCGGTCAGCTTGGAGCGGTCGATATTGACCTCGTAGGCCTTGGTCTTGCCGCCCCAGCCGGTGACGTCGATCACGCCGGGCACCGCCTTGAAGCGGCGCTGCAGCACCCAATCCTGCAGGGTCTTGAGGTCGGTGACCGAGTAGCCGGGCGGCCCCTCGACGCGATAGCGGTAGATTTCCCCGATCGGGCTTTCGGGCGAGATCTGCGGCTGGGCGTTGTTGGGCAGGGTTCCGAGCTGGGTCAGGCGGTTGATGACCCGCTGCTCGGCCTCGTCGTAGTTGAAGTCGTAAGTGAACTGCACCTTCACGTCCGACAGGCCGAACAGCGAGATGGTGCGGATGCTGGTGACGTGCGGAACCCCGGCGAGCTGGATCTCGATCGGGATGGTGATGTAGCGCTCCATCTCCTCGGCCGACTGGCCGCTGTTCTGGGTGACGATCTCCACCAGCGGCGGCACCGGGTCGGGATAGGCCTCGATGTTGAGCTTGAGGAAGGCCGCCACGCCCACGGCGAACAGCACCACCATGGCCACGAGCATCAGCCCGCGGTGGCGCAGAGAGAAGGTTACGAGCTTGTCCACCGGCTGGGCTCCGCCTGGTCAGTCGGCTTTGGCGGCGCGGTCGATGAAGATGGCCCCCGACGAGACCACCTTGTCGTGTGGTTTGAGGCCGGACAGGACCTCGACCTCGCCGTCCTGGGTGCGGCCGGCCTTGATCTGGCGCAGAGCCAGGGTGCGGCCCGGGCCGGAGATCCAGACGCGGGCGGTGTCGCCCTCGTAGATCACTGCGGCGCTCGGCACGCCGATGGCCTGCTCGCCGGGGCCGGCGTCGATGGCGAAGTCGGCGAACATCTCGGGTTTCAGCTCGCCGCCTGGATTGGCCAGGGTGGCGCGCACCGGCAGGCGGCGGGTGGTGGGATCGAGCGTGGGGGCGACATAGTCGAGCTTGCCCGGGAAGCTGCGGCCGGGCAGGGCGCCGACGCGCACCTGGATCGGCATGCCCACGTGCACGCGCTCGACGTCGGCCTCGCGCACATTGGCCGTCAGCCAGACCTTCGACAGGTCGCTGACGGTGAAGATCGGCTGCACGCCGCCGTTGGAGGTGGCGTTGAGATACTGGCCGGGGCCGACCTGGCGCTGGATCACCACGCCGGAGATCGGCGCCTTCACCGCCGCCAGGGCGTCGCTGCGGCTGAGCGCGGCCGGCGCGACGTTGAGGATCGACAGGCGGTTCCTCACCGCCATCAGCGCGCCCTCGCTGTTGTGCACCGAGGCCTGGGCCGCGGCCAGGTCGCTGTCGGCCTGCTGCACGTCCTTTTCCGCCGCGCCCTGGATCTTCAGCAGGGCGTGCTGGCGAGTGTCGGCCGCCTGGGTCAGGGCCAGCTGGGCGCGGGCAGTGGAGAGCGCGCTGTCGGCGGCGGCGTAGTCGGCCTTGGCCTGGGCCAGGTCGTTGGCCTCGGCGGTGAGCAGGGTCTGTCCCTTCGCCACCTTGTCGCCGGCGCGCACGGTCACCGCCACCACCCGGCCGGTGAAGGGCGGCGTGATCTGGACGCTGACGTCGTCGTCGGTGGCGATCTTGCCGTCGGTAGACACCGCGTCGGCGAAGCCCATCGGCGCGGCGTCGGCGAAGCTGAGGCTGCTCCATTGCTCGGCGGTCGGCCGGAACGTGCCGGGCGGCGGCGCCTGCTCGGGCGGCGCGGGCCGGTTGTTGATGGCCTTGATGACCCCGGGCAGCACCACCAGCAGCAACAGCAGGGCTACGGCGGCGATGACCAGCAGCACGATCTGGCGGGACGGGGGCAGGCGCCGCGGCGGTCGCGTCGACGGGGACGTCACGGACAATGGGGCCTCCGAATTAGGATGCGACGCCGATGGAAGCGCGCTGGGGCGAAATTGCGACAAGACCTTGCACGGTTGTGAGTTTCGCGTGGCGGTCCTGCAAGTGTAACGGCCAAGCCACGCTATCGCGTCCGCCTGCCCCGGGTCTCTATTGATTGATAGGGCCGGCGACCCCAGGTGGCCTGTGCTGGCGCGCCCAGCCGATTCCTGCAACTGATGGTTCATGCAGGATCGACGGCAGGATTGGGCGGCGCGCTGCGGGCGTCTCGGCTTGGCGTCTCGGCGCGGCGTACTGGCCCTGGGCCTCGCCGCCATGATGGCGTGCCCGAGTTTGGCCGCGCCTGCCGCCACGCTTGCGCCCCCGCCGCCGCCCGCCCTGGTCGCCCAACTCCAGACCCTGGCCCGCGGCTTCGACGGCCGCGTCGGCATCGCGGTGGAAGATGTGCGCAGCGGCTGGGTCGCGGCCTATGACGGGACCACGCTGTATCCGCAGCAGAGCGTCAGCAAGCTGTGGGTGGCGCTGACCGTGTTCCGGAAGGTGGACCGGGGCGAACTGGGCCTGTCCGACGCCCTGACGGTTGGGCGCGAGGACATGAGCGTGTTCCACCAGCCGATCCAGAAGCTGCTGGGACCGGATGGAACCGCGGTCGTCACCATCGACACGCTGCTGGTCGGCGCGATCGCCCAGAGCGACAACGCCGCCAACGACATCCTGGTGCGTCGTGTGGGCGGCTCGGGCGCGGTGCGCCGGGTGATCGCCGAGCAGAGGTTGGGGGCGATCCGCTGCGGCCCGGAAGAAAAGGTGCTGCAGAGCAAGATCGCCGGGCTGGCCTGGCGGCCGGACTATTCCTTCGGCCAGGCGTTCTGGACCGCCCGCGACGCGGTGCCGCTCGACGTGCGCACCGCCAAGCTGAACGCCTATGTCGACGATCCGGACGACGGCGCCTCGCCCATCGCCATGGTGCAGGGCCTTGGCCGCCTGCAGCAGGGCGAACTGCTGTCGCAGGCTTCCACCGACCGGTTCATGCAAATCCTGACCAGCACCGAGACCGGGCCGTTGCGGCTGAAGGCCGGGCTCGGTCCCGGCTGGTCCATCGCCCACAAGACCGGCACCGGCCAGGACCTGGGCGCCCTGTCCACCGGCTACAACGACGTGGGGCTGCTGACCGCGCCCGACGGCCGCGTCTATGCGGTGGCGGTCATGATCGCCGCCACGCGCCGGCCGATCGCCGAGCGCCAGGCGCTGATGGCCGACGTGGCCCGCGCGGTAGTGGCCGCGCACGATCTGGACGCCGCCCAAGCCCGGTGACCGGTCCTGAGGCCCTCCAAGCTTGGCTATTCACAGCTGATGCGCAAATTAGCGCAGCCGAAGGCCGAACATGGGCTTGCAGGTCGTCCGACGCTGGGTATATTCCGCGCCCTTCGCCGGTCGCTCGGGGCCGCGAAGTCGAACCCCTAATTGGGGTCTCGTTCCCAGCGGTGGGGTGGCCGAGTGGTTGAAGGCGCACGCCTGGAACGCGTGTATGGGGGAAACTCCATCGAGGGTTCGAATCCCTCTCCCACCGCCAGGTCCATTGTTTTTATTGGATAATTTCCCCGAAACCCTCAAGAAAACCCTCAATGGGTTTGCGGGATAAAAATTCCGTGAGAGCTGAGGTGTGGTGTGGTGTGGTGTGGTGTGGGGGGCGAGGCGAGCGCGGGTTAAGCGCTCGCGCTGCGGCGTTCCGAGAGGCCGACGCCGGATCCGGGGGAGTAGTGGGCTCGCTACGAGGCGGCGTCACGATTTAGCAGCCGCTCAAGTTCAGCTCTCGTGACGAGTGTGCGCGAGCCAACCTTCACAGTGCTCAGCTCACCCTGCTTTACCAAGCGATAGAGCGTCGCCTGACTGATCCCAACGATGCGCGCGGCTTCTCCCATGCCGAAGGAAAGCCGCTCCACTGCTTCGGTCGACCGAAAGTCCATGCCATTGCTCCTGATCTCACCAAGTTGCGACTAATCCACGCCGACCCCTACCCAGCCTGGTGACGGCTCCAAACGAGTTGAGCCCGATCGCCTGCAGGACTGACGAAGAGGGCGGCGAAGATGGGGGCAGCAAAGCAAGGGTCGTCCAGGCGGACGCGGAGATATTCCACCTGGGACGGCGAGCGGCTGCGGGCCGTCCAGGCCTCGCCGAGCTGCGACTGCCCTAGGAATACCTTGAACGCTGGGGCTCGTTCGCCATCGCGGTTGTCGTTCGGGGAGACCCTCACCTTCGCGTCAATCGAGAAGGTACGGATTGCTCCCTCCCAGCCGCCATCCTTGCCCGGTGTGAAGTGACCGATGATGGCCATGGTCACGTTTCCCGAGGGGGGGAAGGCGAACTTGGCGGCGGCGCAGCCCCGGCTCCCGTTGCGAGCCGATTGGCCCTTAGGAAGGCCTTGTCGCTCTTGAGCAAGGCCTCGAGCATGAAGGGAATCAGCTCGGGCACGGGCTCGCTCTGGCCGTAGGTTTGCCCATAAAGCTGGGCGTATTGGTCCAGGGCTACGGTCAGTTCGGGCCACGCCCTGAACGTGATCGTCGTCCACTTCCGGTCCGGCAACTTCGCGATCTTGAGGTCGGCCATGTTCGCCTCCTCAAACCCTGTAGGGTTTCAGCACGAGATCCTTGTGCAGGATCACGCGCAGCGGCCAGCCGGGTCGGACCGTGATGGTCGGCTGGATGTTGAGGTCCTTCTCGACGATGCGTTGGCCGGCCTGATTGGTGCTTTCCATCGTCGACTCCCGGATCGCTTCGACCAGGTTGCTCTGGTCGGATCCGAAGGTGGCCTGGCCGCCGAGGCCCAACAGCGTCGACATCGCCACGCCCTTGAGCAGGGTCCAGGTGTGGAAATCCACCTTGTCCTTCAGGCCGGCGTAACCGGACGCGTCTGTGGCGGGCAGGTTGTCGATCTGGATCGAGGTCCCATTGGGCATGACGATCCGCTGCCAGACCAGCAATGCGCGGCTTTGCCCAAACGCGATGGCGCTGTCGTAGCTGCCCAGCAGGCGTGCGCCCTGGGGGATGAGCAGAGTGCGTCCAGTGACGGTATCGTAGACCGGTTCGGTCACCTGGGCCGTCACCATGCCGGGCAGGTCGGAATCCAGCCCGGTCAGCAGGCTGGCGGAGATCACGGAGCCGGCCATCACCGTGTAGGGTGAGGCGGGCGATTGCAGCGCGTGGCCGTTGAGCACGTCCTGTGCGCCCTGGGCCAGGAAGTCGAGCTTATGCTGCTGGGCGTTCTGGTCCTTGTCGGGGTCCAGGCCGAGCTTCGCCGGTGTAGCTGTCGGCGAGGCGTCGGCCGCGGCAGGAGCGATCGCCGGCGGCTTGGAGGCGCTTGCGCCTTCGTCCGGCGTCGGCCGGCCGAGTTGGTAGAACAGGCTGGCGGTCTGAAGCTGCGCCGCTTGTTGCGCCAAGCGCACCGCCTCTGGCGTGTCGCCGACCCCCGCCACTGGCGGCGTGGCGTTCAACTGCTTCTCACGTTCGAGGATCGGGCGACCCAGATCGCCGGGCAGCGGCGGACCCAGGATCGGTTTCGTCTCGCCATAGCTGCTGGGAAGCCGGGCGAGCGCATCGGGCGTCGGCTTGTGATCGGTGCTGAGCGGTTGAGAGCTCTGAGCCGATGGGCGCAACGCCGGCCCTTCAAGGCCAGCCACGCGATGCCGACGAGGGTCACACAGGCGACCCCGGCCAGGCCGATGAGCAGGGGGCGCTTGAAGCGTACGGTGCGGCGGGGCTGGGCCTTCAGCGCCAGGGTTTGCGGTTCGACCTTGGAGTCGGGATCGCTCATCGGGCTCACCCCTTCTTGCCGGCGGTGGACGGCTGAGCGTCGGTGCGGGTGATGCGCACCACCTGCTGCGGCTTCTGGCCCAAGCGGAGTTCCGCGGCGGCGAACAGGCGGTCGACGATGTAGTAGGCGCCGCGGACCCGGTAGTTGATGAGCTGAGCGTCGCCGCTCGGACCCAGCACGAACAGCGGCGGCGCTTCGCCTTGGTCGATGCGTTCGGGGACCGTGCGCAGGTGCTGCTCGCCAAGCATCGGCTCCAGGCCGCCGCTGAGCGGCTCATCCGCCAGCAGCGCGTCGAGATACATCGGCGTCTCGGGCGCCCGGACCAGATGGCGGTGAGGGGAAATCGTCCCGTGCAGGTAGGTCAGGGTCTCGTCGTCATCGAGCGGACGGGCTTCCGGCATGAAGCCTGAGAGGAGATCGGCGACGCGTTCGGTCTCGGCGACAAAGGCCGCCAGTTCACGGCGCCAGTCGCGCTCGCCCCCCGCGCCGTTCGTGTGCTCGAGCAGGGCGCGCTCGGCGCTGGAGACCTGGTCCGGTTGAAGCCGCCGCCGGGTTGCTGGGTGACGTGACCGATTGCGGGCATGTTAGTTCTCCTTCGTGTCGCTGGGACCGTCCCTGCGATGGCGGACCGAAATGGACGCGGGGCTCAGAGGACGAACCCGCAGGGCCGAAGCGGAGTGGAGGGCCGGAGCCGCGGGATTTTTGCAGCGAAGCGGCCGCGAGGAGCCCGGAGGGCGGGGAAAAATCCCGGGGCGATGGTTTCGGACGCAAGCTCGCGGCCATAGGTCCAACGCCACGAGCAGGACGAGGCCGCCGCACCGGAGGGCCACGGCCGCCGTCGAAGGATCCCAAGCCCCGGGCGCGGCGGGTGTGGGACCGACCTCGCCCTGGCTTTCAGTCTCGCGCCCCGAGCGGGGACCGGGCGATCTGGCGGGCGAACGCAGGCGGTGCGGAGATTAGTGTCGGTTATATCCGCGGGATATGCGGAGATTGGGAGTTGCGCGTGCGGAGCTTAGGGGGCATATTCTCCGCAAATTGCGCGGACAATGATGAGCTATATCCACCAACTGACGGAATGGCCGCGCTTCCGCTGGGACGCTGATACGCTCGCCGCGCCCCTGGCCGCCGTGCGCCATCATCAGGGCCGGCTGATCGGGCGGATGGAAGGCCTAGGCTTTCCGCTCCGCGAGGAGGCTGTCCTGCGGTCCATGACCGAGGAGGTCCTGAAATCGAGCGAGATCGAGGGCGAGCAGCTCGACCGCGACCAGGTCCGCTCCTCGATCGCGCGGCGGCTCGGGTTGGAGATCGGCGCCTTGGCGCCTGTCGACCGTAATGTCGAAGGCGTGGTCGAGATGATGGTCGACGCGACCCAGAACTACCTGGCGCCGCTGACGGCAGAGCGGCTGTTCGGCTGGCAGGCGGCCCTGTTTCCGACTGGGCGCAGCGGCATGGCGAGGATCGCCGTGGGGGCGTGGCGGCGCGACGCGGCGGGGCCGATGCAGGTCGTTTCCGGCACGATGGGGCACGAGCGGGTGCATTTCGAGGCGCCGGCAGCCGATCGCCTGGCCGAGGAGATGGACGGTTTCCTGGCTTGGTTCGACGGGGACCATGGCCTCGATCCGGTGATCGCCGCCGCTGTGGCGCACCTCTGGTTTGTCACCATCCACCCGTTCGACGACGGCAATGGGCGGATCGCACGGGCGATCGCCGACATGGCTCTGGCGCGATCGGAGCGGACGCCGCAGCGCTTCTACAGCATGTCCTCCCAGATCCGGGCCGAACGAAAGGCCTACTACGATGTGCTCGAGCGGACCCAGCGTGGCGATCTGGACATCACAGGCTGGATCGCATGGTTCCTGGCCTGTCTGGACCGCGCCTTCGCCGGGGCGGATCAGATCCTGGCCTCGGTGCTGCGCAAGGCGCGGTTCTGGGAGCTTCATGCGCGTGACGGGCTGAGCGAGCGCCAGCGTTTGGTGGCCGAGCGCCTCTTGAACGGCTTCGAGGGGAAGCTGACTTCATCCAAGTACGCGACGCTGGCGAAATGCTCGCAGGACACCGCGGCGCGCGACATCGACGAGCTGGCGCGCAAGGGCGTCCTCGCCCGCGACCCGGCCGGCGGCCGCAGCACCGGCTATACCCTGATCGCCGACGCCGCCGACGCGATCGAGGCTGTGGCGCGTTGGGTGAGCGCCCACGCCGACAAGCCGGTCCGGGCGGCCTCCCAAGCGCCGACCGCCCAAGCGCCGATCGAGGAGGCGCGCGAGGCCAGGCGCGAACGGCTGCGGGCGATCGCACAGGCGCTCCGGGTCCTGGCGCACAGGGCGCCGGAGGCGCTCGCCTATGGGGAATTCGAAGCTCAGTTGAGCGCGTTGCACTCGGACGGACTGTTTCCTGACCCGCGTCTGGTCGCGGCGGTGGCCATGACCCTCGAGCACCGCCTTTGAGGCGTGGCCGACATTCGCTCCAAGGTTCGGGAGCGAGCAGGCGGCCGTAGCGTCCGCTGGGTGTTCAGGCCGTCTTCCTCCAAAGCTGCGACCAGCTACGCACCAGCAGCAGGACCAGGTCGGTCATGAAAGCCCTGCTGGCGTAGGAGCCAATGGCGAACATCGCCAGATACGCCGTCACCTCGAGGCCCGCGCGCGACAAGACGCCGAACGGGTCGGAAGCGAAGGCCTGGCGGACGAGGGGCCAAGCGGAGGCGACGACTGCGCCGCCGAAACCGACGAGCACGAGTCCGCCCAAGAACGACAGGAGCATGGACGGCAGCCTGTTGCGGGTGATCGTCTCGGCGTTCCCGGGCGCAAGCCGCTTGGCCATAAGTCCGTTCAAGACCCGGTTTTGCGCGCAGGCGGGTTCGAGCCGCCGGCGGAGCCTGTCCTTGACCGTTTCTATGCCGGGTCGGCTGAGGACGCCCTGGACCACGCCGACGAGACCGCCGAGGCTGGCGAGTAGGACGCTATCCAGGGTCAAGTTGCGGATCTCCAAACGCTATCCGCGCGAGTTCACTCCGATTCCGGCTGCAGGTGCGCCGCTATTTTTCCTGGACCGCTTGCCGATCGGCCGTCGGCAATGGTCTGCGCCCCTTGAAGTGGCCCACCCCTTTTGTTGGTCTGCGGACCTCATTGGATGGGACGAGCGATGGCAAGGAAGCGCCACAAGCCGGAAGAGATCGTCGCCAAGCTGCGGCAGGTTGAGATCCTTACGGGCCAGGGCAAATCGATCTCCGAGGCGGTGAAGACGATCGCGGTGACGGAGACGACTTATTTCCGCTGGCGAGCGGAATACGGGGGCATGAAGAACGATCAGGTCAGGCGGTTGAAGGAGTTGGAGTTGGAGAACGCCCGACTCCGGCGGGCGGTGTCGGATTTGACCTTGGACAAGCTGATCCTGACGGAAGCCGCAAAGGGAAACTTCTAAGCCCCGCCCGTCGCCGCGCCTGTGTGGACAAGGTCAAGGCCGAGCTCAAGGTATCTGAGCGACGGGCCTGTGCGGCCCTGGGCCAGCACCGCTCCACCCAGCGCAAACCCGCCAGGGGCCGCGATGACGAGGCGGGGCTGACCGCCGCCATTATCGAGCTGGCTAAGACCTACGGCCGCTATGGCTATCGGCGCATAACCGCCCTGCCATGCGGGCTGGGCGGTGAACGCCAGGCGAGTCCAGAGGATCTG
>FSXN01000142.1_pt1 | contig 13512 bp, 11 predicted proteins | sample 1638221 | NCBI WGS metagenome assembly FSXN01 (sample SAMEA3914788, study PRJEB12502) | metagenome | biome: forest; material: soil | place: Canada | collected 2011-07-03 | depth 0.1 m | reverse complement strand
ATCATCTGGGTCCGTCAGGGCAAGCACAAGCTGGCCTTGGCGAACATCTCCGGGGCCATGATGATTCAAGCCACCGTACCGACCGCGCTTGGCCTGTTCTATACGCCGTGGCGGCTGGATGCCCCCCTGGTCATCGCCGCGGCTGTCACCATGGCCGCAGTGATCACGATGTTCATTGCATTCCGGCGCGGGATAATATCGCGAACCTTCCTGGCGAGCATGAGCGCGCTCTATCTGATCTTCATTTTCCTGCTGGTGACAGTTCGCCAGTAAGCGAAGACGAAACGCCGATCGATTCAGGCCTTCGTTTTCACCCTGATCACCAACTGGCGCTTAGCCTGCTTCAGGCGGCAGGCCCGAATGAGATTTCCACCTCGAAGTCGCATAGCTACCCTGTGAGCGGCGATGGGGAGAAGTCAGTCTAGGGATAGGGGCGCCACGCCATATGTCCAGTCGATCTTTTTTGGGAAGGGCATAGGCAAGCCCTATAACAGTCATCACCGCCCCGCATAGCCCCACGACGCTGCCGGCGACGCCCTAAAGCAAACCGACAGCGGGCCGGCTTGCGCCGACCCGCTTCTGCAGCAGCCCCTCAGCGACGGCTAGGATCAGGCCGCCTCCTCAAGTGCGGGCGCATAGAACGGATAGTCGATGTAGCCGACCTCGGTCCCGCCGAAGAAGGTCGGGCGATCATAGGGGTTCAGCGGCCAGCCGTTGCGGATGCGCTCCGGCAGGTCCGGGTTGGCGATGAAGTGACGGCCGAAGGCGACCAGGTCAGCATCGCCCGACGCCACCACGGCCTCGGCGCTTTCGCCGTCAAACCCGCCCGCCGCGATGATCATGTTGGGAAAGTGCGGGCGCAGGGCCTTGGCGGCGACCACGTCAGCGGTCTTGCTCTGGTCCGCCTCGTTACCCAGGATCCGCGGCTCGATCAGATGAAGATGGCCGATCCCGAGCTTGGCCAGTTCCTGGGTCACATAGGTGAACAGGGCTTCGGGGTTCTGGTCGGACATGTCGCCGAAATTGCCGCTCGGCCCCAGGCGAACCCCGACCCGATCCTTGCCCCACACCGAGATCATCGCCTCGGTGACCTGCCTGAGGAAGCGGAAGCGGTTCTCGAATGAGCCGCCATAGATGTCGGTGCGCTTGTTGCTGCCGTCCTGCAGGAACTGGTCGAACAGGTATCCATTGGCGGCGTGCAGCTCGACCCCGTCGAAGCCCGCCTTCACCCCGCGCTCGGCGGCCAGGCGGAAGACCTCCACCAGCCCCTCGATCTCGGCGATGCTCAGCGCCCGATTGGGCGTGTTAGGCACCCAGCCCGCTTCCGTATAGGCGACGCCGCCGTGCAGGATTTCCGAAGGGCCGACCGGCTGACCGCCATCGGGCTGAAGCTGGCGATTGGACTGGCGGCCCGCATGGTAGAGCTGCAGGTAGATCACCCCGCCCTTGGCGTGCACCGCATCGGTCACCGCTTTCCAGCCGGCGATCTGGCGATCGTCGAACAGCCCCGGCGCGCCCAGATAACCGTTGCCGCCATCCACCGCGATGGTCGCTTCCGAGAACAGCAGCCCGCCCGGCGAGGTGCGCTGGCTGTAGTATTCCGCCATCAGCGGCCCCGGAATTGCGTCGGCCTCGGCGCGCATGCGCGTCAGCGGGGCCAGCACCACCCGGTGCGACAGATCAAACGGCCCGATCCGGGCGGCCGACATCAGCTTGGACATGACACTCTCCAATGTTCAGATCGATCGACGGCCCGATCTGCTTGGCTGGCCCGGACCGAAGCGATCCGGTGTGAGGAGATGTTTCGTCCAGATGGCCGTGCGGCAGAAGCCAGTCAGATCACATAGCTTTCATACCTACCGCGAATGAATTGGCTTGCAGAGGTCGAAAGCCCCGCTTCCCACAAGCTTTGCCTTAAGCCATCCTGCAACCATGACCCGCAAGATTCCGCTCTACGCCTTGGCCGCGCTTCTCGTCTGCCTTCCTGCATCCGCTCGGGCCGCGTGCCAGATGACTAAGATCGTCGAAATGCCTGTAACGATGGACGATCTCGTTCCCACGGTTGCCGGGGAGGTCAATGGTCACGAAGCCCATTTCATCGCCGACAGCGGCGCCTTCTTCAGCACGCTGACCAAGACGGCGGCCAAGCGGTTTGAGGCGCCGCTCAAGACTGGACCCAACAACCTCGTGGTGGTGGGCGCTGGCGGAATGGAAAAGATGCAGTTTACCCGGGCCAGGGACCTCACCTTGCTTGGCCATACCTATCACGATGTGGATTTCATGGTCGGGGGCGATGGCGCGCTGGGGCGCCAAGTCGATGGATTGCTCGGCCAGAACTTCTTCCAAGCGGCCGATGCCGAGTTCGATCTAGCCGATGGAGCCATCCGCCTGTTCAAAGAACAGGGCTGTGAGGGCATAGCTCCCACCTATTGGATGGCAGGTAAACCCGAAGGGATTGAGCTGATGCGCATCTCCAGTGCGTCAGACGCCAAGATTCGGGGCGAGGCCTGGGTCAATGGCCACAAAATCTGGGTGATGTTCGATACCGGCGCCGGCGCCTCGATCATAAGCTTGGCGGCGGCCGAACACCTGGGCCTGACGCCCAGCACACCCGGCGCGGAGCAGGCTGGCTTGACCGGCGGCATCGGACGGAGGCGAGTACAAAGCTGGATCGTCCCGGTCAAAAGCTTCCAACTTGCTGGTGAAGAGATCAAGAACACCAAGCTTCGGATCGCGGATATCGTACTTCCGGACGTAGATATGTTGGTCGGCGCCGATTTTTTTCTGTCTCATCGCGTTTACGTCGCCTACCGCAGACGGGAGCTCTACTTCACTTATAACGGCGGCCCGGTGTTCGACCTGAGCATACACGCTGCGGACGGCCCTTCAGGCCAAACCGTCGCCGCCGCCCCGCCTGGCGAAGCGCCCAAGGACGCCGCGGGATTTGCGCGGCGCGGAGCGGCCTGGTCCGCCCGCAAGCAATACGCCGAAGCTCTAGCCGACTACGACAGGGCCATCGAACTGGAACCGACATCGGCCGACCACTTCTACCAGCGCGCCCTGATACGCGAGGCGCAGGAAAAGCCGGATCTGGCCCTGGCCGATCTTGATAAAGCGTTGAAACTCAAGCCCGACCATCTGCACGCCCTCATGTTGCGGGGCGAATTGCTGCTGGACAAGCACGACTTGGCGGCGGCGCGCGCCGATCTCGCGGCCGCTTGGAAGTCCGAAGACGATCCCGATCTTGGCCTGGAGATCGCCACCCTCCACCAGGACAAAGACCAGTTCGAGGATGCGGTCGCCAGCTTCGACCAATGGCTCGCCACGCATCCTGACAACGTTCACGAGATCTACGCCCTCAATGGACGGTGCTGGGCCCGAGCCCTATGGAACCGCGAACTCGACAAGGCTCTGGTGGATTGCGACCGAGCCGTCTCGCTGGCGCCCTTCTCGACCGATCTGCGCGACAGCCGCGCCCTGGTGTGGTTGCGAATGAACCAGCTCCCGCGTGCGATCGGCGACTACAACTTTGCGCTGCGTGGCCAGTCGAAGAGCGCTTGGTCGCTATATGGACGGGGCGTCGCCGAAACACGCAGAGGCGACACAGCCCGAGGTCAGGCTGACATCGCTGAGGCGGAAAAGCTCGACCCCAAGACGCCGGAGCGTGCTCGCAGGTTGGCGATCTTGCCCTGATCGGCGCCAGCGACACGCGCGCATCCAAAGCGACCACGCGCTATGCCTCAGGGATCGCCCCGCTCCGAAAGCGCTTGGCTTCATCGACCCGCCAGCCAGCCCCGCGCCCGCGCGTCGGCGACGCTGGGGCGGGCCACCGGCGCTCGAAGCCCGTTTGTCAGGACCAGGCGCAGGTTGCGGCCGTCGCGTTCCGCGCCGGCGACGGCCCCATCCGCCACCCACCAGGAGCGATGCACCCGCAGCCCGGACGCGCCGCCCAGCGCCTCCAGCGCCTGGCTGAAGGTCGCCAGCACCAGGCGCGAACCCTGGGCGGTGTGCACCCGCACGTAGTGGTCTTCCATCTGCAGGCAGAGCACGTCCTGCGGCGACGCTGCAAGCAGGCCCAGCGCGGGTTGCGCGGCTGCGCTTGTCTCAGCCTCCGCGCGCTGTGAGGCCCGCTCGCGCCGGTGCAGGCCGAGATAGGCGAAGGCGAAGCTCGCGGGCTCGGCGATCAGCAGGCCCTCGCCGTACCACTTCGCCGGCGTCATGTAGCGCGACAGGAACGGCCAGAGCTTCGCGGCGAGAAGGATGTTCAGCAGGGTGACCGGCCCCATGGCGATCGCGGCGACCCCGGCGATCGCGATCCAGAGCAAAGGCCCGCGGCCGAACCGGGCGACCGCCAGGCGCACGCCCGTGCCGATCACCGCAACCGCCAGCCACGAACAGGGCAGCTGAAACACGAGGCGCTGCCAGAACGGCCCGTTCAGATAGCTTCCATAGGGCCCGATCGCAGCCAGGAACACGCCGATCGCGGTCGCGATGGCGAAGTCCTGCCCCCATCCGGCCCACAGACCCTGGCTTGCCGTCCCCCGCCGCATGAGAGCGAGCTATAGCGCAGTTCGCCGCGCCGCGAACCCATTCGCCCGTTCGCGAAACCCCGGTGGCGCAGGCCATGGCGAACCGCGACGAAAGCGATGTCATCCATTCCGGAGCGCCCCATGCGCCAGCCCGTTCTGATCGCCGCCGTTCTTGCCTTAGCGATGATCCCCGCCCTCGCCTTCGCTGGCGTGGGCTTCCAGCATTTCACCATTCCCGACCCGAGCGGCGCTGCGCCGCTGGAGGTGGGCGTCTGGTATCCGACCGATGCGCCCGGCCGCCCGCAGCCGATCGAACTCAACACCCAGGTCGTGGCCCACGACGCGCCGCTGAAGGGCCGCGCCCTGCCCCTCATCGTGATCTCCCATGGCCATGGCGGCTCCTACGCCGGGCACTACGACACTGCGGAGGCCCTGGCGGAGGCGGGCTTCGTCGCCGCCGCGGTCACGCACAACGGCGACAGCTGGAGGGACGCCAGCCGCGCCACCCATTTGGAAGATCGCCCTCGCCAGCTCGAAGTTCTGACCGACTACATGCTGGAGCGCTGGCCGGATCACGCGCGCCTGGACGCAGATCGCATCGGCGCTTTCGGGTTCTCGGCAGGCGGCTTCACGGTGCTGACCTTCGCCGGCGGGGAGCCGGACCTGACCCGCTTCGGGCCGCACTGCCGCGAACGTCCCGACTTCTACGACTGTCAGCTCGTGAGCCAGGGCAAGGTCGACATCGCCGCGCCGCGCGTCTGGGCCCACGACGCCCGGGTGAAGGCCGTGGTTTCCGCCTCCCCGGCCATCGGCTTCGCCTTCGGCAAGGCGGGTCTATCCAAGGTCGCGGCCAAGGTGCAGCTCTGGCGTGGCGAGGACGATCCGGTGCTTCCCAACCCCTACTATGCCGAGGCGGTCCGGCAGGACCTGCCGACGCCGCCGGAAATGCACGTTGAGCCGCACATGGGTCACTATGAATTCCTCGCCCCCTGCTCAACCCAGATGGCCGAACAGCTGCCGCAAATCTGCACCCATGAGCCCGGTTTCGACCCCGTCGCCTTCCATCAGAGTTTCAACCGGGATGTGGTCCGCTTCTTTCGCGCCGCGCTCGGCTCGGCCGGCCCTGACGCCCCGCCTACCGGACGCGACGGTTCAGGCCGTAGATGACGCTTAGACTGGTCACCAGCAGGGCGGCGCTGAGATAGACGGCGCCATGCGCGTTGCGCGCCGTGACCACCATGGAGGCCAGCACCGGCCCCACGGCGCCGCCCAGCAGCTGAGCCCCACCGATCTGGAGCGCGGTTCGGCGGGACGGATCAGCCTTGATGGTCATGGGCACGATGAACGGCATGATCAGCAGGGCGCAAAAACCTATCGAGGCGCTGGCGATGACGAACACCCAGCCTGCGGGCTTGAGCAAAAAGGCGCCAAGCGCGCTCAGCATCACCAGCGCGCTGGCCAGCAGAACATCCAGGAAGTTGGCCCGCCCTGAAATGGCCGTGGCGAACACGCCGCCCATCACTTCGAAGGCGAGCGCCACGGAGATCGCGGTGTGGGCGACGCTGGAGCTGAGGCCGGCCTGGATCGCCAGCGGCACGATATAAACGCTCGCCCCTGCGACCGAGGCCTGGAACACGAAGACGGCGAAGAGCGCGATCCAGCCCTTCAGCGGCGGCACGCCCCCCTCCGCCCCATCGGGCAGCGCGCCGTAGGCGTCAGGAAGCACCAGGGCGATGACCACGCCCAGCAGGCTGAGGCCCGCGATCAACAGATATCCCCCATCGGCCCCAAACCTTGGCAGCACGAACAGCGCCAGCACCACCGCGACCAGGAGCTGCGACGCCGCCATCGCCGTGAACAGCATGGCCGCCCGCCGCTCGGGTGTGGAGCTGCGCGCGATCAGGCCGATCACCATCCACAGCAGTACGCCCTCGGGTATGCCCGCCAAGGTGCGCACCGCCATCAGGGAGACGCCGGTCGCCCGGACCGTGGCGACATTGACGCCGGCGAGCAGCAGGGCCGCGAGCACGCCCACCAGCTTCAGCCTGCGCAGCTTCAGAGCGCTGCCGGCGATCCCGGTGGTGAGCGCCGAGCTGAGCAGTTCCAGCGTGGCGATCTGCCCGATGCCGGCGGCCGACAACCGATGCTCGCCAGCCAGCGCCCCGAGAAAGATCGGCATCAGCCCCGACATCATGAGCGCGATCACGCCCAGTCCGATCGCAGCGTTCACCTGGCCCGGCGTGAATGCCCGCAGCGGCTCGAGGCGGAAATCCGGCGCCAAGGCGTCGTCAGGCATCTTGCAGAAACTCCGGTCCCATGGCGCAGCCGCCCCTATTTCATCACCGCAACAAGGGCCTGATCTCATAGCCGAGCGTTTGACGTAACCCAACGCCCTGGCGTCGCCGCCGGTGAACGGGGCGTCAGCAAGAAACTCAATCCAATGAGATTTGGGGACCGTCCGCTAAGCCACCGTCCGCTAAGCCAGGGGCATCCGAAACGTGAAGCGGGTCTCGTCGGCGTTGGAGGTCACGTCCAGCGCGCCGTCGTGGGCCTTTGCGATCTCGGATGCGATGTGAAGGCCAAGACCAAGGCCCTGCGCATTCTGCTGAACTTCGCTGCGAAAGAAGGGCTGGAACAGCCGCGGCAATGCGGCTTCGGGGATCGGGGCGCCGGCATTGGCCACCGACAGCTCAAGACGTCCTTCGCTCGCTTGCGCGTACAGGCGGACGGGCGCGCGCGGATCGCCGTGCGTAAGCGCGTTGCCGAGAAGGTTCGACACCAGTTGGCCGATACGGCCGCCATCGAGCTCAATCGGCTCGGCCGCGTCGATCTCCACAAGGATTGTCCGGCTGGGGTGAGCCGCCTCCAGTTCGGCGACCACATGGCGCAGGACGGGCTCCAGCGGCGTCGGGCGCTGGACGAGTCCGATGCCGCCGCCCAGGCGCCCTCGGGCGAAATCCATCACGTTGTCGATGAGGCCGGCCATGCGGTCGACGCTGGTCTCCATCAGCTGGATGACGCGCAAGGCCTTTTCACTCTGCGCTTCCCGGCGCAGCAGCCGGGCCGCCCCAATAATGGAGGCGAGCGGATTGCGCAGATCATGGCCGAGGACGGCGATGAACTCCTCGCGCAGGCGGGCGGCCTCGCGCTCGTCGCTAAGCACCTGCTGGCTGGAGAGATCACGCGCCTGCAAGTTGCGTTCGTAGCTGCGCCGGTCGGGCGTCCTCACCAGAACCATGCGGATCGTTGGGGCCTGACCATCCGAACCTGGGCGGGCGGCAGCGCTGGCCAGGACTGGAACGCTTGTTCCCGACGCGGTCACGATGTCCAGCATCACCTCCTCGAAGGCAGCCTGGATACGCAACAGCGGCGCGAGATTGGTCTCATAAAGAATCCGGCCGGGAACGGTCAGCAGATCGCGCAGCCGCCGCTCCGCCAGCGCCTCTGGAGCGAGGCCAAGCCAAAGCGCAAGCGTGGCGTTCGCCTTCAGAATATATCCGTCGGACCGTAGGATCAGGTAACCGCACGGCGCGTTGTCGAACAGATCCTCAAAGTCTTCGGGCGGGGCGAGATCAGACAAAGGACTGGATCGCCGCTATCACTTCGAGCGGAGCGCTCAGATTTGGACAGTGTCCAGTCGCCTCCATCCTGACCATAGTACTGTTCGGGATTTTCGACTGGACATAGGCGCCGACCTGGTCAGGAGCGATGATATCGTCGCTACACTGCAGGATCAGCGTCCGCGCCGTGACCTTGGCCAGGTCGGCGCGATTGTCGCTGGTGAAGGTCACCCGGGCGAAGGCCTTGGCGATTTCAGGGTCGGATCGGCAGATGCTGGCGGCCAGTTCCTGACCCAGTTCGGGCCGGTCCGGATTGCCGACGATGACCGGCGCCATCGCCTGCGACCACGCCAGCGGGTTTTCAGAGAGGAATGCAAGCAGCTCGTCGATCTGAGCGGCGGAGAACCCGCCCAAATAGTCGCCGTCGTCGATGTAGCGCGGCGAAGGCCCGACCAGGACAAGGCTGGAGAACAGGCTAGGTTCGCGCAGCGAGGCGATCACTCCCACCATGGCGCTGACCGAATGGCCCACGAAGACCGCATCCCTGAGGCCCAGTTCTCGGACGATCTCGATCAGATCGTCTACGTACCCGTCGAGGCGGGCGTATTTCGCTGGATCATAGGCGGCGATATCGGACCCGCCCGCGCCCATGTTGTCGAACAGCACAACCCGGAAGTCGGCTTCAAACGCCGGCGCCACATGCCGCCACATGTTCTGATCACAGCCAAAGCCGTGAGCGAAGATGATCGGCCGGCTCCCCAAGCCCGTGATTTTGACATTGTGACGGCGAGTGATCGACACAGCAGCTCCTCTGCGCCGTTTATAAACACCTGACGCCGTATTTTGTAACCGCCTCAATTCCAGATGCGACGGACGGCGGCCGACACAGGGCGGATCGCTCGTCGCTGGCCTAGTGGCCGCCCTCCACCCAGGGCACTCCGGCGCGCACAAACTCCGCCGCCAACCCGGCCTCGATCTCAAGCGCCTCCCACCCTTTCATCGGGTTGAGGTGCTCGAACAATGGGGGCAGCAGGCGGATGCCGAACCGTTTGGCGGCTCCGCTGGCTTTATATCCAGCCTTGTGCTGATCGAAGCGCAGGTCCGGGTCGCGTGAAGTTTGACCGACATAGAGCCCCCAAGGCTCCGAGCGTCTCTGATCATAAAGCAGGATCACGTAGACGGCATGGTGCGCGCCCTTTGCGCCCTTTGTGGTTGCATGGATCGAGCCCGCCGCCTGTCGCGCCTTCGCCATCCACGTGGGGCTGTCGGTCCTGAAATTCACGCGGGTCAAATTGGGCCGGATTTGCGGTCGGAAATGTGACGTCCGGCGCGCGGGCGATCCGGTCGCCCGCCGCTTGTCGCCGCCCGCTTTTCGCCTGGCGCCGACGCTATAACAGATCCGGCCTGCGGGGCCTCTAGTTCTGCGCTAGTCGGGCCGGCGCGTTCCAGCCTCCGCCAAGCGCCCGGAACGAAGAGATCGCCGCCCGCGCCGCCTCGGTCTGGGCCTCGGCGCGCTGGTCGCGGGTCTGCAACAGGCGCGTGTCGGCGTCGAGAACCTCGATCAGGCTGACCACCCCACCCTTGTATGCAGCGTTGGACGCGTCGCGCGCCCGCACCAGCGCCGTCTCGCCGCCGGCCAGGATCTGCGCCTCCTCCTCGCGCTTCACCAGGGCTGAGAAGGAGTCCTCCACGTCCTCCGATGCACGCAGGACGGCGAGCCGGTAGGCCGCCAGCGCCTCGGCGTTCGCGCCCTTGGCGGACTTCACCTCTGCATCGATGCGTCCGAAGTCGAACAGCCGCCAGCGCAGGCCGGCGATCCCCTGCCCCTGCATCGCCGAGCCGGTGAACAGCGAACTCGTCCCCACCGCGCTCGCGGTTCCCGCCAGGCCGGAAAGCGAGACCTTCGGGTAATACTCCGCCAGCGCTTGACCGATCCTGGCGTTGGACGCCGCGAGGCGTCGCTCGGCGATGATCAAGTCCGGCCGCCGACGCAGCAGATCCGCCGGCCCGCCGGCTTCGGCCACCGAGGGCGCGGTCGGGATCGGCAGCTCGGTTTCAAGCTGCGGCCGATAGGTTCCCGGCTGGGCGCCCATCAAGACATCCAGCGCGTTCAACGCACTATCCAGCGCCGTCTCAAGCCCCGGAACGGTCCCTTGGACCTGAGCCAATATGCCTTCGGCCTGGCTGAGCTGGAGCTCGGCGGCGACGCCCTTGCGATATTGCAGCTGAACGGTCTCGACCAGCTTCTGCTGGGTCCGGACCTGCTCGCGGGCGATCGCGAGGCGCGTCTGCAGTCCGCGGATGACGACATAGGTGTCGGCCACCTGGGCGGCCACGGCGAGGCGCGCCGCGACGACGCCCGCCTCGGAAGCCCGGTAGTCGGCCGACGCGGCCTCGCGGCCCCGGCGCAGGCCGCCGAACACGTCGATCTCCCAGCTGGCGAGAACGTCGCCCTCGTAGGAGTCATAGTCGCGCGCGAAGCCGAGCTCCTTGCCGGCCACGCCGATCGGAGTGTCCTCCGAGGTCCGTATGTGTCCGGCGGAGGCCTGGACGCTGCCGCTCGGCAGCAACTCGGCGGTGGCGGCGTTGAGACTGGCCCTCGCCTGCTTCACCCGCGCCAGCGCCTGGGCGACATCGAGGTTGCGGCCCTCCGCCTCCACGATCAGCCGCGTCATCTCCGGGTCCTGGAACCCCTCCCACCAGCGGGTGAGATCGGCCGGCTGCGCCGCCTGCCGCGCCGCGACAGCCGCCTCGCCCATGAAGGCGTGCGGCGCCTCCAGCGCAGGGCGATGATAGGTCGGACCCACCGCGCATCCACCTAGGAGGCCGGCCAGCATGACGATCCGCGATACAGGAAGAGCGCGCATATGAGTCCCGCTGCGAGGTTTACGAGTGACCCATTTATGTTTTGGTCACTGATTGTCAATGCGCGACCAGCCTTTATATCCATGGCATGACGGACGCTAGCAAAGAGCATTGGCTCCACGACACCCCGCCCGACGCCGGCGTGCGCGATCAGCTCATCGCAGCGGCCGGCGAACACTTTTGCCGGTTCGGCTACGAGAAGACGACCCTGGCGGAACTCGCGAAAGAGATAGGTTTTTCAAAGACATATATCTATCGCTTCTTCAGCTCGAAGCAGGAGATCGGCGAAGCGATCTGCAGCCAGTGCCTGGGCAGAATCGTGGCCGCCGTCGATGATGGGATCGCCTCAGCGCCATCCGCCACGGAAAAGCTGCGCCGAATGTTGCGAATTATTCCGGCGATGGGCGCGCAGCTGTTCTTCGAAGAGAGAAAACTCTACGACATTGCATCGGCCTCTACGAACGAGAACTGGAACTCCGCGAAGAACTACCTCGCTCAACTCGCGACAAAACTCCATGAAATCATTCAGGAAGGTCGCGATAAGGGCGAATTCGAACGAAAGACGCCGATCGACGAGATAATACGCGCCATCATGATGGCCATGGACCCGTTCATCGACCCGCGGTTCCTGCAACATCGCCTGGATTCTGTGCCTGACGGGTCGAATGAAGTCGTAGCGATGGTGCTTCGTAGCCTGGCGCCATGAAAAATCCATAGTGACCCATTGACGATTTGGTCACTAGACGCCAATTCGGTCTTTCCTTCGGGAGGACCTCCATGCTCACGCCCTTCGCCCGCACCCTGGCCCTCGCGGGGCCCCTCAACCCTGGCCCTCGCAGCCTGCGCCCCGACGGCCCCCGATCCGCGGACGGGGCCGGCGCTGGTGGAGGTCGCAACCGTCTCCGACACCTCGGCGGCGTCGCGCACCTTCACCGGGGTCGTATCGGCGCGGGTGCAGAGCGATCTCGGCTTCCGCGTCCCCGGAAAGGTGATCGAGCGCCTGGTCGACACCGGCCAGACCGTGCGCAAGGGCCAGCCGCTGATGCGGATCGACCCCACCGACTACGCCTTCGCCGCCACGGCCGCGAGCAACACGGTCGAGGCGGCCCGGGCGCGGGCGCTGCAGACCGCGGCGGACGAGAAACGCTACCGCGACCTGGTTTCGGCCGGCGCCGTCTCCGCCTCCCGCTACGACCAGGCCAAGGCCGATGCGGACGCCGCCAAGGCCCAGCTCGACGCCGCCCTGGCCCAGGCGGGGGTCGCACGCAACAACGCCAGCTACGCACTGCTGGTGGCGGACGCCGACGGCGTCGTGGTCGAGACCCTGGCCGAACCCGGACATGTGGTCTCCGCCGGCGAGGTGGTGGTGCGGCTGGCGCACGCCGGCCCGCGCGAGGCGACCATCAACCTGCCCGAGACGATCCGGCCCGCGATAGCCTCGACGGCGAAAGCGACGCTTTACGGCGGCTCGGGCGAGGTCGGCAGCGCCCGCCTAAGACAGCTCTCCGACGCCGCCGACACCCAGACCCGCACCTTCGACGCCCGCTATGTACTGGAAGGCGGCGCCGCGAGCGCCCCGCTCGGGTCCACGGTCAGCATCGCGGTCCCCGACGGCTCCGGCGGCGGCTCTTCAGCCAGCCAGGTTCCGCTGAGCGCCATCTACGACAACGGCCACGGCCCCGGCGTATGGAGCGTGGTGAGCGGTGGCGATAGGAGCAGCCTCGCCGTTCACTGGATTCCCGTCGCCATCTCCGGCCTCGGCGACGAGACCGCGACCGTCAAGCGCGGGTTGAGCCCGGGCCAGCGCTTCGTCGCGCTCGGGGCGCACATGCTCCACGAAGGCGAGCCGGTCGTGCTCTCCGCCGACAAGCTGGCGGCCGTGCAATGAACGCCGAGACCCCAATCCGCCAACGAGGGTTCAATATCTCCGCGCTCGCCGTTCGGGAGCGCTCGATCACCCTGTTCCTGATCATCGCCATCGTGGTCGCCGGCGCTTTCGCTTTCAGCCGCCTGGGACGCGCCGAGGACCCCGGCTTCACCATCAAGGTGATGACCTTCTACACCGTCTGGCCGGGCGCGACCGCCCAGGAGATGCAGGAGCAGGTCGCCGAACCGCTCGAAAAGCGGATGCAGGAACTCAAGTGGTACGACCGCACCGAGACCTTCACCCGTCCCGGCCTGGCCTTCACCACCCTCACCCTGCTCGACCGGACCCCGCCCAAAGAGGTGCAGGAGGAGTTTTACCAGGCGCGCAAGAAGCTCGGCGACGAGGCGCTCAAGCTGCCCCCGGGCGTCGAGGGCCCGTTCATCAACGATGAATATTCCGACGTCTCCTTCGCGCTCTACGCCCTGAAAGCGCGCGGCGTGCCGCAAAGGCTGCTGGTGCGCGAGGCCGAGGATCTGCGCCAGCGCATCCTGCACGTGCCGGGCGTCAAGAAGGTCAACATCATCGGCGAGCGCCCCGAGCGCATCTATGTCGAATTCACCTACCAGAAGCTCGCCAGCCTCGGCCTCTCCGCCCAGACCCTGTTCTCCGCCCTGAACGCCCAGAACGTGGT
>FSXN01000144.1_pt1 | contig 13551 bp, 6 predicted proteins | sample 1638221 | NCBI WGS metagenome assembly FSXN01 (sample SAMEA3914788, study PRJEB12502) | metagenome | biome: forest; material: soil | place: Canada | collected 2011-07-03 | depth 0.1 m | reverse complement strand
GTGCGTGTCGATCGCCTGCTGCAGCGCGGCGGTGTCGTCGCTGGCGTTGTCGCCCTTGGCGCCCAGGCTGCGCACGTCGACCCAGTCGGACACCGGCGGCAAGGCCCGGATCGCCGGGGCGCGGTCGGTGGGAAGCGCCGCCAAGGACTCCGCGTCCATGCGGGTCTCGAACTTGCCCATCTGGCCCAGCCCCGGCAAAGTCAGGCCGTAGGTGAAGCTCTTGACCCGGTAGCTGGGGCCGGGGCCCGAGACAGCCTTACCGTCACGGAAGCGAGCGAACACTGGCGCGCCACTAGCCACGGCGTCCTCGAAGCCGACCTGGGTATAGGCGTTGTCGGCGTTGCTGATGATCACCCCGGCCCGCGAGACATTGTCGAAGCGCACATGCTCGCCCCAGAGCCAGTCGCCGTAGCCCTGGTCGATCTCGACGCCGACCGGGGTGTCGCGGAAGCGGTCATTGACCAGGGTCAGCCCAGCTTCGTGCTCGCGAATCGCGGCGTCGCGCTGGCCCTGGAAGCTGGAGTCGACCAGGGTGAACTGCCAGGCGGGCGAGGGCTTTTCGGTCAGGATGCCGTAGCGCCCGCCGTAGAAATGTAGATCCTCAGCCTCGTTGGCGACCTGATAGATCCCGGCCAGCCCCGAGCCGAGGCGGAAGTCCATATGGCTCAGATAGGCGTGCTGGGCGGCGTGGAAGCGCACGCCGACAGCGGCCGCATTGCCCTCGCCGATCTGCACATCGACGTTGCTGAGCGCGGAATAGAAGGTGCCGGGATTGGCGTCGGCGATCCGGTCGTTGGCCGGCACGCTGTTGGGAACCGGAAACGGCGGCTTGCGGGTCGAGCCCGGCCCGGCGCCGGCGAAGACGACCATGGCCGACACGCCTTGCTGGAACCCTGGCGTATGATCGCCGAGCACCAGCACTGGCCGGGTCGGCCCGACTCCGAACAGACGCACCGCCGGCCAGATGAACAGGGTGCGGCTGATCCGGTAGCGGCCCGACGGCAGGAACACCACCCCGCCCTCGCCGCCTCCCCGCGCTTGATCCAGCGCCGCCTGGATCGCAGCGGTCGCGTCGGTGCGCCCGTCCGCCGCCGCCTTGATCACCACCGCGTGCGGATCAGGCGGCGGACTGGCGAAGATCGAGGCCGCCGCGGCGATCCCCGGCGCCATGGTCAGGCTGGCCGCCGCCAGCAAGGCTGCCCGCAGCCGCCGACGCGCCTTCGACGCCTTGCCCACCATCGCCACCATGCTCACCGCCCCACGCCCACTCGCATCGATGCAACCGATCCGTCCGTCATCCATCCTGGCCGCTGCTATCGCGCAGCCAGGCGCTAGAAGTTGTAGCGGAGCCCGAAGTGATAGAGCCGGCCCAATACGTCGTACAGCGTCGGGTTGATGTCGATGCCCGTATTGGTGAAGGGCGACGCGACTGGATCCTTGTTGAGAAGATTGTCGATCTTCAGATAGGCGGTCAGCTTGGGCATGATGTTATAGGAGGCTGAAACGTCCAGATAGAACGCGCCCGGCATACTGTTGTTGTTGATGGTCGGATTGTTGTTGGTCGAAGTCGGACAGGTTCCGGTGCCGCAGACCACGTACTGGTTGCCGAAGGTGCCGTCGCTGAACCACCGCTCCTGCAGGGTGATGCTGTACCTGTCGGTATCCCAGGATTGGGTCGCGAGCAGCTTCCAGGTCGGGGTCGATCCGCTGTTCACCCCGGCCTGCTGGATCGGGATGGCGCCCGGCAGACCGGTGTTGGTGATGAAGTTGCGCACGTTGGTGGCCAGCACCCGGGTGCTGAAGCGCCCCGGAAGCCCGTAGGGATGGTTCCACTGATCGCTGGCCTCGATGTCAAAGCCATCGGTGAAGATAGAGGCCAGGTTGAACGGCTGGATATTGACGTAGTTGTGCGTATTGGTCGGATCGTCCAGGTTGAACGAGCCGCACAGCGACGTCACGCCCGCGTGACAGTAGTTGACCTGGTCCTGGGCCGCGAGCGTCGAGATCGCATCGTCGATCTGGATGCGATAATAGTCGAATGAGAAGCTGAAGCCCGGCAGCCAGGGCATGCGGGAAAGCACGATGCCGGCTTCGGTGTTGTGGGCGATTTCCGGCTTCAGGTTCGGGTTGCCGACGGTGTTTTGCGAGATATTGACCGACTTGCCGGTGAACGGATCGGTGAAGTTCGGCACATTGACCGAAACCGGCGCGGCGAACAGTTCCGACAGGTTCGGCGCACGCACGTCGCGCGAGGTCACCGCCCGCAGACGCACCCAGTCCAGCGGCGTATCCCAGGTGCCGCCGGCCTTCCAGGTCCAGACCACGCCCGAGGTGCTGTAGTCGGTCCAGCGCGCGGCGCCGTTGAAGTTGGCCTTGCCGAAGGTCGGCGTATCAAGGAACGGCACATTGGTTTCGATGAAGGCTTCGCCGACGTCATAGGCGCCGCGGCCATCGTGATAGTTTCCGGCGTACCAGTTGGCGCCGGAGGTGCTCAGCACCGGATCGGCCGGATAGGTCGAGTTATAGCTGCTCTGCGAGCTGACGCCGTTGCCATAGGCGTCGGCGTTCACCGCATAGAACTCACGCCGATACTCACCGCCGAACGCGAACGACACCGGTCCGGCCCACAGCGAGAACGGCTCGCCGCTGAAATTGAGGCTGGCGACGTCCTGGGTCTGACGCACGTGCTGGAACGGACCCGGGCCCGGCTCGATATAGGCCAGCTGCGCCGCGCTGAGCGGCGCGCCGCCGATGATGTTGATCGGGACGCAGCCATTGGCCCGCGCGACCGCGCTGGCGCACACCGTCTGACCGTTGAGGGAAATGGCCTGGATCGCCGCATTGTAGCGCGGCGTCAGGGTCATGTTGTCGACCTTGATGTCGGTGTAGTTCTCGCCGTGCTCGTAATAGCTATCGTAGTTCCACGACGTGCCGAGGATCTGGAAGCGCCCGTCGGCACCGGCGACGAAGCGGTACTGGCTGCGCGTCGGCTCGACATTGATGTTGGGCAGGATGGCGTTGCTAGTGCCGTACTGGAAGCTGGTGATGCCGTTGGTCGCGCAGGCCTGCTGGATACTGGCGGGCACGAACGGGTTGGAACACTGCAGCGTCAAGCCGGACTTGGCCGCGCCCGGGTTCGGCTGATTGCTGGTCTGGACCTGGGCGACGTTGATGGTCGCATAGACCTCGTTGTCGGCGTTCAGGTCGTAGCCGACGCGGCTGTAGATATCGTAGCGCTGCAGCTCCGACTGGAGCGAGGTGCCGATGCCGACATTGCCCGACAGGTCGCCGCCGACGCAGAAGCCGGTGTAACAGTTGCTGACCGTACCCGCGGCGTTCTTGCCGGGCACGCCGTTGGAGCCGTAGTTGAAAGCGAAGGGTTGGCCGGCGGCGTTGAAGGCGGTGCCCTGGAGCGGGCCGGCGGTGATCAACCCGTACTTGGTATACTGATAGGCCTGGGCGTGCAGGACATCGAGATATTGCGGAGAGCCGTCGTTGGTGACGCCGCGATTGATCAGGGTGGCGGTCGTATACCAGTCGCGGCCGTCAGGGGCCTGCTCGCCGAACCCGCCCGCCGGCACGCCAGCCTCGTGGTCGTACTCCGCACTGATTTCCGCGTGCAGGCGATTGTCCAGGAACGACTTTCCGGCCGCCGCCTGCACCAGCGCCTGGCCGTCGTCGCCATAGGTGGTGATGCCGCCCTCGACGTTGGCCTTGAACCCTTCGAAGTGCTTGTTGGTGATGAAGTTGACCACCCCGCCCACCGCGTCCGAGCCGTAGGAGGCCGAGGCCCCGCCGGTGACCACGTCCACGCGCTGGACCAGGAGCTGGGGGAATTCGCTGATGTCGGGTACGCCGGTGACGTTGGCGCCGACCACGCGCTGTCCGTCGAGCAGGGTCAGGGTACGGATCGTGCCCAGGCCGCGCAGCGAGAAGGAGCTCAGGCCCTGGGTGCCGCTCGAAGTGCTGTTCGTGCCGGTGGTGACGCCGGTCGAGCCCTGCAGCGAGGGCAGCTCGGCGATGGTGTTGAAGATGTTGGGCTCGGCGTTCTTGGCGATGTCGGCGGCGCCCAGCACCTGGGTCGGCGTGGGAGCCCTGAAGCCGGCGGAGGTGATGCGCGTGCCGGTCACCACCACTTCGGTGACGGACCCGGACGCCGGCTGGTTGGGCTTGGCAGGAAGTTGCGCCGGAGCTGTCGGGTCGGCCGATTGGGTGGGCAGGCCGCCCGCGGTCGTCAGCGCGGCCGACGGGGTGTTCGCCTGGCCCCCCGAGGGCGCCTGCTGCGCGCCCGCCGCCGTCGCGACGAAGCCGAACGTGAGCGCCGCGCTGGACAGCAGAAAGCGCCGGAACACGAGACTATTTTGTGTGCAAGCCCGGTTGAGCATAGCGCCGCCACCCCCTGTTGTGTCAGCCGGGCGTCATGTTTGCGCCCGTTCTGAAAACAATGGCAGCAGATCGCCAACCCGCCATCCTCGACCAAGGTCGTAAGTCAGGGCGAGCGCGGATGGAAAAATGCAATCCTATGGCGAACGCGCGCCGCCTCAGCGCGTGGGGCGCGTTGGCCTCCGGACCCACGCCGCCCTAGTCTCAGACGCGATTCGTCTGGGAGACGGCCAGGGTGGCCCATATCGGCAAAGAGTTCGATCGGGTGTCGATCGGCGTGACGGCGCTGACCGTGATCCTGCTGGCCGCAGCCATGGCGCCGCTGTTCGTGGTCGAAATCCCGGCCATGCTCGACTACCCCAATCATCTCGCGCGGATGTATCTGCTGAGCGGGCCGCCCAATCCCGCCTATGAGCTTCATTGGGGGCCATACCCCGACCTGGCGATGGATCTTGTCGTTCCCGCTCTCGCACACTGGGTGGGCGTCGCGACGGCGGCCAAGACCTTCCTCGGCCTAAGCCAGATCCTGGTGGTAGCCGGCGCGATCTTTCTCGAACTGACCGTTAAGGGGCGTCATCGCCTGGGCGGTCCAGGCGCATTGCTGGTGCTGTTCAGCCTGCCGTTCGCCTGGGGGCAGATGAACTTCATGTTCGGCATGGGCCTGGCCGCCTGGGGTGTGGCGCTGTGGATCCGGCTGAGGAACCGACCGGCGTGGATCAGGTGGTCCGTCCACGCCGCAACCGTCGCAAGCCTGTTCATCTCGCATCTATTCGATCTGGGCGTATACGGCCTGGTCATAGGCTCCTATGAGCTTTCCCGCCTCGGCAAGCCGACGAAGACGTCATCGCTCTTCAAGCTCGCCATATTCATGGCCTCGCCAGCTCTTGCAATGCTGGCGGCCACGTGGCTGGCGGACGGCCAGCACGAGCAACTTGGCGCGCTCGATTGGGATTTCGGCCTCAAACTCGGGTGGGCCGCGATATTCATGAACGTCTACGATACGCCCCTGTCGATGTTGACCGCCGCCGCCTTGCTGTTCGTCGTGCTGGTGTTGGTCGTAGCGCGACGGATGTCGTTGACCCGAGAAGGCATATGGATTGCCGGCGGCCTGCTCGCCGCCTATGTCGCCCTGCCCCGCCAGATTTCCGGCTCTCAATACCTCGACGTGAGGCTTCTTACGGCGGCGGCGCTCATTCTGCCCGCCTTCATCAACACGCCGCTGCCTTCAGGGTTGTGGCGGGCCGCCCCGCTGACGGTGGTGATCGCCATCATTGCTGCGAACGAAGCAACGAGCGCACGGGCTTGGTTCGATTACGAGCGAGATTACACGGAGTTCCGTAAGTCGTTTGCGCAGCTGACGGCCGGATCGGCCGTGCTCATCGGACAGCGGGACCAGGCTGGCCGAGATTTCCAGCCGGTGTTCTACGCGGCGACCCTGGCCGCCCCGTTCGCCGGCGTGTTCGTGTCCTCGCTCTACGCCCACCCCGGCGCCCAACCGCTTCAACCTCGGACGAGGTATCAAGAACTGGCCGTGAAGGCGGAGCCCGAATGCTATCCACCGCGGCTTGCGGCTCTACGGGCGGCGATAAGGGGGTCAGCCTCAGCCGGGACGCAGGCCAACCTCGTCAACTGGCCTGCGCGATATCGGTACCTGTACCTGCTCGGCGCGCGCGGCCCCAATCCGCTGCCTGCGACCCTGACCTTGCTCGCAGTCGGCCGACGCTTCAGCCTCTATAGGATAGTCCGCTAACCCCGGCGGACCTCATCCCTTGACCGCGAGCCAGGCGCGCACTTCCCGTTCGATGCCGGCGGCCATGAGATCGATCGGCAGGTCGTTGGCTTCGCGCCCGAACGGGTCTTCCAACTCGTCGCCCAGGGCGTCCAGGCCGAAAAACGCGTAGCTGATCACCATTACGAACACGGGGGCGGCGTAGCCGAACGCATGCGCCAGCCCGAACGGCAACATCAGGCAGAACAGCGCCGCCGTCCGGTGCAGCAGCAGGCGATAGGCGAAGGGGATCGGGGTGTTGCGGATGCGTTCGCAGCCCGCCTGCACCGCCGACAGAGCGGTCAGCCGGGCCTCGATCAACTGCATGCGCCAGCCGTCCAACACGCCATCGCGCTGCGCCTGGAGGCACGCCGACCCGGCGTCCGCAAGCAAGGCGTCCGGGATGCTCACGCGGTCGTCGAGCGGCGCTTCGGTCCAGCCGCGCGCGGCGGCGATGGCGTCGTCGCCCCGCAGCTGGGCCGCCAGCACAAGGGCGAAGCCGCAGACATCACGCAGGATGCGGCGCCGGACCTCGTCCGGGAGGCCCTGGCATTGGCGCGCCAGGGACCGCACCTCCAGCAGCAGCGCGCCCCAAAGCTTCCGCCCCTCCCACCAGCGGTCGTAGCAGGCGCTGTTGCGAAAGCTCATGAAGATGGAGAGCGCGATGCCGAACAGGGTGAAGGGCGCTGGATTGAGCGGCGCAAAGATCGCCGGCCATCGCCGCGCGGCCAGGACCACCAGGATGGCGAAGGCGGTCATCACCATCACCCGCGGCATGATCTTGAGGATCACTGAGCCGCGCACGGTGAAAATCAGCTGCAGCAGGCTCGGCCTGGACTGATCAGCCATACCTTCCCCCAACTCTTAAGGTGCCGCCGGCGCCTGCGCCGGCATCGAAAATGAAAGGCGAGCCGGCCCGCGTGATCGCGAACCGGCCCGCAGTCGCTTACTCAGTTCAGTCTACAGGCTCAGGTCAGCTTGTAGGACTTGGCGCCCGTGCCAGCCAACATGCCGCCGTCGACGATCAGGTATTCGTCGCGCATCGGCGCGCCCTCGAAGTAGTTCTGCAGGATCTCCAGCGTGCCGGCCGCATAACGCGCCTGGGCGGACAGCGAGGTGCCGGAGATGTGCGGCGTCATGCCGTTGTTGGGCATGGTGCGCCACGGGTGATCCGCCGGCGCCGGCTGCGGGAACCAGACATCGCCCGCGTAGCCGGCCAGCTGGCCCGATTCCAGCGCCCGCACCACCGCGTCGCGATCGACCAGCTTCCCACGCGCGGTATTGATCAGATAGGTCCCGCGCTTCATCTGCGCGAACATCTTGTCGTCGAAGAAATGCTCGGTCGACGGATAGAGCGGCATCTGCAGGTTGACGATGTCCACCGCCTTCACCAGCGACAGGGCGTCGGGATGATAGGTCAGGCCCAGCTCCTGCTCGACCTCGGGGCTCAGGCGATGCGGGTCGGTGTAGTGCAGGTGCAGGCCGAACGGCTTCAGGCGACGCAACACGGCCAGGCCGATGCGCCCCGCCGCGACCGTGCCGAAGTGCATGCCTTCCACGTCGTAGCTGCGCGCCACGCAGTCGGCGATGTTCCAGCCGCCTTTGACGGCGTAGTCGTGCGACGGCAGGTAGTTGCGCACCAGCGACAACACCATCATCACCACGTGCTCGGCCACGCTGATGCTGTTGGAGCCGGTGACCTCGGCCACGGTGATATGGTTGCGCGCCGCCGCCTCCAGATCGACGTGGTCGGAGCCGATGCCAGCGGTCAGGGCCAGCTTCAGCTTCTTGGCCTTGGCGATGCGCTCGGGCGTCAGATAGGCCGGCCAGAACGGCTGGGAGATCACCACCTCGGCGTCGACGAGGTGCTTTTCGAACTCGGAGTCCGGACCGTCCTTGTCGCTGGTGACGACCAGTTCATGGCCGAGGCTTTCGAGGTATTTCCTCAGCCCCAGCTCGCCGGAAACCGACCCGACCAGTTCGCCAGGCTTGAACCCAAGCTCGCCCTTGGCCTTGGGCGCAGTTTGACCGTTGGCGTAACCGGAGATGGTCGGAATATCATCACGCGCATACTTCGGCGGATAACCGGTTTCGGGATCGGGATAGAGAACGCAAAGAACCTTGGCCATCTTGACCTTCCGTTTGCTCATCGCGGCGGCGCGGACTGTTCCGGTGCAGCGACGAGGCGGAAGGTGCTCGGGGGCGGCTTTAGGGTCCAATCGTTTGATCGGAACTCATCATAAGCGCCGCTTATCAGCGCGCCTCGCCCACCAGCTCATCCAGCAAGCCCTGCAGGTCAAAGGCCTTGGCGATGTTCCAGGCCGCGTTCGACAGCGGCGGCTGGGCCTCGCGGTTCAGCCGCAGCAGCCCGACCTTGGAGCTTTGCTCTGGATGGATCGGATGGACCTTGACCCCGATCTCCAGGAAGTAGCGCGGAAGGGCGCTGATCGGCATCACGCTGACCGCCTGGCCGCCCTGCACCTCGGAATGCAGCACCTCGACGGCGTTGGTCTCCATGACGATATTGGGTTGCACGCCGGCTTCGCGGAAGATGTGGTCCAGGATGCTGCGGTTGTGCATCTCCTCGTCGAACAGGCAGAGCGGCAGCTTGGCCACCTCGCTCCAGCTCATGTTGCGCGGAAGCTCGGCCCCCTCGCCTGCGACCAGCACATAGCGCTCCGCGAACAGGGGCAGGACCTCGCAGTCTCCATTCGCGGCCGCCGCGTCGCCATAGGTGATCCCCAGATGCAGGTCGTGCTTCTTCAGGCGTCGGAGGATGTCGCGGGTGCTGAGCGAATAGATCTCCAGCGTCAGGCCTGGGATCAGCCGGCGATATTCCGCGGCGAGCGCGGTGGCGGCCTGCACCGCGGACGGGATCGTGCCGATCGCCAGATGCCCGCCCGGCACGCTGCGCCCAAGCTGCGCCTCCTGGCGCAGGCCTTCCAGCGAAGCCAGCACTTGGTGGGCCCAGGCCAGCACCCGCTCGCCTTCGGGCGTGATGCCCTGGAAGCTGCGGTTACGCTTGACGATGGTGATGCCAAGCTCACGCTCCAGTTCGCTCAGCCCGGCGGACAGCGCCGGCTGAGATACGTGGCAGCTCTCCGCCGCCCTGGCGAAATGGCGATGTCGGTCCAGGGCGACCAGATAGGTGAGCTGACGCATGAACACTGGAGATCGCCCTCGCTAGCCCGGCCCTCGTTCTTCGACCGGACGGCGGCACGATAGAACGCCGGCTCACGCGGAGCTAACCCCGCGTGAGCCAAGCCGTTTGCGAACCTGGCGCCGCGATCAGCCGAAGGTGAAGGTGAAGGCCTGCACGCCGGGATCGTCGAAAACGATCTCGAAGGTGCGGTCTTCGATCGCCCCGTGCTGGCGCACCAGTTGGAACAGCCTCTGGGCGTCGACCACGCCACGACCCTGCGCGTCGACGTCCATGCCGTGGTCGACGCCAGGCGGATGGCCGTCCACCAGGATATGGAAGCGCACCGGCTTGCCGTCCGCGGCCGGCCCCAGCACCATGTGCAGGTCGCGGGCATGGAAGCGGAAGGCGACCCGCCCGCCAGGCGCGTCCGAGGTCGCGTATTCCCCGCCGACCGTCCAGATCCCGCCCAGCGCCCAGCTGTTGCGCACCTTCAGCGTCGGCTCGACGTAGGTCTGGCGCTGGTCCTGGGCCTGGCCGCCGCGGTTGGCGACATTCTGGGCGCGCTCGTAGCCGAGATAGGTCTCCTCCGAGAGCACGTCGTCGCCGCTCGCCGCCTTGGCCACGCCCTGCCCGTTCACCTGCACGATGTCGTGCGACAGCATGCGGTCGCCATTCTCGGCCAGCAGTTGCTGGATCTGCCGCTCGGACTGGTCGTAGTCGCCTTCGCCGAAGTGGTGGGCGCGGATGCGACCCTGGCCGTCGATCAGATAGTGGGCGGGCCAGTACTGGTTCTCGAACGCCTGCCAGATCGCCTGGTTGTTATCGACCGCCACCGGATAGGTCACGCCCAGGTCCTTCACCGCGCGGCGGACATTGCCGAGGTCCTTCTCGAAGGCGAACTCCGGCGCATGGACACCGATCACCACCAGGCCCTGATCCTTGTACTTGTTGGCCCAGGCCTCGAGGTAGGGCAGCGACCGCAGGCAGTTGATGCAGGAGTAGGTCCAGAAATCGACCAGCACCACCTTGCCGCGCAGCCCCTCGCGCGTCAGCGGCGGCGAGTTCAGCCAGGTCACCGCGCCGCTCAGGGGCGGCAGCACGCCCTCTACCGGAAGCGCGCCGGAAGCGGTCGCCTTGGTGTCGGCGACGCCAGAGGGGTGGAAGCGGTTCAGCAGCGACTGCTCCAGGCTGGCGGTGCTCGCCGTGGAGATCTTGGTCAGGAAGCCGGTGTCCAGGCCCAGGCCGATGGCGACCACGCCGGCGAGCACCAGGGCGCCGAGCGCGCGCCGGATCCACTCGCCGGCCTTCAGCGACCGCTTCATGGCGGCGAACACCCGCCCGCCGATCAGCAGGGCCAGGGCCAGGGACGTCGCTGCGCCGGCAGCATAGGCCAACAATAGGAAAGTCGTGCTCACACTGGCGCCTTTCAGGGCCGCGCCCGTCAGCACCAGCCCCAGGATGGGCCCCGCGCAAGGCGCCCAGAGCAGGCCAGTCGCGACACCCAGCAACAGCGAGGTCGCGAAGGTCCCGCCGGCCGCGCCCCGTCCGCTGGCCTTCTCGCTCAAGCGCGAGCCAATCGCCACCAAGGGGCGGGTGGCGCGATCGGCCAGGGTCGGGAACAGCAGCAGCAGGCCGAACAGGGCCAGCACCACCATGGCGACGACGCGCCCGTAGCCGTTGGCCTGCACCACCCAGCCGCCGCCGACCGCCGCCAGGGTCGCCACCCCGGCGAAGGTCGCCCCCATGCCGATCAGGAGCGGCAGTCCGCTGCGCAGGAACGGCTTGTCGGCGCGTGCGAACACGAACGGCAACACCGGCAGGATACAGGGGCTGACGATGGTGAAGGCGCCGCCAAGATAGGAGAGCAGGAGCAGGATCATCGGAAACGTCGTCGTTCTGAACTAGGGCGGATCATTGACCGCCCTGCCTAGTCCGTTCACGCCCCATCCCAGGTTACAGTCGCCGGCCGCCTCGATAGCTTCGATGCACACATCCGCGCGATCAGCAAAAATTTGCTCGATCCCCGGCATATGAACAATCGATTGTACAAACGCCCCCGCAGCGCCTTGCCTGCCGCCTGCGCAGAGTTTCGTCGCCGGACCGCGCGCGCGGTTATTGGCAGAACGAACCGAGCACGCGCCAAGGGAGACGACCATGGATGCGAAGGTTGAAGACAATACCAGCGGCCAATGTCCCATGGGGCATGGCCGCGGCGGCAGGAGCAACCGGGACTGGTGGCCGGACAACCTGCGCCTTGAAAGCCTGAACCAGCATTCGCCGCGCTCCAACCCGATGGGTGAAGCGTTCGACTACGCCAAGGAATTCAAGACCCTCGACCTGCACGCGGTGATCGCGGACCTCAACGCCCTGATGACGGACTCGCAGGACTGGTGGCCCGCGGACTTCGGCCACTACGGCGGCCTGATGATCCGCATGGCGTGGCACAGCGCGGGCACCTATCGCATTACAGACGGCCGCGGCGGCGCGGGCGGCGGCCAGCAGCGCTTCGCCCCGCTCAACAGCTGGCCGGACAACGCCAACCTGGACAAGGCGCGCCGGCTGCTGTGGCCGATCAAGCAGAAATATGGCCGCAAGATTTCCTGGGCCGACCTGTACGTCCTGGCCGGCAACGTCGCCCTGGAGTCGATGGGCTTCAAGACCTTCGGCTTCGGTGGCGGGCGCGTCGACACCTGGGAGCCGGAAGAGCTGTACTGGGGTCCCGAGGGGACCTGGCTGGGCGACGAGCGCTACAGCGGCGAGCGCCAGCTGCACAAGACGCTGGGCGCCGTGCAGATGGGCTTGATCTACGTCAATCCGGAAGGCCCCAACGGCAACCCGGACCCGGTCGCGGCGGCCCACGACATCCGCGAGACCTTCGCGCGCATGGCGATGGATGACGAAGAGACCGTGGCGCTGATCGCCGGCGGCCACACCTTTGGCAAGACCCATGGCGCGGGCGACCCGTCGTTCGTCGGCCCGGAGCCGGAAGGCGCCGTCATCGAGGATCAGGGGCTGGGCTGGCGCAGCAAGCACGGCACGGGCCACGGCGTCGACGCCATCACCGGCGGCCCGGAAGTGATCTGGAGCCAGACCCCGACCCGTTGGAGCAATTACTTCTTCGACAACCTGTTCAAGTACGAGTGGGAGCTGACCAAGAGCCCGGCCGGCGCCCAGCAGTGGCAGGCCAAGAACGCGCCCGCCGACATCCCCGGCCCGCACGAAAGTTCGAAGAAGCGTGTGCCCACCATGCTGACCACGGACCTCTCGCTGCGGTTCGACCCTGCCTACGAGAAGATTTCGCGGCGCTTCCATGAGCACCCCGACCAGTTCGCCGACGCTTTCGCCAGGGCGTGGTTCAAGCTAACGCACCGCGATATGGGTCCGATCGGACGCTACCTCGGGCCGCTGGTGCCCAAGGAGACCCTGATCTGGCAGGACCCGATCCCAGCAGCGAACCATCCCCTGGTCGACGAGCAGGATATCGCGGCCCTCAAGGCCAAGATCCTCGGCTCCGGACTATCGGTGTCGCAACTGGTCTCGACCGCCTGGGCCTCCGCCTCGACGTTCCGCGGATCGGACAAGCGCGGCGGCGCCAACGGCGCGCGCATCCGCCTCGCGCCGCAGAAGGACTGGGCGGTGAACAACCCGCCTGAACTGGCCAAGGTGCTGCTGGCGCTCGAAGCCATCCAGAACGAGTTCAACGGCTCAGCCGGCGGCGGCAAGAAGGTCTCGATCGCCGACCTGATCGTGCTCGCCGGCGCCGCCGCGGTCGAGAAAGCCGCCAAGGACGCCGGGACGGAGGTTAAGGTCCCCTTCACGCCCGGACGCACGGACGCCTCGGCGGAGCAGACCGACGCCCACTCCTTCGCCCCGCTCGAACCGATCGCCGACGGCTTCCGCAACTATCGGCACGGGGAGCAATTCATGGCGCCGGAGGAAGCCCTGGTCGACCGGGCTCAGTTGCTGCGGCTGAGCGGACCGGAAATGACGGTGCTGGTCGGCGGCCTGCGGGTGCTCGGCGCCAACGCCAACGGGTCCAAGGACGGCGTCTTCACCCACCAGCCGGGCAAGCTGACCAACGACTTCTTCGCCAACCTGCTCGACATGGGGACCGAATGGACGCCTGCGGGCTCCGACAACGCGTTCCAGGGCCGTGATCGCAAGACCAAGGCGGCGAAATGGACCGGAACGCGGGTCGACCTGATCTTCGGGTCGCACTCACAACTGCGCGCCTTCGCCGAGGTCTATGCCTGCGCCG
>FSXN01000934.1_pt1 | contig 13619 bp, 7 predicted proteins | sample 1638221 | NCBI WGS metagenome assembly FSXN01 (sample SAMEA3914788, study PRJEB12502) | metagenome | biome: forest; material: soil | place: Canada | collected 2011-07-03 | depth 0.1 m | reverse complement strand
GCGCTGATCCTTGTTGGTGGAATAGATATACTGGACGTCAGCCGACACGGTCAGCCGATCAGTGGGCGTCCACTTGCCGCCAACAGAGTAGTTCGTCGTCACCGTATGCTGGTCAGTCAGGCTTCGGTTGAAGTTGATCGACGAGCCCGAATAGGACCCGGTGAGCACGTCGCCGGCCGGGCCGACCGTGAACGGCGCGCTGGCGTCGAGGGTGCCGGGAGACGATGCGCCGACATAGTTCGCCGCGTCGTTCCATTGGAAGTAATAGTCGACCCGGTTGATCTGGCTATACAGTTCAAGGTTCGACGTCGGACGCCATTGCAGGGCCAGCGAGAAGCCCTCGCGCTGGCGGCTACCCTCGGTTTCGTCGATGCCCATGCCATCGGGAATATTGACGGTGCCGATGGCATGCCCCCCAAGAGGAGCGGTGTTGCTGTAGAACGGCTCCAGCGACGCCTGGTCTTCGCGGAATCGGGTCTGGGCGAAGGAGGCGTCGGCCAGGATGCCGATCTCGCCGATCGAGGTGTTCCAGCGGTCGCTGAGCAGCAGCGACGCATTGGGCCGGCCGGCGTCGGCGAGGTCGTCGTAGGTCCCACCGATGCTGGCGGCGAGCTTGGGGCCCTTGAAGTCGAACGGCATGCGCGTGCGCAGGTTGATGACGCCGCCGATGCCGCCTTCGATCTGCTCGGCGGACGGATCCTTATAGACATCGATGCCGGCCAGCATTTCCGACGGAATGTCTTCCAGGCTCAGGCCACGGCCGTTGGTCGCGCCGCCGGCGAAACCGCCGTTGGCCGAGAAGCTGTCGCGGCCGTCCAACTCGGTCTGGACTTGCGTCAAGCCGCGGATGGCGACGCCAGAACCTTCACCGTAGTTACGGGTGATCTGAATACCGGAGATGCGCTGCAGCGCCTCGGCGACGTTGTTGTCGGGCAACTTGCCGATGTCGGAAGCGACGATCGAATCAACGATCTCGTCGGCGTTGCGCTTGATCAGGTTGGCCGAGAGCACGCTGGCGCGGACGCCGGTGACGACCACTTCGTTGACGGTGCTGACGCCTGCGGGCGGCGGCGTGGTCGCGACCGGTGCGGACTGGCTGGCGGCCGGCGCGCCGGCGTCGCCTTGAGTTACAGCGCCGCTCTGCGCGGGCGCAGCGGCCGGCGCGGTCTGGGCCTGGGCGAACTGGGCGCAGGCGATTGTTGAAAGCGCGGACGCACTCAGCAGGGCAAGCCGGTGCAGACGGTGATGGAGCATCATTCCCCCTAGCGTTTCCTCTACCGCCCCGGCCTCTCACTGGGCCGTCGACGGCTTGTAAGGCCGTGTAGTGACTCCGACATATTCCGTTCGCATTTTCAGATATGCAAGAATTTTTATCAGAGACAGTTACACGGCCCTGCCGGTGTGGCTCTCGTCACACCGTCAGCTGCGATCCGGACAGCCGCAGCCCATAGACGGCGGCGGATCGAACCGAGGCCGGAACACGTACGGTCAGCCCTTCGGAATCCTGGCTGAACGTGAGTTGACCGTCGGCGCCCAGCAGCTCGACGCGCTCCACCTTCGCCGCGCCGGCGCCTGCCGCCAGTGCGGTCAGGCGCACCGTCTCGCCCTCGGGCGGCGCCATCATCAGCGCGTACAGCCGCCCTTCCTTGGTGGTGTAGCGGACGTCGCGGGCGGTGTAGGGCTGGACGGTCTGCTCGACGAACATGCCCGAGGGCGCGCGGGTCGGCCCCTCGCCATAGACCTTCCACGGGCGGGTGCCGTAGATCGCCTCGCCGTGCACATCCATCCACGCGGCCATGCCGACCAGGAAGGCGTGCTCGTCGTCGTCGATGGTCCCGTCGCCGCGCAGCGGAATGCTCAGCAGCAGGTTGCCGTTCTTGCTGACGATGTCGGACAACATTCGCGCCACCGTCGCCACGGTCTTGTAGCCGTGCCGCTCATAGATGGCGCGGTCGTAGTGCCACTGGCCAATGCAGGTGCAGGTCTGCCAGGGATCGGGCCGAATCGCATCGCTGGAGCCGCGCTCGAAGTCTTCCACCACGCCGCCGCGATGGGCGAGCTGCAGCTTCTTGGCTGTGGCCACCGCCTGCAGCGAGCCGCCGCGCCGGGCGATGTTGGCGTTGTAGAAGTGCGCCACCGCGTCGAGGCCCGCCTGCCCCAACGGCAGCTCGGTGTCGTCGAAATAGATGAAGTCGGGGTCGTACTTGTCGACCAGGTCGTTGGAGCGGGCCAGCCACTGGACGGCGTAGTTCGGATCGTCCGGCGGCGGCGTCTCCCACCAGGCGCCGTCATGGGCGTCGTGCCAGGCGTTGGCGGCCTTGATGGAGTTGATCCCGTCGGGGATGACCATGTGACGGCCGGTGTAGAGTTCCTGCGGGTCGAGCCCGTCCCACCAGGTCCCCTTCCCGTCCGCCTTGGTCAGGCGGTAGGCGTCGTAGCGCGTCCCCGCCAACGGCCCCTCGGCGTCGTAGCCATAGGCGGTCTGCCACCAGTGCCAGGCGTGGGACGCGTGGTTGCTGACCCCGAACTTCAGCCCCCGGCCGCGGGCGATCTTCTCCCACGTGCCGATGATGTCGCGCTTGGGCCCGACCCTCAGCGTGTTCCAGGCGTGGTGGGCCGAATCGAAGGTGTCCAGGTTGTCGTGATGGGTGGCCAGGGCGACGAAGTACTTGGCGCCCGCCTTGACGTAGAGGTCCATCAGGTCCTCCGGCCGCCAGTTCTGCGCCTTCCAGAGGTTCTCGATCTCGATAAAGCCGAAGCGCGACGGGTGGCCGTAGGTCTTGACATGATGCTCGTAGAACGGGTCGCCCTGGATATACATCCGCCGCCCGTACCAGTCGCCAAACTCCGGCACGCATTGGGCGCTCCAGTGCGCCCAGATGCCGAACTTGGCGTCGTGGAACCAGTCGGGCGCCTTGTACTGAGCGACCAGCGAGTCCCAGGTCGGGCGGAACGGGCCGGTGGCGGCGGCCGGGGTGGCGGCGAACGCGCGTCCTCCCATCAGCGCGGCGGCGCCGATCATGGCTTCGCGGCGGGTGACCTTGGGCATTAAGCTCCTCCTCGGGCCAGGCGACTGGAAGCCAGACGATTTGGCCGACCTGCGTTTTTATATTTGACGCAGTAATTCATATTTGATCACGTATAGGCAAGTCCGGCCTCAGTCCGGGCGGCCAGGGAAGGACAATGCAGACACAGGGCCCGCAGCATCGCGCGCTGACGCCGGCGATCTTGATCGTCAGCCTGTTTTTCCTGTGGGGCGTGGCCAACAATCTGAACGACGTTCTGGTCGCCCACTTCCGCAAGGCGTTCTCGCTCAGCGACCTGCAGTCCGGTCTGGTCCAATCGGCTTTCTACCTCGGCTATTTCGCCTTCGCGATTCCCGCGGCCGCCTTCGCACAGCGTTGGGGCTATAAGGCGGCGGTGGTGCTGGGCCTGTTGCTCTATGGCGCGGGCGCCCTGTTGTTCTTCCCGGCCGCCGAGGCCCGCGTCTACGGCTTCTTCCTGGGCGCGCTGTTCGTGATCGCCAGCGGCCTGGCCTTCCTCGAAACCGCCGCCAATCCGCTGATGACGGTGCTGGGGCCGCCCGAAGGCGCCGAGCGACGGCTGAACCTGGCCCAGGCCTTCAACCCGCTGGGCTCGATCACCGGCGTGCTGGTTGGCGGCCGGTTCATCCTTTCCGGCGCCGATCCCGTGCTGTCGAGCCTGTCGCCTGCGGCGCTTGAGCGCTTCCGCGCCAGCCAGGCCCATGCGGTCGAGGCTCCCTATGTCGTGCTGGGCGTGCTTGTGATCGGCTGGGCCATCGTCACCGCCTTTGTGCGCTTTCCGACCCAGGCCAATGCGCCCGAAGCGACGGCGCGACGCGCGCCCTCGATCGCGGACCTGCGCAACCTGCTGTCGCGCGGCCGCTTCGTGTTCGGGGTGATCGCTCAGTTCTGCTACGTCGGCGCCCAGGTCGGGATCTGGAGCTTCCTGATCCGCTACGCCCGGCACGCCTCGCCCGGCATCAACGACCAAGCGGCGGCCGGCTATCTGACCATATCGCTGATCGCCTTCATGCTGGGCCGGTTCGCCGGTTCGGCGCTGATGGGACGCATCCCGGCCAGCCGCCTGCTGGCCCTGTTCGCCTGCGTGAACATCGCCCTGTGCGTGGTCTCGGCGAGCGTCGGCGGTTCGGTCGGACTGTGGGCGCTGGTGGCGGCCAGCTTCTTCATGTCGATCATGTATCCGACCATCTTCGCCGGCGCGATCGGCGGCCTGGGCGAGCTGACCAAGCTGGGTTCGAGCCTGCTGGTCATGGCCATCGTTGGCGGCGCGGTGCTGCCCGCCATCATGGGCCGCATCTCCGACCTCAGCTCCATCGCGGTCGCCATGCTGGCCCCGGGCGCGGGCTTCGCCGTGGTCGCCGCCTTCGCCCTGCTCGGTCCGCAGACCCGCCGCCTGTCGACGGTGGCGGAGCTGCCGGTGTGAGCGGACCCTGTTCATCGAGATCCCCGAAACCTCCCCGGTTCGGGTCACCTGGCCGGCCCTCGTGGCCGGCCCCTTTCTTTCTGTAGCGCCTCGCGCCCCTATCGAGAGTCAGTCGCCATGATCCGCCTGCTCCAAAGCACCGCCATCGCGGCCCTGATGTTGGGCGCAGCGGCGACCCAGGCCTTCGCCGAACCCGTGCTCGACCGCAACGGCAGCCAGGTCCAGATCGAGGCCTACGCCCCCAATATCGTGCGGGTCACCATGACCATGATCCCGGGCGAGATCGCCAAGGGCCCCGGCTACGGTTTCGTGGCCAAGCCGGCTGAAGCGGGTTGGAGCCACACCACAGGCGCCACGGGCGACGTCTATCGCTCCGCCGCCATGTCGGTCGAGGTGGCCGCCGCCGATCCGCCCCATCCCCCCGGCCCGGTTGAGAAGTACTTCGTCACCTCCCCGCCGCCGGTACGCCTGAAGGTGCGCGGCGCGGACGGCTCGGTCCTGCTGGACATGACCAGCTGGGAGATGGGCCCGCACGTGGTCTCGGGCGAGCACACCTATCGCGTCGGCGCCACCTTCGCCTCGCCCGACGACGAACACTATTACGGCCTGGGCCAGAACCAGGAAGGCGTCCTGGACTATCGCGGCCGCTCGATCGACTGCCGCCACGACTATGACGCCCCGGCCGGCGAGACCGTGTGCGTGCCCTTCATGGTCACCAACAAGGGCTACGGCGTGGTGTGGGACAACCCGTCCGACACCCATGTCTCGCCGGGCCTGAACGGACGCACCATCTGGCAGAGCCAGGTCGGCGAGCGGGTCTCGTTCTTCGTCATCACCGGCCCCACCACCGACGACCTTTACGCCGGCTATCGCCAGCTCACCGGCTCCACCCCGATCCCGCCCAAGGCGGCGTTCGGCTATATCCAGAGCAAGCAGCGCTACATCACCCAGCAGGAAGTGCTGGACGCAGCCGAGGGTTATCGCAAGCGCGGCTATCCCGCCGACGTGATGGTGATCGACTGGTTCTACTGGACCAAGATGGGCCAGTTCGACATGAACCCAACCGAATGGCCGGACCCGGCGGCCATGAACAAGCGGCTGCACGACGAGAACTTCCAGACCGTCATCAGCATCTGGCCGCGCTTCGAGACGGGCTCGCGCTTTTACGACATGATGGCCCAGAAGGGCTGGTTCCTGAAGGACGCCGAGGGCAAGCCGCAATACGGCCTGCCGGTGCGCAACGACCACGCCGGCGCCCTGATCGACAGCACCAATCCCGAGACCCGCGAATGGTACTGGGACCAGATCCGCGACAACTTCGCCTCCAAGGGCTTCGACGCCTTCTGGCTGGACGAGACTGAGCCGGACCTGGTGCCCGACGGCGGCTTCTTCAGCATCGGGTCAGGCCTGCGCTACCACAACGTCTTCCCGCTGCTGCACACCCAGGGCGTCTATGAGGGCTCGCGCCGCGACCGGCCCAACAAGCGCTCGCTGATCCTGGCGCGCGCGGCCTATCTCGGCTCGCAGCGCAACGGCGCGCTGTTCTGGTCCTCCGACATCTTCCCCACCTGGGACGCGTTCAAGCGCCAAGTGCCCACCGGCCTGGACTTCACCGCCTCCGGGCTTGCCTACTGGGGCAATGACATCGGCGGCTGGCAATACCTGCCGCCCGAGCATCATCCGGCCCACCCGCCCCTGCTCGACCCCAGCGACGCGCGCGCGGTGGTGGGCGGCTACGACGACTATCCCGAGCTGTTCACCCGCTGGTTCGAGTACGGGACTTTCCTGCCGACCATGCGCGTGCACGGCAGCCGCAAGGACGTGGAGATCTGGGCCTACGGTAAGGCGGCCGAGCCGATCCTGGCCAAGTATCTGAAGCTCCGCTACGCGCTGATGCCCTACATCTACGCGCTGGGCCGGCATACCTACGACACCGGCGCGCCGTTCATGCGCGCCCTGTTCATGGACTTCCCCAACGACCCGGCGGTAGCCAACATCGGCGACGAATACATGTTCGGCCCGGCCTTCCTGGTGGCCCCGGTCACCGACCAAGGCGTGACCAGCCGCCAGGTCTACCTGCCTGCGGGATCGGACTGGTACGACTACTGGACCAACACCCGTTACCACGGCGGCCAGACCGTCACCGCCCAGGCGCCGATCGACACCCTGCCGCTGTTCGTGCGCGCTGGCTCGATCGTCCCGGTCGGCGCGCCGGTGCAGAGCACCGCCGAGCACCAGAAGCTGGCGGCGGTAAAGGTCTATGCCGGCGCCGATGGCGCGTTCGACCTCTATGACGACGACGGCAAGACCTACGCCTATGAGCATAACGCCACCCTCACCCGCCTGCACTGGGACGACAAGGCCGGCAAACTGTCGATCAGCGGCGTCCCCAGCGCCGACGGCGATCCCCAACGCCTGGTGCAGGTGATCGGCCGCTGAATAGGCACGCGAAGCCGGGTTCGGGCATGAAGCCGCTGCTGCTCGCCATCGCAGCCCTGGGGTCTGTCACCTCCCTGCAGACCCCGGCTCGGGCCCAGAGCACGACCGCGCCCGCCTATGTGTGGCGCAACGTCAAGGTCGGCGGTGGCGGCTTCATTCCCGGCATCGTCTTCAGCCGGGCCGAACGCGGCCTGGTCTATGCGCGCTCCGACATGGGCGGCGCCTATCGCTGGGACGCCAAGGCCCGGGCTTGGATCCCGCTGGAGGACGGCTTCGCCGAGGACAGCTGGTTCGGGGTCGAGAGCATCGCCCCCGATCCGGTCGATCCCGAGGCGGTCTACGCCGCGGTCGGCGTCTCCCGCCACGCGCCGGCCGCCATTCTGCGTTCGCACGACCGCGGCGCCCATTGGGAGGTGATCCCGGTCAGCTTCCGCATGGGCGGCAACGAGGACGGACGCGGGCTGGGCGAGCGGCTGGCGATCGATCCCAACGACACCTCGATCCTCTATTTCGGCTCGCGGTTCGACGGCCTGCAGCAGAGCCGCGATCACGGCCGCACCTGGACCAAGGTCGAGACCTTTCCCTGGACAGGCGCCGGCGTCTCGCCGCCCCACGCGCCGACCCACGGGGGCGTCAGCTTCGTGGTGTTCGACTCGGCCAGCGGCGCCAAGGGCGCGCGCTCCCGCACCATCTTCGCCGGCGTCGCCGATCTCGGTGCGCCACACCTGATCCGCTCCGACGATGCGGGCCAGACCTGGAAGGTCGTTTCAGGCGGTCCGGGCGCAGACCTGCTGCCAGCCCAGGCCCAGCTCAGTGCGGACGGCCAGCTCTACATCACCTATGGCAACGGGATCGGGCCGAACGGGATCACCGGCGGCGCGGTGTTCAAGCTCGACACCCACACGGGCGCCTGGACCGACATCACCCCGGACAAGGCCCCCGACCGACCGGCCGGCGGCTATATGGGGCTGAGCCTCGATCGCAGCCGTCCCGGCGTGCTGGTGGTGGCGACGGTGGACCGGTTCAAGCCGGGCGACCTGATCTGGCGTTCGCTGGACGGCGGCAAGACCTGGCGCAACCTGCGCCCGCTCAGCCGGCGCGACGTGGGCGCCTCGCCCTTCCTGCTATGGGGCAAGCCGCAGGCCGACTTCGGTTGGTGGATGGCGGCCCTGGCCATCGACCCGTTCGATCCCGACACCGTGACCTACGCCACCGGCGCGACGGTCTACGCCAGCCACGACCTGACCGACGCCGACAAGGATAAAGAGATCACTTGGCGGCCCTGGGTCGAGGGGATCGAGCAGACCGCCGTGATCACCGTCGACAGTCCTCATGACGGGCCGCCGCTGTTGAGCGGTTTCGGCGACATCGGCGGCTTCGCCCACGAACGCCTGGACGTCTCGCCGGCCAGGATGTTCGAGACGCCGATCTTCAACAACACCAATACCTTGGACGTCGCTGAGCGCGCCGAGGTGGTGGTGCGCAGCGGCACGGCCTCACAGCCGGGCGGGGCGACCCTGGCGATGTCGCGGGATCTCGGCCGCACCTGGCGTCCCCTGACGACGCCCACGCCGACCGGCGACGCCTCAGCCACGGTGTCCGCCGACGGCCGGACCATCGTGGTGATGACGCCGACCCCGATCCTCAGCCATGACCTCGGCCATGGCTGGGCGCCGGTCAAAGGCGCGCCGCTGAACAGCCGGCTGGTGGCGGATCGCGAAGCTGCTCAGCGCTTTTACGCACTGGATTTAGGTTCCAGCGCCGTTTCGGCCAGCCACGACGGCGGCGCCAGCTTCAGCCGCCTGCCCACCCGCGGCCTGCCTCCGCTCGCCGCCGACCGGCCCAGCAACCGCGAAGCGCCCTGGCCATTGTACGCCACGCCCGGCCACGCCGGCGACCTGTGGGTCACGGCCAAGGCCGGCCTGTACCATTCGGCCGATGGCGGCCTCAGCTTTCAACGCGCCGCAGGCGATGTGCGCGTCGAGGCGCTGGGCTTCGGCAAGGCCGCGCCCGGCGCGACCTATCCGACCCTGTTCGCCCTGGGCCTGAAGGACGGCGCGCGTGCGATCTGGCGCTCGACCGATCGCGGCGCCTCATGGCTGCGGGTCAATGACGCCCAGCACGAATACGGCCGCCGCTTCCGCTCGATCTCGGGCGATCCGCGGGTGTTCGGCCGGGTCTATGTCGGCACGGATGGACGCGGGATCGTCTACGGCGAGCCGGCCCAAAGCAGCGATCCGGAGTCCCATTGATGCGCAAGCTCTCCGCCCTGGCCCTGGCCGCCCTGCTCTCGACCGCGCCAACGGCTCACGCGGCGCCGTCCGCGACGGGCAACTGGATCACCGCCTACAGCCTGCCCGCCTTCCTTCCCAGCGACACCAAGCAGTGGAAACAGGAGCGCGATTACGCGGGACACACGGTCCGCGAGGTGATTCGCCTGAACACAGCCGGGGAGCGCCTGCGGGTCAAGTTCACCAACGACACCGGCGCAGACGCGGTGGTCGTCGGCCGGGCGCACATCGCCCTCGCCGGCCCGGACGGCGCGCCGATCCCCGGAACCGACCGCGAGCTGAGCTTCGGCGGCCGCCAGGGCCTGTTCGTGCCTCTCGGGGCGCCGGCCTACAGCGATCCCGTCGCCCTGCCCGCCAAGGCGTTTGGCGACGTGGTGGTGTCGGTGTTCTTCCCTGGCCCCGGTCCCGTGCATCTGGGCGGACACCTGGCCGACGTGAAGCTGGTCTCCGGCGACGCCACCGAGGCTGAAGCGATACCGAACGCGGTGCGCGAAAGCGGTCCTTCGTTCGTCTCCCGCATCGACGTCGAGCCGACGACGGCGCGCCACCTGCTGGTGGCGATCGGCGACTCCATCACGGAGGGCGCCTGCTCCACCCCCGGCGCGCACATGAGCTGGCCGGAGCAATTCGCCCGCCGCCTGGCCGCCTCGCCCTACGGCCATGGCTGGACCGTCGCCAACGAGGGCATCAGCGGCAACCGCATCCTGCGCGACAGCGCCGGCCCCAACCTGCTGTCGCGCTTGGATCGCGACGCGCTCGACCTGCCAGGGGTCTCGGCCGTGGTGCTGCTGGAGGGGATCAACGACATCGGCTACGCCGCACGGCCTGAGAACGCCGACCAGCCGGTCTCGGCGGAACAGCTGATCGCAGCGATGAAACAGGTCGTCGCCCGCGCTCACGCCCGCGGCGTGCGCGTCTATGGCGGCACCATCCTGCCCTTCGAGGGCGCTGCCTACTACAGCGCCAAGGGCGAGGGCGTACGTCAGGCGGTGAACGCCTGGATCCGCACCAGCGGCGTGTTCGACGGCGTGATCGACTTCGAGGCCGCGACCCGCGATCCCGCCCATCCGGCCCGCCTGTCCCACGCCGTCGACAGCGGCGATCACCTGCACCCCGGCGACGCCGGCTACACCCTGATGGCCAAGGCCGTCGATCTCTCGCTGCTCACCGGCGCCGCGTCGCCCACAGCGGCGCACGCGCGAAAGGAAACCCCGTGAACCTTCAAGGCAAGATCGCCCTCGTCACCGCCGCCGCCCAGGGCATCGGCCGCGCCAGCGCCCTGGCCCTGCGCCAGGCTGGGGCCGAGGTGATCGCCACCGACATCGACGCCGGCAAGCTGCAGGACCTTGCCGCCGAAGGCCTGCGCACCGAGGTGCTGGACGTGCTGAAGCCGGGCGCCGCCGCCGAACTGGTGGCGCGGATCGGCCGGGTCGACATCCTGTTCAACTGCGCGGGCGTGGTCCACGGCGGCACCATCCTCGACTGCACCGAGGAGCAGCTCGACTTCGCCTACGACCTCAACGTCAAGGCCATGGTCGGGACCATCCGCGCCGTGCTGCCTGGCATGGTCGAGCGGGGCGACGGCTCTATCGTCAACATGGCCTCTGTGGCCGGCAGCGTCACCGGTGTGCCTAACCGCTTCGTCTACGGCGTGACTAAGGCCGCGGTGATCGGCCTGACCAAGTCGGTGGCCAAGGACTTCGTCGGCCAGGGCGTGCGCTGCAACGCGGTGTGCCCCGGCACGGTCGAGACTCCCTCGCTGCAGGACCGCATGGGCCAGCAAGGCGACTACGAACAGACCCGCGCCGCCTTCGTCGCCCGCCAGCCGATCGGCCGCCTCGGCCGTCCGGAAGAGATCGCCGACCTGGTGGTGCATCTGGCGGGGGCGACCTACACTACCGGTCAAGCCTATGTGATCGACGGCGGCTGGACGATCTGACGGCGTCGAGGAACGCGAGGCTCGATCCTCCATTGTGGGTGGTGTTACAGTGTGACGCCACCCGGAGAAGGTCATGAGCCTCGCCGCCCTCACCCTGGCCGTTGGGCTAGTCGCCGCTACGCCGGCGCAATCTCAAACGACGCCCCGACCAGACCAGTTCGACCTGGTCTGCAATGGCCTGGAAGAATTGCAGCTCTACGACTTCGGAAGCACCGGAGCCGGATCGATCGCCAGCTTCGTCAAGCGACCCAAGATGGAGCCTTGGTCGGGCGTGTTCCGCGTGGACCTGGCCCGCAATCTCTGGTGCGAGGACAAGTGCACCGAGGTCTACGACCCCGCTGTGGCCAAGCCCAACATCCTGGTGTTGGTCGAGACCAACCGCGCGGGCGCGCGCAGCCGCACCGTATTCGAAGCCACCGATGGCACGCTGCTGGCGCTCAAGGGCTACGGCAGCTCGATCATTCCGACGCGGGCGCACTGCCGCTTGCAGCCATTCACCGGCATTCCGGATGACGCGCCGCGTGTCGGCGGCAGGCTCGATCCGAAGGCCGAGCCCTACCCTACCGAGTGAGCGCCGCCCCAGCCTGGGTTCGCCTCGACTTCCTGGGCGACCGCGGCCTCCTCAAGCACCCGTTCCAGCGTCGAGAACAGAGCCGCCGCGTCGATCGGCTTGGCGACGTGGCCATCCATCCCGTTTCGCGCGTACTCGTCGATCTGGTGGGTCATGGCGTTGGCGGTCAGGGCGATGATCGGTGTCCGGGCGCGGCGTGATCGGGCTTCCGACGCCCGGATGGCGCGGGTGGCGGTCAGGCCGTCCATCTCGGGCATGTGCATGTCCATCAGCACCAAATCCCAGGGCTCGCGCTCCCACGCCTCCACCGCCAGCCGGCCGTTCTCGACGATCACCGGTTCGATCCCGGCCTGGTGCAGCAGAGCCTTGAGCACCAGCTGGTTGACGGTGTTGTCCTCCGCCGCCAGCACCTTCAGGGGCGGAAACTCGGTGGGGCCTTCGTCATGAACCGGCGCGACGATGCTGCCGGCCTCGCCCACCCGCGTCAGGTCCAGCCGTAGGCGGAACACCGAGCCGCGACCGGGCGCCGTCTCCACGTCGATCTCGCCGCCCATCATCCGCGCCAGCTCGCGGCAGATGGCCAGGCCCAGGCCGGTGCCGCCGAAGCGGCGCGTGGTTGAGGCGTCGGCCTGGGCGAACTTGCTGAACAGTTGCGTCACCTGCTCGGGCGTCATGCCGATGCCGCTGTCGGTGACGCGGAACCACAGCCGCCCGTCCTCGCGCGACACCTGCACGGCGACCTGGCCGGTCTCGGTGAACTTCAGAGCGTTGGAGATCAGGTTGTAGAGGATCTGGCGCAGCCGCGTCGGGTCGCCGCGATAGACCCCGCGAGCCTCCGGCTCGACCACGAAATGGAATGACAGGCCCTTGCGGTTGGCCAGGTCGGTGAAGGCCGAATGGGCGCCCTTGACCACCTCGGCCAGGTCGAAGTCGATCACCTCCAGCTCGAGCTTGCCGGCCTCGATCTTGGACAGGTCCAGCACATCGTTCAGGATCGCCAGCAGGACCGCGCCCGACTCCTGGATCACGCCCAGCCGCTCGCGCTGCACTGGCGCGAGCTCGTCGACCATCATGGCGTGGGCCATGCCAAGCACCCCGTTCAGCGGGGTGCGGATCTCGTGGCTCATGGTGGCCAGGAAGGCGCTCTTGGTGCGGCTGGCGGCCTGGGCCTCGTCCAGGGCGTGGGCGAGCGCGTCGGCGGTCGCGCGCTCCTCGGTGATGTCCTCGCACATCACCATGATCAGCGCGGAGCCGTCGGGATTGCGCAGCAGCACCTTGTGGGTGCGCAGCTCGCGCACGCCGCCGGGGGTGTCGACGCGCTCGGATTCGACCTTGATCGGCTCGCCCCCCGCCATCAGGGCCCGGTCGCCGGCGACGAAAACGTCGGCTGCTTCGGGGGAGAAGATCTCGTGATCGGTCTTGTCGACAATGGCCGCACGCGCCCGGCCCAGTATGGTTTCGGCCGTGTGGTTGACCATCTTGTAGCGGCCGCTGGCGGCGTCTTTCACCACCAGCATCGCCGGCATGTTTTCCAGCACCACGTCGAGGAAGGCCTTGTCCGCCTGAGCCTGGGCCTCGCGCTCGCGCAGTTCCGCCACCGCAAGCGCCTCGGAAGCCTTGGTCCGGCTGGAGTGACGCCAGACCTGGATACTGCACAGGACGATCATCACCGCCCCCGGCACCAGCCCCAGGATCACGGGCAACGGCGCCTTGGACGACAGGGCCAGCAGCGGCGCGGTCAGCGCATAGACAAAGAAGGGACCGGCGACCGCCAGGAACCCGGCGCGGCTGGAGGTGGTGGACTGCAGGCTGGTCAGGATTCCGCCTGCCAGCAGGAACGCTCCGCACACCAGGCCGAAATCGCCCATGAACACGTAAAGCAGTGGTGTCAGCACGCCGAAGATCGCCGCGC
>FSXN01000119.1_pt1 | contig 13766 bp, 14 predicted proteins | sample 1638221 | NCBI WGS metagenome assembly FSXN01 (sample SAMEA3914788, study PRJEB12502) | metagenome | biome: forest; material: soil | place: Canada | collected 2011-07-03 | depth 0.1 m | reverse complement strand
GTGCAGACCAAGCGGCCTGACCTGGATGCCGCGAGCCTCGAAGCTCAAGTCGAGTTCGGCGACTTCGGCACGGCCGAAGCCAAGGTCGCGGCCGACCTGCCGCTGATCCAGGACAAGCTGTCGCTGCGCGTCGTCGGCGGGTATTCCTATTCCGACGGCTATATGAAGAACGGCGCGCCCTATGGCCCCGTCGTGAGCTTCGCGCCCAGCCCCTATGCCGGCGCCCAGGGGCAGGGGGACGGAGAATCGGTGGGGGGAGAGAAAGTCTTCAACGCCCGCGTCAAGCTGCTGTGGAAGCCAAACGACATCGTCACTTCGCTGTTGCAGTATGAAATCGTGCGGGATCTGTCGCCGACGCCGGCCGAGGTCAACACCACGCCGAATCAACCAGTTGCGGCGGCCAACCCTAACGGCTATTACTTCGCCAACCTTGGTCTGACCGGGCCGACCTCCGGCAATCCGCTCAACCAAGCGGGGCTGACCAACCGCAACGATACCCTGATCGACGAGAATTCCGGCGGCCGGGTGTTCGTCGACGGCGGGTACTGGAACACCGACATACGGCTGGATCCGGGCACCATCACGCTGGATTCAGGCTATCGCAACCAGCGCTCGCGCCTGTCCAACACCTATCCCGGCGTGGCTCCGGTCGACTCGGCTGGCCAGCCGCTGTCGCTGTTCGACGCCAACCGCTCCGACAACCGCCAGACCTTCCAGCAGGAGGCGCGGTTCAGTTCACACTTCGACGGCCCCTTCAACTTCGTCAGCGGGCTGTTCTATCAATATGACCAGGTGAATTTCTGCGTCGGGCAGCTGCTGGGGTTCGAGGATCTACTGGCCGGCCCCACGCCCTATGGCCCGTGGAACGACAATCCCTATGTGCTGTGCAACAATCAGCATGAAAATTCGTATGCCGGCTATATCGAAGGAAACTACAAGGTCACGGACAAGCTGACCATCACCGCCGGCTTCCGTTATACCGAGGACGAAAAAATTTGGCGCGGCCGACAACAGGTGTTCGCGCAGCAGCTCGGAGCTTCTTCGTATCAGCAGATCGGCAACCTGCTCAATTTCGGCAACTTCAGCCAGTACCCGCAGGGCGTCGTCTCCGACAAGTTGAACGAGGGGGCGCCGACCTATCGCGCCAGCGGCGGCTATCAGTTCACCCCAACCGTCTATGGCTATTTCACCTATTCCCACGGGTTCAAGAGTGGGGACTTCAACGATCAGATCGGTTCGTTCGCCCCCTTCGGCACCAATCTCGACGCCTTCCGCGAGGCGGCGACGGCGACCAAGCCTGAATTCGCCAACTCATATGAAGGCGGGTTGAAGAGCGAATTCCTCGATCACCGGCTTCGCGTCAACGTCACGGGTTTCTATGTGCGCTATGCGGACCTGCAGAAGCAGATCGTGGTGCCGATCGAGGTCAATGGCGAACCCTTCGAGGTCACGCGCTTCTTCAACGCTGCGAAAGCGGAGGTGAAGGGCTTCGAAGGCGAATTTGCTCTGATCCCGATCCATAACCTGACCCTGCGCGCGGTGCTGGGGTATCAGGACGGCTCCTATATCAGCTACGTTACGCCGACGCCGGCCGGGCACGATCTCGCCGCGGACCCCCTGGATCGGACCCCGAAATGGACCGGGACGCTGAGCGGAAACTACGTTTTCACCGTGTTCAATCGCGCCCACATAACGATCGATAGCGACGTCGAATATACCGACAAGCAGCTCTATACGGAGTCGATCGGGCCAGAAGATCAGAACACCTATCTGAACGCCCATACGCTGGTGAATGCGTCGATACAGCTCTCGGACTTGGATGACCGGAAATACATCCGACTGATCGGCCAGAACCTCGGCGACCGGATCTACACCACGGCGACCCAGATCGTTGGCGGGCTCTGGTCCGACGCCATGTACGGGCCGCCCAGGTATTTCGGTGTTCAGATGGGCGTGAAGTTCGGGGGCTGAGCCGATGGCGGGCGTCCTGGCGGGTAAGACCGCCGTCGTCACTGGCGCGGCGAGCGGTATCGGCCTCGCCATCGCTCGCCGCTTCGTCCTTGAGGGCGCTCAGGTTCTGGCCTGCGACCGGAGCCTGCCGCCGGACGACCTGGGCGGTGCGCCTGGGGCGAGCGGAAGCCTGGCGCTGGATGTGACCGACGAGGATGCGCCGGCGCGGCTGCTCGCAGCGGCCGAAGCCGGTTTCGGCGGCGTGGACATCCTGGTCAACAACGCCGGCGTCTGTCTGCCAGGCACGGTGGAGGACCAGAGCGACGAGAGCTGGGCGACCACGTTTGCGGTGAATGTCACCGCCCCGTTTCGGCTGAGCCGCGCCGTTGCGCCGAGGATGAAAGCCAGGGGCTGGGGGCGGGTGATCAATCTCGGTTCGATCATGTCCGATTTCGGCGGCCCCAACCTATGTGCTTACGGTGCTTCGAAGCACGCGGTCGCGGGTCTGACCAAGTCCATGGCCGTGGATCTCGGCCCGTTCGGCGTCACCGCCAACTATCTCCAGCCCAGCGCGATCTGGACGGGCATGTCGCGGCCCTTCATGGATGATCCCGACTTCCGCGCCTATTGGGAAGGCAAGGCTCCGGCCGGCTATATCGGCGAACCGGAGGACGTGGCCGCCCCGGCGCTGTTTCTCGCCTCGCCCGAAGCCCGGTTCGTCAACGGCATGGGCTTTCGCATCTGCGGCGGTGCGATGGCGCGCTTCTAGCGGCGCCCCGGCTTTTGCCGCCCCATTATCCGCCGGGGATGTGGAGTGCGGGGTCTGGGTCGGGCAGGAAGGGGCAGTAGTCTTCCTTTTCGACGACATCCAGCACGAACGCCATCTTGGCCATGCCGCCGATGAAGCCCATCACCATGGCGAGCTCGCAGATTTCGGCGTCGTCGAAATGGGTGCGCAGGCGGGTGTAAAGCGCGGCGTCGAGCCGGCCGCTCAGGTTGGTCAGTATCATTTCGTCGGCGAATTCGAGCACGGCGCGATCGGCCGGATCAAAGCTGCTGCGGTCGGGGCCCTCGACCTGAGAAAGCTGGACCGAAGTGATCCCCGCCGCCTGGGCGCCCGGCGTGTTCTGAAGATTGCAGCTACGACAGCCATGGGCCAGGGACAGGCGCAGACGCACGAGCTGCTTGTAGCGGGGCGCGACGCGGCCTTCGAAAAAGATCTTCTGGTAGAACTCGACCATCGCGAAATTGAGCAGCTCGGGTGCGTTCGCCATCACCTCGACGAACGCCGGCTCGCCGGTGAGACCGTTCAAGGTGTCCCACGCCTGATCCCAGGGCGGGCTTAGAGCGGCTCGGGGGATGCGCCGCATCTGCGTGTTCGCCATGGCCTTCTCCCTGTACGAGGCCCTACGCCCCACCGCCCACCTTGAAGTAGTCCGGCATGCCGGCCGGCCAGACCACGCCCCATTGCTGCATGCCGCCATCGATGGTCAGCACCTCGCCGGTGATGAACTTGGCGGACGGGGCGGCGAAATAGACCGCAGCCTCCGCCACATCCCAGGCGTCGCCCAGGGTCATCATCGGGTTGGCCTGGTGGAAGCGCTCCAGCGCATGGTCCGGATAGACCGCAAAGCCCTCCGTTTCGATGGTGCCCGGCGCAATGCAGTTCACGCGCACGTTCAGCGGCGCCCATTCGGTCGACACGGTCTTGGACAGGTAGATCACGCCCGCGCGCGCGGCGCAGGTGTGTGCGGCCTGGGGCATGCCGCGGTCCACATTGGCGACGATGTTGATGATGTTGCCGCCCTGGTTTCGATCGCGCCAACGCTGGGCCGCGGCTTGCATCATCCACCAGGTGCCATTCAGGTTCAGGTCGATGACGGCGTTCCAGCCCTTGCGCGAGAAGTCGATGGCGTCCTGGGGGAATTGACCGCCGGCGTTGTTGATCAGGCAGTCCAGCCGACCATGGGTTCGGAACGTGTGGTCGATCAGGGTGTCGACCGCTTCCGGATCGCGGATCGTCATGGAGCGCACGTCGACCTCACGCCCTCCGAGCTTGGCGATGGCCTTGGCGACGGTGTGCAGCTTCTCGGCCCGACGGCCGCAGATCACCACCTGTGCGCCTAGACGGGCGAACAGGAAGGCCATGGCTCGGCCCATGCCGCTGCTGCCGCCGGAGATCAGCACGACCTGGTCCTTCATCAGGTCGGCGCGGAACACCGTCGGCGCTTCAGCCAGTTCGCGATCGGTGAAGCCAAAGCGGGGGCGGTCCGGGGCGACCGCGTCGGCAGGGGTGACGCGTTTGGATGCGGGACGGGTCATCAGGAATCCAGCAGACCGATAATGGACAGGGCCGCAACGTTGCGATTGGGTATGCCGCCGAGATTGTGGGTCAGGCCCAGGCGCGGCGATCTGAGCTGCCGCTCGCCAGCACGGCCCTGAAGCTGCAGATACAGCTCGTAGACCATGCGCAGCCCCGAGGCTCCGATGGGGTGGCCGAAGCATTTCAGGCCACCGTCGATCTGGCAGGGGATCTCGCCATCGGCGTCATAGCGGCCGTCCAGGATGTCGTGCGGCGCGCGTCCCTCGTCCGAGAGCCCAAGATCCTCCATCACGATCAGCTCGGTGATCGAGAAGCAGTCGTGCACCTCGATCAGGTCGAGCTCTTCGCGTGGATCGGCGACGCCAGCCTCCCGGTAGGCTCTTTGCGCGGCGAGGCGTGTGGTCAGGGTGTGGGCGCCGTCCCATGAGGCGTGGCTCATCTCCACGCCGTTTGAAGGCGCGAGCTGGAGCGCCTTGATCGTCACCATGGGAGAGGTCTTGCCAAGCGCGCGCGCCAGCTCGGGACGCGCCACGATGGCGCAGGCGGCGCCGTCCGATACGCCGGCGCAGTCATAGGTTCCCAGCGGCGAGGCGATCATGCGCGCGGCCAGGATCTCCTCGATCGAGACCTCCCGCCTCAGGTGGGCCTTGGGGCTCTTGGTGGCGTTGCGGTGACTTTTCCAGGAGACATGCGCCATGGCGCGCTTCAGGTCCGGCATGGAGACCGAATGCTTCGCGGCGTAGGCCTCGCCCAACTGGGCGAAGGCGCCGGGCGCGGTGTTGTTGGGCAGCCAGAGATCCTCGAACGTGCCCTTGGTCCGCTCGGGCAGGCCCGAGTAGCCGGTGTCCTTCAGCTTCTCCACGCCCATGGCCAGGGCGATGTCGCAGGCGCCGGCGGCGACGGCGTAGACTGCTCCGCGCAGGGCCTCGGTCCCGGTGGCGCACAGGTTCTCCACCCGCGTGACCGGAATATTCGGCAGGCGTAGCGCCATGGAGAGGGGGAGGGCTGACTTGCCGACGTTCTGTTCGTCGAAAAACACCCCCAGCCAGGCCGCTTCGATCTGGTCGCGGTCTATGCCGGCGTCGGCGGCGGCTTCCTTGAACGCCTCCACCATCAGGTCGTCGGCGCCGCAATCCCATCGCTCGCCGAAGCGGGAGCAGCCCATGCCGATAATGGCGACCTTGTCGCAGATCCCTTCGGCCATCAGGCAGGCTCCTCTTTGGAGACGGGTACGGCCTTCCAGAAGTATCGCCGGAAACCGCGCCGATCGTCGTAATCCTTGACGCGGAACGCGAAGCGCACCTCCTGCCCGATATTCAGGCCCTCCGGCGGGCAGTCGGCGATCTCCATCAGGGCGTTGCCACCCTCGGCGAAGCCCACATTGCCGTACCGCAGCGGCGGATCGGGCGTGAACGCCTGCCAGTCCTCGGTGAAGGTCTTGATGCGCCCGATCGAATTGGACAGCCCATAGGCTTCCTGCGTGTCCATCTGGCGGCAGTTGGGATTGACGCAGGTGCGGGAGCGCGGGAACTGGACGGTTCCACACTGGCTGCATCGGCCGCCGACCAGGGCGTAGATATCGCGGCTCTTGCGCCAGGCCGTGGTCTGGGCGGTGCGATTGTCCCGTTCCGATCGGATGCCCCAGGCGTAGCTCACGCCGCCCGTGAAGGACAGGAAGCGGAGATAGCGCGTCTCTTCCCGGCCGGCGGCGATCTGTGGGGCGACGGGCCGGAGCGGCCGCACCTGCGCCAGGGCCTCGGTCGTGCGTAGCACCAGGGCGTCGCAGCCCGAGCCGAACGCCACCAGCAGGATCGTCTGTCCCGGTCGGCCCGTTTCGAGCGCTTCGGCTAGCATCAGCAGCGGATGAGCAGCTCCGGCCTGACCGATCTGGCCGGTGAAGGCGTCGCGAACGCGCGCGCCGGGCAGGTCGAGCGCCTTAGCCGCCGCCTTGGCCAGGGCGGTCGTCGGGAAGGCGAGCAGGGCGATATCGATTTCGCCCCCGGAGACGCCGGCGGCCTCGAGCGCGCGCGCCACGGTTTGCGGGACGAACGCGAGCACGGCGGCGTCGCGTGTCCATCGCTCTTCCAGGACGTAGTCCGGATCGCCCTCCGCGTCGCGGTAGTGGTCGACGAAGTCAGCGGTTTCGCTGGCGACGCCCAGGACTTCGGCGAGCACCCGTTCGCGGCCCACCGTCACGGCCGCGCCGGCGTCTGCGCTCGCCAGCTCCAGTGCGCCGCCGGGGCGCGTTGGCCGCTTTTCGCCGGCGGCGACCAGGGTGGGGAGGCCTTGTCCAAGCGCTGTGATCAGGGCCGTGCTCGCAGCGCGCTGGGATCCGCCCGCATCCTGCGCGCGCACGCGTCCCTCCAGGTCGAGGGCGGTCGTGAGAATGCCCGCGTTGAGGCGGTCTGCGAATGGGAAGCTGGTCGAGGCCAGGATCGCATTCTCAACGGGCCCCGGCGCCATGGTCAGGGCGTCGCGAGCAGCCTCGACCGCCAGGGTGACGGCGTCCTCGTCCCAGGCCGCCATCGCCCGATGTCCCTTGGCGTCGAGGCCGGGAAGCGCCCAGGCATGGGCCGCCGCCACCGCGGCGCGGCTCAGTCGCAGCACCGGTAGATAGGCGCCGTAGGCGGTGATACCGACCCTGTCCCCCATGGTCAGGCCGGCTCGACGAAGGGCTGAAGCATGGGCGTGACCCGCAGGTCGGCTGGGACCTGGTTCTGGCCGATGCGGCGGTCCAGTTCTTCGTGCCAGTGGTAGATCCGTCGCTCCTGGTAGTTCAGCGGGATGCTGCGGAAGCCCGGGCTCTCCATCGAAGCCTGGATCGAGGGGGCGAATTGGGTGTCTTCGTAGAGGATGCGTTCGAAATTGGAGATCCGCTTGTCCCAGAGTGGATTGCGCCCCGCCTCGCCGAACGGAGGCGAGAACCAATGGCACTCGATGCGCATCGTCGTGTCGCTCCTGGGCCAGAACGTCAGCATCGGCATTCCCGTCGCGGCCGCCGGCATCACGATATTGGGGTAGATGTGATAGGAGACGTTGTGAAACCGGGGGATTTCCGAGACCGTCGGAATGTCCGGCATCCCCACCGCGCCCGGGTCTACCCAATCGGGCCGGCGGTTCGGCGTCACCATGCGTGAATGGCCGTTGGGCCACAGCGTGATCGCCGTGCCGCGGTGGTCCAGAAACCGGTTCACTGTCTCCTGGTGGATCGACTCCAGGTGATAGACCTCCAGGAACGCGTCCAGAAGCACCTTCACATTGCTGTCGACGTCGTAGCCGCGGCTGTCGACCAGGACGAGATCGTCAGGCTGGAACTGGTGAAGCTCATCCGCGACCGGACCTAGATAGTCGATCAAGGGCTGCGCCTCGGGATCTTCATTGACGAAGATCCAGCGCCCGAAGGTCTGGCAGGGCAACTGCACCAGCGAGCGGCAGGTCAGGTCTAGGTCGACGAAGTCGCGCCGGTCGCGCATGTTCAGCAGCTTGCCGTCCAGCGCATAGGCCCAGCCGTGATATGGGCAGACGAAGCCGCGGGCCTCGCCGCGATCGGCCTGCACCAGCGGGGCCCCCCTGTGCTGGCAGGTGTTGTAGAAGGCGCGTACGACCTGATCGCGTCCGCGGACGATCAGGATCGGCGAGCCGGCCGTCTTCCAAAGCACCCAGTCCCCGACGTTGGGGATCTGGTCCTCGTGCGCCGCATAGAGCCACGCGCGGCGCCACATCCGCTCACGCTCCAGCGCCAGGAACGTCGGATCGACATAGCGGCCTGCGGCGATGTCGGGGAAACGGGGAAAGCCCTCGGGCGGCCCGCGCCGCTGGGCCTCGAAGGCCATGCCCGCCTTGATCCGTTCGGTGACCGCAACGTCCATGAGGTCCTCGGTTCAGCCATTTCCGGATCAGCGTAGCATGAGGATCATCAAGAAAAAAACAGACATGTATGATTTTGTCGGACTTTCTTTCGCTGGACGTCCGCCGGCTCGCTCGCGGCGGCGTGAAAAACAAACATGATTGTTTGTGTGGTCGACCTGGGTATGATGCCGCAAGCGTGGAGTCGAAGGGGATGGAATGCATTTTCGCCTGAGCGCGGAGCAGCAGGAGCTGAGGGACGCCGCGCGCACCTTCGCCCGCGCAGAGCTGCCATCGATCGCCGCCGAACTTGAGGCCGCCAACACGCCGCCCAGCCACGAGCTGATCCGCCGCTATGCCGAACTGGGCTTCCTCGGCGTGAACATTCCCGAGGCGTATGGCGGTTTGGGTCTGGGGGCCCTGGAAGCGCTGATCATTCTCGAGGAGTTCGCCCAGATCTCATCGGCCGTGGCGTTTCCGGTGTTCGAATCGTGCGTCGGGCCGGTCCGGGCGATCGAGCGGTTCGGATCCGAGGGGCTGAAGCAGCGCGTGGTTCCCGCGGTCTGCCGAGGCGAGCTCGTGGTCGCCGTGTCCATGTCCGAGCCCGATGCTGGAAGCGCGCTCACGGACCTGAAGACCACTGGCCGGATGGTGGGCGACAAGGTGGTGCTCAACGGGACAAAGCGATGGTGCTCGGGCGGCGGCCATGCCGACGGCTACGTGGTCTACTGTCGCTTGTCGGACGAGCCTGGGCCGAAGGGGGTCGGCGCCGTCTATGTCGAGAAGGAAGCTCCGGGCCTCAGCTTCGGCCCCAACGAGGAGCTGATGGGTTTTCGCGGCGTGCCCTCCAGCGATCTCTATTTCGACGATTGCGAGGTTTCGGCCGCCAACATCGTCGTGCCCGCCGGCGGCTTCAAAAAGCTGATGGAGGCGTTCGATCTGGAGCGTTGCGGCAACGCCATCATGTCGCTTGGGCAGGCTTCCGGCGCGCTGGAGGACGTGATCGCCTATGTCCAGGAGCGCCAGCAATTCGGCAAGGCGATCGTCGAATTCCAGGCCGTGCAGCTCAAGCTGGCGGAGATGCGAATGAAGGTCGATGCGGCGCGCCTGCTGATCTACCGCGCGGCCGCCAATGCGGGGGATGGTCTTCCGTCGGTGCTGGAGTCCTCGCTCGGCAAATGCTTCGCCAATACGATCGCGCGTGAGGTCGCCGGAGACGCGCTGCAGCTGATGGGCGCCTACGGTTATTCCAAGCAGTTCCCGATGGAGCGTCGCCTGCGTGACGCCTGGGGATGGGGGATCGCCGGCGGAGCCATCGACATCCAGAAAACCAACATCGCCTCGGCCATGGTCGGCCGGCGCTTCGACCAGAGGCGCTGAGCGTGGCGCGGTTCGTACTCATCGCGCAGCTGGACGACGTGCCCCTCAACGGCAACAGGGCCTTCGAAACCGAGGGGCGGCAGGTGCTGGTGTGCCGCACGCCCGTGGGTGTGTTCGCCATCGCCAACCAGTGCACCCACGCGGAGTCGCCGCTGGAGGGCGGGCGCCAGCGCGGCGCGTCGCTATTCTGTCCCTTGCATGGCGCTCGGTTCGACCTGCGAACGGGCGCCACCGCCGGACAGCTCACCCAGACGCCGGTAAAGACCTATCCTGTCGAGCTGCGCGAGGATGGCGTGCATGTCGATCTGGACGGATAGGCGGCCATGACCCGCCTGCTGCATATCCAGGGGTCGCCGCGCGGGGAGCGGTCTCGTTCCGCCAACATCGCCGCCACGTTCCTGGCGCGGCTCGCCGAGCGTCGGCCGGATCTGCAGGTGGAGACGCTGAACGTCTGGCAAGCGGATCTTCCGGCGTTTGCCGGGCCCGAGATCGAGGCGCGCTACGCCGTGCTGCATGGCATCCCCACCAGCGCCGAGCAGGCGGGGGCGTGGGCGGGCGTGGCGGTTGAGGCTGAGCGCTTTGCGGGTTTCGACGCCTATTTGGTGTCCACCCCGATGTGGAACTTCGGCCTGCCGTACCGGCTGAAGCAGTATGTCGACCTCATCACCCAACCCGGCGCGCTGTTTTCGGCGACCCCGGAGGGGCAGGCCTTTGGTGCGCTGACCGGCAAGCGCGCGTGGCTGATCGCCACCAGCGCCTGGACCTGCGGCCCCGAAAGCGGCGTTGCTCATCTGGATTTCCAGGCGAGCTACCTGCGAGCCTGGTTCGGCTTCTGCGGGATCGCCGAGCTTCAGGCCGTGCTGGCCGCGCCGATGTTCGGGCCTCAAGACGTGGTCGAGGCGGCGGTCGCCCGCGCCAAGCTGCAGGCGGAGGCCCTGGCCGATGCGGTCTAGGCCGATGCAGTCCGGGAAGTTTCGCCGCGGTTTCAGCCTCGCGCCAAGGCCTGCGCCGCGTCGCTCTGCCGCGTGTAGACGAGGTTGATGCTGATGAAGCTCAGCACCACCACCCCGCTCTCCAGCCTGACCGAGCAGGCGAAGCGACTGACCCCGCGATCCCCGCTGCTTTGCGAGACGCGCTTGTCCAGGATTTCGGATTCGGCATGGATTATGTCGCCTGGGCGCAGGCCGCGCTTCCACCGGGTTTCGTCCCAGCCTACGCCGCAGGCAAAGGCGATGTCGCCGTTGATCTCATGGTCCATCTGCCGCCAGAGCGCCGCGGTGTGGATGCCGCTGGCGACCAGTCCGCCGAAGATCGAGGCCTTGGCGGCTTCGGCGTCATTGTGGAACCACTGCGGATCATATCGCCTGGCAAAGTCCAGGATCTCGGCTTCGTCGATCCGCCGCGGCGAAGACTTGCGCCGCTCGCCGATCACCAGGTCCTCGAAGAATCGGCTCGGTCGTGGAGCGATGGGCGTCGTTTCAGTCATGGAGCGCCCACGTGGGCAGGCGTTCCGGATAGTCGGCGGCGCGTGGCGCATCATAGGCCAGGTTGCGCTCAAGTCGGCCCAATATGTCGCGATAGGCTTCAAGCGGAGCGTAATAGAGAAACGAAAGAGCTCGCTCGGCGAAGCGCCAGCCGCCCTCGGTTTTGTCGTAAGTATCTGCATAGCGAAGGGCCGTGACCATCATCTGTCCCTTGCGCCAGAGTTCGGCGTGCGCGGAAACCAGGCCGCGGGCCCTGCTTGGTCCTTCGAGGATGACGACGTGGTCGTGGGTGACGTGGTTGCTTGCGCCCAGGACGGCGTAGCGGCCCCTGAATTGTTCGAGGACGGCTTCACGTCCTCTGGCGTTCATCACCCCGTCGATCGAGCGAAATACGCCGTTGGTCGTGAACAGCTCGCCGACGACTGTCAGGTCGCGATCGTCGATCGCGAAAACGTAGCGCGCCGCCAGCTGTCGGATCGCCAGCTCATCTTCCACTCGTGTCAGGCGCTCAAGCGTGTCTTCCATGGCGTGTTCGATTTCGTTGCCCGGTTGATCTCGCAAATATGGGGCGGAAAATACAATATAGTCAATCAGTGTTGGGTTCTGTCATGAGCAAGAATGCTGAAAAATCCGCGATACCTATTTCGGTGCACTTTGTCGCCGCGGGAAAATACCATGATATAGATTTTGCGCGTCTCGAGATTTTGAAGTTACTGGCTGAGTGGCCGATCGCGCGCGCCACGGTCGCTGTCGACTATGCCGACGTCGAGCGACTGGGAGCTTGCGACGTTCTGATTACCTACACCTGCGATCTGGTGGCGGATGCAGCGCAGACCCGGGCGCTTAGGGCGTTCCTGGAGCGGGGCGGCCGCTGGTTCGCCCTGCATGGCACCAACTCCATCCTGCGGACGCTGGACGACGGGCGCGTGGCGACGCCGCCGGAGCATCCCGAATTCATGTCGCTGCTGGGAACCCAGTTCAAGGCGCATCCCCCGATCGGCCCCTACAAGGTCGAGGTGACCGAAGCTGACCATCCGCTGACCAAGGGGCTGCGCCCCTTTAAGGTGGTGGATGAGCTGTACCTGTCTGCGCCCACCGCGCCCATCCGTACGCTGCTGCACACGCGCTTCGAAGGCGAATGTCCTGGTTTCGTGGACGAGCACTGGGAGGCTGCCGAAGCTCCTGTGCTTTATCTTCGCGAACATGGGCGCGGCGCAGTGCTGTACCTGACGCTCGGCCACTGCCGGGGGCATTACGACCTGTATCCCCAGGCGGCCTACTATCCGCATCCCGAGCGCTGCGCCTGGAATTATCCGGTGTTCTACGAATTGCTGCGGCGTGGGTTGAGCTGGGCCCTGGCGGGTCGCGACGACGCGGCCGAGCCCGGCGCATAGGCCGCGCGCGCCTGAGATTCACAAGCGGAACGAGGAGGAAGCGATGGGGCGACTGCAGGGCAAATCGGCCGTGGTGCTGGGGGCGGCCGGCAGCGGCAACATGGGTCAGAGCATCGCCCGCCGCTTCGCTGCGGAGGGCGCGCGGGTGCTGGTGGCGGGGCGAAACGAGGCGGCGCTTTCGGCCTTCGCCGACAAGATCGGCGGACGCTATGTGCTTTGCGACATCACCGAAGAAGCCGACCTTGCGCGGCTGGGTGACGAAGCTGCGAGCGCGTTCGGGAGTGTGGACATTGCGCTCAACGCCACTGGCTGGGGTTTGTTGAAGCCGTTTCTCGAGACGACGCGGGAAGAACTGGCGCAGATGACCGCCGTGCAGTTCATCGGTCCGTTCCAATTCTACCAGGCCATGTTGCGGGTGATGGGCGATGGAGGAAGCCTGATCCAGATCTCCTCCGCCACCGCCACCATCATGCTGGAGGATCACGCCGCCTATATGGGGGCCAAGGCGGGCGCCGATCACGTCCTGCGTTGCGTGGCCAACGAATTCGGGGCCCGCGGCATTCGCGCCAATTCCATTTCGCCGGGCTTCACCGAGACGCCAATGACCGCCAAGGCGGCGCGCAACAGTGCAATCATCGACGCCTTCGCCAAGGAGTATCCATTGGGCCGGGTGGGAACTTCCGAAGATGTGGCGGAAGCTGCCGTCTGGCTGGCCTCGGACGGTTGCTTCGTCACGGGGCAGAATATTCAGGTCAATGGCGGGCTGACGCTTCGGCGCAATCCTCGCAACGCGGAGATCGTCAAGGCTGTCACCGATGCGCGCGCGGCGCGGTCGGCCTGAGGTGGGCTTAGCTGCGGCGAAACGTGATGCGGCGGATCGGGTCGCCCGGCTCGGGGTGGGCGGCGGCTTGCTTTACCTTGGCGTAGAAAGCCAGCAGCGGCTTGGTCGGGGCGTACAGCTCCAGCATGTGCCCGTAGGCGGCGCGCGTGTCGACAAAGGCGAAGCCCACGCCGGGAGACGTCTCGCCGTAGAAGGCTTCCGCAAAGCCTTCGGCTTCCAGGCGCGCGAGTTCAGCGCCGAGGTCGTCCACGAACATGGCCAGGTGATGCAGCCCTTCGCCGCCGTGGGGATAGGCGTCGCGGAAGGGCGAGGGGGCGTCGTCGTTCTGCTGCACGAACTCGATCATCACCTCGCCCCACTGACCATAGGCGGAGGTGTGATCCAACGGCGTCGGCCGCCCACGGTGGCGGCAGTTCAGCAAGGGAATCCGTTCAGCCAGGAAGTAGGGGCCGGAGCCGAACAGGCTGGCGTGCCGGCGGGCGGCCCCTTCTGCGTCCCTGACGAAATAGGCGATCTGCTAGACGGGGCGAGGAGGGGCGATCATGAGG
>FSXN01001155.1_pt1 | contig 13986 bp, 12 predicted proteins | sample 1638221 | NCBI WGS metagenome assembly FSXN01 (sample SAMEA3914788, study PRJEB12502) | metagenome | biome: forest; material: soil | place: Canada | collected 2011-07-03 | depth 0.1 m | reverse complement strand
GACCCAAGGCGAACATTAGCTTTGAGCATCAACTCCATCGGCTTAGCGCAGGGGTAAGGGACATTGCCGGCTGGATCAGCCACCGGCCCCGTTGCCTGGCCGCCAGCGTGCGCACGGCTCCCAGCCTGCTCATTGCGCTTGATTATACAGTGAGACTGTATATATTTGCCATTGAGACGGAGTAAGGCGTCGTCATGACAGAGCAGACAGGCAGGGACGTGGTCCGGCGCTTCAACGCGGAGGTGATCCGCGACGGAAGCCGCACCGCCTTTGAGGCCCTGATGGCGCCGAACTTCATCAACCGATCCGCCCCTCTGGGTGCTCCGACCGATGCCGAAGGCATGTGGAATACGTTCCAAAACGTCCTGCGGCCGGCGCTATCGGGCCTTGATGTAGTCATCCACGATCAGGTGACGGAGGGCGACAAGGTGACCACGCGCAAGACCATCGTCGGCGTGCATACCGGCGCCCTGATGGGCGTTGCGGCGACAGGCAAATCGGTGTCGATCGACGTGATCGACATCGTGCGCGTGGAGGACGGCCGCTACGCTGAACACTGGGGCGTCAACACCTTGCCCGCAGTGCTCGCACAGTTAAGGCAAGGATGAGCCAAGCCCTGGGCCGCGTCACCCCTGACGTCCATGCCGATATCCTCGATCTCGCGGAGGATTTACGCCGGGTCATTGGGGCATTCGTGCGCCTTGTCCGCGTCGAGGGCGAGACGCCTAGGTCCGCCCAATCTGAGACGCTGGGTTTTCTGGACCGCCTTGGCCCTGTGACTGTCGCGGCGCTGGCTGATCAACGGAGGGTCAAGCACCAGAGCATGAGATTAGTCGTGGCGCAGCTTGAGGTCGAAGGCCTTGTTGGTCGAAGCGCGGACCCAGAGGACCGACGCGCTCAGAGGATCACGCTGACCGAGACCGGCGCCGCCGCGTTGTTCGGCTCACGTCGGGCCCGCGCGGCAGTGATCGCCGAAATGCTTGATACACTGCCGGCTGAGGACCGCGAGACGCTCCGCACATCGGTGAACATCCTTCATCGACTGGCCGCTAACACGCACGATTAGGGCGGGCGTGCGGCGTTAAATGTCTGCTGAGTGTGGGCTAAGCAGCCCCCACCCGCGTGTCGGCCTTGCGCTCCAACAGGTGCGTGGCGAACGAATGGCGCAGAGTGTGCATCAACACCCGCTTGTCCAGGCCGGCCGTCTTCGCCGCCGCCTTGCAGGCGCGGTCAAGTTGGCGGGCAGTCACCGGCTTGCCTGGGCCGCGACCGGGAAACAACAATCCCATGGGTCTGGCTGATCGCCACCAGCGACGCAGGAGTTCCAGCAGATCGGGGGCAAGGCGAAGAAGATCTCGCGGCAGGCGGCGCCTCGGCCAAGCGCTAGCCTGCGTGCTAACCGGGGCGGCGGCCAGATCGCGCGGGACTTTGTAGAGCAGAGCAGGCTGCGGCGCAGATATCGGTCGCCGGACTATTGCCGGCGGTAATCCGTCGCCTCGCGAACAGAGCGGAACTCCGAGGACGGCTTCCATTGAGGCCATGCTTGGTCTGATGCGAGCGCCTTGCCCATGATGTAGAGCAGATCAACGTCCTGGGCCGCGCCGGACAGGTCCCAATCCGGGCTCCAGGCGTCGCAGGGCTGGTGGTAGCAGTGCGCGGTGAAGTCGGTGATCCAGCGATTGCCGGCCTCGCGCCCGCCTTTGATGAAATCGGGTCCGCCGCCCAGGCTCATCAGCAGCAAGGTCGGCACGCCGCGTTGGGCCAGGGAAAAATGGTCTGCCCGATAAAATAGACCACGCTCCGGATGAGCGTCTGGCGTCACCGTCCGGTGCTGGGTGGCTGCGGCCTGGGCCAGCAAGTCCTCCAGGTCATTCTGGCCGGCGCCCACCAGCACGACGTCACGCGACAGCCCGACCGTCTGCAGGGTGTCCATGGTGAAATTCGCGACGGTCAGGGCCGGATCGTAGAGCGGATGGGTCGCATACCATTCCGAGCCAAGCAGGCCGCGCTCCTCCGCCGTCCACAGGGCGAAGACGGTGGTGCGCGGCAGGCGTGATTCGGCGGCGAAGGCGCGGGCCAACTCCAGGACGCCGGCGACGCCGGTTCCGTCGTCGGCCGCGCCCCGACGGATGGTCTGGCCTTGGGCGTCGGGTGGGCCGATGCCGAAGGTGTCCCAATGCGCGCCGAACATCACGGTCTGCGCTGGCTTGGTCGTTCCCGACCGCTTGGCGATGACGTTGCGGCTTTCCACGGTTTGGAACGTCACATCGTAGTCGGCGGAGAAGGTCGCGCCTGCGATAGGAACGGGCCGGAAGTCAGCACGGCGCGCGGCGATCTTGAGCTGCTCCAGGTCGAGCCCGGACCGGCGCAGCAGATCTGACGCAACGTCCCGCTGAATCCACCCTTGCAGCAAGACGTGGTCCTTGGCCGGGTCTGCGCGGACGATGTCATACCGTTCGGCGCTGGAGGCTTGCACCGTGGACCAGCCGTAGCCCGCGCCCGCGGTCTCATGAATGATGAGAGCGCCCAAGGCTCCCCGCCTCGCCGCCTCCTCGAACTTGTAAGTCCAGCGGCCGTAGTAGGTCATGGCTTGGCCGCCGAACCGCCCAAAGGAGTCGTCGCCGGGCTTGGCCTCAAAGTCCGGGTCATTGATCAGGAAGACGGCGATCTTCCCCCGCAGGTCGTAGCCCTTGAAGTCATCCCATCCACGCTCCGGCGCGCTCACGCCATAGCCGACGAACACCAACGGAGCCTGGTCAACGTGCACATGAGCCAAGGGCCGCATGTCCTGGACGACCACTTCCCTACCCTGCTTAAGCGGCGTGGTTTGTCCGGCGACGGACAAGGTCAGCCCAGGGTCACCCGCCACGGTAAAGCGCATGAGGGGCACGGACTGGGTCCAGCCGCCGGCATCGCCGCCCGGTTCCAGGCCCAAGGCCTTGAACTGGGCGATCAGGTAACTGACCGTCAGGGTCTCTCCAGGCGTGCCGGGCGAGCGCCCCTGGTAGGGGTCCGAGGCGATCTCCTTCACAATCGCGCTCATGCGTGCAGGACTGATCGGGCCGGCCCCCTGGGCGCCCGCCAGACTTGTCCACCCCGACAAAGCCAAGCCCAGGGCTAGGGCCGGGGCCGCCGCGCGCCGCCAATTCGCCATCGCGTCATGTCTCCTTCGGATCAGTAGCTTATTCGAATTCAGACGACCGGTCAGATAGGCTGTACGGGTAAAGGACTCTGGCCGTTGGCTCTATTCACCCCGCGACCTCGGGTCTCATCGCATTTCATCCCGGTGGCGGCGCTAAGTGATCAGGCGGGGTGTCCCGCCTGATCACTGCGCTGGTCGTGCAGGACCGCAAAGATTCAGAAGCGCGCGCCGATCGTCATGGTCGCCGTGCGGGGCTGCAGCACGGTGGCCACGGCCGGCACGTTTTGGCCGGTGACGCGCCGAACAATCGCCTCGGAGGTAATCGCATCGACATCGGTGAGATTGTCGATCCGAAGCTCGGCCCAATAGCGGCTCCAACTTACACCGACGCGGGCCGACGCCGTCTGGTAGGCCGGAAGATGCTCATCGGTATTAAGCGGGTCCCCAGGGAAGGCGGTATGTCGGTCACCCTGATAAATGTAGGTGAGCCCGACATTTCCCTTCGCATCGTCACTGAGGGGGAAGACATAATCCGCATTCATGGTGTGGTTGTACTTCGCGGTGAACGGCAGGGGATTGCCGCTCGACGCACCAATCACCGCGTCGTTGCTGCGCAACTGGGCATCGGTCGTGGCCCCAGAGTATTGCAAGGTCAGCCCCTTGGTGGGTTTGACCGTGAGCTCCAGTTCGGCGCCGTCGACCGTGGCGTTGCCGGCGTTGGTGATCACGTTGAACCCGCCGATCCGGTCGGTGAGCTGGATGTGGCTCCAATCGATGTGATACACCGAGGCTGTGGCGGTGACCCGACCATTCCACCACTGGCCCTTCACGCCGCCTTCGTAGTTCCAAAGGCTGTCTGGGCCATATTCGGCGGGGATCGCCGGCGAAGTGACAGGCTGGGTGCTTCCAGGGCGATAGGCGCTGGCCGCCCGCAGATAGAGCGTCAGCTGCTGGGTGGGATGATAGCTTCCGGTAAAGGCATAGGTCACCGCGGAGTCGTGGCTGGCTCCCAACAGCGGGCTTGCGCCCAACAGACCGGACCGGACGACGTCGAATTTTTGCTCGTTGGTGCTGACGCGCGCGCCGGCGGACAAATCGAACAATGTGCCCCAGTGATAGGTGAGATCACCAAACGCGGACTGTTCATCGTACGTAGGTGAAGCGGCGTAGGTGTAGATGTTGCCATAGGCGCCCGGCAGGAGATTGAAGCCGGGTACGCTTTCGCCGCGCTCCTGCACGCCATAGGTATCCCACTCGTGGGTGAAGAAACCGCCAACCAGCCACTCCAGCGCGCCTGGCTTCGACTGCAGGCGGACCTCGTCGGTGATGCGGTCGGACACCGGTAGAGCAGTGTACTGAACCGCCGCGGGTTGATCGACCGTCGGAATCAAGATGCCGTAGGCTGGCGTATAGTCCCGAACCTCGTAGTCACTGGTCTTGGCGTAGCTCGCCGTGTTGATCAAGGTGGCAAAGCTAAAATTCGCGTTCGTAGTGTTGGCTATCGACAGATACGACGTATTATAGGGCGCATTGAAGTAGTTGGAGACGTCGTATTTGCCATATAGACGCTGTTGGGTGTTCGGGTTGAGATACTCGTAGGAGAAGTTTCCACCGGTCGTCTTTTGGGACAGGATGTTGAAGGTCGAGCTGATGTTGTCGGTGGGATCGATCCGCAGGCTAATGCGGGCCCCGTCGGTGCGAGACCAGTTAGTGTCGGACTGGTGGGTGAGAACATTGTCGACCCAGCCTGGGTCGAACCGGTCGACGGCCGTTATGCGCAGTCCGACCTTGTCCTGGATCAGCGGAATATTGACCGTGCCCTTGACGGCATAACCATCGCCGCCGTTATCGACCGCCGTGCCGGAGATGCTGACATCGCCCTCATAGTCCGTCAGCGACGGACGTTTCGTCACGTACTTGATGATGCCGCCCATGGAGCTGGCGCCATACAGCGTCGACTGCGGGCCCTCGAGAACCTCCACATGGTCAATATCCGCCAAGTCAGGATCGAAGGTGACCGCTCCGGCGCCGTTGATCGGGCTGGTTGACGTAAACGGGACATCGTCGAGGTAGATACTGACCGTGGGCGCGCTCTGGCCCGTGCCGGTGGTGATGCCGCGGATGACCAATTGGCCGTGGCCAGGCGCGCCGGCGTTGACGGATGTCAGGCTCGGAATGCTCAAGACGAGATCGGCGAAATGCTCGATGCCCTTGGTCTGCAACTCAGCGCCGCTCAGGCTGGTCACGGTTTCCGGCACCTTGAGAATGTTCTCGGCCCGCTTGTTGGCGGTGATGACAACCTCTTCCACCGTGGAGATGTTTGTTGCAGCTGCGGTTTGGGCCTGCGCGGCCGCGAGCGGAAGGAGGCTGGCGGCGGCGGCTAGGATCAGTCGGGCGCAGCGGCCTTTGGCCGATCGCGGGAAATATTGAAGTTGCATCACGGAAGGACCCCCAGTTCGTGATTGGTTGACCCGCGAACAGTCGGTCAAGAAGGGGGGCCCAGCTTGGCCTCACCAGACACTTTTGTGAAAAAGCGGCGCTGGCGGCTGGGAACAAAATCAGGCCTGCACGCGGCAAGCGGCCGCGCGGACAGAAGACCATGGTCAGGTTTGGCATTATCTGACTTGGTCGGCAAACGCCGACGCCTCGGCCCTGGGAGCGCGCGTCTGACCCAAGATCTCGGAACGGCGCCGTCTCGACCCGCAACCATCGATGCCACGGCGTTTGACGCCGACGCCGGCATTTCCACACCGGGTTCAACGCCGCATAGGGCCTTTCTCGGACATCCTAGGGGCCTCGTCTATCTGGTCGCAGCCGAGCTTTGGGAGCGTTTCGCCTACTACGGCATGCGTTCGTTGCTCATCCTATATCTGATCGATCGCTGGAGGATGAGCGACGCAAAGGCGACGACCACCTATGGCGCCTACACGGCCATGGCGTTCGGCGCCTCCATCGCCGGCGGCCTTCTTGCCGACCGGTTCTTCGGCGCGCGCCGCATGATGATGCTGGGCGGGATCCTGATCATCTTCGGTTACGCGACCTTAACAGCGCAGGATTTTCTCGGGCGTACGGAGACGATGGGCGCCAAACTGTTGTTCCTGGCGCTTGCGCTGATCGTCATTGGCACCGGCTTCTTCAAGCCGACCGTGTCAGCCCAGATCGGCGCTCTCTATCCCCCTAAGGACAAGCGCCGCGAGAGCGGCTTCTATCTTTTCTACGTCGGGATCAATGTCGGAGCCGCTGCCGCACCCCTTGTATGCGGCTATGTCGGACAGACCTACGGCTGGGGTTATGGGTTCGGCTTGGCCATGCTTGGGATAGGGTTGGGCATGGCGGTCGTGTATGGCGGCCGCAAAGAATTACCCCCCTCGCCCGTTTTGCTTTCAGGGCCCAGGCTGACCATCGCCACGCTAGGGTTCCCGTTGGTTGGCGTGATCGTCGTGTTCGGCCTCCTGAGCTTTCCAGATTTGGTGGGCTGGGTGCTTGTCTTCGCGCTTGGCTGTGGGTTGGCGAGTTTGGGCCGTTTCATGGCCCTGTCGGCCACCACCGCCGAGCGGAACAACCTTGTTGTGGCGCTGGTTTTGATCCTGGTCGCGGCGGTGTTCTGGAGTCTCAACGAGCAGGGCGGCAGCACGCTCAACCTGTTCGCGGCGCGAATGGTCGACCTACATGCCGGGCCACTGGTTTTGAAGCCTGCCCAAACGCAGTTTTTCAACCCCGCCTTCATTGTGGTTGGCGCGCCTTTGTTTGCAGTGCTGTGGCGAAGCTTGGCGGCGCGGGGTTGGGAGCCCTCGCCACCCGCAAAGTTCGCCTTGGGTTTGCTGCTTGCCGGCGGCGCTTTCGCGGCCCTGGCGGTCGGCGCCGCGTTCACGCCCGCGGGCGCAAAGGTATCCTTGATCTGGCTTGTAGCCGCCTACATGGTCAACACCGCCGGAGAACTGTGCCTGGCCACGCCCGGATACGCGACAATGATAAGGTTGGCGCCAACCCGGGTTGTCACGCTGGTCATGGGCTTATGGCTTTTCGGCGCGTCCGCCGGAAATTTCATCGGCGCCAAGGTTGCCGGCTTCACCGCCGACCATGGCTCTTCCCTCGCCAGCCTGCCCGGTTACGCGCCCATTTTCGGCTTGATCGCCCTCGGCGCCGGCGCACTCAGCCTTTTGCTGATGCTCGTAGCCCGCCCGCTGGCTCGGATGATTCGAGACGATGACGGCAAACAGCCATCGCCCTATTTGGCCGCGGAAGAGCCGCTGTCATAGGCCCGACGCCGCCAGACCCAGAGGTGCGGCTAGCAACACCGTTGGCTTCATCAGAGGCCCCTAGCGCTCTAAGACTGCGTGAAGCAAGGCCATAAAAGCCGGTCGCTGCGGCCAATGCCGCCTATTTCTCTTCATCTTGCGTAATGTAATCTTGCCCGGCATCGAACCGGCGAGCGCAGCGCAGGAAGTTATTCGGCCATTCCAAGAATAATTCCGAGGTAATACTTAATACGCCTTGGGCGGACACCTTCGATGATCAGGGCCGGGCGGCCGCGTTCCCTGCGGCGCAATGCCGCCGGTAAGAAAACTTCCTGTTAGACAATGCTTATCGACTTCCGATGCAAGCTTCCGACAGATTGTATCAAGGAAGCCCCCCGTGTCGAAGCAAGAACTTGCCACACAAGCGAAGGGGCAAGGCGGTCAGACCGTCGCCTTCCAACTGCTGCTCACCCTTGGATTCGGGGCGTTCCTGGCCGGCAACCTTGGCCCGGCGCCCGCAGGCGCGTGGACGACTGCCGGGCTGGGAGCGCTGGCTTGGAAGTCTCTCGACGACCGGGGCGGGGCGGCCTGGACGCCTCGACGACGCCGCCGCGCCCGACTGCGCGCCGTGGCCGTCGACAGCTTGCTCTGGACATCACTGGCGGTCGCATACTGGGCGTCCGGTGTAGAAGCGTTGCGCCTTCAGGCCTTTGGAATCCTATCGGTGATGATGATCGTAGCGCAGAGCCTCTCGTTCAAATCCAGGGAGGCCGCCGTCGCGTTTGGCGTCGCGCCGATGATCGCCTTCATAGGACTTCCGGCCGTGATCGGCAGTTATGCCGGATTCCACCGTCTGACCCTGGTGATCTGTGCGGCGCTCGCCGTGGGTTATCTCATCCTGGAGGGGCGCAGAAACCTACAAAAAGCGGACGCTATCCGCCAAGCTAAGGCCGACCTTGAGGCACAAACCCAGGCCGCTATCGCGGCCAATGAGGCAAAGTCGGTGTTTCTGGCCATGATGAGCCACGAGCTGCGGACCCCGATGAATGGCGTACTGGGGATGGCGCATGCGCTGACCCTGACCCGAATGACGGGCCGGCAGACCGGCTATGTCGAGATGCTGCTTCGATCCGGGAAGGGGTTGATGGCGATCCTGAATGACATCCTCGATATCTCCAAGATCGAGGCTGGCCGGCTGCAGTTGGAGACCGTGCCGTTCGATCTGCACGAGCTGGCCCAGCGGACCCATAAGCTCTGGGCGGAGACGGCGGGTGCGAAGGGGCTGCGTCTGGTGCTCGAGCTAGGGGATGGTCTGCCAGTGTGGGTGCAGGGGGATCCGACCCGGCTGAGACAGGTCATCGCAAACCTCGTCTCGAACGCCATCAAGTTCACGAGCGAAGGCGAGGTCCGACTGAGCCTCGGCAGTCCTGCGGAGGGGCTGTGCGAGATACGTGTTCGCGATAGTGGGCCCGGCATTCCGAAGAGCCAGCAGGGGCGCCTCTTCCAGAGCTTCAGCCAGGCCGATCTGTCGATCAATCGGCGGTTCGGGGGCACCGGCCTCGGTCTCTCCATCTGCCGCCAGCTTACACAGTTGATGGGCGGCGACATTCGTGTCGAGAGCGATGAGGGGCGGGGCGCGGAATTCATTGTTTCCGTGCCGCTGGCCGCGGGGACCCCGATAGAAGCCCTCGAGACTTCGGCAGTCCATATGGATCTCACCGGGCTGAGAATCCTTGTCGCCGACGACAATGCCATCAACCAGGCTGTGGCCCGCGCGATCCTGGAGGCGCTGGGCGCCAACGTTTCCGCAGCCGCCCACGGTCAGGCTGCGCTGGAGCAACTAACCACCGAAGCGATCGATGTGGTGCTAATGGACGTGCACATGCCGGTGATGGGGGGAATCGAGGCGCTCAAGGCGATCCGATCGGGTGCTACCGGCCAAGCGGACCAACTGGTCATCGCTCTGACCGCCGACGCCATGGCCGGCGTCGACGCTAGCTTGCTGGCGGAGGGCTTCGACGCCGTCGCGCCGAAGCCCATCGATCCTGCTGAACTGGCGTCGACGATCCTGATGCTCGCCCACAACCGGTCGCGGCCAGCGCCCGCCGCGCCTGCGCTCACCGGCGATAGCTGGGCCTCTGGCCAGAAACGTCCGAGGGCTGCCGGCCGCTGATTCCCTTAGGCCGGGCTGACCAAGTGCCGACCCAGAGGCGGCCGCAGGCGATGAGTATGGAGCCGACGTCGCTGTCAGAGGCGTTGTCGTATCGGGTTGGCGACCCTGCGGCTGGGATATGACAGCGGAGACACACTTGGCCTCAAGGCTGGCGAGGACGGCGCACTGTCGGGCATGCGGCCGGCAACCGAGGCGATCTGCACGATCGCGCCGGAGCCCCAAAAAGGCGGCAGACTTTGAAGGCCGAGGTCTTCGCCGATCACGCGGCGCCTCCTTGACCAAGATCTATCTGAGAATCAACTTGCCTAGGCCAGCTTCAGCGCCGGACCGCCGGTAGATCGAACCTCTAGGGAGCGAACCGCCCGCTCCTCGTTCGACTCAAACCACAAGCCAAAGCTGCTCTCTCAACGAGAAGCTGTGGATCGGCGATCAAGTGTTTGGGAATTCAAGTCGTCAACACCGCCTAGACGCGCTCGAGGACGATTTCCACGCCGGCCATGGCAGGAGCCAGAGCCTCGGGCTTCTCGATGCGGACCCTGGCGCTGATCACCCGAGGCTCCAGCATCAAGGCGATAGCGAGACGGCAGGCAAACGTCTCCACCAATTCAATGTGACCGCCCTCCGCGATAGCGCTCGCCCTTTCGCCAATGCACTCATAGTCCAACGTATCTTTGATATCCTTGAAGTCGGCCGCGGCGATGGCCAGCTCGACATCAAGGATAAGAGGTTGCTGGCGACCCCGCTCGTGAAGGTGCAAGCCCACCTCGGCCTGCACCACAAGGTTCCGAACAGATAGGAGGACCTGTGCGAGACGTAGGGTTGGATCGTTCATGGCGGTCGCGCTAGTAGGTCTTCAGCTTTGGGATTGGTTTCCCACTAGGGACCTGCTCTGTCCGATCTCCCTGACTGCGGGAATTCCGCGGCCTGCTTTCGCGCACACGGGGCTCGTGTGGCCTCCTAGAGAGGCGGCTCGTTCACCGCAGGCCGCAGCTTGCCATGTTTGGCGGTCTTGCTGGTTCAGATATAATGTTGGCGGATTCTACCGCGTCTGTCGCGAGCAACCAGGCCGTCAAGGCTTCCTGGACGAGGCGGTGGAGGCGATCAATGCGACGCGCCCTCTAGTGGACCCACAATGGGGTCAGCGTATGCCGCAAGTGCATTCGGCCTCTGACGCACACCCATTTAGGGCTGCGCCTTTGCCCGTAGCGCGATTGCCAGATGCTGTCGCATAAAGATGGAAGCCTCCTCGCGGTTACCTTTTTCCAGCATGTCCAAGAGCACTAAATGCTCTCGACTTTCTCGCATGAGCCGAAGGCTATCGATCGCCTTGCGGTATTCCACGAGACGACGCAGTCGATTGATGCGTCGGATCGCGGATAAGAAAAATTCGTTGCCGGAACATTTCATCAACATTTCGTGGAAAGACGATCCAATATCAAAGATCTCCGCTCTAGACATGCGGGCTAGGTCACCGTCCGCCATCTTCGCGATGCTGTCGCGAAACTGATCGAATGCCTTTGCGTCTACTTGAAAAGTCGGCTCGACGAGGGCGGCAGGCTCGATCGCCATTCGGAATCGGTAGCTCTGCGCCAGCGCATCGCTCGAGTCCAACATAGGCAGAAAGGTCCATCCCTGGCCTGGCCGCCGAACCAACCAGCCTTCACCGGAAGCGCGGTCGAGGATTTTTCCGACGCCCGCCCGGGTGAGATCATAGCGCCGCATCAACTCCGATTCTGTGACCCGGTCCGGAAGCAAGCCTGCAAGTCGATCGTCAGCAAGCCGCATATAATGGGCCTCATCCGACAGAAATTGCGGGAGGTCGGGTGACTTCACGCGTCCTCGTAGATGCGACGCCACAAAAAACCCTCGGTTTGGCTCGCGTCGAAGCAAGCCGGCGTCAGCGAGGTTCTCAAGCGCTCGAAGGACGGGTGATTTGGAGACGTCGAACTCAACCTGAAAGGCCTGCACGGTGAGATGTTGACCGGCTACGAGCCGCCCATTGGCGATCCTCGCTGAGACCTCCCCTATTACCCGCGCCACGAGCGGGCTGGGCTCTTGCTCGGCCGCTGTGCGGGCGAGCTCGCCGTTGCGTTGGCGCCGTCCAGCCATGGCCTTCTGCGTTTTTGGATTCAGCCGCTTTCCTATATTGACCATTTTTACGATTAAGTCCAATGCTCGCGAGCTCGCCGCCAATCGAGGCGCCGACGCCTCCCTTGACAGACCAATGAGTGATCGAAGTCCGCGCCTATGAAGAATTCATCCTCGCGATGCGCGTGTGGGATAGCCGCTCATTTCCAATAATACAGAGGCCCCATGAATTCGTTCAACCTATTGCTTCTCGCCGGAGATGGCGTCGGCCCGGAAGTGGCGGCCGAGCTCGAGAAAACCTTGTCCACGCTTGCCGAACTGGGGCTGTTCAAGTTCGAGCTCGAGCAGGACCTGATTGGTGGCGCCGCGTACGATGTCCATGGGACGCCCCTCGCCCAGGCGACTGTCGACCACGCAAAGGCTGCCGACGCGGTGTTCATGGGCGCTGTCGGAGGTCCCCAATGGGACCATGTGGCCTATGACGTCCGACCCGAGGCAGCGATTCTGCGGCTTCGCAAAGACCTTGGCCTGTACGCCAATCTGCGTCCGGCCATTGGTTATGAGGCGCTTGCGGACCAGTCTTCGCTAAAGCGAGACCTCGTTGCCGGTCTCGACTTGCTCATTGTTCGCGAGCTGACGGGAGGGATTTACTTCAGCGAACCGAAGGAGATTGTCGTCCTCGAGGACGGCCAGCGGCGTGGCGTCGATACGCAGATTTACACCACCTCCGAGATTGAGCGCATCGCATCGGTGGCGTTTGAGCTAGCGCGCAAGCGTAGCAACAAAGTGTCCTCTATCGATAAGCGCAACGTCATGAAGACGGGACAACTCTGGCGCGAGACCGCTACGGCGCTACACACGGCAAAATATCCTGACGTCGAACTTGAACATATCCTTGCCGATAACTGCGCCATGCAACTTGTCCGGCAACCCAAGAAATTTGACGTATTGGTCACCGACAATTTGTTTGGTGACGTGCTGTCTGACATTGCCGGAGCCCTGACGGGATCTTTGGGCATGCTGCCTTCCGCCGCGCTCGGCGAGGAGGACCTGCAAACCAAAAGACGTAGCGCAATGTATGAACCCGTCCACGGCTCGGCGCCCGACATCGCTGGAAAGGGAGTTGCCAACCCGATCGCTATGATCGGCTCCTTGGCGATGGCCTTGCGCTATTCGATGGGGCTCGAGGACGTTGCAAACCTCGTCGACCGAGCGATCGCGAATGTGTTGAACAAAGGGCTACGCACGAGAGACATAACCTTCGATCTCACCAAGGCCATCGGCACGCGCGAGATGGGGGATGCGATCTGCCGGGAAATTAGAACCTTGGCGCAATAGCGTCGCTCAGTCGCTCTGCCTCCCCCACTTCATTCGTGAGAATCCGCACTCCAGCCCCTCGATCCGCCGCAGGACAACTTGGCGCTAGGGGTCCCACGGGGGGCCGCCGCTGGTCTCACGGCGTTTCGGTGAAGACCGCCTCAGGGCCAAGTCAGATTGGAATCGCGGTTGTGTACTTCACCTGGCTTAGCGCGAAATGGGACGATGCGGTCCCGACATTAGGGTGGTTAAGGATCTGGCGCATGAGGAAGCGCTCGTAGTCGGCGACGCCTTCGACGACAATGCGCATCAGATAATCCCACTCGCCCGACATCGAGTAGCATTCGAGTATTTCCGGTCGCGTCCGCAAGAACGCCTCGAACTCGGATCGTTCAGCCTCCGCGTGTGACTTCATGCGGAGCTGCATCATGACGCTGACCCCGCGACCGACCTGGGTCGGTTCCACCAAGCGGACAAGCGACTTCAAGACGCCCGCCTCTTCGAGCGCCTTGATACGCCGCCAGCAGGAGGCCGGCGATGCGCCAACCCTTTCGGCCAAGGCCGCGTGACTGAGGCTGGCGTCGTCCTGCAAAGCGCGGAGAAGCTTGCGATCGATTTCATCGAGCGTGGACAATGCTTTCACTTTTCGTGGGTTTTCGAAATATCCTATCATTTTTAGGCTGATCGGTGATGTCATTGAAAGGAATTTTCGCTGACAGCCGATTAGTCTTCCAATATGAACAGCGACAAAGCCTTCACCCCGTGGAATCAAGCCTACGCCGGGGCCAAGCGAAGGGCCGTCGCATGAGCGGGCCGGCGACCTGCCCAGGTCTGTTCGGCGCGCTCACGCCGCAAGCGCCAGACGCCCTATTGTCCTTGATCCGCCTCTATCGCGCCGATCCTCGCCCCGACAAAATCGACCTCGGCGTCGGCGTCTACCGCGACCTTGGCGGCGAGACACCTGTCCTTCGGGCGGTTAAGGCGGGCGAAGAACGGCTGCTCGCCGAGCAGCTTACGAAAACCTATCT
>FSXN01000955.1_pt1 | contig 14100 bp, 13 predicted proteins | sample 1638221 | NCBI WGS metagenome assembly FSXN01 (sample SAMEA3914788, study PRJEB12502) | metagenome | biome: forest; material: soil | place: Canada | collected 2011-07-03 | depth 0.1 m | reverse complement strand
GTCCACACAGCTGCAGGCCGATAGCCCGCGCGTCGCGCCATGGCCTGGAAGCCTGCGACGGAGTATTTGTAGGAATGCTCGGTCTCGATCCGCTCGCCGAGTCCGAAGTGAAATGCGTGGCCCCCAATGTGCACGCTCTGCTCACGCAGGCTCTCCAGACCAATGGTGATCCGGCGCGCGTCCGCATCCCACTGTGAGCGGTGAACGAAGGCGGCGAGGTCGAAATCGGCGCCGGCTTCGCGGTTGGCGCGGACAAGCAGATTCAGCGAGAACGCTGCGGTCACGCCTTCCGCATCGTCATAGGCCGGCTCCAACACCTCGCGGGCCTTGGCCAGGTCGACGCCGACGATCATGTCCACGCCGCTGCTCGCCCATCCGGCCAGGAAATTCTGGGCGTCCTCAGGCTCCAGGTTGCCGATGGTCGAACCCGGGAAGAAGGCTGCGCGGCGCCCCCGCCCCGGCGTTTCCGGCAAGGGGAAGGTGTCGCCGTAATCAGCGCAGATCGCCGCCACCGTGAGCGATGGATAGGCCTCGGCAAGCGCCTCGGCGGCGGCCAGCAGGTGTTCGCCCGAGATGTCGATCGGCACGTAGGCCGAAGGGCGTTCCATCGCATCGAGCAGCAAGCGCACCTTGATGCTGGATCCGGAGCCCAACTCGATCAAGGTGGCTTCGGCGCCGATCTGCCGGACGATGTCGTGCGCATGTTTCGTCAGGATCTGAAGTTCGGTTCGGGTCGGATAATATTCAGGCAGTTCGCAGATACGATCAAACAGCGCTGATCCCCGAGCGTCATAGAGAAAGCGGCTTGAAATAGACCTGGGCCGGCCGGAAAGACCGGCGACCATCGCCTCGGGAAAGCTCTCTTGCTGGTGCGACATGTCATAGAAGGCGACGCGGCCAAGAACGGGGGAGACAAGATCAAGCATCGCGGGCCAGCCTCAAGCCTGAGAAGGCCACACGGACCTTCGGGGAGAAGACATTCGGGATGGTCGGCCGCCCCTGACCGCGTGGTGTCACTCGAGCGCCGCCGATCCAGACAACAGTCTCCTCCAGCCTAGCGTCAGATTCCGTCAGGAGGCTTGTATCCCTAGGTGATGATTTGCACGCCGGCATCCCGCCGGGCCCGCTGGCGGGATCGCCTGGGTGCACGGGCGGCGAAACTGCGAGGTTGCGTTATGACCGCGCCCGCTCTATCTATCGGGAGGTAGCCAAGGCGAATCCAATGACTGAAATGGCCAATGCGATCATGGACGCTGCTGAGTTGCGCATCCGCCACGGTGGATTCAGCGGCTTCAGCTTCCGCGACATCGCGGCGGACGTGGGCGTCAAAAGCTCCAGTGTCCACTACCATTTCCCGACCAAAGAAGATCTCACCGCTGCGGTCATCCATCGCTACACCGACTATGTCGCGGACCTGATCGACGACGCGCTCGCGAAAGACCCGAACCCGATCAAAGTCTGGACGGTCGCGCTTGGCGGCACGGCCCATTCCAGCGCGCGGATGTGCCCGGCCACCATACTTGGCGCGGCGCGACACGATCTGCCGCCCCGGGTCGGCGCGGAAGTCGAACGCTTCTTCAAGATGCACGAAGACAAGCTGGTCGGCGCGGGCCTGAAACGTGGCGAGGCGGCCGCATTGCTCGCCGCGCTCATCGGGGCCCTGATCGTCGCCAGCGCCCTCGGTGACGCTGCGTTCTACGATCGGGCCGCTGCTGAGTTCGTGCGCGAACTTAAGTCCGCCGCCTGAAGCAAACGCTGGCCCCTCGCCTCCCATAAGCGCGGCGTCGCGCGCTGTTGCGGAGCGGCCCATCGTCAAATTCGAGCGCCGTTCGACAAGCCGCATCGGGCGCAAAACCTGTACGGTCTCCAAGTCTGAGAAACAGCGACACTCAGCCATTGCGATGCGCAAACGGCCAGAGGGCGGCGTGATCCATGTTAGAGCTTCGGCCGAATTGTGAATGCTGCGGCAAAGACCTGCCGCCCGCCTCGACCGACGCGATGATCTGCAGTTTCGAATGCACCTTTTGTCGGGACTGCGCCGACACCGCTCTCGCAGGGCGATGCCCGAATTGCGGCGGCGGCTTCGAGACAAGGCCCATCCGGCCAGCCGCCATGCTGGATCGTTTTCCCGCCTCGACCGTGCGTGTGCACAAGCCGCACAAATGCCGACCGAAGGGCGCTGCTTGAAGTCGCCGCGGCGGCCTACCTCGCCCAACTCGCGCAGCGCTGAGCCCCATCAAACGACATAGCCAGATCGAAACCTATCGATAGATAGGCATTGACGACGTCGCGCCCGCCAGGTAGATAACTATCTATCGGTTGATAGCCACCACTTAACCAAGCAAGTCAGGGCGACGACGATGAAGATGGACATCCCCCTCTCCGCCAGTCGGGAGCACTTCGCAGCCGTGGCCTATGGCTGGTGGAGCGCCGTCAGCGTGTTGCGGTTGGCACGAACGGCTGTCGCGATCGCCCTGTTCGAACTGCTCGGCATGCAACTGCATGAGTTGCGCATGGTGGTCAGCCTGATTGTCGCTACGCCGCCATTCGGCCTCGCCTCGCCCCAATCGGCGTTGGCTCGGATCGCGCGGAATGGGGACCCGTCGCGCCGCCGGCAAACCTCTGCGCGCTTGCAGACGCCAGCCACGACAATGTTCATCTGATAGCTTGAGCGCTTCTGCCGGGTCCCGAGGCCTGTCAGCTCTTCCGCGCCGAAGGACTAGCTTTCATTCCCATAGGGGACGCTTGAAGCTTGGCCGAACAGATGCACGCCGCCATCCGCGTCGAAAGCGATTGGCGCGATCCCGCCTGGCATCCGTACCAGAACCTCTGGCGTGTGAACGAGGCCCAGATATCGGGCGGCGCAGGCTACGGCGACGGCGCTGCTTCCGGATGATTGAGTAGGCCCTTCACCACGCTCAAATACACGCGCTTCCAGCTCGCTGCCGCTCACGGCCCTTGCCCACTGCAAATTCACCCCCGCCTTGCACACCACGCCCGCGCCCGGCCGTTCGGCGGCGCTCGCACTGTTGGCGATGGCTTCGAGCGGCCGCAATTCGTCGCGCAGTCGCTGCATCGACGGCAGTTCGCCGTCGACGAAGGTGACGCAGTGCGGATTGCCGATGTTCACGAAGACACTGTGGGTCCAGCTCGGGTCGATCCGCTTCAGCGGCAGGACTTCAGCCTCGCCACGTTCTCCGCCGGGCGCTGGGTTCAGCGCGGCTGGAGACACACCGACCACCGCCGGACCGAACCCCGGGCGCCCCATATCGACCCAAACGCCGGCGTCGCCGTCCAGGGTCGCGGCGCAGCACGCCGCGATCAGTCGACCCGATGGTGAATTGGGATGGAACACCGCGATATCAAAGCTGGCCTCGGGATTTGCGAGACCGCTTTCGATAAGGAAGCGCGCGAAGATCGTGAGGCCATTGCCACTCCGCTCGGCGATTGTCCCATCGGTATTGACGATGATCAGCCCAAATCCGTCGGTCGAGGGAAAGGGGCCGACCAGCAGGCCATCCGACCAGTAGGGCTTTTCGTTCCCGCCCCCGCTATCGGCGGCGCTGCGCAAGCAGAACGACGCGATCCCTTCGGCGGTCCATTCGGCGTGCGCGGAGGCCGCAGCGACAGGGTCATCGATCAGCCGCCCCAGTCCACGCACGCGCGGAGAACTTACGACGACGTACCGATTGCCCCGGGCGTCGAACAGGGGTGGGCGCTCAAGGTCTGGCATCGCGCCGCCTTACTGGCTCCGAGGCGCAATTTCGAGCCCGCCGCCCACACCCCAATGCGCCGCATCCCCCTCGAACAAGAGAGATGCAGCGTCAGAGCGAAGTCACGCGTCCGTTCGAACCGCCGCTTCGATGAAGGCCTTGAGGTGGCTCTTGGGCGCGCTGCCAACCTGCGTCGCCGCCGCCGCCCCATCCTTGAACAGGATCATGGTCGGAATGCTACGCACCGCATACTTGGCCGGCGTCGCCGGGTTCTCGTCGATATTGAGCTTTACGATGGAGACCTGGCCGCCAAGCTCTTCGGCGAGCTGCTCAAGCGCGGGCGAGACCGCGTGACACGGACCACACCACTCCGCCCAGAAATCGACCAGAACGGGCCCTTCGGCCGCCAGGACATCAGCCTGGAAGGTCGCGTCGGTAACGTGTTTCGTAGCCATGGGAACACTCCTTCCCCGCCTGCGGCGAGGCCGATCAAATGCATCGATCGATAGATAGATACGCACCTCTGCACAATCAAGCCGAGGCGAAGCCCCTCGGCGGTATTCAGCAGCCAAATCACAGCTGAACATCCAAGACACCAACGCCCCACCCTCGACATGATGAGGAGCCGTCAAGCCCTGCGGGACCAACAGCCTCGGGGCGGCTGGCAGGCGCCCATCGCCAGGAATGCCTCAGCGAGCCTCCCGCTTCGCCGGCGGCTCTAAACAACGAAGAGCTCTCGAATTCGGGCGTGTCGCTCGCCCTCCAAACGCCCCGCCGCAACCGCTTCGTGGCGCGGCCCATTTCCCCCCGGTCCCAAGGAGACGAGCAATGCCGAGACCACAACGCGAACTCTACGAGCGCTTTTTGGAGCTCCATGCGCAACCGGGCGGCTTCGTGATGCCGAACGCCTGGGACGGGCTCTCCGCCCTGGTGTTGAAGGATGCGGGGTTCCAGGCGCTCGGCACCTCGTCGGCGGCGCTCGCCTTCACGCTCGGACGCCTCGACGGCCGGCACGCCGTCAGCCGGGACGAACATCTGGCGCACGCGGTTCTTCTTGGCGAGATCAGCGGCCTGCCGATCAACGGCGACTTCGAGGACGGCTACGGCGAAACGCCGGAAGGTGTCGCAGCGACGGTCGAGGCGGCGATCGCGGCAGGCCTCGCAGGCATCGGTATCGAAGACACCTCGGGCGACCCTGACAAGCCGATCCGCGACTTCGACGACGCCGTCGCGCGGGTCGCCGCAGCGGCCAAGGCCGCGAAGGGCCGCATCGCCCTCACCGGCCGCACCGACAACTACATCCAGGGCAATCCCGATCTCGCGGACACGATCAAGCGGCTCACCGCCTTCGCCGAGGTCGGCGCCGACGTCCTGTACGCGCCCTACCCCAACAACATGTCCGACGTCGCGGCGATCGTGCAGGCCGTCGCGCCAAAGCCGGTCAATATCGTCGTGGGCACCATGCAGGGCGCTGTACCCCTAGCCGAGTTGCAAAAGGCGGGCGTGAAGCGCGTCAGCATGGGCGTCGCCCTCTATACCCGCGTCATGGCCGACCTGAAGCTCGCCGCGAAGCAACTGGCCGAAGGCGACACAGCCACTTCGTCGGAAGGCATGCCGTTCGGTGAGGCGGTCAAGCTGATCAAGTCCGCCGGCTGAAGCGGCGCGTGTAGGGCGCGGCGCCTTCCCGCGCCCGATCGCAGCGGGGCGTTCAGGGTCCCCTCGCCGCGAGTCGCCATCACACCTGAGGAGTCGTCACCGTGAAATCGAAGTTGCTGGACATCGACGCCAATGGTCGTCGCACCTTCGTCGTCGTCTTTGAAACCGGAGAAGAGGCGGTCGCGGCTCTCGAGGACTTCGTCTTCGTGCACGGAATCGACGGCGCTCAGGTCAGCGCCATCGGCGCCCTGGAGCGTGGCGTGGTCGCGTGGCTGAATTGGGAGACCAAGACTTACGAGCCGATCCCGGTGGAAGAGCAATGCGAAGTCGTCTCCATCCTTGGCGACGTCGCCAAAAGCGAATGCGGCGCCCCCTCGCTGCACCTGCATGGCGTGCTTGGATTCAGGGGCGGCGCCACGGTTGGCGGCCACGTCCGGGAATTGCACGTGCGCCCCACGCTTGAAGTGATCGTGACGGAAACGCCCGAGCATCTACGCCGCCGCCCTCGGCCGGATCTCGGCGGCATCGCCCTCATCGAGCTAAAGGACGGGGCGTGAGGCATCGACTCAAACGCCTCTACCATCTCGCCGAAGCGGATAACCTGGAATCGATCCTCGAACACGGCCTGCTCAGCACGGCGAGTCTGATCGCCCTTGCGGTGACCGACCCCGATGAGCGCGCACGGCTGTTGCGTGGCCACCGGCCGGACAACCTGCGCCTGCCCAATGGCGTACTGATCCGCGATCAGGCGCCGATGCCGCCATCCGCGCTGGCCAAGGCGCTCGACGGCGGACTGACCCCAGAGGATTGGTACGCCTTCCTCAACGGCTTTGTCTTTCTCTGGCCCGACCTGGACAGGATGGAGCGTCAACGCCACGCGTGCGGCGAGCGCCCGCAGTATGTGCTGACCTTTGATGGCGCAGCCCTGCTCGAGCAGCTCGGGTCCGACGCCTTCGTCTCGCCGATTAACAGCGGCAACGCCCGCCGCAGGCCCGCGCGGCGCGACCGCGAGACGATCCTCCCCTATTCGAGCTGGTCCCGCGACGGCTGGCCGAGCGGCCAACGAACCCGGCCGCCGGCCGAGGTCCTGTTTCGATGCACCGTCCCGGCCAAGGCCCACTTCCTGCTCGGCGTCGAAGCGATCTGACGCCGAGCCGTCGCACAGATCGGTAGACAGGCTTGGTGAGTCGGGCGGTCACGCGAGCGAAATTCCACTCCCGATCGCTTCGCAGGGCGTTTGACGGAGCCGCAGCGCCCAAGAGCGGTGCACGAGCGATCAAAACGCGCGTGAATCGTCAAGACACGGCGTATGCTGGCCATGTTCTCTTCGAGCACTGGTCATGGGAGACGGCGCAATGTCCATCGTAGACTGGAGAAGATACCGGACGCAGGTCGGCGTCGGTATCAACGAAATGGGCCAACTCAGCCCCGATACCGTACGGGCCTGCTCGGCGATGAGCGAGGCAGGTGAAAAGAGCGGGCACCTGGACGCCAAGACGCGCGGGCTGATCGCCACCGCCCTCGCCGTCCAACTTCGTTGCGACGGCTGCATCGCCATCTACACCGAAGAAGCGCGCCAGGCTGGCGCAACACGGGAAGAAATCGCTGAGGCGCTGAGCGTCACGGTCTCGGTCACATCCCGCGCCGCCCTCGTCTACACGACCCGCGCGCTCGACGCATACGCGACCGCCAACAGCGCGCCCTAGCCTGCCATCCCTAGGCGGCTGGCAGGAGCGAAGGTCACCTCGCAACGCCCCCCTGCCAGCCAACCGCCCGTGGCGCGGGCCACAAACGGCTACACCGTGAGCGGCTGCGCCCAGGGCGCGAGCGGGATCTCGACAGCCATCCGCGTCAACTTCCGGCTCGCGTTCTGATCGCCCTTCATCGCCAGCGCCACCCCAGATTAATTCCGTAGGTCAATGGCATGCCAGCCAGGCGGGTCCGAAGATCGGTAACCTGCCCCACGCTCATCCAATAGTATTTGTTCGTAACATTGTGGGCGAACAATGAGAGACGCCACCGCCCATCCTGGGACAGGAGACCGGCCCGCAGGTCCAACAGGCTATAGGCCGGCAATTTGAAATCCGGCGCTGGCGCGGAGGCGGTGTTGAAGGTGGTGCTCGACGTGCTGTGGATCGTCAATGAGGCGCCGAGCATCCCATCGACGCCACTGAGGAGGGCATGCTGGTACTGGCCGTCGGCCACCACCTGAACCTTTGGCGTGAAAGGAAGCGCCGATCCCTTGAAATTACCGTAGACGCCCTCGTCGTTATACGCCGAAAACGACTTGGTGACGTCGCTTTCGATATAGGTCGCCGCAAGGGACAGGTTGAGGCCCGCGATCGGATGCGCCTGCAAAGAGCCATCCAGCCCCCAGATCTGGGACTGCGGGATATTGATCACCTGATTGAGCAAGCCGAAAGGCGGGTCCAACAGGCGAGTTCTTAGCTGCTTGTCGGTATATCCGTAATAAAATAGCGCACCATTCACCTGCAACTTCCGATCGAGCAGCGGCGACTTAAATCCGACCTCATAGGCGTGAAGGCGCTCCTGCTTCGTCGGGGTGAATTCCGTGGTCGACGTGGCGATGACCGGAGAGATCAGGCCCGCTTTATATCCGACACTATCACTGGCATAGAGCAGGGTCCCTTGGTCGAAGGTGTAATCCAATCCCACGCGCCAAGACAAATTCTTCTCATTCAGCCCGTCGTGGACTGCCGTCGGCAGGTATTCGGGCCCTGACGTAAGCGCGGTGCACCCGCCCGGCGCCACCGCGGTGACCGGCGTCGTCTTCAAATGCTCCGCCGCGAACAGCTCCTGCAGCACCTGCGACACCTGGCCGAGCGCATTGCTGTCGCCTGCAGGATTCCAGTCCAGGGTGCAACTATCGCCCCGCCGCGCCGACTCGGTCGCGCGCAGTCCACCATGAAGGACGAAGCGAGACGCAAACCGGTAGTCGAGATTGCCGAACACAGCATAGTCATTGACGGTCTGGAGCGCTTCGCCATCGGGGTAGTGGAAGGCGGGAATGGAGGGGATAGGCTGATCCGTCGTATTGGTGACCGTCGCGCGCTCCTGATCCGAAATACCCGAATAATCGTAGTTCGCGCCCAGGGTCCAGACCGCCGGTCCCTGGATAATTTGAGCGCGTAGCTCCTGCGACAGATAGCGGATATGCCCCAGCACATTACCGAGGTTTTGCTCAGTCGGTGTGGCGACGCCCGTGAAATCAGCCGTCTTGTTGACCGACATGTGGGCGTAGCTGGTCAACGAGGTCAGCGTGACCGCATCGTTCAACCTGTAATCGGATCGCAACCCCACTTGATAGAAGGTGTCGTCCGCATGCAGCGGCTCGCCCTCAGGCCAGTCGGCCGACCTGTCATTGGCGGCGGCGAGCGGCGAAGCCAGGAATGCAGCTGAGGCCTTGGCCGGATTTGACGGGGTGATGGCGACCAATTGCTGCGCCTGGGTGTCGGAGCCATCGTGGAACCCATTGACGCTGAGTTCGAACGTCAGCTTGGCGTCGGGCCGCCAATCCAACATCAACCGGCCCTCGTTGTTGTCGCTGTTCCCGAGACGGTCGCCCGGACGGGATGCGCTTTCCTGCCAGGCGCCGCCTTGCGTGGTGCGAAAGGCGAAGCGTCCCTGCAGCGTGTCGCTGAGCGGGCCGCTGACAAATCCTGTGGCATCGAGCGCGTCAAAGCGGCCATAGCTCACATCGGCGCCCGCCTCGAATTCAGCCGTGGGCTTGGCGGCGATATAGTTGATCGCGCCGCCTGTGGAGTTCTGACCAAATAGCGTGCCCTGAGGCCCCTTCAGGACCTCCACCCGCTGCAGATCCAAGGGAGAGACCTCGGTCATGATCGGATATGGCAGGGGAATTTGATCAAGATAGACCGTCACCGCCGGCGACGAACCCAGTCCGGCGTCGTAAAGACCCACGCCCCTCAGCACGTAGACCGGCTGCTGATAGGCGGCTGTCGTAAAGTCGAAGCCGGGAACGACCTTGCTCAGGTCCGCGGTGCTGGCGACGCCTCGCTGAAGCAGGTCTGATCCGCTCACCGCGGTGATGGACATCCCGACCTTGTTGATCGACTGCTCGCGCTTCAGGGCCGTGACGACGATCTCGCCAAGCTGGGTCGGTGCCGTGGGCGCGATGGAAGCGGCGTGCGATTGGGACGTCGCGGGCGCCGGCGAAACGCTGGCGGGTGATAATGGCGACGCTGGACCAGCGGACGGCGCCTGGGCGCATGCGCCACCGGCCACCAGCAATGACACTGCGGGTATCAGACCCAAACCGGCGCTTCGGGCCGATGACGAAGATGTAGGCATAGCGCTCCCCGTGCACGGAAGCTTCGACGTCTCCGCGCTTGTTATTTTTTATTTCGGCGTGGGATCGATGAGATCGTCAGATTTATGGCGGTTGGAGATACGGAGCCCCCACCACCCAATCGACCTGACTTGGCCACCTCAGAGATGGAACCTGGCGTGATCTATCTCTAACCACCCTGCCTGCGTGACAGTATTTGTTCGCCGACGACCGGCATTTCACGCCATTATAGAGGGGCGTCAATCTTTACGGATTTTGTATATATTCGCAGTGATCCGGAGGGTTATCCCCGCGCCTTCGGCAGCGGTCCTGAATACAAGCCCTCGCGGTGCTCCGCCTCGCCGTGCTCGAACTGCTCGATCGCGTGCGCGACCCAGCCAACGGCCCGCGCGACGAGAAAAACCGAACGCTCATAGGTCAATCCCACTTGCCGATTGACGAAGAGACTCACGAGTGGAAATGACGGATGAGACCCGCAAGTCTCCTTCATCATGTCGCTCACCTGCGTCAACCTGCGATAGTCGGGTTCATCTCCCATGGTCGTCTTAAGCGTCGCCAATATGGACGCGGCGCGCGGATCGACCGCGCCATAGATATTCGACCCGAATCCTGGAACCTCGGCGCCCTCTCGCAGAAATCGCCGCACTGGCGCCGTGGGATCCGGCGCAGCGAGGATTTCGGCCAAAAATCTGTCCGCGGCCTCATGGCGACTGAGCGAACTGCGTCGCCCGCCACTCACGAGCAGACCCGTCATCACCGAGCGCCAAGGCGTAACCCCGTTCGCGGCGACAGCCCGCACGGCATAGGATCCCGGCTCAAACCCATGGTCGGCGGACAGAACCAATAATCGTCGGATCAGGTCAGCGTGCATATCGCCGAGCTTGAGTTGACGCGCCAGATAGAGATGAATCGGCTCTTTGGCGGGCGTCGGGGCGCCAAGCAGAATGGCGGCCAGCCAACGTATCACGCCGCCTCCCGTCCTCGCCGCGCCAGCGGCGCTCAGGTCGAAAGACTTCGGATTGCAAAACTCCAACATGGGAAGCAACAACGCCGCACGATCGAGCCACGGAAGAGCTTCAAGTTCGCGCGAGATCGCGATGAAGGATGACGGCGCCCTTGGCGGGTCCTCGCCAAAAACATCCTGCTCATCGCAATTCCAAAGAATGCTCGCGACCCGCTCAAGCGATGCCGTCTCAGCCAACTCGACTGCGCCCTCCCCTCGGTAGAACGGACCTCGCTCGGTTAGAAGCGTCAAAGCGCTTTCACGGCGTAGATCCCCGCGCGGCGCGGCGGTGGACGCGGGCTCCCGGCCCGACCGCCGGCGCGCACGTAGGCCAAGCAGATCTTGGCGCCAATATAGCCGCTCACGGCTTCCCTCGATCGCCTGCGAGCGGATCTTATGCCGACCGACGTAAACATAGAAGGTGGTGATGCTGACGCCCAGGAGCTCAGCCGCTTCACGCGCGGTCGCATAATCGTCATTCGCCATAGGGACGCCTAACATTTTCCGTCAATATTGACGCCACAACGCCAACGCCCGATCATATGCAAATACAAACAAACATAACAATATGCGTTAGGCAAAACGTGATCGGCGAAATCAGCTTCTCATCGGCTCAAATCCCTCCCGGATGTCCATGAGCCCAGTATCGGCCCAGGGGCCAATCTCGACGCATATAGCCGCAAGCTGCAGCACGTCTATGCGAAGGGGCGGCTCATTTGCTGTAGGCCCGACAGGCGCCTCCCATGCGCCGTCGCTCATGGCGCAGCCGTGATGGCGTATCCGCCTAACGGCCAGTCGCACGCGCCGTCGCTCGGCGACGGGCAAGCCGCCAGCGTAGTTTTGGATGCGGACAGCATCTCGGCGCGGCTCGACCGTCTGCCGGCGTCGCCGGACCTATGGTGGATGGTGGCCCGGCTTTCCTTCGGCGCCTTCTTCGAGATTTACGAAACCGCGCTCACGGGCCTGCTGCCGGTTGCGCTGGTGGCCGCGGGCGTTTTCGCCAAGGACCGGACGGGGCTGTTCGGGCTGCCCGACCTCGCCACCTTCGCCTTCGCGACCTTCGCCGGCCTCTTCATCGGAGCCCTCGGCGCCGCCTGGATTTCGGACAAGGTGGGTCGGCGGCCGGTCTTCATCTGGTCGGTCGTCTGGTACGCAGCGGCGACCTTTGCGATGCTGTTCCAGCACGACGCCGCAGCCCTTTGCGAACTTCGCCTCATCGGCGCCGTTGGCGTAGGCGCCAGCATCGTGACCATCGACGCCTACCTGGTCGAAGCGCTTCCGCAGCGGCTCCGCGGCCGGGGCTTCGCCATCAGCAAGTCGATCCAGTATCTCGCCGTGCCCAGCGCCGGGCTCCTGGCGATGGCGACGGCTCACCATACGCCCCTGGGTGTGGCCGGCTGGCGATGGCTTCTGCTCCTGCCCGTGCTTGCAGGCGGCCTGGTCTTTCTAATCGCCCGGAACCTACCGGAGTCGCCGCGCTGGCTCGCCACGCAGGGGCGTCCCAGGGAAGCCTTTCGCATCGTCGAGGCGATGGAAGCCGCGGCCGCCGCACGGGGGCTCAAGCTCCCCCCACCCACTCCAGCCGCCGTGGCTCCGATAGATAGCGGCCAGTTCGGCGACCTGTTTCGCGCGCCCCTGCTCGGGCGCATGGCGATGATGGTCGTGACCAGTTGCTGCGCCACGATCGCCTATTTCGGCTTCGGCAACTGGTTGCCGTCGCTGCTTGAGGCTCGTCATGTCGAGGTGACCAAGAGCCTGCTCTACGTGACGCTGATCAGCCTGTCCTACCCGCTCGCGCCGCTTGTCTTCAGTCGCTGGGCGGACGCGTTCGAGCGTAAAACCCAACTGATCTGCGGCTCGCTTATCACGATGGCGGCCGGCCTCGCCTTTGCGGCCCAGGGCAGCGCCGCCGGTTGGCTGGCGACTGGGTTGCTGCTGACCATCGGCAACAACCTTTCCTCCTACGCCGCCCATACCTACCGCAGCGAGCTGTTCCCTTCGGGGCTTCGCGCCCGCGCGATCGGCCTCGTCTACTCGATAGACCGACTGACCGCCGCCTTCAGCAGCTATCTGATCGGCTTCCTGTTCGTGCGCGGCGGCGTCGATTGGGTCCTGGGCTGCATCGTCGGCTTTTCATGCTTGAGCATCGTCGTCGTCGGCCTGTTTGGCCCCAGGACCGCGGCCCGCTCGACAAACGCAACGCGCGTCAAACTCGCCAAAGGAGGCGAACCATGACTTTGTCCTGGCAGGATCGAGGGCCGAAGCGATTTCCGCGCGCGATCTACGCCCTTCGGAGCGATCCCCGATTTTCCTGGTGCATGCATGTGCCGGAAGGCTTCGCCAAGGCGCCCGAAGCCTATCGACTGGTCGTGGCGGTGCATGGAAGCAGCCGCGGCGTCCACGCCTACCGGGATGGCTTCGCGGCCCACGCCGAGCGATGCAAATGGGTCGTCCTCGCGCCACTGTTCCCGGTCGGCGTCCTGGGTGACGGCAACCCCGACGGCTACAAGACCCTCATCGAGGGGGACATCCGCTACGACCTGGTGCTTCTCGCCATGGTCGAGGAGATCGGCCAGGCCCTGGGCGTGGGTTTCGAGCGCTTCGGCCTGTTCGGTTTCTCCGGCGGAGGCCAGTTCGCCCACCGCTTCCTGTATGTCCATCCCGATCGCCTTTGGGGCGTGACGGTCGGGGCGCCCGGGGCGGTCACGCGGATCGACGATGGTTTGGAATATTGGTTCGGAACCCGGGACATGGCGGCCGTGTTCGGCACGGCGCTGAACCTTGGGGCCGTGCGCAAGGCGCCCATACAGCTACTGTGCGGCCAAGAGGATCTCGCCGAACTCAAGATCCCGAAGGCCATCGCCGAAAAGCTGAAGCCGCTTGGCGATCTCGGCCGCAATCGGGTCGACCGCATGAAGCTGCTCCTCACCAACTATCAGGACCATGGCCTCGACGCTCGCCTGGATCTCCTGCCTGGCGTCGCACACGAGGGCGTTCGCTGTATCGACGCAGCCGCGGCGTTCCTCGGCGCCCTCCCCCTCTGACGCCGGTCCCGAAAGCAGCATCCATGAGCGATCGAATGAGCGATACGGTCAACGTGCTCGTGCCGGTTGGCGCGCTGGGCACCGGGGTACGGGCGGCCGACGTCGAGGCTGGGCTCGCGGCGGGGGCGCACGCAATCGCCTGCGACGCCGGCTCGACCGACAGCGGCCCAGCCTATCTGGCGACCGGCCGGTCCAAATATTCGCGTGACGCGGTGAAGCACGACCTGCGGATCCTGATGTTGGCGCAGGCTGCTGCAGGTGTGCCGCTGCTGATCGGCTCCTGCGGCACGTCAGGCTGCGACGCGGCGCTCGATTGGACGGTCGACATCGCGCTCGAGATCGCCCGCGAGGAGC
>FSXN01000858.1_pt1 | contig 14246 bp, 11 predicted proteins | sample 1638221 | NCBI WGS metagenome assembly FSXN01 (sample SAMEA3914788, study PRJEB12502) | metagenome | biome: forest; material: soil | place: Canada | collected 2011-07-03 | depth 0.1 m | reverse complement strand
GCGGAAATGGGCGCTTCGGCCACACCCCTGGGCCGGGTTGGGCTGCCGGGGGACATCGCATCGGCGGTTCTCTTTCTGGCCTCCGATGAAAGCAGCTTCGTGACCGGGGCGGAGCTCACTGTCGATGGCGGCGTCACGACGTGAAGGCGGAGCAGGCGTTTCGGGCGGAACCGCGATGACCCAAGTGTTGGTGCAGTTTCACAATCTGGCTGAGGGGATGGCCTCGGCCTACGACCGTCACCTTCAGGATCTGGCCAGGGTCCTTGCGCCTGGACTCGTCGGCCTGCAGCGCTACGCGCTTTCCGCTGCACAGTTTCCTGGGTCCGCCTCGCTCACTCAGCCTTATCGCGGCATGACTCTGTTCGAGATCGACGACGCCGTCTTATTGAGCTCACAGGCAAGTCTGGCCGAACGCGTTCGAGCGGCTCGCGCCTCCGGCCTTTTGGCTGAGGACCGGACCCATCTCTTCAACCTCCTGCGCAACCGAGTACTGAGCGCTTCGCCTGCGCCGCCTGACGATCCAGAACACTTGATGATCGTGATGGCGAATTACACGACAGGCATGCGCGACGCGTGGGGGGCCTGGTACGACGATGTGCATGGTCCGGAATGGTTGGACCTGCCAGGGGTGGACGCCTACTCCCGCGGCGTCTTGGCCGACGCCCAGATCGATTCTGAAGGTCAACAGCCTGCCGGCGGTCTCGTCATTTATGGTCTCAAGACCGCCAATTTCGACGCCACTCTCGCCGAGGCCTTGGCGCGGGCGACCGGAAGGAGTTCTACGGGTGTGCGGTGGTCCAACCGCTCACCTGCCGTACTGAACAGCACCACCTATGGCTTCGACCCAGTAGGCGCCCGCTACGCGTCGGAATAGATATGGCATTTCAGGATGTCCTGCTGGGCGATGTCCTGGCGCTCCCTCGTAACCATTCCGGCCAGCGCGGAGCTAAACTCCGCCGTCCGGCCGACGATAGGCGTCGCCGTCTCAATAGCGACGCCAAGGGCCTGCCGGCTTGGCTTGGCGGTGCAAATGAGTTGGTTCTTCTCTCGGAGATTCGCTGGTCGTCGCGTGACATGAGAGGCGGAGCGCCCGTCAGGCAGTGAGGCCCGTCGCAGCCATAAACCCAGCTTTTCAACCTAAAATATTGCGAGTGGGGCGCATGCGCGGGCGCGGAAGGGCCCAAAATATCGCTAGACACCTACGGTCTATAGAAATAACTTAATTGCAATGCTGAACGAGGCGAACGTAGGCGATACGTTCTTTGTGAAAAGGACGGCTGGGAGAGAAATTGCATTCAGAGTCGCGTCTTGCCCCGCCGGCCACAAGCGGTTTGTTCGCTCAAGCGCGCGCATCTGCCTAGCCAGGTTTCGATACAACAGCGACGACGGCATCTCAGGCTAACCCCGGTCGGGCGTGAGTATCGGCGCGGCCATTCTAGTGACGGAAAGAGGTGGTCCAATGGGGCAGGATTCCATAAACGCGCTATTTGATCGTCCGTCTGTCGAGCTCTGGTCGATCGACCCCGCCCAGCGCGAGGCGGACCAGCTGGCGATGATTGCGGAGCGGTTTGCCGAACTCCGCCCGAAGGTCGGGCAGTTGGGTAAGTTGGCCGCCCTGCAGGGGGTCGACTCCATCTCGGCGCTCGACGATGTCGCGCCGCTGCTGTTCCAACATACTGTCTACAAGTCCTACCCGGTCTCCCTGCTCGAAAAGGGGCGCTTTGACCTGCTTACGCGCTGGCTGGGTGGATTGACCGTCCATGAGCTGTCCGGTGTCGATGTCTCGAGCTGCGACAGCATCGATTCATGGTTCGACGCCCTCGAAGCGCAGAGCCCCCTTCGCCCCAGTCATTCGACCGGCACCACCGGCAAGCTGTCGGTCATTCCGCGCGACCGCGAGGACCTGGAGCGATATGACGAGGGACGCGTCAAGGGCTTGTCGGAGCCCTTTGGGGATGAGCCCGACCGGCTCGCCGCGTTGCGGGACGGGAATAATCCGATCCCTATCGTCTATCCGTCCTACCGCCGAGGGCGCCAGGGCGCCCAAAGGATGTTGGAGGCGATCGTGCGCAAGCTCGGCTCCGAAGAGACGACCTATACCCTCTATAACGAGTTCAATAGCGCCGACGTGGCGTCGTTGGCGGGGCGTGTCCGCGGCGCCAGCGAAAAGGGCGCGCTCGATGAAATGCAGATCGCGCCCGAACTGCTGAAGCGCTTCAAGACTTCCCTGGCGCGCCAGGCCAACCAGGCCCAGGATCAGGCAGCCTTCATCGAGCGGGTTCAGTCGAACCTGCGTGGCAAGAAAGTCTATGCCTTCGGCGCCGTGCCGTTCCTGTACAATTGGACGGTTCTGGGCGAGGCCCACGGTATTCAGGGTTTGTTCGCGCCCGAGAGCCTCATCACCAGCGGCGGCGGCCTGAAGGGCGCGTCTGTGCCGCCGGACTGGCAGGAACGGGTCGAGCGCTTCCTGGGCGCGAAGCTTCAATTCGGCTACGGCATGACCGAGCTGATGTCGGGTCACGGCATGTGCCCACACGGCCACTACCACGTGTCGCCCTACAATGTGCCGTTCGTCCTCGATGCCGAAACCGGCGTCCCACTGCCCCGAGAAGGCTCCCAAACGGGCCGCTACGCCGTGTTCGATCTGCTTGCCGGATCCTACTGGGGCGGCTTCGTCACGGGCGACAAGGTGACCGTAACCTGGGACGGGTGTGCCTGCGGCCGCAGGGGTCCCTATGTCCATCCGTCAATTGGCCGCTTTAGCGAGCTCGAAGGCGGCGACGACAAGATCAGCTGCTCTGGTTCCAACGATGCACACGAGGAGGCGATGTCATGGCTGACGGCGCGGGCGAACGAAATCGAATGAGCACCGTGGACATCCCGCTGATTATCCGCGGGCGGGTTATCGAAACGGACCTGCAACTCTTTGGCGGGCGCGCCGACGGCGTTGCATTCCGCGCGCCCGACCTGACCAAACACCTCGCCAAACTGCCAACGTCGGCGCAGTCGCTGCAGGATCTCTACGCGATCAGTCTGGACGACATCATCGACTTCATGGCCGAGGTTGCCGCGCGGCTCGATTTCGACACCAATCCCCACCTCAGGGCGGCGTTCGAGCTGAGCTCGCAAACCTCGAACCTGACCCCCTCGATCCTGGAGCGGGTTTACCGCAACTTCGCCACGAACTTCAGCCGCGAAGCGATCTGCCGCTTCGTCGATGTCCAGATCGGACGGGCGTATCTGGAAGGCTGGGTGCCAAAGGACCTTGGCGGCGGCACGGTGCTCAACGTACGCGCTTTTGGGGCGCGCGCGGTCCATGTCATCGCCGGCAATTCGCCGGGAATCGCATTCGCCACCGTGCTGCGCACCGCGCTCACGCGATCGGACAGCATCATTAAGCTGCCCTCCAACGACCCGGTCACGACGGTTGCGATCATACGTACGATGATCGATGTCGACCCGAACCATCCGGTCGTGCGGCACCTGACGGCCGCCTATTGGAAGGGCGGGGACGAGCGGGTTGAAGCCGCGCTCTACCAGCCGCGGAATATCGAGAAGATCGTCGCCTGGGGCGGCTTTGCTTCGATCACCCACATCACGCGCTATCTTCAGCCAGGCATCGACCTGATCACGATGGATCCCAAACATAGCGGGTCCATCGTCGGCGCCGAGGCCCTGGAGAGCGATGAGCGCGTCGATGAGGTCGCCAAGCTGGCCGCGCGCGACATCGGGGCGATGAACCAGGAGCTGTGCGCCAACGCCCGAGTCATCTACGTGGTTTGCGATGAGCGTGACCCCATCCAGATGGGGCGGCTCAACCGGATGGGGGAACGCATTCTCGTCGAACTCCAGGGTCTGCCCGAAACCATCAGTACGCTTGCCAAGCGCGTGAATCCGGAACTGCAAGAGCAGTTGGCGGGCATCGCGCTGCAGGACGACTTCTTCAAAATCTACCGAACCGCGGATGAGCGGGCCGGCGCGGTGGTGGTCTCCCAAATTGACGAGGCCGTGGAGTTCTCCGACATCCTGGGCAATCGTACTGCCAATCTGGTGCCCGTGGCGAGTATTGAGGCGGCGCTGAAGCGGATCAGCTCGGCGTCCCAGACCCTCGGTGTCTATCCCGACACCCTGAAGCTGCAGATCCGCGATGCGCTGGCGATCCAGGGCGCACAACACATCGTCTCGCTGGGCAAGGTGACGCAAGTGGGTGCCCTAGGCCCCTCGGACGGCCTGGAGGTCGAGCGTCGGATGCTCAAGTGGATCCGCGATATGCAGGTGGCCTGAACGGCGGCCGACGCGCGTCGGGGTTCGGCCGACATTTCATATAATTGGTCAAACACAGCTAGAGAAAGAGAAAAGATGGGCGAGGAACTGATCCGGCAGCGGGGCGACTTCAACGGTCAGGTCGTATTCGGTTTCTTCGAGCCGACGCTCGAAGCTTCACTTCCGACGACGCCTTGGTTTGGAATGAGGATTGATCTCTACAGCATCAACGCCGTCCTCACCGACGAGGATGGAAAGCTTTGGTACATCCTACGTTTCCACGACCATGCTAATTCACCAACCTTCCGCCTACGGACCAATGGCTACGGCGGAAGTCTCTATTCCGAGTACCCGGGCGTCGAACGCGGCTATGCCGGACCAATACGGCACCGGGTGGAGGGCGACGCCCACATCGCGGAGAGCACGATGCCTATTCCAGGCAAGGAGCCTTTTCGCATCACCCGACGGGTGGACCGGCTGGAATGGGATGAAGGCGAACTGTGCTCCTTGAAGGGGGTCGCGTCCGCCGAGGCCATGTCCTTCGTCAGCCCCAACGCCAAGGGCGGTTGGGCCTGGACCTCGAACATCTATCGCCTTGAAGGCACGCTGATGGGCAAGAAGGTCCGCGGTTTCTGCGAGTGGGGCACCGGTTGGGCCGGGCAGGGAACGACCTTCATGGAGCACTATGGCAAGGCGGTCCTGCACTGGCACTTTGTCTGCAATCAGTACACGGACGGAACCTACGATCTTTGCCATATCGGGTTCATGCAGAACGAGACCCGGTTCGTCATGATCGCCAACGAGAAGGGGCCCGTCATGGCCTCGCGCGATCTCAAGCTGGAGATCGAGCTCGAGGAGGACGGAAACCTGTCCCGCTATCCGAAGGAGATCAACCTCGAACTCGGCGGAGAGAAGTGGCGCTGGCTTCCCGTTGATGACAGCAAGGTAGAACACCCCGCCGTCGTCCACACGGCCAGCCGCGAGGGCTATGCCCAGCGGGTCGGCGACACCCGCAAACTGGACTTCGGCTGGGGTTGGTTGAACACCACGGGCGGCCCGTTGATCGACCCCTACGTCGTCAACAAACGCTAGGGCGCGCGGGCCGCGCCCATCCGCGCCCGAGATGAAAGTTGGCCGCGGCATACGCCGCCGGGTTTGCCGGCCAGGTGGGATCGGTCAAAGCCTGGACGGGCTGATCCTGCCAGAAGTCCAATCCCCGGCGTCAGCAGCGACGCCTATGAAGGAGTTGCAAGATGGCTGACACGGAGCGCCCGCCGTTCGAAGGCCTGGTTGCGATCGTAACTGGCGGCGGCGCCACCCCAGCTAAGGCCTCCAGCATCGGTGAGGCGACCTGCCGCCTCTTGGCCCGCCGCGGCGCGAAGATCGTTGTCGGCGACATCAATGGCGAGAGCGCCAACGAAACGGTGCGGCGCATTGCGGCGGAGGGCGGAGAGGCCACCGCCGTGGTGGCGGACTTGTCGCAGGAAGGCGAGTGCCGAACCATGGTCGAGCAGGCGATGGGCCGCTTTGGCCGCCTCGATGTCATCGTCAACAACCTGGGCGTATCCGACGGCGGCTCCGTGCTGGAGATAGAGGAGGCGGCTTGGGATCGGTCGATGGCCATCAACCTCAAAAGCGCACTCTTCCTCAGCAAACATGGCATTCCTCGGATGGCCGCCGGCGGCGCCATCGTGAATGTGTCGTCCACCGCGATCGACAAACCATCATCCAGTGTGGCCTACAGCGCCAGTAAGGGCGCCCTAGAGGCCTTGACCAAGCAGATTGCCGTTCAACATGGCCCCGACGGCGTGCGTTGCAACGCGGTTCGGCCGGGCGAGGCCTGGACTGCGATGGTCGAGCGACACTTCAAGACCGAAGAGGCCGCCCAGCGGCTTCGTAACGCGCGCCTGAGGCGCACGGCTTTGCTCGCGGAGGGTGACGCCTGGGACATCGCTGAAGCGATCGCCTTCCTCGCCGGTCCTGGTGCGCGCTGGATTACCGGTCAGACTCTGATCGTCGACGGCGGGTCAACCTACGTGCGTTCCGCGAGCGACTGGACCAGCCGAAATCCAGCGCCGATTGCCGATCGGACCGTCGCCGGGGATTCCGCCTGAGCCAGACCGGTGCATCAGATTCCCCGCTGTGCGGATGGTCAAATGCTGCACGCGGTTGACAAGCACAATTGAATATACTCTATTCGCTTTCGGGGCCGCTTGTGGTGCCGGCCTTCACGACAGCTTTGAGGAAATGTCGAGATCACCGGGGCGGGGGCGCTGCGGGCGATCTCTTCCTCCTCCATCCGACGCGCTGCGCGGCTCCTCCTCCCGGACCGCACTCCAATATCGGCGCTTTCTGGCCGCCCGCCTTGTCGGGCGGCCATTTTTCCGGCGCTTTGCTGAGGTCGTCAGGCGGGCATTTAAGCCTCGTGGCTGGTCCGACGTTTAGGCGTGCGCTGACGCCGACGCCCTAGGCGCCGTGCGTCCCAGGACCATGTCGGCGGCCTTTTCAGCGATCATCATGGTGCAGAGGTTGGTGTTGCCGCTGATAATCTGTGGCATGATCGAGGCGTCCACGACGCGAAGGCCCTCCACTCCGCGAACCCGCAGCTGCTCGTCCACCACGGCCATATCATCGGTGCCCATCTTGCAGGAGCCGACCGGGTGGAAGAAGGACTCTCCCTTGGCCCGGGCATGGGCCTCGAGGGCGTCATCGCTTTGGACGGCGGTCCCCGGCGCGGACTCGGCGCCGCCATAGGGGCTAAGGGCCGGTTGAGCCAGGATGCGGCGCGCCAGGCGCAGCCCCGCGACCATGGTGTGCCGATCATAGGCGTCCGTGAAATAATTCGGATCTATCAGCGGCGCGTCCAGCGGATCGGCGGAACGGAGCTTGATGGCGCCCCGGCTCTGGGGGCGGCAGACGCAACACAGCACCATGTAGCCATGGGACTTGGACATGGCGCGTCCACTATTCGCATAGATCATCGGGACGAAATTCAATTGCACATCCGGGATGTCCAGGCCGGGATCGGTCTTCAGGAAAGCCGGAATGGCGCCGCTCGATTCGGCGGCGACGCCCGTATGCGAGAAGATGTATTGTAGTCCGGCGGCGAACATTCGCAGCGGTTGTCTGAATTTAAGATAGGATACTGGGAGCGGCGTCGTGAAACTCACGGGCACGTTCAAATGGTCGTGGAGATTGCGCCCCACGCCCTTCAAGTCGATGACCGTGGATAGACCATGGCCAGACAGCTGCTCTGCATCGCCGACGCCGGATAGCATCAAAAGCTGAGGAGAATTGATAACGCCGCCGCTGAGTAGAACTTCAGCGCAATGCACCGTCTCGTCCTTGCCCTCGTGCTTGTACGCGACGCCATCGACGCGGCCGGCCGTGATCAGGATCCGCGAAACCATGGCCCCGGTGAGAACCTTGAGGTTCGGGCGGTGCAAGACCGGGCGAAGAAAGGCGACCGCCGAGCTTTGGCGGCGCCCCTTATAGATGGTGTGATCATACTGGCCGACCCCTTCCAGGTCGGGTCCCGCAAAATCGTCATTGTATGGGTAACCGGCCTCCTGCGTCGCCGCCATCCACGCCGATTGAATGGGGAGGCGCAATTTGGCCCTTGAAATCCCTACTGGCCCGTCAAACCCGTGATGTTCGCCCTCGCCTGTCGCGTAGGTCTCAAGCCGCTTGAAGTAGGGAAGAACGTCCTCGTAAGACCACCCGCGCAGTCCCAGCTGACGCCACATGTCATAGTCGGTCGCGCTGCCGCGGACGGCGACCATGCCGTTTGTAGAGCTGCTGCCGCCAAGCACTTTGCCACGCGGGCAGTGGAGGACGCGCTGGTTGAGCCCGTCCTGCGGCGTCGTCGAGTAACGCCAGTCAAGGTGGCCTTGCCTCATGACTTTCGCCAGCCCCGCCGGCATATGCAGGTTCGGGTCGCGGTCGGGCGGCCCGGCTTCCAGGAGCAGGACACTCACGGAAGGATCCGCGCTGAGGCGGTTGGCCAGAACGCAACCGGCCGACCCGGCGCCGACAATCACAAAATCAAAGGTCGTCACGATGGTTTCCTTCCGGCCCGCGCTGGCAAGCGCGAACACAATGTTTATGGGCCAGTTGGGGCGCCTAGACGAGGTGAGTTAGCGCCTCTATAGAGATAGTTCAATAGCGGGACCCGAATGGCGACCAAGCCGGCGCTGGGGTCGGCCGCCTTGTTGGATGCCGAAAATGATTCCACCTCGCCGCGTCCCTGACCTACTGCGAATCCGCGGGCGCGCGGCGCCGGACGCCGTGGCGCATGACGATACAGTCCGAGCCCTGACCTTCAGCGCCTGGGACCAGCAGGCCGACGAGATCGGCGGGGGGCTCGCGCAGGCGGGCGTGAGCGGCGGTGACCGCGTGTTGCTGCCGATCTCCAACCGTCACGCGACCGGGTTCGCGATCGCCTACATGGCGGTGCTGCGTGCCGGCGGCGTCTGCGTGCCGATGAGCACCCGCCTGAAGCCATCGGAAGTCAGCCGCTTCGCGGCCTATGTCGGCGCTCGGTGGGCGATCACCGATCAGCGCGACAGCTTCCCGGAGGAGGGGTTCGAACGGATCTGGGACTTGGAGACCCTTCCCCGCGATGTGTCCGCGCTCCCGGACCAAGGCGCGCTGGATACGGACGCGCCCTGCGACATCCTGCCGACCTCCGGAACCACGGGGGCGCCCAAGGGCGTGGTCAGCACTCATGCGGATCTGCTGCACCGGTTCGGCGATGGCGCGGCGGATTCGCCCATTCGCACTCTGCTCCACGCGCTTCCGTTCACGGGATCGGGGGGATGCCACTCCATGATGCCGATGCCCCTCAAATCCGGGACGACGATCGTCACTCAACCTGATTTCAATCCGGAGGGGTTCTTGGCGCTGATCCAGGACAAGCGTCCGGATGCGATTCAGGCTGTTCCCGCCATGCTGCGGCTGCTCGTCGATTGTCCCCGCGTAACCGAATACGACACTTCGAGTTTGCGCTGGATTTTCACTGGAACGGCGCCCCTGCCGCATGACACCGTCGAACGCCTGGCCGCGCTGTGGCCCGCGCCGCGACTGGTCAATCTCTATGGCATGAGCGAAGCGGGAACTGGGACGCAGACAAGGTCCCGTAACTCCGTCCGCAAGCCCGGTTCAGTCGGCACGCCGGAAAATCCAGATGCGATTCAGATTCGGGACGACGAAGGGCGGACCGTCTCGGCCGGCGTGGTTGGAGAAATCTGGAGCCGCGCCGAACGCCCCCGCCAATACTGGAACGACCCGGAAGCGACGGCTGCGACCTGGCAAGGCGGCTGGCTCAAGACCGGCGACATCGGTTTCATCGACACCGACGGTGATCTGATTATCTCTGGGCGCTCGAAGGAGATCATTATTCGCGGCGGCTACAACATCGCGCCGGCCGAGATCGAAGATGTGCTTTTGAGTCATCCCGCCGTCGCCGAAGCCGCCGTGTTCGGCGTGCCCCATGCGGTCCTGGGAGAGGATGTCGCCGCGGCGATCGTGCTGCGCCGTACGCCTCCCACCGACATCGCCGAGCTCACCGCCTGGTGTCGGGAGAGTCTGGCCGACAACAAGATTCCACGGACGTGGCGGTTTCTGCCGGAGCTGCCGAAGAACCAGAATGGCAAGATTCTCAAGGGTGATCTTGCGGCGACGTTCGAAGGCGCTGCCGGCGGTGCTTAGAAAGGTTGTCTTTCGATCACTCCGCTTCCGAGCAGCGTTTGCGACCGGCGTCGGCTAGGCCGTCGGCTCGTCGTGGCCAACTTCGTACTCCCAAAGGGCCAGGCCGATCAGGAGCATGGCCGATTCAAATTCGCGTTCTTGAATTTGACCGGCCGAATACTGGCGCTGGCGCGCCGACGGCTCGTAGTATGAAGGTGACATCCAGGCGTGAACCCGCTCCTCGTCCGGGATATGCTGGCCGGTCCAGTTGAACCAGCCTGGCGCGCTGCCCTCGACGAACCCAATCGTCGTGGCTGGATCCGTTAGCATTAGGCGAAAGTCGGCAATTAAAGAGACCACCGATGGCACGCCTCGGGCCTTCAACTGCGCCTGATCGGCAGCCGATCGCGGGCGTACCGGGCTATCAAAAGCCGCCACCGTTCGCATGAGCTTGCCTGACCACAGCAGGATCAACCCGAGCTTTAACGCCAGGCGTGGCTCGGTATCAGCCATCGAGGCAACATCGGGCCAGTGCTCCTCCACAAAGCCCGCGGTCGCGTCCGGGTCGACCGATCTTGACGACATACTGTGTGATCCAAGGCAAGCGCCCGCGCGGACGGCTGGGTCGGTCAACCTTTGCGGCGCGGATCGCGGGAGGAAGGGGCAAAGGCTTCAACGAGCGCGTCGGTCTCTTCCTGCAGGACTTGCATGAAGCGACCTGCGTCCGCGCCATTGACGGCTCTGTGGTCGTAGCTGAGCGATAGCGGGGCAAGGGCGCGCCAGACCAGCCCATCGTCACGGGTCGGTGACGGGGCCGTCCGAATCCGGCTTACGCCTAGTATGCCAACTTCCGGCGCGTTGATGATCGGCGTGAACCCCGTTCCACCGAGCGGACCCAGCGCGCTGACCGTGAAGCCGCCCCCCGACATGTCGGACAGCGCCAAACCTTTCGAACGCGCCTTGCGCGCTAGTTCGGTCGCCTCCGCGCCTATGTCGTCGACGCTCTTTTGGTCGCAGCCCCGGATAACGCCCACGACCAATCCCGACGGGGTGTCGATCGCCAAGCCGATGTTGACGTACTGACGAAGAACGATCCGATTTTCTGTGGTGTCCAGGGCCGCATTGAACCGTGGAAGCCGCTGAAGGGTGGATGCCACGGCCTTTACAATAAAAGCCGTGGGCGTGAGCGGCAGACTCGCCGTCGCGTTGTGCGCCTTGCGGACGACTTCCAGATGGGTGACGTCCAAATCGTCGAAATGGGTGACGTGCGGGATGGTCGTCCAATTGCGGGTCATGGACTTAACCGTGAACGCCTGAATGCGTGTCAGGGGCTGGGCGTCGACGGGTCCGTAGCTGGCCAGAATCTCCATCAAGGACGGTGAGGGCGGGGTGTCAGACATCGCCGGGATCCATGATTTTCACCGCCAAGCCGGTGACCCGCGAGACTACATTACCCCAAATGCAAAGCGCAATAGAACTATCTATTTGTTTTTCCGCCTGATGACATCAAGCCATCAAATCGGCGTTTATCGCAAAAAATCGGCCTCAACAGCCGCGCGGCTTGAACGGGGTCTGAAATAGCGATACCGCTATTGTACAATTCAAAAGCTTGTGGAGGGCGTCCGTGTCGCAGCAATTGGCCGAGGGTCTGGGCATCGAGCCAGGCGTGGCGATCGACATCTATCGCCAGATGTCACGCATCCACGAAGTCGACAAGGCGATCCAAAAAGGACTGAAGGGCGGGACCTTCCAATTCACCTATTGGCCCATGACCGGCCAGGAGGCGATCCCTGCCGCCTTGTCGCCGCTGATCGATGTGCGGGACTATATGGTCACCAACTATCGCGGTATTCACGATCAGGTGGCCAAGGGCGTACCGCTCGCCGGGCTGTTCGCCGAGGCGCTGGCGCGCGTGGGCGGCGTGAACAAGGGTAAGGGCGGCTCACCTCACATTTCCGATCCCGGCTCCGGATCGATGCTGACCACGGCGATCGTTGGGGCCGGCGCTCCCATCGCCAACGGTCTGGCCCTTGCGGCTCAGATCCGCGGGGAGAACCGGGTCACCATCGTCAATTTCGGCGACGGTGCGACCAGCATCGGCGCCATCCACGAAGCGATGAATCTGGCCGGGGTTTGGAAACTCCCAATCGTGTTCCTCTGCCAGAACAACAATATCGGGGAATACACCTTCATCCCCGACTACACCGCCAGTGAGGACTTCGCGTCGCGGGCCGCCGGCTATGGCTTCAAAGGGGTCAAGCTGGACGGCAACGACCCGATCGCCTTCTACAAGGGGATGAAGGAGGTGATCGCGGCGGTTCGGCGCGGAGAGGGGCCCGTCTTCGTCGAGGCGCTCACCTTGCGCCTCGGGCCCCATGCCGGCGTCGGCGACAACCCTCAACTGACCAGCGAAGAGCTCGAAGCGGGCAAGGCGAACTGGCCCGTCCCTTTGATGCGCGCCCGGCTGCTAGAGTCAGGCGTTTGCCAGGAGAGCGACCTTGCATCGATCGACCTTGCGGCGGCGCAGGAGGTCGAGGCGGCCGTGGCGACAGCCCTTGCCAGTCCAATCGCACCAGCGTCCCAAACCATGATCGACGTCTATGGCGATGACACGGTGGCGCCCGTCCGAGGCGTCTATCCGCGTCGGGAAGCCGAACAAGAGGCTGAGGGGCCCAGCAAGGCGATGACGATGGGGGAAGCCATCCGCCAGGCAATGGACCAGGCGCTCGGTGCCGATCCCAATGTGTTCCTGCTGGGCGAAGACATAGCTGATCCGGCCGGCGGCGTGTTCAAGACCAGCGTCGGCTTGCAGACCAAGTACGGCGCGCCTCGGGTGAGAGGTACGCCGATCGCCGAACAAGCGATCATCGGTGCGGCGACCGGCGCCGCGCTGGTCGGGATGCGGCCGGTCGCCGAAATTATGTTCTGCGACTTCGCCGGCGTCTGCTTGGACCAGATCACCAACCACGCGGCGAAGCAGCGCTACATGTCGGGCGCCGCCACGCACGTTCCGCTCACCATCCGTATGTTGGTCGGGGGCGGTATCGGCGGGTTCGGCGCCCAGCACTCACAGTCCCTGGAAGCCTGGCTTCTGCACAGTCCGGGATTGAAGGTGGCCTTCCCCAGCACGCCAGCGGACGCGAAGGGCCTGCTGACTTCCTGCATCTTTGATGAAGACCCCTGCGTGCATCTTGAATCCATCATGACGCTCTTCGGCCCGAGCGAGGCGCCGCTTGGAGAGTATCGAATCCCGTTGGGGGTCGCCAAGGTTCGCCGGCCCGGGACGGATATTACGCTCATCACCTACGGATGGCAGGTTCAGCAATGCCTGCAGGCGGCGGAGGCCTTGGCCGGCGAGGGGGTCAGCGCTGAGGTTATCGATCTGCGCACCCTGCTGCCGCTGGACTATCATCGCGTGCTCGACTCGGTGAAGAAAACGCGACGCGCTCTTGTGGTGCACGCCGCGACCGAGTTTTGCGGACTGGGCGCTGAGATCGCCAGCACAATCAACGAAGAGCTCTTCACCACCTTGAAGGCGCCCGCTGCTCGTTTCGGAGCCGCGTTCGCCCCGATCGCCTACTCCCGCGAAATTGAAACGAACCAGATTCCCAACGGCAACAGCATCGCCGCGAGGGTGCGACAGATCATGGCTGGCAGAGAGTAGATTCCACATGTCGACAATCCTCACCATCCCTCGCCTGGAAATGGCGATGACCGAGGGCACTCTGGCCCAGTGGCTCGTCCAGGACGGGCAGGAGGTCACCGAGGGGCAGCCCATTTACGTGATCGAAACCGAAAAGGCGGCTCAAGACGTCGATGCGCCAGCCACGGGACGGTTGTCCCATAAGCTCCCAGCGGGCGCGATTTACGAGGTGGGGACCGAGATCGGCGAAATCCTCTAAGAGCCCGGCCGGTGGGGCCTCGCTCGCGGTCGTGATGTTGGGCGGAGGCGATCACTCTGCTTCGGCGCGCCCCTCCGGCGCTGGCCAAATGCAACACGCATTGGCGCAGCAGGTCTACCGACGAAGCTCAGGGCTGTTCAAAAGGCTTTCAATTCATCCGCGATAACCGGGGGCCGACTAGGCTGGGTGGGCCTCTGGGCTTTCTCAGCCCTCTTCAGAGAACCATAAGCTCATCTCGCTCACGGCCATGGCGAATTCATCCATGAACTCCGCGACGACGGCTTTCGAAGACTTGACCCCATCGACCAGTCCGACGCCCTGGCCGACAAAGTAGGTGACCAGCTCGCGAGCCTGGGGATTGCCGGCCGCGGCTGACACCTCGATGGATTTGAG
>FSXN01001119.1_pt1 | contig 14615 bp, 11 predicted proteins | sample 1638221 | NCBI WGS metagenome assembly FSXN01 (sample SAMEA3914788, study PRJEB12502) | metagenome | biome: forest; material: soil | place: Canada | collected 2011-07-03 | depth 0.1 m | reverse complement strand
GTCTTGTAGCTCAGGCCCAAGGCCTCGGCGATCTCGGACAGGCTGCGCCCGGCGCCCAACAGGCGAAGCAACTCGATATCCCTCGAGGACAGGCTCTGCAGGGGTTGATCGCCGACATCGGGCTGGGCCGCCAAGGCCTGGGCCAGCTCGGCCTCGACATAGCGTACGCCGGAAACCACCTTGCGGATGGCGTTCAGCAGCTCCTCGGGCGAGGCCGCCTTGCTGACATAGCCATGGGCTCCCGCGTCCAGGGCCCGGGTGATGTAGATTGGTTCGGCGTGCATGCTCAACACCAGCACCGCCGCCGAGGAAACCTGAAGCAGCCGCTCCAAAAGCTCCAGCCCACCGAGGTCCGGCAGGTTGAGATCCAGCAGGATCAGGTCGAGCTTCTTGGTCAGGGCAAGGGCCACGGCCTCACGCCCGTTCGCCGCCTCATAGACCTCGCCGTCATAGACCGAGCTCAGCAGCTTTCGCAGGCCCGCGCGCAGGATCGCGTGATCGTCCACCAGCAGGATGTTCATACCGCGCGCGCCCCAGCCTGCAGGGTCGTCTCGACCGCCAGCGGCAAGGTCGCGACCACCGACCAGACCTGGCTCTTGTCCGCGCGCCCGACCTCCAGGTCGCCGCCGACCGAGGCGACCCGTTCGCGCATCCCGATCAGCCCGAAGCCCGGACCGGCCTGCGCCGGCGCAGGTCCGACCCCGTCGTTCTCGACCTTGACCACGAGACAGCCCCGCTCCCGCGACATCCAGATGCCGACGCACGAAGGCGCGGCATGGCGGACGGCGTTGTTCACCGCCTCCTGAAGAATACGAAACGCCGTGTCCTTCAGCGTGTCGCTTATCCCCGCCTCGGTGTCGTTCAACTCAACGCTGAAGGCGATCTCGGCGCGGCGGTCGCGCCAGAACTTCACCAGGTCCTGCACGGCGCGATCGAGCCCCAGCTCGGTCACCCGCGCCGGCCTGAGACGCACGACGATGGAGCGGATTTCCCGTTGGACGTGGCCGACGCCCGCCTGGATCGCCTCGACCTGGCTGGCGATCTCCGTGGTGCGTCCGCTGGCCATGAGCTGGGTGATCACCTGGGCGTCCAGGCTGACGGCGAACAGGTGCGGGCCCACGTCGTCATGCAGGTCACGGGCGATCTCTGTCCGTTCCTCGTCCTGCAGCGTCAGCAGCTGCTGTTCGAGCGCGCGGTTATGGCGGCCCATCACCGTCAGCCGTTCGGCCATGTCATTGAAGCTGCGCTCCAGGCGCAGGATCTCCGCCGGGCCGCGTTCACGCACACGCCCGCGATAGTCGCCGCGGCCGATCTCGGCGAAGCCGATGGACAGCTCGCGCAGAGACGCCAATGCGGTGCGGACCACCAGCACCACCAGGACCAGGCCTGCGAAAGTGGATAGGCCCAGCAAGGCCGTCACCCCCGACAACTGCACCCAAAGCGCGCTGACGTCCGCATCGGGGACGGCCCGCAGCACGATGGCTTCCCGGCCAAGCGCGCGACCCGGCGCAACGAGGGTGATCGGCGCCGTTGCGGGTGCGACCAGGCGCTCGAACCACCCTGGCGCAGGCTTGCCGAACACGGGCTCGATCGAGCGGCGCCGCACCACCCCGGCCTCCACCCGTTGCGCAGCGACATGGCGGTTGCCGTCGAAGGTCGCGACCAGGTGATCGAGGTCGAGTTCCTGGTGATCGGACCGCGGCAGGTCCTCGAAAGCGCTACGCACGGTCTGGACGCCCCCCGACATCGCCGCCTGGATCTCGGCGCTCAGGGCATGGCGGGACTGCACCATCGAAAATACGAATCCCAGCGCCACGCCGCCCAGCAGCACGGCGGCGACCAGAACGACGATGCGGGTCTGGAGCGACATCGGCTCGGATTTACACCGCCCCGGCGATCGCCGCACCGCGCGGAATCAAATCGGGAAGTTTTCCCGCGAAAATCGGGAACTTTCGGCATAGGCCCGCCAAAGGCCCAGCCCTACCACCCTTGTCAAACGAGGGGATTTTCGTCGTGTCCAGACGCCATCGACTGTTCGCCGCCGCCAGCGGCGCCATCATCGCCACGCTTGTCGCCGCCGCCAGCTCTACAGCCTGGGCCGATCCCGCCTCGCCCGCCGCCGGTCCGGCCGATGGCGTCGGCGCTGCGTCGAGCGCCGCAGCCGCCCAGACCGAGTCCGTTTCAGAGGTCGTCGTCACCGCCCAGCGCCTGAATGCGGCGCGCCAGTCGATCGAGCCGTCCCTGGGCGCCTCGGTCTACTCGATCAACAGCGCCGCCATCCAATCGCAGCCCGGCGGCGAGAACCAGCAGCTCAACCAGGTCATTCTGCAATTGCCCGGCGTGGTGCAGGACAGCTTCGGCCAGTTCCACGTCCGTGACGACCACAACGGCATCCAGTACCGCATCAACGGCGTGATCCTGCCTGAAGGCATCTCTGTGTTTGGCCAGACCCTTAGCCCACGCCTGATCGACAATCTGAGCCTGATCACCGGGGCCATGCCCGCGCAGTACGGCCTGCAGACCGCCGGCATCATCGACATCACCACCAAAAGCGGCCTTCAGGACGGCGGCTCGGTGTCGATGTACGGCGGCAGCCACGGCACCTATGAGCCCAGCTTCGAGTACGCCGGCCACAGCGGCGACACCAACTTCTTCATCTCGGGCGAATTCCGCCGCACCCAGCTCGGCATCGAAAGCCCCGACGGCACGCCGACGCCCAACCACGACCGTGCGGACGAGGGCAACCTGTTCGTCTATGTCGACCACATCCTGTCGCAATCGGACCGGGTGTCGTTCATCGGCGGCTATTCCAACGACCGCTTCCAGATTCCCAACACCAATGGCCTGACGCCGCAGCTGGGACTGAACGTCAACGGGATCACTTCGTTGGACAGCAGCCAGCTGAACGAGACCCAGCGCGAGGTCACCGGCTACGCCATCGGCAGCTGGCTGCATGACGCCGGCGACTGGACGGTCCAGACCTCGCTGTTCAGCCGCTATTCCACGCTCGACTTCCGCCCCACGGCGGATGAACTGGGCGACCTGCTGTTCACCGGCATTTCGCAGAATGCGCTGAAGCGCGACACGGCGTTCGGGGTGCAGAGCGAGGGCGTCTACAAGCTGACGCCCGACCACACCCTGCGCGGCGGCGTCATCATCCAGGGCGAGCGCGCCACCAGCGACACCAGCTCGGAAGTCCTGCCGGTCGACGCCAACGGCGTCCAGACCACCAACGTACCGGAAACCATCCTGGACAATGGCGGAAAGACCCAGTTCACCTACAGCGTCTACCTGCAGGACGAGTGGAAGATCCTGCACAACCTGACTCTGAACTACGGCCTGCGCGGCGACGTCCTGAACAGCTACCGCAACGAAAAGCAGCTCTCACCACGGGTGAACCTGGTGTGGCTGCCGACGCCGGACACCACCCTGCACGCCGGCTATGCGCGCTACTTCAACCCGCCGCCGTTCGAGCTGGTGGCGAGCCCCACGGTGCTGAAGTTCAACAACACCACCGCCGCCTCGGGCGTCACCCAGGACACCGTGCCCTACGCCGAACGGCAGAACTATTACGACGTCGGCGGCGAGCAAAAATTCCTCAACAAGGACCTGACCCTGGGCGTCGATGTCTATTATCGCCAGTCGACCCACCTGATCGACGAGGGCCAGTTCGGCGCCCCGATCATCCTGACTCCGTTCAACTACGAGCACGGCATCATCTTTGGCCAGGAATTCACCGCCAACTACGCCCATGGGCCGTTCACGGCCTACTTCAACTTCACCCACCAGCGGGCGCAGGGCAAGGATATCGACTCCAGCCAGTTCAACTTCAGCGCCGACGACCTGGCCTACATCGCGAAGAACTACATCTACCTGGACCACGACCAGACCTATACCGGCTCGTTCGGCGGCTCCTACCTGTTCCAGGAAGGTGTGATCGGCGGCACGCGCGTCGGCTTCGACGGGTTGTACGGGTCGGGCCTGCGCAGCGACCAGGATCTGCCGGATGGCGGCAGCATCCCCAACGGCGCCCATGTGCCGAGCTACCTGACCTTCAACCTCACCGCCGCGCACCACTTCGACCTGCCGCTCGCGGGCCACGTCGATGTGCGTTTCGACATCATCAACGTCGCCGACAAGACCTACGAGATCCGCAACGGCACGGGCGTCGGCGTCGGGGCGCCGCAGTTCGGGGCCAGCCGCGGCTTCTTCGGCGGGATCACCAAGTCGTTCTAAAGCCACGGCAACGACGACGCGCCTGTTGCGGTCCTATTCACCGGGCCGCAACAGGCGCGCACTCGCGAAATCGACGAACACCCGCACCTTTGGCGACAGGTTTCTATTGGTCGGCCAGACCAGCCGGAACATCCCAGCGCCTTCCATGTGCGGGTCGAGCACGGTTCTCAGGGCGCCCGCACTTAGAGGTTCGCGCACGAGGAAATCGGGCATGCAGCCGATGCCGAGACCGGCCACGGTTGCGCTGCGCAGCGCCTCCATGTTGTTGCAGATGATGGCGTTGCGCACGCGCAGGTCCTGTACCTGCGCCAGGGGCCAGTCTTGAAGGCGTCCTGCGTTCGGATAACGGAACCGGACGGCATGGTGCTGCTCGAGATCGCACGGCGTCACAGGAACTCCGCAGCGTTCAAGATAGGCGGGCGAAGCGCAGAGCAGGAGCCGATAGGGAGCCAACGGGCGGGCCACCAGCCTGGAATCGGGCAGATCGCCACTGCGGATCGCCACATCGATCCCCTCATCGACGAGGTCGACGATGCGATCGCTGAAGTCCAGGTCGAGTTCGACTTCTGGGTAGGACTTCTGGAACTCCGGAAGAATCGGGGTGAGGAAGTGATAGCTGACGGTCGGCGCGCTGATCCGGAGCCTGCCGCGGGGGGTTTGGCGCGCGCCTGCCAGGGCGCTGCGCGCGTCATCGAGGTCGTCGAGGATCCGGCGGCAACGCTCGTAGAACAGGCGGCCCTCCTCGGTCAGCCTGAGGCTGCGGGTCGACCGCTGGAACAGCCGGACATCCAGTTGCTCCTCCAGCCGCGCGACCGCCTTGCCCACCGCGGAAGCGGTCAGGTTCAAGGCTCGCCCGGCGCCAGCGAAGCTGCCGAGATCCGCCGCACGCACGAAGGCCGTAAGGCCACTCAGCTGGTCCATAGCCCACCATTAGAGCGCTTTCTTCCGCATAGCGCGGACAATTCCGGCAATACCAGCCAGATTACCGCAAAACTATCGTGAGTGGACTTAGTTTCTCGCGATGGTTTCATGCCCAGATCCGAACTGACGCCGCAGGCGCGAACGCCCCTGACGCTGCTCGCCGTGTGCCTTGCCGCCTGCGCCATGCCGCTGGCCTTCACGGGACCAGCCGTCGCGCTGGCGGCGATCGCGCTGGACCTTGGCCACGACCCGATCGGGCTCAACTGGACAACAAACGCATTCATGCTGACGTTCGGCGGAGCGCTCATGGCCGCCGGCGCCCTGGCCGACGCCCATGGACGAAAGCGCGTTTTTCTCTCGGGCGCGGGGCTCTATGCGGTCTGCGCGGCCTTGCTCGCGCTGGCGCCTAACCTGCTTGTGTTTGACCTGCTCCGCGCCGCCCAGGGGTTGGGCGCCGCCGCCGCGCTGGCGGGCGGCATGGCCGCCCTGGCGCAGGAGATTCCCCAGGCCGACCGACTGCGGGCCTTCAGCTTGGTGGGAGCGAGCTTCGGCGCGGGCCTCGCCGGCGGCCCGATCGTCTCAGGCCTGGTGGTGGTCGTACTCGGTTGGCGAGGCATTTTCGCACTTGGCATGATCTGCGCACTCGCAGCCGTGATCATCGGCGCTCGGGTCATGCATGAAAGCCGCGATCCAGAGGCCCGCGGTGTGGACGTCGTCGGCGCCGCGCTCTTCACCACAGCATTGACGCTGCTCACCTGGGCCCTCCTGCAAGGCCCGCAAAGCGGCTGGGGTCATCCCCTGGTTCTCACCCTACTGGTGGGTGCAGCCGCGGCGCTGGCGTCGTTCATCCGCACCGAATTGCGGGTTTCGCGCCCGATGCTGGACCTGTCCCTCTTCCAGTATCCACGCTTCGTCGGCGTGCAGTTGCTCGCCACAGCCCCGGCCTATGCCTTCGTGGTCTTGCTGATCCTGCTACCCGTCCGACTTGTCGGGGTCGAGGGCATGAGCGCCTTGACCGCCGGCCGGCTGATGGCGGCGCTGTCCGCACCCTTGTTGGTCCTGCCTATTCTGGCGGGCTGGCTGTCGCGCTGGTGTTCGCCCTCGGCCTTGTGTGGCGGTGGGCTCACGGTGTCGGCGGCCGGACTGGTGTGGCTGAGCCGCCTGCCCATGGACGCCGTCAGCTGGCCTCTGGTGGGAGCCCTGGCCACGATCGGAATCGGCGTCAGCCTGCCCTGGGGACTGATGGACGGGCTCGCGGTCAGCGTCGTGCCGAAGGAACGGGCCGGCATGGCTGCGGGCATCTTCAGCACCACGCGGGTCGCCGGCGAAGGCGTGGCCCTGGCGATCGTCGTCGCGCTCCTTTCGAGCCTGATCGCGTCGCGGCTCCCCGCCATGGACGGTGCACGCGCCGCGGCTCAGCGACTGGCGACCGGGGATCTTCCCGCCGCAATGCGCCGCCTTCCCGGTCTTGGCGCGCCGGCGATCCATAGGGCGTACAGTGAGGCGTTCGATCTTCTGTTGTTGCTCCTGGCGGCCGTGACCCTATCGACCGCCGTGGTGGTCTTCATCTTCCTCAGACGCGACAGGTCCGCGAAATCCAACCGCTTCGAACTCGCCAGGAGACCCGGTGCAAGCTGACACGACAAAGCGCGTGGCATGTCGCGGTCGCCCGATCCGAGCGCTCGACAAGATCCGACCTTCCAGATCCCTTATTTCGCGATCATTTCGCGGATCTTGGCCGCCAAGTCGTTCATGGCGAAGGGCTTGGAAATCATGTCCATGCCGTCGGCCAGGAAGTTGCCGCGAACCGCCGCGCTGGCGGCGTAGCCGGTGACGAACAGCACCTTGAGGCTTGGCCGGTGCTCCAGGGCGATCTCCGCCAACTGGCGCCCGTTCATGCCCGGCAGGCCGACATCGGTGATCAGCAGGTCGATCGGGCTGGAGCCGACGATGAAGGGCATGGCAGCCTGGCTGTCGGACGCCTGGCTGGCGCTGTAGCCCAGTTCGCGCAGAACCTCGACGATCACGCCGCGAACCGATGCGTCGTCCTCGACCACCAGCACCATTTCACCGGACCCGGACGCGGGCGCCGCGGGTCTATGCTCGGGCTCGGCGGGCGCATCCTCGCCGACGAACCGGGGCAGGTAGAGTTTGGTCGTCGTGCCCTTGCCGATCTCGCTGTAGATCCGCACGTGGCCGCCGATCTGGCGCATGAACCCGTAGATCATCGAGAGGCCCAGGCCGGTGCCCTGGCCGATCGGCTTGGTGGTGAAGAACGGATCGAAGGCCTTGGCCACCACCTCGGGCGCCATGCCATGCCCCGTGTCGCTGACGCTGATCTCGACATAGTCGCCGGCGACAACGCCCGGCTGCTGCCGCGCATAGGTCGCGTCGAGGATGGCGTTTTGGGTCTCGATCGTCAGTCGCCCGCCCTCGGGCATGGCGTCGCGCGCATTGATCGCCAGGTTCAGCACCGCGCTTTCCAGCTGGTTGGCGTCGCTGACGGCCGGCCAGACCTGATCGGCGAACCTGGCCTGGAACGCGATCTGCTCGCCCAGGGTGCGGACCAGCAGGTCTTCCATCGAGCGGACCAGGTCGTTGACGTCCAGCGCCTTGGGATCCAGCGACTGCTGCCGGGAAAAGGCCAGCAGCCGGTGGGTCAGCCCCGCGGCGCGCTGGGCCGAGGTGGTCGCCGCCTCCATGAAGCGCGGCACGTCGTCGTAGCGGCCCTCGTTCAGGCGGCGGCCGACGATCTCCAGGCTGCCAATGATGCCGGTCAGCATGTTGTTGAAGTCGTGCGCCAGACCGCCGGTGAGCTGGCCCACGGCCTCCATCTTCTGCGCCTGTCGAAGCTGCTCCTCGGTGCGGGCGAGATCCTCGTCGCGCGCTTTTTCCTCGGTCACGTCGCGGCCGTAGGCGTAGATCAGACCGTCTTCCAGCGAGGTGCGCCAGGAGATCCAGCGATATTCCCCCTGGGTATCGCGATAGCGGTTCTCGAAATCGGTCAGGTCGTGTGCGCCCGCTGCGCTCAGCAGGGCCTCGGCGGTCGCGGCGTGGTCGTCCGGGTGGATGAAATCGACATAACTCCAGCCGATCACCTCATCCGGCTGATAGCCGAGCACGCTGCGCCAGGACGGGCTGACGGAACGCATCACACCATCCGGCTGGATGATCGCCAGCAGGTCGCGCGAATTGTTCCAGACGCGGTCGCGCTCCCGGGTGCGGGCCTCCACGCTCTGTTCCAGCGTGGCGGTGAGGCGACGGAGCTTGTCCTCGACGGTCTTGAAGTCGGTGATGTCGTAGATCACGCCGATGAGGCGCTGACCTCCGCCCACGCCGTCGTAACGCTGCTCGCACCGCCTGGCGATCCAGCGGCGCTCGCCCGTATCCGGCCGCACGATCAGGAATTCATTGTAGAGCATGCCGCCATCCAGCGACTCGCTCCCGCTGATCAGCGGCCCCTCCCCCTCTGGAAGGACGGCGTTGATCGTCCGCAACGGCAGCGTATCGGTCGGCGACAAGCCCAGAAGCCGACAGAACTGTTCCGACACCTCGACCGTGCCGAAGCCGCTGACATACTCGAAGGTGCCGACGCCGCCGGCGCTCTGGGCGACCCGCAGCCGCTCTTCGACACGCTTCTGATCGGTGATGTCGGACAGAACGCCGGAGAAGCGAACGACCTTGAAATCGGCGTCGCGTTCAGCGCCGCCACGGGCGGAAACCCAGCGAAATCCTCCGCTTCCAGCCGGTACCCGAAACTCCTTGGCAAAGATGTCCGCGCCATACATCACGCCTGCAACAGCAATGCGGATGCGCATGCGGTCGTCGGGATGGATGGCCAGAAAGAAGGCCTCCGTCGCTAGTCCAGCCGCCGCGTCCTCGGTGGAAAGGCCGTACAGCTCCGCAAACCGGGCGTCGGCGTAGAGCCGGCTATTCGCCACATCCCACAGCCACACCCCCGCGCCGCCGCTAAGCGGAGCGCCCGAGAGCGCGTCCCGGCTGGGGAGGTCGCCTTCGACGGGAGCGGAAAACCGAGACGCCATCCGCAGGCTCAGCTCAATTGACCAAGATCGTCGGAGCCCATGACCCGGGCGATGAATTCATTGACCAGCAGCTTGAGGGTTTCCAGCGACGGCAAGTCCATCAACATGGCGATATAGCCCCGGATATTCCGGCCGCTGATCGCGAAATTTATGTACAGGAACAGGACGACGCCCCCTTCGCCAGGCGCCTCTCCCAGTTCGAAGAACAGGCGGCCGTCGCCGCGGATAACCTGAGGCAGGGACATATTCAGCGGTCGCTGCAGCATGTTCGCCATCGTGGCGAGACAGCCGTTAAGCACGACGTTGCCCGTCTCGGCCAGCGCCTCGACTTCCAAGGCTTCGGCTTCGTTGGCGCTCAGTTCGTCGCCGGCCACCGCGCGAACCAGATCAAGGCTGGTGGCCTGGGGGAAGATCAGCAGGGCCCGCCCGGAGAAGGCGCCTTCGAAATCCTGCCGGACCGCGATGAGGTCTTCGCTCTCCCGCTCGCGGATCAGCCGCGCCCCCGCCGAGCGCGTGACGACCTCCACCGACGGCACCGACAACACGACATGTTCCCGCGCCATGTTGCGCAAGGCGACCGCCGACCGGCTTACGCCGATATTGACGAGTTCGGTGAGGGCGTCGTGCTCGAGTTCGGAAAGGAAGGCGGCCGGGACGGTCATCCGCGCGCGCGCAGCTTCAGCGCGGCGCCCGACAGGAAACCGCGCAGGCCGTCCTCGGTAATCGGCTTAGCCACGAACGACGCGCTGGCCGCTCGCGCCCGCGCAATGATTTCATCCTGGACATTGGCCGTCGCCAGGGCGAGCGGCATCTCCGGATGTCGGGCGCGGATGTCTTCTGCGAGTTCCAAGCCGTTGCGTCCTGGCATGTTGTAGTCGAGGACCACGACGTCGACGCCCCCGTTGTCCAGCAACGCCATAGCCTCCTCGGCGTTGCTCGCCTCCAGGCGATTCCAGTTCGGCTGCAACGCGGCGACCGCCTTCCCCACGACGATCCGCGCCAGTTTGCTGTCGTCGACGATCAGCACCGTTGTTGTCATCTCTCATTCCGTCGCAAACGCTAAACCATCGCCCACCAGGTTCGCCTGACACGGCTCTATCCCCTCAGACCGCTCTAGAGCGGGTATCACATAGTCCCGAAGGAACGCGTCCTCCGGGGTCCCCCGCAAACTCGGCCTGAACACCAGCAGGACCTGAACCATGGCCCCATGCAGTTGTCGACACGCCGCCATGTCCACAGTCGGGCCCGACACGCGATCCAACGCCGAAACCAAGGCCTCCGCATCCTCGACCGGGCAAATCCCTTCGAGATGGATGACGCCATTCTCGACCCGCACGCTCATTGAATCAGCGTTTCCAAGTCCAGGATCATTAACATTTGACCGTCGCCGAGCGCTGTCGTGCCAAGCACCCCGGGCATAGCCGACAAAAGTCCGCTCATTGGCCGCAAAACCACATCGACGCGATCGACAATGGCGTCCACGGCCACACCCACCGCCTCGTCCCCGCATTGTACCACAAGCACGCGCAACTCGCCCGACGGGGCCCCGGGCGCATCGCCGACCAGCGAACCCAGCGACACCAGCGAGGTCGCCCGCCCGCGCCAGTCGAACGCCCACCCCGCCCGGATCGGGGATAAGCGGTCCCGCGCCAGCTTGAGCGTCTCACGCACCCGATCCATCGGCACGCCGTAGCGCTCGCGCCCCACGCGCACGATCATGATCTTGGTCAGCAGGACACCCAGGGGCATGACGAGGGAAATCCGGGTGCCCGCCCCGACCTGGCTTGACACGCCGATGCGCCCCCCCAGCCGGATCACCGCCATCCTCACCGCATCCATCCCAACGCCGCGGCCGGACAGGTCGGTGACGTCCTGAGCGGTGGAGAAGCCGGGCAGGAAAATAAGGTCGAGCGCCCCTTCGTCATCCAGGGCGCGCAGCCGCGCGTCGGAGACAATGCCCCGAGCCCGCGCTGCGCTGCGGATCACGGCGGGATCGATCCCGCGCCCGTCGTCGCTGATCTCCAGCAGCAGGTCGCCGCCGACACGGCGAGCCACGAGCCGCACGATCGCACGCGCCGGCTTCCCCGCGGCAAGCCGCACTTCGGGAGGCTCGACGCCGTGGTCCAAGGCGTTGCGCAACAGATGGGTCAGGGGATCAGACAGGCCGTCCACCACCGCCTTGTCAGCCTCCAGGCCCCCATCCTCGACGACCAGATCCACTTCCTTGCCCAGACTGGCGGCGAGGTCGCGGACCAAGCGTGGATAGCGCCGCAGCAATGGCGCCAGGGGCACCAGACGCAAGGCCACCACATCGCCGTGCAGGCGGGCGGCGAGACGGTTCAGGCTGGTCGAATGCTGCGCCAGCGCATTGGCCAACGCCCCTGACTCGCCGCCTGACGCCGCCAGGCTGGCGAGTTCCACCAGGGCGGTCTTCAGCGTGACCAAGTCTTCTACGCTCGACGCGAGCGCGTCCACGCGTCGGGGATCGATCCGGAACGTGCGCAGGCCTTCCGCGGTGGGCGCGCCGGCGGCTGCGTCCAGTGAACGCGCCGCCTCGATCACCTCGAAGACGGCCTGGTCGGGGACAAAGCGAAACGCCGCCTTCACCTCGGCCAGGGGCGCGGCGGAAAGCAGCTCGAGCTTCAGCCGGCAGACGAAGGGATCGTAGGCGCCCGCCCCGCTCGCCTCGGTCTGGCCCAGTTGGAGGTGCACGAGCTGCGGAACCGCCGCCGCGATGGCCAGGGGATCGTCACCCGCGAAATAGCTGCCCGGATCGGGCCGATAACGCACCGCCACCAAGCTCCCCGCAGCATCGGCGACCGCCTTGACCAGCGCTTGCGCCCAGGGCGAAGCCGCCTGCCGCGGCGCCGAGCCGGCGGCCGGCGAGGCCGGCTCACCGCCCAGAAGGGCTCGGGTCAGGGCGCCGGCCACCACGCCGGCGTCAGCGGGCAACTGCCCATCCCGCTCCAGCGCCTCCAGCCAGCGATCCGTCTGCGACAGCACGGCGAGCAGGACGTCGACCAGTCGCGCCTCGACAGGGCGGCGTCCCTCGCGAAACTCGCCCAAGACGTCTTCCGCGGCGTGCAGAACCCCGGCCATGGCGGGCAGGTCGAACAGGCCGACCGAACCCTTCAGCGTGTGGGTGGCGCGAAACGCCCCGTCGAGCAATTCCCGGTCGTCCGGCCACTGCTCCAGCGCCAGCAGGGCGTCGCTCGCCGCCTGGACCAGCTCCGGCCCCTCGATCAGGAATTGGGCGAGCAGTTCCTCCATCAGCCGCGCCCCGGCCGCTGGTAGACGATGGCGTCCGCCAGGCGGCGCGTCAGGAACCGGCTGCTGATGCGGGCCATGGACTCGGTATGGCCAAGACAGATGAACCCACCCGGCGTCAGCGCGTCAAACAGGTTTTCCGATGCGCGCCCGCGCGAGGCATCGTCGAAATAAATCAATACGTTACGGCAGAAAATTACATCGAAAGCGCCGTGGGCCAGGACGCTATCGCGATCGACCAGGTTCGCCTGGGTGAATGAGAGCGACTCCAGAAGATCGGAGATCAACTGACGGCCGCCCCGGTGCAGCGGCTTGAAATAGGCCTCCAGCACCTCGGGCGAAAGACGCTCGAGCGATCGCTCGCCATAGCGCCCCACCCGCGCCGCCTCAAGCGCCGCAGCGTCGATATCGGAGCCGACGATCTCGATATTGTAGGCGTCGACCATCCGCCAATTCTCGAGCAGCCAGATGGCGATGGAATAGGCTTCCTCGCCGGTGGAGCAAGGGACCGACCAAATCCGGATCTTGTCGCCCGGCGTATGGGCGGCGGTGATCTCGGGCAGGATCTCGCTACTCAAGGCGCGAAGCTGGTGCTCCTCGCGATAGAAATAGGTCTCGTTGACCGTGAAGCTGCTGATGACCTGCGCGACCTCGGCGGGATCGCTGTGCAGCCGGCCGAGATAGGCCTCCAAGGACGTGGAGCCGGTCTTGGCCCAGCGATCGAACAGCCGCCGCTCGATGTAGTAGCGCTTGGACTCGCCGAACTGCATTCCGGTGCGCGCATAGAGAAACGCGCAAAACCGCTGCAGCTCGGCCGCCGTCAGCTCGCCGACCGGCTGGACCTTGGAGGTCATGCCGCCATCGCCACAAGCTTGCCGGCGATCTCGTCCAGGGGCAGCACGAACTCGGCCCCGCCGGCGCGCACCAGTTCGCCGGGCATGCCCCAGACCACTGCGGTTTCCTCGGCCTCGGCGATGGTGTGGCCGCCCGCCTGCCGCAATCGGCTGATGGCGGCGGCGCCGTCGTCGCCCATGCCGGTCATCAGCACCGCCAGCAGACTTTCCGGCGCGGCGTGGTCCATCGCGCTGTTGACCAGCCGGTCAACGCTGGGGTGCCAGCGATGCGCCGCACTGGACGGCGCCGACAAGGCCACCAGGCCTGCGCCACGCCGGCTGAGGATGACGTCCGCGTCGCCCCGGCCGATATAGACGCAGCCCGGCTCGAGCAGCGTCGGCGCGATCACCTCGACCACCTGCAGGGCGCAGAGCCGATCGAGGCGCTTGGCCAGGGGCCCGGTGAAACTGGCCGGCATGTGCTGCGCCACCACGATGGGCCACGGAAAGCTCGCCGGCAGCGGCTGCAGCAGCGCATCCAGCGCCGGCGGGCCGCCCGTCGAGGTTCCCACCAGCACGAAACGTTCCGCCGCCTCAAGGGAAGCGTGCCGCGCCGGGCCAGTTACAGGCTCGGAGGGCAGGCGCGGCGCGACCGGCTTGCGCTGGGCCGGCGCGCCAGCCGCACGCAGCCGAATGCGCTCGCGAAGACGGTGCGAACTGGACAGCCGCGCCTTGGCCGCTATTCGAACCTTGTCGACCAAGACGGCGCCGAATTCATCGACCTTCATCGACACGGCGCCGCCGGGCTTGGCCATGAAGTCCACCGCCCCCAGAGCCAACGCCTCAAGCGTCTCCTGGGCCCCGTCCGCGGTCAACGAGGAGAACATCACCACCGGACACGGCCTCAGAACCATGACCCGGTCCAGACAGGCCAGGCCGCTGAGGCCCGGCATCTGGATATCCAAGGTCACGACGTCCGGCCGAACCTGGTCCAGCAGCGCCAGCGCCTCGGCTCCGTCGCGCGCGACCGCGACCTCGAAATCCCCGGCCGCCTCGAAAATCTCGGTCAGCAGACGGCGCATCAGCGCGGAGTCGTCGACGACAAGGAGTTTGATCACGCGCCGCCTTCGCCCCGGGCGGCGTCCAGACCAGCCAGAAGATCCTTTTCCGCGCGATCCAGCAGTTCCTTCGGGTCGATCAGCAACAGCAGACGTTCGCCCCCGTCCAGCTTGGCGACACGGCTGAACACCCTCCCCCCGCCGACGGTGAGCTCGGGGATCTCGTCGATCTGCGAACGCCCGAGCGACAGGATTTC
>FSXN01000981.1_pt1 | contig 14772 bp, 12 predicted proteins | sample 1638221 | NCBI WGS metagenome assembly FSXN01 (sample SAMEA3914788, study PRJEB12502) | metagenome | biome: forest; material: soil | place: Canada | collected 2011-07-03 | depth 0.1 m | reverse complement strand
GCCACAAGATCTGGACGACGCTCGCCTACCAGTCGACACACATGTTCGCGCTGCTGAGAACTGAGCCCGACGCCCCCAAGCACGACGGCATTTCCTACCTTTTGCTCGATATGAAGCAGCCGGGGATCAAGATCCGCCGTATCCGGCAGATCAGCGGTCAGAGCGAGTTCTGCGAGGTGTTCTTCGACGGCGCCACAACGCCGGCGGACTGGATCGTTGGCGAGCGGGGCCGAGGTTGGCAGGTCTCGAAAAGCACGCTCAAGCATGAACGCAACATGGTCGGCGGCGCTGCCCGAACCCAGACCTTGTTCGATTCCCTGGTCCGGTTTGCAAAGGCGACGTCCCTAAACGGCCGGCCGGCCATTCAGGACCCGCTGATCCGCTCGCGGCTCGCCGCGATCGAGGGCGCCGTCAAATCGCACAGCTTTTCGTCCTACCATCAATTGACCAAGGCGGCGTCCGGGGAACCTGTCGGCATTCTCCAGGATCTCAATAAGCTCAGCAGCACTGAGATCGGCAAGACGATCGCCGTCTTGGCCCAAGACCTGCTGGGTGATGACAGTCTCCACATGCCGCCAGAGGAAGGCGGTCCGGCGGCCAACCATCCGGAGCTCTGGCTGAACCAGATCTTCGGCTCGTTGGCGCTGTCCATCGCCGGCGGCGCGTCGAACATCCAACGCAACATCATCTCCGAGCGCAGTCTCGGCCTACCCCGCGAATAGGAGGCCGGACATGGATTTTGATCTTTCCGCTGAACAGAAGATGCTGCAGCGTTCCTTGTCGGGGCTGCTCGACGACATGGTCGAGCCGACGCGCCTGGTCCAGATGGACGCATCCCAAGTGGACGAGTTGCGCGCGAAAATCGACGCGGCCCTATTTGACATGGGGCTCGCCGGCATCCTCGTCGACGAAGCCGCGGGCGGCCTGGGGATGGGCCTCCTAACGCTCGCCGTGGTGGCTGAAGAGCTCGGGCGGCACGCGGCGCCGAGTTGCATCGTCCGCAACGCGCTGGCGGCATGGACCGTTTCTCAGGCCGGTGACGACGCCCAAAAGGACCAATGGCTGCCTGGCTTGCTGGATGGCCGCGTGCGAGCGGCCTTCGCCGTTCAGACGGCCGAGGGCTGGTCGCCCGGTTGCTGGTCCGCCCCGGCCAGCGACGGGCTGCTGCGAAGGCGCAATGTCGAGGGCGCCTTGGACGCCCAGCTCCTGATCGTGGGGCTGGAAGGCCCACGCCTGGGCGTTGCACCCCGTGAAGCGGTAAGCTTCGACGATTTCCGCCCGCCGCTGGACGCCACCCGGCCGGTCATCGACCTCACCGTGCAGGCGCTATCGGTTGATCCCCTTCAGGATTCGGACGGCATCGTCGGGCGATTGCGAGACGCCCAGGCGATCCTGTTGGCCGCGGACGCCTACGGCGCCGGTCAGCGCGCCTTCGACATGAGCGTCGAGTACGCAAAGACGCGCTCCCAGTTCGATCGCCTCATTGGCTCATTCCAGGGCTTGAAACATCAGCTCGCCAACCTGGCCGTGGAGATTCATCCGGCGCGGTACTTGGCGTGGTACGCCGCGCACGCTTGGGACACCGCGCGCCGGGATGCCGAGCATGCCAGCGCGCTGGCCAAGGCGCATGTGCCGGATGTGGCGGTCCGTACGGCCCGGGCGACGGTCGAAGCCCATGGCGGGATCGGTTACACGTGGGAGTATCCTCTCCATCTCTACCTTAAGCGCGCCATGTTTGACCGGGTCGCTTGGGGCGGCGTGGACGAGCACCGCGTCCGAGCGGCGTCGCTCGCCGACTGGTAGCCGCGGTCGCCGTCGAAACCCTTGGGAAGCCTGTCATGACATCATCTCGCACCACGATTTTGGCCGGCGTGGTCGCCGCCCTGACCCTCACCGGCGTCGCCGCCGTCGCGGCGGGTACGGCCGTGGCCGATCGCCAGGCGGCCATGAAGGCGATGGGCGGATCGATGAAGGCCGCGTCTGGCCTGATGACCCCGACCACCTTCAACGCGGCCCAGGCGAAGACGGCCATGGACGCCTTGGCCGCGGACGCCGAGAAGCTGAAAGGCCTGTTCCCGGCCGACAGCCTGTCCGATCCCAAGACGGCGGCGGACCCCAAGATCGGCCAGAACCGGGCAGATTTCGACAAGCGACTGGACGCCCTGGCCGCCGCGGCGACCACCGCCGGCGAGGCAAAGGACGCCGACGGCTTCAAAGCCGCTCTCAGGCCGATGGGCGACATCTGTAGATCGTGCCACCAGGTCTACCGGATGAGGAAGCCGGCCTAGGCGGTTCAAGGGACTGGCGAGGGAGGTGGCATGAAGCGCGGGCTAATGATCGTCGGCGCTCTTGCGCTGGCGGGGGTCGCGGCGGTGTGGCTGCTGGTCGCGCCGCACAAGCTGCCCGCCTCGGCGGTAGCCTCGGCCCACACTCCCGACCTCGCCAATGGCCAGGTGATCTTCACCGCCGGCAATTGCGCGGCCTGTCATATGACTCCGGGCCAGGACGACCGCACCAAGCTGGCCGGCGGGCTGAAACTGGCCTCGCCCTTCGGCGTCTTCACCACCCCCAACATCTCCTCAGACAAACAGTTCGGCATCGGAAGTTGGAGCGAGCTGCAGTTCGTCAACGCCATCAAGCGCGGTATCGGCCGTCACGGCGAGCAGCTTTATCCGGCCTTCCCCTACCCCTCCTACAGCCTCTTGAAGACCGACGACGTGCGTGACCTGTTCGCCTATTTGAAGACCTTGCCGGCGTCATCTACGCCGTCCGGATCGCACCAGCTGAAATTCCCCTTCAACCTGCGGCCGGCGGTGGGGTTTTGGAAGCTGCTGTTCTTCAAGCCGCATGAGTTCGTGATGGACTCCAAAAAATCAGCCGCGTGGAACAGAGGCCGATACCTCACCGAAGGCCCCGCCCACTGCGCCGAGTGTCACTCGCCCCGAGACGCCCTGGGGGGCCTGAAGGCCGGCCTGCTGTACAGCGGCGCACCGAACCTGGACGCCGGAGGCCGTTTCGCCTCCAACATCACCCCCGACAAGGACGGCATCGGCGACTGGAGCCAACAAGACCTTGCCGACTTCCTGCACACCGGCACGGACAAATGCTTCAATGAACCCGACGGCATGCGCGACGTCATCGCCAGCACCAGCAAACTCGGCGACGCGGACGTGGCGGCGATCGCAACCTATGTGCATGCGCTAAAGCCGGCGGCTGGAAACGGATCGCATAAGACCTGCTGATCGTTTCAACGGATTGGCGAGATTCGCGAGCCCCTCGCTGTCCGCGTCCTCTCCTGCGACAGCCACCGACGGCCGAGGCCGCCCAGGCCCCGGCCCGCAGCGATGACTGACGCCGTCGCCGCCCCTCCCCTCAGCCAGGGAACATGCTCCTAGGCTGGCGGCTGCGGGCGCGCCGCGTTTGCGGCGCGCGTATTGGCCGGCAGGAGCTGCCTGAAGGCATCGGAGGTCTGTGTTTCGCGCTTCTCCGGCTTCGGTCCGCCGAGCGGCCGCTGCGAGTCCGTCTGGAAACGGAAGATCTCCTGAGCATTGGCAAGATCGAAGGGGGTCTCACCGCTGCTGTTCTTGGCGTCCACGGGGGCGCCCTTGGCGGCGAGGAACGGGACCACCCACTCCGCACCGTCGATCGCCGCTATGTGCAGGATCGTCTGGTCCTTGCGCGGCTGCGCCTTCGCGCCGACGTCGTCGGATATCTCATCGGCGGGATCGTAGCGGCGCGTGAGGTCGGCGCCATGCGCCCAGAGCACCTGCACCGTCGGCAGATCGTTGTTCATCACGGCGATGGAGAGCGGCGTGTGTCCGTCCATGCGGACCCGGTTGGCGTCGGCGCCATGTTCGGCGAGCAGTTCGACCAGCCGTGGGTCGTGGGTAGCCGCCGCCACGTGGTAGGGGGTAGACCCTGGCGGGGCCGGATTGATACGGACCATTCGGATCGGCCCTGGCGTCGCCAAGCGGGTCGCGGCGTTTGGATCGGCGCCTGCCTCAAGGAGTCGCTTCACCAGGGCCACGGCCTCGGTATCGTCGGCTGGGGGCTTCGGCCGCGCACGGTTCGGCTCGCACCTCATGGAATAGTTGAAGGCGAGCCGCTGAGCGCCTTGCTTGTCCCTCATCACCACGCTGAGCAGGGCGGCGTGCAGAGGAGTGTACCCCTCCAGACTGGCGACGTTCGCCTTTGCGCCGCGGTCCAGCAACAAGTTGGCGATCTCCGGGTCCGGGGCGAACACTAGCTCGCTGTATTGACCGAGGTGATAGGGCGGGTCCGCACGCAGCGGTCCGACCTGCCAGTGATAGAGGGACGCCAGCAGCGGCGTCGTGCCGTCCGCCGAGGGCTGATTCACGTCAGACCCCGCGTCCAGCAGCATCTTCACCGAGGCCACGTCGTTCTTAAGCACCGCGAACATCAGTGCGTTTTGACCGCCGGCGCGCACCTTGTAGGCCCCGTCGTAGTCGCCACCGGCGCCGGTTTCCCGCGGGCGATAGCTGGTGGTGGTGATGTCCCACGACTTCGTCATCAGCTTGATGTCGGCGCCGCCATCAAGCAGCAGGCGCACGACCGCAGGATGCCCCGTCGCCCACATCAGCGCGGTCTGGCCGAACCGCTCCTCCCTGACATCGGCCTTCGCGCCGTGGGACAACAGCATCCTGGCAATGTCCGGCGAGCCTACGCGGGCGGCGGTCATCAGGGGGGTCTCGCCACTATCACGCGGCGCGTTTGGATTGGCGCCCCCATCGAGCAGCATGGCCACCACATCCTGCTGGTTGGCGGCCACGGCCAGTATTAGCGGGCCGACCCCGCTGGCATCGCCGAGGTTGGGGTCTGCGCCGGCCGCCAGAAGCTGCTTCACGACCGGGGCATTGTTGCGGGCCACCGCCCAGGCCAGCGCCGTCGCCCCGGCCTCGTCCTGGGCGTTAAGGTTTTTCCGCTGGTGAACAAGCCGGGCGACCTCGCCCGCCTGGCCATCGCGCGCGGCGGTGATCAACGGCAGCGGCGACGCCAAGGCCGGCGCTCCGCCCACGGCGATGGCCGCGGCGGCCGAGAAGCTCGCCAAACGGACGCGGAAGCGGCTTTTCGTCATGGTCATGCCTGGAGGCTCAGCCGGCCGGTGCTGTCGCCGAGCTTATCGGTGGGGACGCCGACTAGGTCCAGCAGGGTGAGGTGCAGGTTGGTCAGCGGCGTTGGGGTCTTCGCCTCCCACTTGGCCGCGAACGGCCAAGGCGGCGGATCTCCAGGGTGATTGATGAACCGACCGCCCTTGATCTGACCACCAGCCCCACCCGCCAACATCACCGGCAGGTTCTTCTGGCTGTGAATCGAGGGGTTGGAAAGCGTGGAGCCGAAGAAAATCACCGAGTTGTCAAGAAGGCTGCCGCTCGGCTCCTTCACCGCGTCAAGTTTATCGAGGTAGTAGCCGAACAGCTCCGACTGCAGAACGTTGATGCGATGCAGGACGTCGAGTTTCACGGGGTCGTAGTTGTGGTGCGAGGCCTCGTGGTGTTGCATGTCCACCCCGATCTGCGGGAAGGTCATTACCGTTGTTTCTCTGGCGATCCCGAAGGTCCCCACCCGCGTCAGGTCTGCCTGATAGGCCAGGGTCTGCAGATCCATCATCAGCTTCACGTGCTCGACCCAATCGGACGGGATGCCGGCGGGACGGGCGATATCCGGCAGATCGGGCGGCGGGCTGGCCGAGGCGATCTGGATGCGCCGCTCGATATCGCGAATGGAGTCCAGATACTGATCGAGCTTGCGAATATCGGCTGGCCCGAGCCTCCGCTTGAGCGAGGAAATGCGCTCGACGACCGCGTCCAGGGTGCTCTTGTCCATGGCGTCCCGTTGGGCCGCGGCGGCGGGGTCGATCTTGCCGCCTTCGCCGAACAGGCGCTCGAAGACCACCCGCGGATTGCACTCGAACGGCAGCGCCGTGGTGGCGTCGCGGTAAGATGGAGGTCCTGCCGCCGAGTCAGGGGCCTGGGTCGCAAGTTCCAGAGAGGTGAACTGCGTCTCCTTCCCGAGCGTGGCCGCGGCCACTTGGTCAACGGAAACACCTACGTGGACCTTGCCGCGGGTCATTTCGCAGCCTGTCAGCCACGACGCCATGGCGCGGTCATGAAAGTCCGGCAGCCTTCGGTCCGGATCCGAGGTCAGGCCGGCGATCACCGTCAACTTGTCCTTATGCCGGGCGAGCGGCGCGAGCCCAGGGGTCATCGTCAGGGGTCCGCTGTCGCCGGGCGGCGTCCACTTCTCCCAGACCACCCCGTGCGGATAGTAGACGATCCCAAGCCGCCGGACGGGTGCGGCGGCGGTATTGCGTTCCGCCGCCAGAGCCGGATGCATGGCGTCCAGGAATGGCAACGCCATCGCCACGCCGCCAACGCCGCGCAGCAACGCTCGCCTCGAAAGGCGCCGACCACGATTGATCATTCGGAACCCCTTGCCTGCTTCGACTGGAATGGCGTGCTGTCGACGATCGCCAGCACGATATCGTTGAACCTGTAGCCCCCAGGCGCCGTCTTGCGGGTGATGTCGCGGACGGTCGGCTGGTCTTGTGCATCCAGCCGCCGACCCAGAGCATAGGTCATCATCCGCGATACGGTCGCCCCCACGAACTGGTCGGGGTGGGCCGCCAGCGTCTCGCGAAGGCCAGATGGGCCGGTGAACTTTTGGCCGTTCGGCAGCTGCCCAGTAGCGTCGATCGCGCCGCCCGCATCCTTGGTGCGCCAGCGGCCCAGCACGTCGAAATTCTCCAACGCGAAGCCATAGGGGTCCATCCTCGAATGGCAACTGGCGCAAACCGGGCTCGCGCGGTGGCGCTCCACCTGTTCGCGGGTCGTCAGCACCCGGCCATTCGCCGGGCTGGTGTCGAGCGGGGGAACCCCAGGCGGAGGCGGAGGCGGCGGCGCGTTCAGCAGATTGTCGAGAACCCACTTGCCTCGCAGAACCGGTGAAGTGTGGTCGGTATGCGAGGTGGCCATCAGGATACCGCCTTCACCGAGCACGCCGCGGCGGGGTGAGTCATCGGCCAGTTGGACGCGCCGGAAGACCGGCCCTTTCACGCCCGGAATGCCGTAGAGGTCCGCCAGCCGCTCGTTGAGGTAGGTGTAATCGCCATTGACCACGTCCAGCACCGAGTGGTTCTCGCGCAGGATCGACCGCATGAAGAGTCGGGTTTCCTGCTGGTACGCATCGCGCAGGCCGGCGTCGAATTGCGGATAGGCAATGGGGTCCGGCTTGGCCTCGGCAATGTTCTGCAGGCCCAGCCATTGAGCCGCAAAATTGTCAACCAGGGCGTCGGCGCGCTGGTCGGCCAGCATCCGGCGCACCTGTTTGTCCAGCTCCGCGCGATTGCTGAGCCTCCCCCGTCGCGCCGCCTCGAGGAGTTCGTCGTCGGGTATGCTGCTCCAGAGGAAAAACGATAGCCGGCTGGCCAGTTCGAAATCATTGACCTTATGGACCTGGCTGGCCGCGGCGTTCTGTGGATCGAATTCCAGGCGGAACAGGAAGTCGGGCGAGACCAGGATGTCGCGGATCGACGCCGCGATGGCGCCGTCGAAGTCACGGCTGCCACGCACCCGCCGGTAGGTGTCGAGGATCGGGCGCAGATCCTCGCCTGTGACGTCTCGGCGAAACGCGCGGCGGGCGATCGTGGTCAATATCCTGTCAGCGCAGGGCGTTTCTTCCGACGTGTTGCGGGGCCGGCAGATGAAGATCTTTTGGCGGCTGGCGGACTGGACCACTGGCCCGGTGTTGTAGGGACCGGTGACCTCGGCGCGCACCATGGTCGGCGGTCCGCCCTCGGCGTTGTACGAGGCTACCGGCGGCGAGGCCCCGCCGATATCGAAGGAATTCACCTGCCGACCGTCGAGCAGGAATTCGACGGTCGGACTCCAGGCGGAGCCCTGAACGTCGAGTGGTCCGCCCACCCCCGGACCGCCCTGCCCGGTCAGCGTCGGCACCGGCCCTTCATGATCCGCGTACTCGTCAGGGAAGGTGGCCACGAAAGTGTGGAGTCCGGGCTCGACATGAATCTTGAAGCGGAACGGCCTGGCAAGCGTGGGATCGTAGCTGCCGATCTGAACGAAAGCGCGCAGCTCGTAATCGCCCTGGCGCGGGAAATACTTGCGAACCACAATTCCACCGCGGGTGCCGAACGGGGCGCCTTCGCCGATCCATTGGGCCTGTCCCTTTGTGGCGGCGAATTCCTCGGTCACCGCGCTGGGGTCGGCCACGCCCACCGCCAGTTCGCTGACCTTGCGCCCGACCTTCAGGTAGCTCTCTAGGAGCACAGGCGAGATTGAAAGGGCGTCACCGATATTGTCGAACCCGTCCGCCAACCCATCAACTGGCAGCTCACGAGCGAAGGGAAAATCCACATCCAGCAAGTCCCGCACAGCATTGGCGTACTCGGTGCGGTTGAGACGGCGGATGACGCTTGGCCCCGCATAGGGCCGCTGCTTGGCCGCGAGATCCAGGTCCCGCACAAGCGAGGCGACAAAGGCGTGCGCGGAAATGGCGTCGGGTCGATGAGCATACGGCGGCGGCATCTCGCCCGCGGCAACCCGCCGGACAACCTTCTCCCAAAGCTCGGCGTTGTCGCCCGGAATCGAAGTAGTCCGCCCCTCCAGCACGAGCCCGGCGGTCTTGGCGCGCGCGCTGTGGCAGGTGAGGCAATTTTGCTTGATGAAGGCGTCGCGGCCCGCCGCCGTGTCCAACGAAGCGAGCAGCTTCGGGTCCGGCGCCGACGCGGCCGAGGAGGCCGGCGACGCGACGGCGGGAACCGGAGAGGTCAGGGCCGCCTGCGCTCTAGCCAGGAGCGCGCCGCCAAACGCCGTGGTTGTCCCCACACCGACGACGACGGCCAAGCCCCAAAGGCGGTCGCTCCAAGCCGGCCCCCGAGCCGGCTTGTGCGTGTTTGTTCCGTCGCCGCGCCCTGCGCTCATTCCCTACACCCTATGCTTGGTCTTTTTGTTCTTGTTGGCTCGTTTGGCGGCTTTGCCGGCCGGCGCGTCGGCCCAATTGAGTGCTCATCACCCAGGTCGAGGGCGTCCTTGCGGCGCGCACGTCCGCCAAACCGTTCTTACTCATCGATGACGGCGACCATCGCTCCAGCACCGCCGCGATGTACAATTCAGTACTCTGTATTGAGGGTGCGAGCGAAGTGGTGAGGTGTCAAGCCATTCCGGCTCTTGACCGTCACGGCGGTGGCCTCCATTTCAAGCCGCATCAACCAGGGACGGTCATTACTGCCGGCGGAACGAGGTTTCTGCATCGATGAATTGGCCTAAGAACCCGGTACAGCGTGGTCCCCTGGGCCTGAATGGAGGCTAATCGACTTGACAGAGCATGGTTGAGTTCCCACCGTGCAATTTCTAATTCAGAGAACTGAATAGCGCGACAGACCGAGACGCCGCTGAAATGCTGGTGAGGACATGACGATGAAGTTCGGCGCGGTGCTGGCGGCGATCAGCCTGATGGCGGCGCCTGCTTTGGGTCAGGCCCAAACAACGGGCGGGCCGACTGAACTTAGGAGCAAGATCGCGGTCAAGAACTTCGACCGGGCGATCGATTTCTACACGCGGTACATCGGCATGGAGGTCAGCCCGCTACGCAACGCCCACGAGCTAGTCTTGGAATTTCCGGGCGGCAAGGACCATCCCGTGGTCCTCTATTTGGACACCTGCGGCGAACCACAGTCCGCCGCTGACTCGCAAATTCTGGGTCCCGAGGCCTGTAAGAACGGCTTCCACGCCGGATCCAGCTGGCTGATGATCGTGCACACGCAAATTCCGAGGGTGATCGCAACCCTGAAGGCCGCTGGCTATCCCTTCACCACCATGCCGGCCATTGGCGAGATTCGGTACCTGTTCATCAAGGACCCGGACGGCAACACCGTGGAACTGGCGGGCCGGTGACCGCGGCGACCAGACCGATTGCGGATAGGCGCAAGCAAGCCCCGTCCGGCGACATCTACACGCAACGACGCTTCCGGAACGACTGGCTGCGCCTGGAACGGAGGCAAGCCGGCCTGGGAGGTGATCGGGCGGTGGAGGTCGATGGATGACGGATAGGTTTGGGCCACGGCACCTGGCGGCGTGGAGGCGTGATGGCGGCGTCCTGATCGAGAACTTTTTCACACCGGCGGAGGTGGAGGCGGTACGGGCCGACTTCGTGCGCGTGTTCGGGCGCGCCGAGGGCGCCGATGAAGGCTTGGTCAAGAAGACCGACGACTCGCCTGGTAGGTTCCATCCCTCCCAGTTCGCCGGCATGGCGGCCCTCCCCCTAGACTGTTCGCCGGCCCTGAACCTGATCGGGGTGCATCCGGCCATGATCGCCTTCGCCCAGCAGGCGCTCTCCACCACCGACGTGCACCTCTACGAATACAAGGCCTGGGCCAAGTTCACGGGCGACGCCGACTACGATCAGCCTTTCCACTGCGACTTCACCAACCACACCTTGGTGGCGCCGGCTGAGGACGCGGCGCTGAATTCGGTGACCATCCTCTGCTACTTCAGCGACGTCACCGATGCGCACGGGGCGATGCACTATGTGACCCGGCCAGATAGCGACAGGGTCGCGGGCCCAGAAGCCAGTCAGATGAGTCCCGAGCCGGAGGATGGCGGCAGGCTACAGGAGGCCCTGCGGCAGTACGAGCGTTCCAGTGCCGCGCGGGCGGGCTCGGCGTTTTTCTACAGCATCGACCTCTATCATCGCGGCACCAACATGACGGCGCCCAAGGGCCACCGCTACGCGGTGTTGGCCTGCTTCAGGGCCGGCGGTAACGACGCCATTGGCCACGTTGCCTGGCCCGCCCACCACGGGAGGCCTTGGGATCAGATCTTTGATCACGCCACGCCGGAACAACTGGCCTGTTTCGGGGTGAAGCCACCCGGACATCCTTACTGGACAAAGGTGACCCTGGCCCGCGCCCAGGCCCGGTATCCGGGGTGGAACCTGACGCCTTACAGGCTGGCTACGGCGGCCTAAGAAACTGCGGCTCACCCGTGTCCGGACAGGCCGCAGACCATTAGTCGGGCCCGCGCAGACGGCTGCGGGCGACCATCAACGAAGGAGGCGGTTATGGCGCTTATCGACGACCTGTATGACGAATGCGACGAACTCTACGCTTACGTCCTGCACATCCCAGAAGCCGAGTGGCGAGAGCCCACCGCGTTCTGGGGCTGGACAACCTTTGACCAGATTCTCCACCTGATCCAGGTCGACCGCTTCGCCCTCGCCTCCGTCACGGACCCAGTCGCCTTCGCCGCCATGCGGGATGCGAGTCGCGACGCCACGCGAGCCGGCGTTGAACTTAGCGCCCAGGCTCGAAATGAGTTTGGCCACCTCTCAAAGGCGGAGGTCCTAAGCTTGTGGCGCAAGCAATATATAGAGCTCTGCGAGCGGCTCGCGACACGCGGCGCGAAGGATCGTGTGAGCTGGTTTGGTCCCGACATGGGTGTGGCGTCCATGATCGCGGCGCGACAAATGGAAGTCTGGGCTCATGGCCAAGACGTCTATGACCTGTGGTGCGCGCGCCGGCCCCCTACCCACCGGCTGCGGAATATTTGCGATCTGGGTGTGCGGACCTTTGGATGGACCTTCGACAATCGAGGCCTGGACCGTCCTGGACCGCCGCCAGCAGTGGTATTGACCGCGCCGTCCGGGGAATATTGGCGCTGGAACGAAGGCGCGACGGGCCGCGTCGCCGGGCCGGCTGAAGACTTCGCGCTGGTTGTCACCCAGCGGCGCCCCGTGAACGACACGGCGCTGGCATGCGAGGGATCTGCCGCGGAACTCTGGATGTCGATAGCCCAGTGTTTTGCCGGCCCGCCAGCCGATGGTCCAAACCCAGGCGAGCGTCGCGTTCCGCCATCCGGCTCGGCTAAACCTTGAACAAGCGCGCTCACCCTTAACCTATGCGGTTCGCGCCCCTCGTAGAATTCGGCTGTCCCGCCCGGGCGGTCGACCGAATTGACGGCGATACTCGCGGCTAAACTGCGACGGGCTGTCATACCCAACCGCGAAGCCGACATCGGCGGCGTCTTCGGTTGAGGACAGTAGCCGCGCTCTGGCAGCGGTGAGACGAAGGTGCTTTTGGAACTGGATCGGCGTCATCCCCGTCACCGCCCGAAAATTTCGGTGGAAAGCAGTGAGGCTCAGCCCGGCCAGCGCCGCCAGGTCCTGAAGACGGACCCTCTGGTCGTAGTGGGTCCGAATCCAACGAATGGCCCGACCGATTTGGGTCATTCGGCTGTCGGCGAGGCCCAGTTGCCGCACCATGGCGCCGTGTTCGCTGTTGACGAGTCGCCAAAGGATCTCGCGTTCAATGGCGGGGGCCAAGACCGGGATGTCCACCGGCCGGTCAAGTATGCGCAGTAGGCGAATGATCGGCTCCAGTAGATCGGCCGTTACCTCGCCGACGGCAATGCCGCGCTGATCGCTCCTGCCTCTCTGTGGAACGCCAGTCTCTAGCAAGAGTGAGGCGATAGCTTCGGGTTTCAGCGTTAGCCCCAGCCCCAGAAGCGGTCCATCCTCGCTAGCCTGGCTGACATACGCATTGAGCGGCAAATCGACCGAATAGACCAGATACTGACCGGCCGAGTAGTCGAAGACCTGATCACCGAGCATAACGCGCTTGCCGCCTTGCGCTACGACCGCGAAGCCGGGTTCAGCCATATAGTCCGCAGGCTCCGACGGCATGGAAAAGGCTGATAGAACGAGGCCGGGCACAGCGGTCCACACCTCACCCGATCCGCCATGGCGGGCAATCAGCCTGCCAAGTTCCGCAAGGAGATGACTCCATGGCGGGGCTCGTCCAGGCAGCGCTCGAAAGGATCCTTGCCCTTCATCCATGTTCGATTGTCCCGCAGTCGGCATGATCATGCAATCGAACGGTCCTTTCTGTCTACCGCTAGCGCTCCCCCAGGGCTCAAAATCCAAAGGCTAGGGATCGCCCACCGCGGCTCTTCGAGGACCCACCACATGAAACAACACCCGGTTAGCTTCGACAGCGCCGGCCTGAAGTTGGCCGGAATACTTCACGTACCGGAAGGCGTCGCCATAGCCATCCCAGCCATCGTCGTCGGCCACCCCGCCAGTGGGGTAAAGGAACAGGCCGCCGGCCTCTATGCACGGCATCTGGCGGAGCAGGGTTTCATCGCCCTGACCTTCGATACCGGAACACAGGGCGAAAGCGAGGGCTTGCCGCGCGGTCTTGAGGATCCCGCCCGGCGCAGCGAGGAGTTCAAAGACGCCGTCTCCTTCCTGAGCACGCGACGCGAGGTCGACCATAACCGCATCGCCGCCCTGGGGATCTGCGCGTCGGGCGGTTATGTAATCCCGGCGGCGGCCGTCGATCATCGGATCAAGGCGGTCGCGACCGTCAGCGCCGCCGACATCGGGGCGCAGTTCCGCTCTGGCGCGGATGGCAAGCAGGACCCGGCGATCATCCTGAGTATGCTGGACGCCGCCGCCGCCGCCCGCACCGCCGAGGCGCGCGGCGAGGGCGTCTCAAGCTTTCCGCTCTTTCCCGCCACCGAAACAGGCGCGCGCGCTGGGGGCGACGCTCATTTCTTCGAAGGGTGGGAATACTATTGCACGGACCGAGCGCATCATCCTCGCGCGGCCAAGACCTTCACCTGGAACAGCGTCGATCGCCTAGCCGCGTTCGACCCATTTCGCTTCATCGGCCTGATCGCGCCACGTCCTCTTTTGATGGTGGTCGGGACCGAGGCCAGGACGAAGTGGATGACGGAAACCGCACTGGCTTCCGCTCAGAAGCCGAAGGAACTGTTCTGGATCGATGGTGCGACCCATGTCGGCCTCTACGACCGTCCAGAACATGTCGGCCCCGCCGCGGCGAGGATCGGCGCCTTTTTCCGCGACGCTCTGAGCTGACCAAACCCTTTTCGCACTGACTCGCCGCTATCTCGGTCAAAGCGGCAAGCTTCATCATTGGTCCCCGCGCTCTGAGCCCCGCTATTGAACAAGTGGGGCGGCGGTCCCCGCGAGCGTGATCTTCTCCTCATGCCACGGGCGGGTGAGTTCGGAGGTCCGGTGGGCGAGCAGTTCGGCCACGCTTGGATCGCCATCCAAGATCGCTTCTATGAGGCGAACACGCCGATCACGATAGGCTTCGACCCGTTCGGGATAGCCCAGGAAGATGTCGTGCTCCGGTCCCATTGTCGCCGCCAGATCGAACAGGATGTCGAAGAAGAGGGAGAGGACGTGATTGCCGCTGGAGGCGCCCAGCAAGCGGCAGAATTCGCGCTCGCTCCGAGCGAAGGTTGGAAACCCGCCGGTTTCCGCGCTAGCATCAGCTTCGCTCTGGAGAAAGGCCCTCAGGGCCTCGCGGGACGTGTCGTCGAGGTTGATGGCGGCCAGCCGCGCCAGTTCCGCTCGGATCGGGGCCATGGACCGGCTGATCTCGTCGAGACTCGCCCCGCGCGAGCGCAGGAAGATCGCCGCCATATGCGTCACCGCTCGGCCGGTCGGGCGTCGGGCGATGTAGCCGCCCCCCACGCCACGGCGAACTTGCAGAAGCTGCTCAGAAGCAACTAGCGCCGCTGCTTGGCGAAGTGTCGGTCGACTGACTTTATGACGGGCTAGCAGTTCATCTTCCGAGCCGATCAGTTCGCCTTCCGCGCACTGGAGCGATTCTTCCCGCAGGGCCTCAACGGCTTGTCGAAGCGTCGCGGAAAGCACCGGATCCTTCTGCGGCTTCGCACGTCTAGCCATGAGTCCTCGATCCTCCGTATC
>FSXN01000139.1_pt1 | contig 15287 bp, 8 predicted proteins | sample 1638221 | NCBI WGS metagenome assembly FSXN01 (sample SAMEA3914788, study PRJEB12502) | metagenome | biome: forest; material: soil | place: Canada | collected 2011-07-03 | depth 0.1 m | reverse complement strand
CCATGTAGGCGCGCCAGAGCGCCGTCGGCGGGCCGCCGCCCATCACCCCTCGCATGGGCGCGGCGTCATCGCGTCCGACCCAGACCACGGTGGTCAGGTTTGCCGCGAAGCCGCAGAACCAGGCGTCCTTGCTGCTCGAGGTCGTGCCGGTCTTGCCGGCCAGGTCGCGACCGGGAATGGCCGCGCGCACGCCCGTGCCGTGCGCGATCACCGCGCGGAGCATCTGGTCGAGTTCTCCCAGGGCCGGATTGGATATGACCTGGGCGTGGGGTTTGGCGGGGCGGCGCCAGATGACGTCGCCCCCGCTGACCCGAATGCTTTCCAGGCCATAGGCCGGGGCGAGGCGGCCGCCATTGGCGAAGCTGTTGTAAGCGCCGGCCATCTCGATCGGCGTCACGCCGGAGGTTCCCAGGGCCATGGCCGGATCGGTGCTGATCGGCGTCACGATCCCCAGCCGGCGCGCCGTGCTGGCGACTTGCTGCTGGCCGACCTCGTCGGCCAGTTGGGCCGCCACGGTGTTGATGGACTTGGCCAGGGCCGTCTCCAGCGTGATCTGGCCGAGATAGCCGTCCTCGTCGTCGCGTGGCGACCAGCCTTTGATCGTGACCGGCTGGTCGATGGCGAGGGTATCCGGCGTGCGCCCGGCCTCCAGCGCGGTGAGATAGACGAACGGCTTCCAGGAGGAACCCGCCTGCCGCACGGCCTGGGTGGCGCGATTGAACTGGCTCTGGCGATAGTCCGCGCCGCCGATCATGGCGCGCACGGCTCCGTCGCCGTCGAGCGAGACGAGGGCGGTTTGCTGGACTCCACGGGATTCGGCGTTGCGCAAGGCGGACTGGGCCGCCGTGTCGGCCGCATCTTCCATGCGCAGGTCCAAGGTGGTCTGCACCACCAGGTCATGCTTGGGCTGGTTGATCAGCGCGCGGCGCTGCTCGTCGACCCAGTCGACGAAATACTGGGCGGCCAGGGTGCGATCGATCGGGTGCAGATGCAGCGGGCTCGCCAGCGCGGCCTCGCGCCCGGCGGGGCTGAGGGCGCCCGTTTCCAGCATGGCGTCCAGAACCAGTCGGGTCCGCTCCGCGGAACGCTCAGGCTGTTCGACCGGATTGTAGCCGGAAGGCGATTTCGGGATGCCGGCCAGGGTCGCGGCCTGGCGCACACTCAGCTTGGAGGCCGGCACGCCGAAGTAGCGCTGGGACGCCGCCTCGATCCCGTAGGCGCCGGAGCCGAAATAGATGCGGCTCAAGTACAGCGCCAGGATCTGCCGCTTGCTGAAGGTCTGCTCGAGCTGGACGGCGTAGACCAGCTCCTGGGCCTTGCGTTCGACCGTCTGGTCCGAACTGAGGAACAGGTTGCGGGCCAGCTGCTGGGTGATGGTCGAAGCGCCCTGGGCCGTGCGGCCCCGGGCCACGTCCGTCACCAGCGCGCGCGCCATTCCGATGGCGTCGAAACCCGGGTGGTCATAGAAGCGCCGGTCTTCGATCGCCACGAAGGCGGCGGGCACGTAGGCCGGCAGATGATCCAGGTCGACGGGGGGAGCCGTCTGGCCGCCGCGCACCCCGATGACCGTACCGCCTCGGTCGACGTAAGTTACAGAAGCTTCGCGCTTGATGGGCGGAAGCGGGGGCAAACCGGACAGGATCGAGCTCGCCAAAAGAAGCGGGACCAGCGGCAGTCTCCTCGATCGTCGGTCTTGACGCTTGCCAGGCGCCCTTTACGCCGTCGAACCTCGCCGGACCACATAACGATTTGTAATCGGAAAGACGTCGCGCCGATCCTCATTCCAGCCGGATGGCGGACGGGGCCTGAGGTCCCGCCCGCCGCAGGGATCAGCCGGCGGTCTTGCCGCCGTCCACGCTGAGGATCTGGCCGGTGATGAACGAGCCGCCGTCCGAGCCGATGAACAGGATGGCGCGGGCGACCTCCTCGGGGCGGCCGATGCGGCCGAGCGGCACGCCCGACGCCAGGGCGGCTTTGTTCTCCTCGGTGCCGGTGAAGCGGTCCAGCATGCCGGTGTCCGTCGGGCCCGGCGCCACGGCGTTCACCCGCACGCCCGAGCCGGCGAGTTCCAGCGCCGCGGACTTGGTGATCCCTTCCACCGCGTGCTTGCTGCCGGCGTAGACCGAGGCGAAGGCGGCGCCCTCTTGACCGTAGGTGGAGGAGATGTTGACGATCGAGCCCGCGCCTTGGGCCTGCATCACCCGCGCTTCATGCTTCACGCTTAGCAGCAGGCCCAGCACGTTGGTGTCGAAGGTCGCGGCGTAGCTTTCGGCGGTCTGGGCGGTGATCGGACCGGGCTGGCCCTCGGTTCCGGCGTTGTTGACCGCCAGGTCGATGCGCCCGAAGCGGGCGACCGTGCCGTCGATCAGGACGCGGACGTCCTCGTCCTTGCGCACGTCGGCGCGGATGAATTCAGCTTCGGCGCCCAGTTCGCGCAGCTCGGCGGCCAATAGCTGGCCGGTATCGGCGTTGCGGCCCGAGACGACGATCCTATGCCCTTCGCGCGCCGCGGCGAGCGCGGTGGCGCGGCCGATGCCGGTGAGGGCTCCGGTGATGAGAACGACTTGGCGTGCCATGTTCAAACCCTTGATCTAGCTGATGAAGGCAAGCTGGAACCACCTTTGGGAGACCGTTGTCGGCGCTCTGCGTGGGGGCGTTGGCTGCACTTCGATGGCGCGTTAGTTAGGCCTCGGGCGCGGTGGCGAAAAAGACTTTGTATGCAGCCCGCCATAGCTTTCAGATATGGCTCCGCGGAACCCCACAGCCGTCAGGCCAGCCGGCTTTCGGGCGCATAGGGCGGCGCCTGGGGAAACAGCGCCCGCCTCAGACTGACCAGGGCGCAGGCGACGCTGCGCATCTGCGGATTGGCGGGCGCGTGCATGGCCGCCTCACCCAAAGCCTGGTCGAGGTCCTGCAGCAGGCGCGGATCGAGGTCGGGCCGGCGCGCGCCCTGAATGAAGGCGGCTGGTGCGCGAGCCAGGGCGCGGTAGCCCTTGGCCACCCCGGTCAGCAGCCGACGGGCCGGCGCTCGTCCCCCCGCCAGCCTGTGCTCGGCGGCGCGCAGCTCCTGAAGGTTCAAGCCGACCCGCATGTCGCCCAGGGCGTCGGTGGCGGTGGGGGATGTTATCGCGTCGTCGTTCACGGTCAGCCGCGTCGCCAGCAACCCCACCCGGTCCAGCATGCGCGCGGTCAGCTCGGTGCGGTCGACCGGGCGCAGGGTCTCGGCCACGTTGGCGATTTCACGCCAGCCGGTGCGCAGGATGCGCTGTGCGCTCCAGGTGTAGCCGACCGAGCGGAAGAGCTGGGTCGCGAGCAGGGCTGCGTAGACGCCGACGATCTGGGCGATGGTGTTGTTGGCGAAGCCGGCGAAGTCGGCGGCGTTGAAAGTCTCGCCCAGGGCCAGGCCGGTGGTGAAGCCGATGAACACCGCCGCGGATTTCAGCAAGGTCTTCGGATTGCCGAGGAAATAACCGATCGGCAGCAGGGCGGGGGCCAGGGCCAGCACCAGCATGGGAAAGCCGTCCAACCGCGGCAGGATCACGAACTGGTAGAGGCCCAGCAGCGGTGCCGCCAAGATGGTGTAGCGCAGGAAGCCGCCGATGGCCGGGGTCGGGTCGTCCTGAGATGCGACCAGGCAGGAGACGATCCCCGCGGTGAGGGCGGCCACGCCGCCTTCCTGCCAGTCCAGGCCGATCCAAAGCACGCAGCAGCTGAGCAGGGCCAGCACCACGGGAACGGCCGAGACCAGGGCGAATATGTGGTCGCGGTGCAGGGCCCCAACGCCGCGCAACGGCGTGGTGGTGTACAGCGCCGCCGCCGGGCGCTTACCGGACTCGGCGGCGCGGCGCAGCTCGCGGATGTCGCCGCTCACCCGCACGAACTGCTCCAGACGGTCGAGCAGGTTTTCCAGCACCAGGTCGCGCCAACTGGCGCCTTCGCCGAGCGGCGGCGACAGCGCGCGGAGCTGTGCGATCACCGCCTCGGTCTGGCTGCGCGGCGCATCCAGATCGGTCATCCACAGCCGGACCTGTTCGATGGCCGCCTCCAACGGCTGGGTGAGCGCGCCATCGGCGCGGAGCAGTTCGAGGCGATCGCCGATCACGTTCAGCAGCGGCAGCACCATACTCATGCGGTCCTGCAGGCTGCGGATGAGGCCGGTGACCTCCTTCAGGCGCGAAGTGTCGAAGGGCAGGTGGGTCGCCAGGAGGCGGATCTCGGTGATGTCGGCGGCGAGCCTGCGACGCTCCTTGTCGGTGGCGGCGGGGGCTCGGCGCGCAAGCATGTCCAGCCCAAGCCGGCGGGCGTCGGCGGTCCAGGCCTGGATGCGCCGGGTCAGGGCCGGGCCGACAGCCTGGGGAAACACCAGGCTGTGGGCGACGGTGGCGCAGATGACGCCGAGCCCGGTTTCCTCCACCCGGGTGATCGCGGTGTCGAACACCCCGATTGGGGCCGCGGCGGTGGGAAAGCCGATAATGGCGGAGGTGATGCCTGCGAGTACGAAGACATAGCTCCGAGGCGTGCGATCCAGGACCGATAGGTAGACGCACAGCCCGATCCATAGCGACAGCGCCAGCGACAGCATCACCGGCGCATTGGCCAATGGGGGCACCATGGCCAGGACGGCTGAGGCGCTCAGCACCGTGCCGAAGATGCGGTAGATGCCCCGCGAGCGCATGGCCCCCGACAGCGGCTGGCTGATCAGATAGGCGGTCAGCATCGCCCAGTAGGGCCGCGGCAGCCCGAGCGCGAAGCCGATATAGAGCGACGCCATCGCCGCAACGAAGGTGTTGAAAGAGAATAGGGCGAGGAGCGCCTGTCGTTTCAATGCGCCATCCCTTTGGGACGGGGTGGACTTTTCAGGAGACCAGCCCTGGTTCGAGGCGACAATCTAGCCGAAAGGATCGGTGTCAGCTTGCCGATCTGTGCGTGGATGCGGACTTTCTGCGATCGGATTGCGCCTAAATCGGCTGCGCTGCAATCTGCACCTGATCGTGAGGCTTGGCCGACGCGCGCGACGCCAGTCCGGCGGTCCGTATCTAAAAGAATCGATTTGAGGCGCGTTATGCCATTTGATGCAATATTGTCTTGCGCTGGAGGGGCCGAGTACTAGGAGGGGGAGTGACTATCTAGGCCGCTGGGAGCATCCAAGGGAGATTCCAATGCGCACCGTAAGTCATTTCGTCAACGGTCAAAGTATGTCGCGCTCCGGCGCGAGAACCTCCAAGGTCTTTGATCCCAGCACGGGCGAGGTTCAGGCGCTCGTCGAGCATGCCGATGCCGATCTGGTGGCGGAGGTCGTGAAGATCGCCAAGGCCGCCCAACCGGCCTGGGCGGCGCTGGCGCCGCAACGGCGCGCGCAGGTGATGTTCCGGTTCAAACAGCTCATCGAGACGCACATGCAGGAGCTGACGCTGTTGATGTCCTCGGAGCACGGCAAGCTGGTGTCGGATGCGGTTGGGGAAATGCAACGTGGGTTGGACGTGGTGGACCTGGTCTGCGGCACGCCTCACCTGCAGAAGGGCGAGTTCACCGAGGGCGCGGGCCCCGGCATCAACGTCTTTTCCATGCATCAGCCGCTTGGCGTGGTCGCCGGCGTGACGCCGTTCAACTTCCCGGCCATGATCCCGCTGTGGATGATGGCTCCGGCCGTGGCGACGGGCAACGCCTTCATCCTCAAACCGTCCGAGCGCGATCCCTCGGTGTCCGTGCGCCTGGCCGAACTGGCGCTTGAGGCGGGCGTGCCGAAGGGGATCTTCAACGTCGTCCACGGCTACAAGGAGACCGTCGAGGCGATGGCCGACCATCCCGACATCAAGGCGATCAGCCTGGTGGGCTCGACGACCACGGCCAAGAGCGTCTACGGCCGCGGGGCGACGAACGGTAAGCGGATGCAGTGCATGGGCGGGGCCAAGAACCACGGCGTCGTCCTTCCCGACGCCGATCTCGACCAGGTGGCCGAAGATGCAATCCGCCTGGCCTATGGCTCGGCGGGCGAACGCTGCATGGCCTTGCCGGTGGTCGTGCCGGTCGGCCGGGAAACGGCCGAAGCGCTCCGCGAGCGCCTGGTGGCGGGCATTGCCAAGCTGCGCATCGGTCCCGGTACGCGCGAGGACGTCGATATGGGGCCAGTGGTGACCGCCGAGCATAAGGCCAAGGTCGAGGGCTATATCCAACTGGCCATCGATGAGGGCGCCGAGGTGGTGATCGATGGGCGCGGCCGCACGCTCGAAGGGCATGAAGGTGGCTTCTTCCTGTGGCCGACCCTGATCGACCACGCGACCAAGGACATGCGCAGTTACCAGGAGGAGATCTTCGGGCCGGTGCTGCAGATCCTTCGCGCCGACAGCTTCGAGGAGGCGATCGGCTTCGCCTCCAACCACCACCAGGGCAACGGGGTGGCGATCTTCACGCGTGACGGCGAGGCCGCGCAGCGTTTCGCTAGCGAGGTTGAGGTCGGCATGGTCGGGATCAATGTTCCGAGCCCGGTGCCGGTCAGCTATCACAGCTTCGGCGGCTGGAAGGACTCGGCGTTCGGCGATCTCAACCAGTATGGCGAGGACAGCATCCGCTTCTTCACCCGCACCAAGACCGTCACGCAGCGCTGGTACCACAGCGGTCGATAAACGATCGGGGGCCTCTTTCGCGCGGGGCCTCCCGTCACCCGGCGCCTCGGCGTTTGTCTATGGACGCTCGGCCCTGGCGCCCTCAATCTGCCAACTCTCCCGATAGCCGATGCGCTAAGGAAGGACAGACGTCGTGATCGAAATCGTTCAGGCCTATGATCGGGCTCCGATCGCCCGGCTCGAAAGCGACGACGCCGCCGCCCTGGAGCGCAAGATCGAGATCGCCCGGAAGGTCTTCGCAGACCGCGGCGGCTGGCTGAAGCCGCACCAGCGCGTGGCGATCCTGACGAAGCTGGCCGCCTTGATGGAGGGCCAGCGCGAGCATCTGGCGCTCCTGATCGCGCGCGAGGGCGGCAAGCCGCTGCCCGACGCGCTGATCGAAACCGACCGCGCGATCGATGGCGTGCGCATCGCCATCGATGAGATCCGCACCCGCGCCGGCCGCGAAGTGCCCATGGGGCTTACGCCGGCCAGCGACAACCGACGCGCCTTCACGATCATCGAGCCGATCGGGATCGTCGCCGCCATCTCGGCCTTCAATCACCCGCTGAACCTGATCGTCCACCAGGTCGTGCCGGCCGTCGCGACGGGCTGCCCGGTGATCATCAAGCCGGCCAATACGACGCCGCTGTCCTGCATGGAGTTCGTCAGCCTGGTGCACCAGGCCGGTCTGCCGCCGGAATGGTGCCAGGTCTTCCTCCCGGAAACCAATGAACTGGCCGAAGCGCTCGCGACCGATCCCAGGATCGCCTTCCTGAGCTTCATCGGCTCCAGCCGGGTTGGCTGGCATCTGCGCTCCAAGCTGCCGCCGGGCACGCGGTACGCCCTGGAACACGGGGGCGCGGCGCCGGTGATTATCGCCCGCGACGCCGACCTGGACCGGCTGATCGAGCCGCTGGTGAAGGGCGGCTACTACCATGCCGGCCAGGTCTGCGTGTCGGTCCAGCGGATCTTCGTCCACGAAGACCTCGAGCGCGAATTTGTCGACCGTTTCGCCGCCCGCGTCGCGGCCTTGCGCGTGGGCGATCCGGTCCTGGCCGACACCGAAATGGGACCGCTCATTCTGCCGCGGGAGGCCGATCGGGTCTCCGCCTGGATCGACGAGGCCGTCGAAGCGGGCGCCCAGCTGATCGGCGGCGGCCGCCTCAGCAGCACGACCCTGCGCCCGGCGATCCTGGTCAACCCGCCGGCCGACGCGAAGGTCTCGCTGCTGGAGGTGTTTGGCCCCCTGACCTGCGTTTATCGCTATTCCAATCTGGACGCCGCCCTGGCGACCGCTAACGCCTTGCCGACCGCCTTCCAGGCGAGCGTCTTCACCGAGGACCTGCGGACGGCCTTCAGCGTGGCCGAGCGCCTCGACGCCTCCACGGTCCTGGTCAACGACCACACGGCCTTCCGCACCGACTGGATGCCGTTCGCCGGCCGTCGTCAGTCCGGCTACGGCGTCGGCGGCATTCCCTGGACGATGCGCGACATGTCGGAAGAGAAGATGATCGTGTTTCGGATGTGACCTGGGCGGCCATCGCTGATCCGGCAGCGCGTCGGGCGGCGCGGGTGACATCGACCTGGGTTTTCACATCTTCGTGCCCGGGATGGCGTTCCCGGCGCAAACAGGCAAAGAGAATTCCGACCGCGAAGTGAGCGCTATCATAATGCCGCCGCTCGCGGTTGGGAGAGGGCGGAATGGGCAGGCCTGTTGCTGGCTTGATGGCGTGTCTCGGCTGGATCGCGCTTTTGTGCGGGAGCGCCGTCGCCAAGTCGCCCGAGATCGCGCTTTATAACGGCGGGTCCGTGGCGAGCGTGGTCTATGACAGCGCCAGCGGCGTTCCGATGCGCAAAGCCGCTGAACTGCTGTCGCACGATCTCACCGAACTCAGTGGGCGCAAACCGCTCGTCGCGCCCGACCTGAGGGTGGCGAAGGGCCCGGGCGTCATCATCGGCGTGGCGTCCTCGCCCGCCATTGCGACGCTGCTCAAGAAGAACGGGATTTCGACGGCCGCCATCGACGGCAAGTGGGAGACCTATGGCCGCGCGGTGATTCCGGCGCCATGGGACCCGCAGGCGAAAGCGATTCTCATCTTCGGCTCGGATCAGCGTGGAGCCATCTGGGGCGTGATCGACCTGACGCGCGAGATGGGGGTTTCCGCCTGGGAGTGGTGGGCCGACGTCAAGATCCGCCAGGTGAGCCGCATCGCCGTTCCGGCCGATCTGCGCTATTCGAAGACGCCGTCGGTGAAATATCGCGGCTTCTTCATCAATGCCGACAATCTGCGGCTCTGGGCCGCCAAGACCTACGACAAAGGCTCGGGCGGCATCGGCCCCAAGACCTATCAGCGCGTTTTCGAGCTGATGTGGCGGCTCAAGTCCAACATGCTGTGGCCGGCGATGGGCGGGGCCGATCCACCGTTCAACGCCCATGATGAAAACTACGAGCTGGCCAAGGATTACGCCATCGTGCGGGGGGCCTCGCACGTCGAAATGCTATTGCGAAATAACAGCTACGAATGGGATCCCAAGACCATGGGACCCTATAACTGGATCAAGAACCGGGATCGGCTGCGCGACTATTGGCGTGGCGCGGTCCAAAAATGGGGAGCCTACGATAATCTCTACACCATCGGCATGCGCGGGGCGGACGATTTCCCGATGGAGGGCGCCGATACCGCCGACAAGATGGGCGACATCCTGCATGACGTCGTCACCGAGCAGCGCAAAATCCTGAGCGGGACGCTGAAGAAGCCTGCGGATCAGATCCCGCAGGTGTTCACGCCGTACAAGGAGGTCACGGCGGCCTACAACACCGGCCGCATAAACCTGCCTGGGGACGTGACGATCATCTGGCCGGACGACAACTACGGCTACCTCATGCAGCTCAGCGATGCGAAGGAGCGCGAGCGGCCGGGTGGTTCCGGCGTCTATTATCATGCGACGTTCTGGGGCGCGCCAGGCAACTATCTGTTCCTGGCCTCCACCGACCCGGCCTTGATGTGGGAGGAGATGAGCCGCTCGTACCACTTCGACGCGCGAAGCGTCTGGATGCTGAACGTCGGCAATATTAAGCCGTGCGAATATCTTGCCGACTTCTTCCTGGCCATGGCCTTCGACATGGACGCCTTCACCAAGCCGGGTTCGGCCCGGGCCTATCTGCGGAACTGGTCGGTGCAGAACTTTGGCGAAGCCCATGGCGGCGAGATCGCCGATGTCATGTGGCGGTATTACAAGCTCGCCTTCGACCGAAATCCGGAATTCATGGCGTTCAATACGACCTTCCCCGAAACCGCGGTGCAGCAAACCCGCTACAACATCACCGATTTCGGTGACGAAAACGCCCGCCGCACTGACGCTTACAAGGCGATCATGGCGCAGTCGAAGAGCCTGCTGGCGATGATGCCGGAGGATCGCAAGTCGGCGTTCTATGAACTCGTCGACTATACGGTGAGCACGGGCGGCGACATGAGCCTGCAGCAGCTCGCCCTGGACAAGTCGATCGCCTACGGACTGCAGCGTCGCGCCAGCGCCAACGTCTATGCCGAGGCGGCGGAAAGCGCGCACCAGGACATCGTGGCCAACGTCCGCCGATACAACCAAGACAATGAAGTCGGAAAATGGAACGGCATCGCCACGGACTATCCACAGTCCCTGCCGAATTATCTGCCCCCCGCTATCCCGTCCTGGAAGATGCCGAACGATTGGAGCCGTTGTGGCGTGCAGGTCGACGGCGGAGGTTTCTTCGACGACAAGGGCTGGTGGTATCCGACCTTGCCGAGCTTCAGCCGTGAACTGGGGAACCGCAGCTATTACATGGATATCTTCACCGAGCAGCCGGTGGAGGCGGATTGGAGCGCTGCGCCCGACGCGCCATGGATCAAGGTCGACAAGCAGTCCGGCCATTTCTCGCCGACGACCAAGCGGTTCGAGCAGCGCCTGAATGTATCGATCGACTGGTCGAAGGCGCCTCTGGGGCGGTCCGAGGGGCTGATCAAGGTCAGCTGCAGCGCGGGTCAGAAGCCGATCGACGTGCATGTACGCCTTGCGCCGCCGATCACGGATAAGGCGGCGTCCTTCATCGACGCCCAGGGCGTGGTCTCGATCTACGCCGCCCATGCCGATGTTCTGACGGGCGCATGGCAGGTGCTGGACGGCGTCGGGCATACCGGCGCCGACGTCCAGGCCAGTCTCGACATGGCGCCAGTGAATCCGGACGACGCAGCGGCCCTGGCCAAGGCGCCAAGGCTACTTTACCGCTTCGCCACCCTGCCGCCGGATCGCGACTACAGCTTTCCCAACTACGTGACCGACGAGACCGCAACGCTCAGGGCGGTGGGACTGCCGGTGTTCCCAACCGCCAAGGATGGCAAGTTGCGCATTGCTGTGTCGCTCGACGGGGGCAAGTCCCAGGTGCTCGATTTCAGCGTGGTCTATTACGGCGCAAAGTGGCGGCGCAATGTGCTGGACAATGCGGCGGTGGTCGAGCTTCACGATATGACGCTCAAGCCTGGGGGGCACACGCTCGAGGTCTACGCGCTGGATCCCGGTGTGACGCTCGATCGCTTCGAGATCGGTTTCGCGGGGGCCGGGCGGACCTATGATCCGACGCCCGAAACGCGTGTTGCGCATTAGCGTGGGCTGTAGGGCAAGGTGGTGCGGAGCATGGCCGTTTGGAGGGGCTGGCCGACCCGTATTGCTGCGCTATTAGGGTGATCTCAACCGCACAGCTTGGAGTAAGCTGCAGATTTCGACTTGCCTCGTTCAGCTGATATCCGCTACCAAACCCATGTTCTCCAGAAGCGGGCAGTCAGCCTGCCGCCAATTTCGGTTATTTGAAGGCGATCTGCCGAACGTCTGGCATGGGTTGCGACGCGCCGCCGCGCGACATCTTGCGGCCCGTCTCATCCATTGCCGCGCGCGGGCTCAGGAGCCAAGTTGAGAAGCCCGTACCTGCGCCGCTCTCGAGCGTGCGCCGCGCGCTCGTAGAGGGTTCCGCTTTGAGTTCAAGCCAGTTGACGCCTGCCGCCCGCACCCGCCGCCGTTTCCTTCAGGCGTCGTTCGCCTCGCTGGCCCTGAGCCCGCTGGCGAGCCGGGCGTTCGCTGCCGAGGCGAATATGGCCGCCGCGGCGCTGGCGGCGGCGAGGGCCGGGCTGGCCCGCTCCGGGAGCCGGGTGGCGCACACCGACGTGGTGGGCGTGGCCGATTTTGCGCAGCCCTCGCGGATTCCGCGGTTTCACTTGGTCGACATCGTGGCCGGCAAGGTCGAGACCCTGCTGGTCGCCCATGGCCGTGGGTCCGATCCCGGCCATACCGGCTGGCTGCAGAGCTTCTCCAACCTGCCGGGTTCGGAGGCGACTTCCCAGGGCGACTACGCCACCGGCGCCTATTATGTCGGCGAGCACGGCCGCTCGATGCGCCTGCACGGCCTGGACGCCTCCAACAGCAACGCCGAGGAGCGTGCGATCGTGATCCACTCGGCCTGGTACGCCGAGCCGAACATGGTCCGTGACCACGGTCGGCTGGGCTGCAGCGAGGGCTGTTTCGCCGTCAGCGCATCTGACCTGCCCAAGGTGCTGTCACGCCTGGGCCCCGGCCGCCTGCTGGTGGCGACCAAGCTCCAGGCGTCCTAGGGCCGCCGCCGCGGCGGCGAATAGCGGTCGAGCAGGGCCAGAAGCTGGCCATCCCAGCCATAGACGTCCGGAAGGTAGGCGACCTCGTCCCCTTTCGGCTCCGCCGTGAGATACATCAGCCGCACCGGGACCGGGCTGGCGAGCTTAAGCCGCACCGTCTTGCCCGACGCCAGGATGCTGTCGACGCGCTCGGCGGATAGCCCCGGCTCGTCCGCAGCCAGGGTCCTGGCCAGTTCCACAGCGTGCTGAAGCCGTACGCAGCCGTGGCTCGCCGTTCGCTGGGTCAGGTTGAAGCTCGCCTTGGATGGCGTGTCGTGCAGGTAGACGGCGTAGGGGTTGGGAAAGTCGAACTTCACCAGGCCCAGCGCGGCCTTGGGTCCGGGCTGCTGGATCACTCGGCCGCCCCGCCAGACGAAATGGCGGGACTGCATATAGGCCGCTCCCTTTGGCAGGATTTCGCGATGGGCGATGTCGTTGGGCACGTACCAGGGCGGGTCCAGCACGATGCTGTCGATCGCCGAACTCACGATCGGCGTTTCGTCGCCCAGCTTGCCGGAGACCGCCAGCATGTGCGCCGCCGGCTCGCCGTCGCGAAAATAGGTCAGCTCGGCCGAGGCGGTATTGACGTCGATGCGGGTGGCCGGCTGCGGTCGCGGCAGCCAGCGTAACCGTTCCAGATTCACGCGCAGCCGCGCCGCCTTGCTCAGCACCGGGGTGTTCAGTCGCTCCACCGTGGCCTCATCGAGAGCGCCCGTGGCTTCGAGGCTGTGATGGGTCTGGTAGGCGCGCACGGCGTCGATGAGGTCCTGGTCGACCGGCGCATCGGCGTCGCCGTCGGCGAGGTCGGGATCTTCCAGCGCCAGGCGCTTGCGCAGCGCCGTCGTGCGCGCGTCCTGCTCGTCCAGGTCCAGGGGCGCGACCTCGACCCTAGGGCGCGTGTGTTCCGGATGGTCCTCGATGGCGGCGACATAGGCCGCCTGCAGGGCCTTGTATGCGGGCGTCTGCGGGGGAAGGCCGTCGAGCCACGCCTGGATCTTTCCCGTCCGCAGCGCCGTGTTCAGCTCGGCGTTGGCGTCGTAGTGCGACGGCCGTTGGTTCCAGGCCCGGGGCAAGGCGCCTGTAGGGATGGTCAGGCCGTGCTGGGCGCGGGCGTAGTCCAGCACCGCGGCCCTTAGCAGCCGCTGGGCTTCCGCCTGGTCGGGGGCGGCGGCGGAGCCCAGCCGCTTCTCGATCTCCTCGGTAGCGAAGCGCTTGGCGGAAAGGCCCTGATCCCCAGCGTGTCTAAGCGTCGTCAGCGCTGCCGTGGCGTCCTGGGTCGTGAACGGCGGCGGGGGCGGCGGCGGGCGCGGCGTCGGGGGGGCGGTCGCCGTTTTCGCCGGCTTTTCCGCGGGCTGGCGACAGGCTGCGAGGTCAAGGGCGGCGACGAGCGTCACGCCAACGATCCCGAGCCTCAAGACATGAAAAGCTAAGCCGCCCCGCTGCAAGCCCACTGACGCAACCCCTCGATCGACGCGCTTCAACCGCAGCGTCGCGTCAGGACCTTAACCCTGCGCCAACTGCCCTGGCCGAATCCAGTCGATCGCACCCGGCCAAGCTGCAGGCATAAGCGCGTCGCGCTGAATGTCCACTTCTGTAACGGGCCCATCTGAGTCAATCCCTTGAGCGTCATCTCTTCGCCGGAGGCTTGCTTCTGTCCGCAGTCGATTGGCGTCGCTGCTCGATGGTGTTGGCTGAGGATCCGCCGGCCGATCTTACATTTGGCGCAGTCGCCGGTTGACGCTGCTGCGGACATTGCGGCCTGACGTGATCCATCGTCCCGGCGAAGGGACTTGGCTCCGGGAAGGCGATGGTGAAGAGCTTTCCCGAAGAGTGTGGCGTCTCCTTTGTTAAGCGGCCATGGGGGTGGCTTGGTGGGCGACGAAGTCGGTTCGATCGCTCAGCATCCGGTGCAGCACGACCGCGAGCTTGCGGGCCAGCGCCACCTTGGCCTTGCGCATTCCGGCGCGTCTGGCGACGGCGAGAGCCCAGGTCTTCAGATCCGAGCTCCTCACGCTATGGGTCAGAATGACGTTCGCGGCCTCGTAGAGGGCTGAGCGGACACGTGTGTCGCCGATCTTGGAGATCCGACCGGAGTAGTCCGTCTCTCCGGATTGATAGCGGCTGGGCGTCAGACCAAAGTGAGCCCCCACCATCCTAGAGGATCGGAATCGCTCCGGCTCGTCGATCGCCGAGACGAAAGTCAAGGATACTAGGACGCCGACGCCGGGGACGGTCATCAGCCGCCGGGCGCGCTCATCATCGCGGGCCAGCTCCCGGACACGTCGATCAAAGCCGCGTAGCTCCAGAGCGAAGACCCTGCGGGCGTTCAACAGCGCCGCGCTGATGGTCTCCAGCGTCGGGTGACCTTCCGTCAGAGTCCTGACCCGCTCCTCATAGGTCCTGGGCGTCGTGGGCCCGACCTTCAGGCCGAAGCCGCGCAGGATGCCGCGGATGCACATCTCGACGTCGTGCAGCTTGCCCTGCAGGAGCTTGCGGGCCGTCAGAACAGCGCGCACCTCCTGCGCCGGCAGCGACTTGCAGTGCACCGACCTGAACCAGCCGAGCCGCATCAGCTGGGCGATCCCTCGCGCATCCTTCTTGTCGGTCTTGACTGGCATGGTCTTGAAGGCGGTGCGGACGTGGCGGGTCTCGAGCAGCTCCACCGCCAAGCCGGCCTTCGCCATCGCCGCGTGCAGCCACTGCGACAGCGGGCCAGCCTCAAGGCCGATCCGCTCCATGGGCGTCGCCAGGCTTTGGAACCAGGCGATCAGGGCGTCAGGCTCGCTGAGAACCTTGGCCTCCCGAATGATCCGCCCCTCGGCGTCCACGACACAGACGCTGGAGGCTTCCAGCGATACGTCGATACCGGCATATTGCTTCATGGTCGTCTCTCGATGATGCTTGGCGCAGGCCCAAATCCTGACGTCGTTGCTGATGACACCATCAATCTGAGGGACGACCACCCGACCTCAAGAGGCCAGGCCTGATCGGCCCGTTACGCCATCTT
>FSXN01001388.1_pt1 | contig 15349 bp, 10 predicted proteins | sample 1638221 | NCBI WGS metagenome assembly FSXN01 (sample SAMEA3914788, study PRJEB12502) | metagenome | biome: forest; material: soil | place: Canada | collected 2011-07-03 | depth 0.1 m | reverse complement strand
GACAGGTCGGCCACCGACATGCTGATGGAGGTGTCGAGGCAGGGCCGAGCTTGGGGATTGAGATCCGCGATGTCGACAAGCCAGGCCATGTCGCCATCAATCGCAAGCGCCACCGAAGCGCCGGCGCTCTCGTAGAGCCGGCGCTTGCCCAGCGATCCTGCTGGTGCGCCGAAGTCTTCGCGCACCGCCAAGGCAACAAGCGCCTCGCCGGTCGCCAATTTCTCGGCGAGGTCTGAATTGCCGGCCGCCGCGGCGATATGGGCCGCCACGACGGTGAACAAAATTCTCGGCGGCGCGACGACCCGCCCGAGTTCGCGAAAGAGCAGGACCTCCTCGCTCGGGCCACAGCCGATCCCCCCCATGGCGGCGTCCAGGCCAAGGCCAAGCCAACCTAGATCGGCAACCTCCTTCCAGGCTTCGCTGGAGAGGATTTCCGGCTGCGGCGGCTGGCCCCTGAGGCGCTGAAGCGGCAGGCGGTCGTTGATGTAGGTGACCGTGCTGTCGATGATCTGTTGCTGTTCGCTGGTGGGTAGAAGATCCATCAGGCTCCTCGAAGACGACCGTAGCGGCACCATACCGACGCCACTGTTGTGTTCAATAGAGATTATTGTTTTGCACCGGCGTGAAGCGGGCATCCAGTCGTTGGACAACCGGGATGGCGGTTGGGCCTTGCCCAGGATGTGGCGCTGCGGCGGGTCCCGGGGGCGACTCGCCGCCAGCCCCCAGGTTGCTATCAGGGCCGGGTTCGCACGCCGTGCGGTTGGCCGGACCGGGGGTCGGATGGAGGTTTTCAGAGCAGCCGGATTGCTGCCCTCCTGAAAAGGCGGCGCGATTCCACGATCACCCCGTCGTCAGAGTTTGCGTGCGTGATGACGGGAGCCGCGAAGGTCCCGGCCTGGGACCGGCGCCGACAGGTCCACAGTCGCCGTGAGACACAATGGCTCTGGCCCATTTATGACGGCGGACTTCGAGCGGCTGTCGGAGATCGCGGCGAGGCCGGGCTCTGCTCGTCGAGAGTAGTACGCGGATAACCTGTAACTCTTTCGGAGGAGCGACTTCTATCGGGAAGCCGAACGAGCCTTTCATCCGGTATTGCCAAGAGGCGTCCGAGCCGTCCGGCAATTTGATTTAGGGATTGATCGGCGCCTGGTGCTTCGCTGAATGTAAGCGCGGTAAACCAGCGGCATCCCGCGTCCGCTCGGCCGCTTAGTGATTGTGCCGAGGGGTGTTGTTGGCGACGCCTCGGTACTTGAGCGCCGTTTCAATGACCGCGCCGGTGTCCAGCTGCCCAACGCTGGCCCGATAGAGTTCCTCCCAGGGGGTCCGGCTCGGAGTGACGGGCGGTGCTCCATCAGCCTTTCGGTGCTCGATCTCGGCCTCGTCCACGAGCATGTCGCAGCGGCCGGCCTGAAGATCAATCCGGATCAGATCGCCGGTTCGCAGCCAGGCGAGCCCGCCGCCGACCGCGCTTTCCGGCGAGGCGTTGAGGATGGAGGGGCTGTCCGAAGTGCCCGACTGGCGTCCGTCTCCGAGCGTCGGCAGGCTTGTGACGCCGCGCCGGAGCAGGGAGTCGGGAGGCTGCATGTTCACCACCTCCGCCGACCCCGGCCAGCCGATCGGACCTGAGCCTCGAATGACCAGGATGCAATGCTCGTCGATGTCCAGCGACGGATCGTTGATCCGCTGATGATAGTCGTCCGATCCTTCGAAAACGACGGCGCGGGCCTCAAAGCAGTTCTCGCGCCCGGCCTCGCTGAGATAGCGCCGGCGAAACTCGTCCGAGATCACGCTGATCTTCATGATCGCAAAGTCGAAGAGGTTGCCGCTCAGCACCAGGAACCCGGCGGCCTCCTGTAGCGGCGCCTCATAGGCGCAGATCATCTCTCGGTCCGTCGCGGCGCGGCCCTCGATATTGGCCGCGAGAGAGCGGCCGGTGACGGTGAGCGCTTCGCCGCGGAGTTTTCCGGCCTGCAACAACTCCCAAAGCACGGCGGGCACGCCGCCGGCCCGGTGGAAGCGTTCGCCCAGATAGGCGCCGGCGGGCTGCATATTGACTAGGAGCGGGATGTGCAGACCAAAGTGCGTCCAATCGGCCGGCTTCAACTCGACGCCGGCGTGCCGAGCCATCGCCACCAAGTGCGGTTGAGCATTGGTCGAGCCGCCAAGCGCGGCGATGGCCGCAACCGCATTCAGAAAGGACTCGCGGGTGAGAATCTTGGAGGGGCGCAGATCCTCATAGGCCATCTCGACGATCCGACGGCCGGTCGCATAGGCCATCTGCCCCCGCTCGCGATAGGGAGCAGGAATGGCGGCGCAGCCGGGCAAGGAGAGGCCCAAAACCTCCGCGACCGCGTTCATGGTTGAGGCGGTGCCCATGGTGTTGCAGTGCCCAAGCGAGGGCGCCGACGCAGCAGCCGTACGTAGGAACTCCTCATCGTCGATCAGGCCCGCCGCCAGCTTGCGCCGGCTTCGCCAGATCGCCGTGCCGGAGCCGGCTAGCTCGCCATCGTGCCAGCCATCGAGCATGGGTCCGCCCGACAGCACGATGGCGGGGATGTCCACGGTCGAGGCCGCCATGATTGCCGACGGGGTGGTCTTGTCGCAACCGGTCGTGAGCACGACGGCGTCGATCGGATAGCCGTAGAGGATCTCGACGAGGCCGAGGTAGGCAAGGTTGCGATCGAGCGCCGCGGTCGGCCGGCGGCAGTTCTCGAAAATCGGGTGGACGGGAAACTCCATCGGTATCCCGCCGGCGTCACGGATGCCGTCACGAACCCGGCGGGCAAGTTCGACATGCACCCGGTTGCAAGGTGTCAGGTCGCCACCGGTCTGGGCGATGCCGATGATCGGCCGTCCCGACCGCAGTTCCTCCAGCGTCAACCCGTAGTTCATGAACCGCTCGAGGTAGAGCGCCGCCATGTCTACGCGACCTGGTGCGTCAAACCAATCTCTCGAGCGGAAGCGGCGGCCCGGTGGCTGAACGTGGTGCTCGCTCATCAGCTCCGATCCAGACGCAGCAGATCTTGGGGCAGCCCCGGCGTGTCGACCGCCACACGGAACAGCCCGCCCGCCAACGGCTGTTCGCCCTGGGCCTCGGCCGACAGTCCCTTGCGGGCGGTCGTCACATACAGAGACTTGAGGTCCTCGCCGCCGAACACCGGCTTGGTCACGTTGGCGCAAGGAAACGGGATGTGGCCAAGGAACTCGCCGTCCGGTGCGTAGCGATTCAAACCCCAACCGCCGAACAGGCCTGTCCAGACACAACCTTCGGCGTCGACCGCCGGGCCATCGGGATATGCGCCGGCCTTCTGGATGCTCGCGAAAACGCGGCGGTTCTGGATGGAACCGTCGCCTGCTAGATCGAAGGCGTAGATGAGGCGTTTCAAGGTGTCGGTGTGATAGATCGTGGCGCCATCGGGACTGAAGGCGGGGCCGTTGGTGATCACATAACCAGCGTCATGCTTCGAGACGGCGCCATCCGCCTCCAACCGGTAGAGCGCGCCGGTGGCGTCCGTCTCACCATCATGCATGCTGCCAAACCACAGCCGGCCGTTGCGGTCGACGCACCCGTCGTTCAACCTGTTGTGTGGCGACTGAGGCTCGACCTCGGCAAGCTGCGCGCCGCAGCCTGTGTCGGCATCGAACAAGTGCAGCCCAGACTTCAAGCCCACCACCCATCCGCCGCCTGCAGTCGGCGCCAGGAAACCCGGGGCCGATGGCGTGTCCCAACTGCGGCGATCGCCGCTGCGCGGGTCGAAGCGGTGAATCTGAAACTTCTTGATATCGACGAACCACACGGCCTGTTCGCGCGCTGACCAGACCGGACCTTCGCCAAGCTCGGCGCCGAGCGGCCAAACACATTCGAGGCGCAGATCGGTCGGATGTTCGAAGGCCGCCACGGCTCAGCCCCACCCCGCGTCGATCCAATACGGGTGGCTCGTGCAGAGAGAAGCATCGTCGGAGGCTAGGAACAGCACCAGCGCGGCTACGTGAGCGGGCTCGATCCGGCCCTTGAGACACTGGGCGGCGATGAGGGCCTGCTCCTCCTCGGGGTTGTACCATTTCTCCTGCCGCGGCGTTTTTACGTTTCCCGGCACGACGCAGGTGACGCGGACGCCGTCGCCGCCCAGTTCGCGGGCCAGAGCCCGTGTCATGCCTTCGACACCCGCTTTGGCGGTTTCGTAGACGACCAGATCGCGAAGTCCCAGCCGCCAAGCGATCGAACCGAAGTTGATGATCACGCCCTGTCCCGCGGCCTTCATCCCCGGCGCCACCGCCTGGGCGCAGAACAGCATGTGGCGAAGGTTCACGCCGATCCGCTCGTCCCAATACTCCGGTGTCACCCGGTCAAGGGCGTGACGATCGTCATTGCCAGCGTTATTGACCAGCACTTCAACCGGACCGATTTCACGCTGAATATTCTCGAAGCTGGTTCGGACCGCATCAAGGTCGGTTAGGTTGCAGAACATAAATCGAGGCGGCGGAGCGTCTGGCGTCTCCGCGGCAAGCCGCGCTGCAAGCGCATGGGCTTCGGTCTCCGCGATGTCGAGAAAGATCACTTCCGAGCGTTGCCGGACGAAGCCTTCGACCAGGCCCGCGCCGATCCCGGAGGCGCCGCCGGTGATGACGACGCGCCTGCCACTCAGACTTGGATAGATGGCCGACTGGCCGGGCGTCAGGACCATGAATAGGCTGTCTTTGTCTGGGTGTAGAAATCGACGGCTGCAAAGCCCTGTTCTCGCGGGCCGTAACTGGATTTGTTAATGCCGCCGAACGGCACGTGGTAGTCGACGCCAGCGGTCGGCAGATTGACCATCACCATGCCCGCCCTTGCCCGTCGCTGAAAGTCTCTCGCATATTTGAGCGATGATGTTGCGATCCCGGCGGAGAGCCCGAACGCTCCATGGTTGGCGACCGCCAAGGCCTCCTCGTAGTCCCTGACCTGTACAATCGATGCGACGGGACCGAACACCTCCTCGCGATTGATGCGCATATCCATGGAGGTGTCGGCGATCAGGGTCGGCTGCACATACCAGCCTGGAGTCGCCCGCTCGAGTCGCTCGCCCCCGGCGACCACCCGTCCGCCCGCCGCGGTGGCGATGTCGATAAAGGCGTAGCTTTTGTCGCGCTGAGCCGCGCTTACCGCCGGACCGACCTGGGTGGCTGGCGCTAGCGCGTCGCCGACCTGGAGGTTGCGCACCTTTTCGGACAAGTCCCGCACGAAGTGGTCGTGGACGCCCTCCTGGACGATCAGGCGCGAGGATGCCGTGCAGCGCTGACCGGTGCCGAAGAAGGAGCCGTCCAAGGCGATCATCACCGCGCGCTCCAGGTCGGCGTCGTCCAGGACCACCAGGGGATTCTTGCCGCCCATCTCCAGCTGAACCCGGACTTGACGCGCCGCGGCGGAGGCGGCGATGAGGGCTCCCACGGCCTGAGAACCGGTGAAGGACACACCGTCGACATCAGGATGGCGGGCAAGGGCGGCGCCGGCCTCTCCATCGCCGAAGATGAGATTGAACACGCCTGCAGGAAGGCCAGCTTCCGACAGGATGGCGGCCATCGCTGCGGCGATGGCCGGGGTTTGTCCGGCGGGTTTGATCACCACTGTGTTTCCGAACGCCAGGGCCGGCGCTGACTTCCAGGCCGGGATGGCGATCGGAAAGTTCCATGGCGTGATGAGCCCGAATACGCCGACGGCTTGGCGGTAGGTCTGGATCTCGACGCCGGCGCGGACGCTGTCGAGGTTTTGGCCGTGGCGACGCAGCGCCTCGCCGGCGAAATATTTGAAGATGCGGCCCGCCCGGGCGGTTTCGCCGACCCCTTCCGCCAGGGTCTTGCCCTCTTCCTGCGACAGAAGCCGACCCAGCGCCTCACGGCGCTCCAAGATCAGGCTTCCGGCGCGGTCCAGCACGTCGGCGCGGCTTTCGGGGGAGGCCTCGGACCAGGCGGGAAAGGCCCTACGCGCCGCCGACACCGCTGCGTCCACCTCGCTGGCCCCGCCGATCGGCATGCGAGCGATGATCTCGACGGTGTTGGACGGGTTTCGGATGTCCACAAATGTTTTGGCGCCGATGCTTTCGCCGCCAATGTGGTGGTCCAAGGTCAGGGTCATGCCGCCGCCTGCGAGCCAGGGGCGACAAGCAGGTTCCGCGACGCCAGATTTCGCATCAGGTCCGAGAGGCCGAAGCGCCAGGCCGGCGCCGTTGAGCAGGTGGTCACTTTGTTTTCAAGCACGCCCAGGCGCTGGGTTGACACCCGGACGACGTCGCCAAGTTTGTGGGTGAAGCCTTGCCCCGACAGGCCGCGATCTTCGATCGGGGCGAACATGGTGCCGAGGTAAAGCGCGAAGCCGTCTGGATAATGATGGTTGGGCCCGATCGTCTGGCGCACGAGATCGAGTGGGTCTCGGCTGATGAGCGACATGGAGCTGGCGCCTCGCAGGTGGAAATTGTCATCGCCCTGGACCTCGAGCGCCACTTCGGCCGACCGGACGTCGTCCATCGTAAAGGCCTCGTCGAACAGTCGAATGAAAGGACCCACCGCAGCGGAGGCGTTGTTGTCCTTGGCCTTTCCGAGGAGCAAGGCGCTGCGGCCCTCAAAGTCTCGCAGATTGACGTCGTTGCCCAGCGCCGCGCCGCGCGGCGTACCGGTGCGATCGCAGACCAGCACAATCTCAGGTTCCGGATTGTTCCACGCGGAATCCTCCCGCACGCCGACCCAATCGCCCCAGCCCACCGTCGACAGAGTGGGAGCCTTGGTGAATATCTCGGCGTCCGGTCCGATCGCCACTTCCAAATATTGTGACCACAGCCCCGCGGCCAGCAGCGCCGCCTTCAGGCCCTCGGCGTCCGGCGTGCCAGGGCGCACGGCGCTAAGGTCCGCGCCGATGCGATCACGCAAGCCGTCTCGGATGGCCTCCGCCTGGCTTGCATCTCCGTGGGCGCGTTCCTCAATCACGCGCTCGATCGCCGAAGCCGCAAATGTGACACCACTCGCCTTCACGCAATGAAGGTCGAGCGGCGAGAGCAAGCGGATCGCTTGCGCGTCGTCCACCCAGACCGGCTTGAATGCAAACTCCTCCAATGGTCCGAGATCTCGCCCAGACCGGGACAGCAGTTCGGGAAGGGCGAGGAGCTCTGAGGTCGTCGGCGCGGTCGCGGACATATCCAGGAGCCGCCCAGAGCGAACTAGAACCGGAGTCGGACCCGCTTCTGTCTGGACACGACCGACGAGATTGGCCTGACGCCAATCGTCTGGGAGGTATTCGATCATGTGCGGGACGGCCCTGGTTCGAGGAAGGCTCAGCCGAATAATCGGACTGGTAGCGCTACCATCATTGTGGGCGGGATATTGTCAAGGTCCCTAGAGTCGAGCCGATGTCGTCGAAAACAATGACGGGGACCTGGTCGCCGGCCCCCGTGCACGATCTGCAGATAGGCTAGATAGCGTGCGCGGCCGCTTTTCCGCGCCAAGCAGACGCGGGGCTTCGGGGCCTCGGGGCCCTGTGCGTTCGTCGGGTCCCCGCCGCCTTAGGACCTGTGCGGGTAAACAGCCGTCGAGTCTCGTTTGACCAGCCGAAACGGCAGGAGCTGATGAGAGGTCTCGACGAGTTCGCCGGCTCGCTGTCGTCGGACCTGTTCGATCAACAGAACGACCGCCGCCCGCGCCATGTCCGCGATCGGCTGGCGGATGGTGGTCAGTGTCGGCCAAACTGTAGTCGCGAGCGCCGTGTCGTCAAAGCCGACCACGGTCAGATCGCCGGGCACGTCCAAGCCAGATCGATGGGCGACGGCTATTGTTCCTGCCGCCATATCGTCATTGCTGGCAAAGATGGCGCTGGGGCGAAGTGGTCCAGCCAACAGGTGCTCAGCCGCCTCGAATCCTGATCTGAAGGTGAAGAATCCTTGGACGATCTGGTCCTCGTCCAAGTGAGCGCCCGCCTCGCTCATTGCGGTTCGGTACCCCCGCTCGCGTTCGAGACTGGAGGTTTGATTGGGATGGCCTTTGATAAAGGCTATGTCCCGGTGCCCCAGGCCCAGCAGATGGTGAGTCATGGTTCTGGCCGCTTCGAAGTCGTCAATTCGGACGCTCGAAAGCCTTTCGGTTGTTCGGCCGGTCGCCACGGCGATCGCCGGCGTCCTCGCCGCCGTTAGGGCCTTCAGCGCCGCCTGGGAATCGCATAGCGGTGGCGGCAGGATGACGCCGCTCGCGCCGGCGGCGAGCAATTTCTGGATGGCGGCGCGCTGGCTCTGGGGCCCGTCGCACTTTTCGATGACGAACTGACAGCCACTTTGACTGCTTTGGTCGAGGCTGCCGACCAGGAACTCGCTAAGATAGGCGGCGCTTGGATTGCTGTAGAGCAGCGCGATGCGGATGGCGTTGGCGCCCGCCAGGCTGCGCGCGGCCAGGTTGGGCAAAAACTTCAACGCTTCGATCGAAGCGGCGACCTTGGCCCGCGTCGCTTCTCGCACAACGCTTTCACCGTTGATCACCCGCGAGACGGTCATTGGCGAGACGCCGGCGTGCCTTGCAACGTCAATTATGGTCAGGCCGTTGCCGCGGCGTCTGGTCTTGGTGGTCAAATGAGGTTCGAATCCAACGATGAGGTCAATATCCAACCTTAGCGGAGCGCGCCGAGGTCATGGGTCAATGTCACATGCCGAGTTCGACTCACATTTCGAGCATGGCGCGGCGCACACCGTCTGAACAGCCAAACTGTAAACGGCCGCAGTTGCAGGCCGTTCTCTCGGGTGGCCCGGCGGACATTCATGGTTGGGTTGCGAAACCCAGTCTGATCCTGTCTTCATGGCGACGGGCTCTTAGTGGACCGGGGTAAGGCCCGCCTCCGCGTCACGGGCTGCGATGTCCGCGACGATCTCGCCATGGGTCTTGGGATCAAGGCGATAGAATCCTATCAGCATTAAGCCCAATACGGTGGCGATCAACGGGGGCCAGAACATAAGTTCGACCAGGGCATGGAGGGTCGCTGGTGTTTGCGTCGTGTTCGGAACATAGCCGATGCCGCGCAGCGATAGACCGACCGCCCACCCGCTGAGGCCGAGCGCCGCCTTCTGCGCGAGTGTGAACAACCCGAAGATAAGGCTCTCCGTACGCACCTTGCCGCGCCACTCGCCGTACTCAACGGTGTCGGGCAGCATCGCCCAGAGGCATACAATGGACCCTGCTCCGCCCGCGCTGGTGACGCCGAACGCCACCAGCTGAATGGGCAGGGCAAGGCCTATGCTAAGACGCAGCGCGATCAATCCGGCGAGGCCGAGCACCGCTCCGCAGACGTAGGTGAAGCGCTTGCCGAACCGCTTAGCTACCAGCGCCCATAGGGGCACCAAGAGCACTAGCTCCACAGCGGTCACGGCGAGCGCCTTGCCCGCCAGACTGGCGTCGCCCAGGACATATTTGCAGTAATAGACCAGATTATTCTGGAAGAATGTGCCGCCGAATTGCGAGCTCAGAAACAACGCCAAAACGATCAACAGCGGCGTATTGCTCCAAAGGGCGGCGAGGTCGCGTCGGCTATCGCGTTTGGGCGCCGGCGCCGTTTCCACGGCATCTAGACCCCTTGCGCCCCACGCGACCAGCCACAACAGCGCCGCCGCCGCCAAGCCATACAAAAGCCCAGTCGTGGCCCAACCGCGTCGGGCGTCGCCGTGGCCTAGGCCTTGAGCCAGAACAAGGGTCACGGCGGCCACGAACATGGCGGCCAAGGCCCCGAACATCATCCGAAGGCCGGCAAGTTGCGCTCGTTCCCCGGCGTCGCGCGTGACGCGCGCAAAGAGCGCTGAGTAGGGAATGGCGAGAACAGAATAGCCGATGCGGAAGACGATCTGGCTCAATCCGGCGATGAGCACCGCCCCGGGCGCCGGCCAGACAGGTCCCAAGAACAGCGCGGCGAACAGCAGCGACAGGACCGGCCCGCCGAAGATCAGATAGGGCCGGTAGCGTCCAAATCGCGTTCGCGTTCGGTCAGCAAACGATCCGATGAGCGGGTCCACCAACGAGTCCAGCACCAAGGCGATCATATAGATCAGCCCGGCCGTCTGCGCCGGCAGCTTCAGGACGTCAGTGTAGAAAAACAGGAGAAAGAAGGACGTTGTGGCCCAGTAGAGGTTGAACCCGAGATCCCCGGCAGCGATTGCGACGCGGCGTGCAACGGTCAGCTTGAGGGCCGTCTGCATAATATTGTTCCTCCGCAGCCGGCTTACACGCCGCCTGTCTTCGTCCACCAAGCGCACAGCGAACGGTGTCGGTCGCTCTTGCCTCGCTGCCGCCTGTTATTGGTAGCGCTATCATTTGGCGTTTCGAGTGTCCAGGCGCTGCTTGGCCTCACCACAAGGGTCAGTCAGGATGGCTTTGGTTGGCGAGCCCAGGCGCGGAAAAGCGAACTCCGTTCCACAACTTGACGTCCCATCATCCCAAAGGTAGCGCTACCATTATCGGCTCGCAGCGGACTGGCCAAGCGAGCTGAGCAGAATCCAGGACTCGGCCTTTCCGGTCCGAAACGCTAGAGAAGATGGGCGGAAACGTGACCATGCGCATACAGGCGACGCTTGCGATCGCCGCTCATGACACCGTCGGCGAATCCCCCGCCTGGGACGGCGGCTCGGGCCGCCTATTATGGACCGAGAATGGGGGTGGCGTCGTGCACGAGGCGCGTCCACAGGCGGATGGCGGTTGGAGCGAGACCAGGCGATGGACTCTGAACCGACCCATCGCCGCGATAACTCCGCGGGCGAAGGGTGGATTGGTCGTCGTCGCAGGCCTTGAAGTCCTCATGGCGAGCGAAGCAGGCGATATCTCGCCCTTCGTACGCCTCGACGCTGATCCGGCCGCCGTCTCGTTCAACGACGCCAAATGTGATCCGCAGGGACGGCTGTGGGCGGGGACGCAGGCGATCGACCGCAGGCGATCCGACGGCGCCCTCTACCGCATCGATCCCGATGGCGCCGTCAACATCATGCTCGAGAACGTCTGCATGTCGAATGGCTGCGATTGGAGTCCCGACGGACGCACCTTCTACTACATCGACACCTTCACCTTTTCGATCGATGCGTTCGACTTCGACAGCGCGCAGGGCTTGATCGCCAACCGCCGAAAACTGGTGACCCTCGCCGCAGACGAGGGGTTTCCCGACGGGATGACGGTTGACAACGAGGGTTGCCTTTGGGTGGCGCTCCTGGGGAAGGGGGAAGTCCGGCGCTATGCGCCGAGCGGAGGCTTGCTGGCGTGCGTGTCGGTTCCGACGCCAGCGGTAACCAATTGCGTCTTTGGCGGCCCCGACGGCGATGTTTTGCTCATCACCAGTGGGATATTGCGTGTGCCGGACGCCCTTCTGGCACGCTTCGGGTTGACGGTTGAACAGGCTGAAAGCGCCGCGAAAGCCGCGGAAGCGGGCGGATTGTTCATGTGCCGGCCGGGATGCAATGGAAGACCCGCAACGCCCTTCGCCGGCTGATGTCCGGACAGCGCGGCCAATCGGCCGCCGATCAAAACACAAGACGACATCAGTCCCTAGGTCACTGGTAGCGCTACCATTTTTTTGTTGACAGGCGCGCTAGCGCGCTTCACCCATCAAGGGCTCAACGACCTGAGACTAGGTTCGACCTCGACGCAGTCTCATCCAAGGATGCTGGACGACGCGCGCCATAACGCGGCCCACTACGGCCTGGGAGGAATTATGAAGCGGCTCGCAACCCCTGTACGCGCCCTCGTTTGCATCGCGGCGCCGTCATGTCGCTAACGGTCACTCCATCAGCCTTCTCCACCGGTGTGGACCGCATTCGCCGCGGCGAGGCCGTCGATCTTGTCGTCGAGGCGTTGCTCGGACAACTCACCGCGGACGAGAAGCTGAACCTGCTCGACGGCGACACGCCCTTCTGGGAGGGCTTGGCCGACATGTTCACCAACGGCTACAACACCTCGCCCATCGTCATGGGTCACATCGAACGCCTTGGGATTCCCGGACTTCGGTTTGCGGATGGCCCGCGCGGCGTGGTCGTAGGGTCGTCAACGGCGTTCCCGGTGTCCATGGCTCGTGGGGCGACTTGGGATCTCGAGCTAGAGGAGCAGATCGGCGTCGCAATCGGGCTGGAGATGCGTGCTCAAGACGCAAACTTCTTCGGCGGGGTCTGCATCAATCTTCCTCGCCATCCTGCTTGGGGCCGGGCGCAAGAGACGTACGGCGAAGACCCCATATTGCTGGGCGAGTTTGGCGCGGCGTTGACCCGCGGCGTGCAGCGCAACGGCATGGCCGTCGTCAAGCACTACGCGCTCAATTCCATGGAGAACGCCCGCTTCAAGGTCGATGTCACCGCTGACGACGCGACCTTGCACGAGGTCTATCTCCCGCATTTCCGGCGCGTCATCGAGGAGGGCGTGGCGGGCGTCATGACCTCCTACAACGCCGTCAATGGAGAGTGGGCAGGCCAGAACGAACATCTGCTCGAAGGGGTGCTTCGCGGCGAGTGGGGCTTTCAAGGCGTTACGGTGACGGACTTCATCTGGGGTCTGCGCGATGCGGCGAAATCGCTGCGGGCGGGTCTCGATGTGGAGGAGCCGTTTGCACAGCAGCGCGCGCAGCATCTGCAGGGTGATCTGGCCGCGGGCCGCGCCGTCTGGAGTGATGTCGACCGCGCCGCGCGCCGCATTCTGGCGACCCAGCTGCGATCCTATGCCAGCCGCTCGCCCGAGGAGCCGTCGTCCGATGTGGTGTTCTCGGCCGCGCACCGGACGCTGGCTCGGACGGCGGCGGGGCGCAGTATGGTGCTGCTCAAGAACGACGTGGTCGATGGCGCGCCGCTGCTCCCGCTCGACGCCTCGGGCCTTGCGACCGTCGCCCTGATCGGTAGGCTAGGCGATGTCGCGAACACCGGCGATCACGGCTCATCCAACGTTCGGTCACCTGCGGTCGCCACCCCGCTGCAGGGCCTTCGGGCCGCGCTGCCCGGCGTCGATGTCCTGCACATCGCCGAAGACGACCCGCAAGCCGCGGCCGCGGCGGCGCGGGAGGCTGATGTCGCGATCGTGGTGGTGGGCTACACGGCTGAGGACGAGGGCGAGAACGCCGACCCGCGCGCCCTCGCCGATCCGGTGCTGGCCGCAACCTATCCCCCGGTGGGCGACAGCGTCGTCGGCCAACAGTTGATGGCGAAAATCTCTGTGGCCGCCGAGCGGTTCGAGGTCAACATCGTCGGGGGTGCGCAACGCGGAGGCGATCGCAAAAGCCTAAGGTTGCGTCCGATCGACGTCGACATCATCCGGGCTGTGAGCGCCGCTAATGCGCGCACCGTCGTGGCGATCGTCACGGCCGGCGCCGTGATCACGGAGGAGTGGCGTCACTCGGCGCCCGCCGTGCTGTTGAGTTGGTATGCCGGTGCGGAGGGCGGTCACGCGCTCGCGGATGTCCTTCTGGGCCATGTCGACGCATCTGGACGCCTGCCGTTCTCGATTCCGACCAGCGAAGATCATCTGCCATACTTCGATCCGGACGCCGCAGCGATCACCTACGACAAATGGTTCGGTCAGCGCCTGCTAGACCGCGACGGCCACGCGGCCGCCTTTCCGCTCGGATACGGCCTTTCCTACACCACCTTCGCGCTCTCCGACCCGGCACTTGGAGACTTGGCCGGCGAGCAGGTAGACGTCTCCGTCACCGTCACGAATACGGGCGCGAGGTCTGGTCGGCATGTGGTCCAGGTCTACGGTCGGCCGAAGAACGCGGGCGTCGACTTCCCCTCGCGCGTCCTGCTCGGCTTCGCCCCGGTCAGCCTTGACCCAGGCGAGGCCCGGCAGGTGACCGTCCGCGCCTCAACCCGACCGTTGCAGCGCTGGACGAGCGCCGGGTTCGTCCCGGCATCGGCTTCGGCGGGGATCGAGATCGCCGCCCACGCCGGCGATCCCGCCGCCCTTCGTCTCGAGCTGGCGCTCCCCGGCCGCTAGCCTCGACTGAGACCGCAGGCGCAAACTTACGGCGCCCTGCGGCGCACAATAGAGCATACTGTGTCGCCAGGGCGGGGCGCCAGCGGCCAAGCTGCTTCTGCTCGCCGAGGTCTGAGCGGTGAGGGGAAGGGTAGGGGTTTTTGAGAAGGAGCGGATCGCTGCTGGCCCCAAAAGACGCCGCGATTTAGCGACCCTTCCGTCCTCCGCGGTTGGCCGGACGCGTAGCGCTGGCCGCGTTGACAGGCTCAATTCAATATCATCTATGCCAATGCGATGGGCATGGGCCGCAGCGGGAAATATCCAGTGAGCAGACACCGGACCGCCGAGCCAAGTCTCCCAGCAGGAGCGCGGGGATGATGAACGGCGTGGGCCGCCCAGCCTCGAACTGCCGTTCCGCCGGCTCGCGGTCGCCATGAGCCGCAACCAGTCACGAGCGGTTGCGGCTGCGGACATCGAGCGGTTGTTGGAGGCCACCGCGACGCTGGGCTCTTGCTTTTCCGAGCTATGCGCCGCCAACCTGTACCTCTTTCGCGACGCCCACGCCTACCGCCTGAGCCTGGGAGCCATTCCTTACGTCGAAGGAACGACCTACGATGGCCTGCTCCACGCGGCGCCCCTTGTTCCGCTGGATGACGACGCGCTTGTCGACTTCTCTCGTCAAATCGGCCGCGCTCTTTATCCGATGTCGCCAAAAGCCGGCTGGGCATCGACATTCAATCCTGACGACTCCGACTACATCTTTCGGGCGAAGGATCTCATCAGCTACGCGGGCGCATGCCGAAAAGCGGCGCGTAACATGCGCCGACGCTTTCGGGGAGACTTCCGGCCGCGGGATGAACCATTCACTCCGTCGCGTCACCTGCCCGATGCCCTTGCGATCCTGGACGCCTGGCTCGCGGATGTGGCGCGGCCCCTGGCGAACACGGACTACACCGCCTGCCGCGAGGCCATCGCCCTCGTCGAGCCGCTGGGATTGATCGGCCTCGTGACATACACCTCCGCAGGCGATCCCGCCGGTTTCGTCCTGGCAAGCGCCTTGGGGGACGGTTCGGCCGCAGTGCATTTCGCCAAGGGAAAACGCGAGTATCCGGGGGTCTTCCCTCATTTGTTCAGCCGCTTCGCGGAGATGTACGGTGACCGCTTCGATCGACTGAACTTTGAGCAAGATCTGGGCAAGCCTGGTTTCAGACAGGCGAAACGGTCCCACGGTCCAAGCGGGCAGTTGCACAAGTATCGACTTTCGCCGTCAGCCGACTTGTAGGCCGGCAGGAAGGGCCTCGATCGCCTGTGACGCACCTTCGCTGCGGCGTGACTTGGCTCAAGCGCCCGCGCCATGAATAAGATCGGGTATCGGCGGGATTCCTAGGTGCTGTTGCATAGCCGGAATCCCTATAAG
>FSXN01000284.1_pt1 | contig 15594 bp, 12 predicted proteins | sample 1638221 | NCBI WGS metagenome assembly FSXN01 (sample SAMEA3914788, study PRJEB12502) | metagenome | biome: forest; material: soil | place: Canada | collected 2011-07-03 | depth 0.1 m | reverse complement strand
CTGGCCCACGATGCCGGGGACGGAGATCCGCTCGAGCGTCTGCACGTGGTGGGTCTCGACCCCCACCTCGCCGGCGAGAACGTGGCCCATGCGGCGACGCTTGGAGTCGAGATAGGCGGCGTTGTGCGGGTTGGGCGCGATCCGCAGCGGCAGGCGCGCCTCAATAACGACGCCATAGCTGGTCAGGGCCTCCGCCTTGCGCGGATTGTTGGTGAGCAGTTTGACCCGCTCGATACCCAGCGCCTTGAGGATTTGAGCTGCGACCGCGTAGTCGCGACCATCGACCGGCAAGCCTAGCGCGGTGTTGGCGTCCACCGTGTCCAGCCCCTCGTCCTGCAACGCATAGGCGCGGATCTTGTTAGCCAGGCCGACGCCGCGGCCCTCCTGTCCACGCAGATAGATCAGCACGCCGCCTGTGGGTGAAGCCGCGATCTCGGCCAGCGACTTGCGCAGTTGTTCGCCGCAATCGCAACGCAGCGACCCCAGCGCGTCCCCGGTCAGGCACTCGGAGTGCATCCGCACCAGCGGCGTTCCCTTGAAGGGCCGCTTGACCAGCGCCAAGTGCTCGCCGCCATCGAGGCGGTTGACGAAGGCGACGGCTTCCAGGGCTTCAACTCCGGCATGGGCGCTGGGCAGGCGCGCGGCCGCCTGTTGCTCGACCCACGCTTCGGTCGCCATGCGGTGTGCGATCAGTTCACGGATGGTCAGGATCGGAAGGCCGTGGCGCTCGGCGAACACATCAAGGTCCGGCCGGCGGGCCATGGTCCCATCTGCATTCATCACCTCGCAGATCACCGCAGCCGGTTCGAGCCCCGCTAGGCGCATCAGATCGACCGAGCCTTCGGTGTGGCCGGCGCGGGCCAGCACCCCGTTTTCCACCGCCCGCAGGGGGAAGATGTGGCCCGGCGAGACGATGTCGGCCGCGACTGCGTTCGGTGCGGCCGCCGCTTCGATGGTGCGCGCCCGATCCGCCGCCGAGATGCCTGTGGTGACGCCGGTCCGTGCTTCGATCGAGACGGTGAAGGCGGTCTGGCGGCTGGTGCGGTTGACCTGCACCATCGGCGGCAGGCCCAGCAGATCGACCCGCTCGCCGGTCAAGGCAAGGCAGATCAGCCCGCGCGCCTCGGCGGCCAGGAAGTTGATCGCCTGGGCGTCGGCGAACTGGGCGGCGATGACCAGATCGCCTTCGTTCTCCCGGTCCTCGTCGTCGACCAGGATGATCATGCCGCCCTGACGCAGGCGGTTCAGGGCTTCAGATAGGGCTGACATATGCGCTCCACGTACTTGGCCATGACGTCCACCTCGATATTCACGCGCGTTCCGGGATGCGCATGCTGCAGGGTGGTGGCCGTCCAGGTGTGAGGGATGATGGTCAGGCCGATGCGGAACCGGCCGTCCGCCTCGGGCGGCGACACCGTGTTCAAGGTCAGGCTGATGCCGGAAATGGCGATCGAGCCCTTCTCGACGCAGTAGCGGTAGAGATCTGTGGGGAGGGCCAGGGTCAGCTCGACGCTTTCGCTGCGCGGGATGATGCGCTCGATCTCGCCGACGGCGTCGACATGACCCTGGACCAGATGGCCGGAGAGGCGAGTCGACAGGCTGGCCGCGCGCTCCAGGTTGGTCGCGCCACCCTCGGCCAGATCGCCGAGCGCCGTGCGAGCCAAGGTCTCGTGACTGACGAAGAAGCGGGCGAACGCCGCATCCGAGCCCTCGGCGACCGTCAGGCAGACGCCGTTCACCGCGACGCTCTCACCCAGCGCCAAGTCGGGGTAGCCGGTCTCCAGGTCCACCACGGCCGCTTCGGCGGATCGTTCGATCCGACGCACGCGACCCAAGCGCTCGACTATGCCGGTGAACATTCGCTCTCCTCGAGGATGCAGGTGTCCAGACGCACCGGATCGCGGCGGCGCAGCTCAACAGTTTCGGGATGGCCGGCGGCGGTCTGACGGATCAGGACGTGCTCGTCCCACAGGTCGCTCCCGAGCACCGCGGTGGTCAGGCTGGGGCCGGCCTCGACCAGCACCTCCAGCGCGCCAAGACGACCGAGATCGTCCAGGGCAGCTTCCAGGCTGTCGGCGCGGGCGGCGTCCAGCCCGCGGGTCTCGGCGGCCTGCAGGTAGGCGTCCGGCGTGCGGCTGCGGCGGTCCAGGATCACCAGCGACCGCCGCTTGCCGGCATGGTCGGGGATATGGCGCACGGTGAAGGCGGGATCATCCGCCAGGACCGTGCCCGAGCCAGTCAGGATCGCATCGGCGCGGCGACGTAGGCGATGGGCGTAGACCAAGGCGGACGGGGAGGTGAAAGTCGTGCGCCCCGGCGGCGGGATCATCGAGCCGTTGAGATCGATCGCCTGCTTCACCGTCACCCACGGTCGGCCGCTCAACTGACGCTTGGCGAAGGGGGCGATCAGGTCGGTGCACTGCTGACCCAGGGGCGAATTCGGATCGAGCACGTGGATCTCGATCCCCGCGCCGGCAAGCCGCGCCGCCCCGCCGCCCGCCACTTGGGGATTGGGGTCGCTGGCGCCGATCCATACCACCCGTACCGAGCTGGCCAGCAGCGCCTCGGCGCAGGGCGGGGTGCGGCCCCAGTGGTTGCAGGGTTCGAGCGTGACGACGGCGGTGTGGATGCGATCCGCAACGCCCAGATCGTGGCAGGCCGCCAGGGCGTTGACCTCAGCATGGCCCTGGCCGGCGCGCTGGTGAGCTGCGGCGCTGAGGACTGATCCGCCTTCGTCGAGCAGTACGCATCCGACCGGCGGATTTGGCGAGGTCGCGCCGCGATATTCACCGGCCAGCTCGATCGCCCGCGCAAAAGCCGACGCCACAGACGCCGGCATTGAAACAGGAAAAGCGGGGGCGAAATCTTGCAACACCAAATTCCCAACGCATCACCCACAGTCCGGGTGAAGCAACGACACAAAATCCGAGAGAACGCGCGGGTGCTTGATCCCTGTTCACCGCGCGATTTGTGAAAACCCCAGCGGCGAAATGACAGTTAAGCCCGCCTGTCCCTGGAACAAGGCGAATCGCCGATCGTCGGAGCTAACATTTCAGGTGCGGTGTTAGCCCCGCGAGCGGCCGCCGCACGATAGCGCTTTGAACAGCTTCACGAATGAACGAGATCGTGCGCGGCGCGTTGCAAATCTAGCTAACCGTTGACGGCGGGCGGATGTACACTCATCGTCTCGGAAAACTATAACCGAGGGTGGATGTCCAAGATGTATAAGCGCGTTTTACTCGCTTACGACGGGACTTTGGAGGGGCGGACCGCTCTGCGCGAAGGCGCCTTGTTGGCGAAAGCCTGCCATGCGCAAGTGTTCTTCCTTTCGGTCCTTAAGGACGCGACCGGTTTTCGCCTGGCCGAGGGAGTGAATCCCTACGCCACCACCCACCTGAACTCGAGCGAGAGCTCGGTGTTCGACGAGGGGGTGACGCGGCTGAAACAGATGGGCCTCGATCCGGTGGCCAAGATGATGACGGGCGATCCGGCGGCCTGTATCGGCGCCTTCGCCCGCGAAGTCGCTCCGGACCTGGTCGTGGTGGGCCATCGCAAGCAGGGTGTGCTGTCGCGTTGGTGGTCCGGGTCTTCCGGCGCCTACCTGTGCGACCAGGTCGACTGCAGCCTGTTGATCGGCCGGACCACCATCGACGACGAGACCTTCAAGTCGGACCTGCGCAAGCTGGACCGGAGCGAGGCGGAGAGGGCGACCGTCGGCTAAGCGCCCTTGCTGCGCGCCAGTTTCGCCGCGTCGTCGGCGATACAGGTCATCAGCCAGTCACGGAACGCCGCGATCTTGCGAACCCGCCGCCGATCCTTGGGATAGGCGAGCCAGAAGCCCGCGCTCTGCGCCATGGCGATGTCGAAGGGCTGGACCAGGGCGCCGCGCTCAAGTTCGGTCGCGAACAGGCGAGGCGAGCCGAGGGCGACGCCTCGGTCGGTCAGCGCCGACGCAACCTCGATGGCCTGCATGTCCGCGACCAGGCGCCCGCCGGTCTTGGTCATCGGCGCCGAAACGCCCGCGGCCATGAACCATTCCGCCCAGTCCTGATCCAGCCCGATCAGCGGCGCGTTCAGCAGGTCGTTCGGATCGTGCAGGCCACCGAGTTCATCGCGCATCCGCGGCGTGCAGAGTGGCGTGCGGACCGAGGAGAACAGGTACAGGCTCTCCAGTCCCGACCATTCGCCTGAGCCGGAACGTAGGGCCAGGTCGAAATCGCCGTGGAGCAGGTCGACCAGTTGGCCGCTCGTGTCCAGGCTGACGGCGATCTCGGGATGGGCGAGCTGGAAGCTGCCGATCCGCGGCGCCAGCCACTGGATGGCGAAGGATTGCAGGGTGGTGATCGCCAACACGGCGTCGGCCTGATCCGTCAGATCCGCGAGGGCCGTGCGCAGCAGGGTCATGGACTCGCTGGCGGCGCGGGCCAGGCGTTCGCCGGCGGCGGTCAGGGCCACCTCTCGCGGCAGGCGGCGAAACAGCGGCTGCCCCAACTGGCGCTCCAGCGCCTTCACCTGCCAGCTCACCGCCGCCTGGGTCACGCCTAGCTCGTCCGCGGCGCGGGTGAAGCTCTTCAGGCGCGCTGCGGTCTCGAAGATCCGGATCGCGCCGAGCGAGATGGTGGCGAGGGGGTCAGCCATAAGGTAAATTTATGTGTACAGTAGGAGGTCTCGTTTGTCATCGCAAAGCTCCAGGCCCATTTTATCCACAAGCAGTGGCATATATCGGTTGGAGTTGAGCCATGGACGCGGCGCACAAGCTGCACAGCAGCAATCCGTTCGGCTGGATCGGTCGGATACAAGATCAACTAAGGGAAAATGCGATCGCCACCTGGGGCGACGGTTCGAGCGGAGCGCCGCGTAATGGCGGGCCCGATCGGCTGTATCGTACTGTGGGCGCGGCTTGGCGCTCGCGGCGCTAGACGGCCTCGACCTCGCCAAGAACCTGGCCGATGCCGGCGATGAGGCTGGCCGCGGTGACCGGCTTGGCGACATGCAGGTCGGCGCCCGCGGACAGGGCCTCCTGGCGATGCTGAGACATGGCGTTGGCGCTGAGCATGATGATCGGGGTGCGCGTGGCGCGCCCCGTTTCACATTTGCGGATGGCGCGGGTGGCGGCGAGACCGTCCATCACCGGCATCTGCATGTCCATCAGCACTAGGTCGAAGGCGCCGCCGCGGAAAGCCTCGATGGCGTCCGCGCCATTCTCCACCGTGGTCACTTCAACGCCATGAGGCGCCAGGATCAGGTGGATGACGCGCTGGTTGATCGGATGGTCCTCGGCCAGCAGCACACGTAGCGGCGCCTCGCCGTCCCGCCCAAGCTCGCACGGTTGCGCCGCGGTCGTCGCCCGTGCGGTGCAGTCGAGATCGTAGTCCGCAAGCGCACGGCTACGCCGGAGCGGCAAGGTGAAGCTGAAGCAGCTACCCTGACCCGAACTTGAATGAGCGGAGATCTCCCCGCCCATCATCTCGACCAGCGACTTGCAGATCGACAGGCCCAGACCGGTGCCGCCAAACCGCCGCGTGATGGTGCTGTCTGCCTGACTGAAGCGTGTGAACAGGGCGCGGCCGAACTCCGGCGAAAAGCCCACGCCGGTGTCGCGTACGGCGAACCTCAGTGGCCCCGCAGGCGTCGTCTCGATATCGACCTCGACGCTCCCCTGCTGGGTGAACTTGAGGGCGTTGGAGATCAGGTTGCCCAAAACCTGTTTGATCCGGGTGGCGTCGCCCTCGAACTCGCCGCGCGCCAACTCGTCGTAGCGGACACGGAACGCCAGCCCCTTTTCCTGGACCCGGAGCTGGTTCATGTCCAACAGCCCGTGCAACTCGCCGCGCAGGTCGAACAGGCCGTTTTCGAGCTCCAGGCGTCCGGCTTCGATCTTGGAGACGTCCAGGATATCCGAAACCAGCCGCTCCAGGGTTACGCCCGAGCTTTGGATCAGCTTGACCATTTCCCCTTGGGCGGCGGTCAATTCGGTCTGAGCCAGGGCTTCGACCACGCCGATGACCCCGTTGAGCGGCGTGCGGATCTCATGGCTCATATTGGCGAGAAAGTCGCTCTTGGCCTGGTTGGCGGCCTCGGCGGCGAGCTTCGCATCCTCGATCTCGGCTTCGTGGCGCAGCCGATCGGTGACGTCGCGCGCCACTCCGAACACCAGGTCTCCAACGCGGCGGGCGCGCCACTCCAGATGACGATAGTGTCCGTCGCGGTGACGATAGCGATTGATGAAGCCGCGGACCTCGTCCTCGTCCTGCATCCGCTCCATGTGCCCGTGGCTGTCGGAGATGTCGTCAGGATGGACGAAGTTCAGCATGGGCTGACCTTCGAGTTCCGCCTTCGCGTAGCCCAGCACATCCTGCCAGGACTGATTCACCCGCACGAACCTGCGGTCCATGTCGCGGATACACAGCATATCGAGGGAGACCTCGAAGAAGGTCGTCAGATCCTCGGTCGTTCCCCGCATCGTCGACGCCCAACTCCACTGATATCCCCAGGAGCAAGGGGCCACGACATAGTGTTGGCCAGGGGGTTAATTCAGCGTCAACTAACAACCCCGATCGTTTGTGGGGGGATCGCCCCGACGGCGCTCCAGCGGGCAGGCCGGCTTCGGATCGGGGCAACGCGCATGGCTTGCAATCCGCACGTAATCGCCAAGATTTCGATCGAGGTTTGCGGTTAAGAGCGACAGCTTGACGGTTCTTCAGGGCCTCCCGGCCATGATAGGATCACGATGACTTTCAACCGGAGGTCGGCTTGGGGGATCCCGAAATCCATCGCACCGTGCAGGACCCGGGCTGGCTGGACCTGATCGCGGCGAGCGAGCGGCTGGCGACGGCCCGCGACATGGATTCCGTGGTCGCGGTGCTGCGGGAAACTGCGCGCAGGATCGCCGGCGCCGACGGGATCGCCGTCGTGCTGCGCGATGGGGGCAAATGCTTCTACGTCGCCGAGGACGCGGTCTCGCCGCTCTGGTCCGGCAGCCGCTTTCCGATCGAGGCCTGCATTTCCGGCTGGGCGATGCAGAACCGGGAAACCGTGGCGATTCCCGATGTCCGGCTCGATCCGCGCATTCCCCAGGACGCCTACAGCCCCACCTTCGTGCGAAGCTTGGTGATGGTGCCAATCGGCGCGCCGGAGTCTGTGGCTGCGATCGGGGCCTATTGGTCCAGGGTCGGCAATCAGGTGGCGCCGGTCGTAGCGCGGCTGGAGTCCCTGGCGCGCCTGGCCACGATCGCCATCGAGAACGCCCGGCTCACGGCTTCGATCAAGGAGGCCGACCGGCAAAAGGCGATCGCCCTGACGGCGGGCCGGATGGGGGTGTGGACGCTTGAACTGGGGTCGGGGCGTTTCACCACCTCGGAGACCTGCCGCCTCAACTTCGGCCGCAACCCGGCCCAGCCCTTCACCTATGCCGAACTGCGCGAGGCGGTGCACCCGGACGATCGTAAGCGCGTGTTCACCGCCATCGAACAGAGCATCGAGACCGGCGCGGACTATGACGTCGAATATCGAATCGCTACGCCGGGCGGCGCACTTCGCTGGATCGGCATCCGCGCCCAGCCGATCCACGGCACGGACGGCAAGGCCACGCTGATGTCGGGCGTGTCGATCGACATCACCGACCGCAAGCTGTCGGAGGATCGGCTTCGTCAACTCGCCGACACCCTGGAACAACGGGTCGAGGAGCGCACCGACGAACTCCTGCGCACCCAGGAGGCCCTGCGCCAATCGCAGAAGCTGGAGGCGATGGGCCAGCTCACCGGCGGCGTGGCGCACGACTTCAACAACCTGCTGACCCCGATCATGGGCAGCCTGGACGTGCTCAAGCGGCGTGGCGTGGGCACCGTGCGCGAACAGCGGCTGATCGAGGGCGCACTGGAGTCGGCGGAACGGGCCAAGACCCTGATCCAGCGCCTGCTGGCCTTCGCCCGGCGTCAGCCGCTGAAACCTACGCCGGTCGATCTGGCTGCGCTGCTGGTCGAGATGGGCATGCTGATCAGCACTACGGTCGGGCCGCAGGTGGAGCTGGTGCTCGAGTTGGCCAACGACCTTCCCCTGGCGATGGCGGACCGCAATCAGATCGAGATGGCGGTGCTCAACCTGGCGGTCAACGCGCGCGACGCCATGCCGGAGGGCGGACGTCTGAGCATCTCGGCCCGGGTCGACCATGGCGGTCCGATGCATCCGGCGGACCTAGCCGAGGGCGAATACATCCGAGTCACCATTTCCGACACTGGCGTCGGCATGGACGAAGAAACCCGCCAACGCGCCGTCGAGCCCTTCTATTCGACCAAGGGTGTGGGGAAAGGCACTGGTCTGGGCCTGTCGATGGTGCACGGGCTGGCCTCACAGCTCGGCGGCGGCCTGGCCCTGACCAGCGCGCCGGGGCAGGGCACCAGCATCCAGCTCTGGATCCCGACCAGCAAGGAACAGGCCGAACAGCCTCGGGTGCGCAGCGCCCTGGTCCGGCCAATGTCGCCGGGCGTGGCGGTGCTGGTGGACGACGAAGGCCTGGTGCGCGCGGTCACTGCGACCATGCTGGCGGATCTCGGCTTCGAGGTCCTGGCGGCGAAATCCGCGGCCGAAGCCCTGGAGATCCTGGCGGCCAACGACGGGGTCAGCATCCTGGTGACCGACCACCTGATGCCGGTAATGACCGGCGCCGAGTTGGCGCGAGCGGCCAAGGCCCGCTGGCCGCAGCTGGCGATCCTGGTCATCTCTGGCTACGCCGACACGCTTGAACTGCCGCACGATATCGTCCGCCTGGCCAAGCCTTTCAGCCAGATCGACCTCGGGGCCAGCGTGGTGGGAGCCCTGCAACAGGTGGTCCACGGCGAGGCGCCGACGATGGCGTCCATCCAGGACTAGCTCGAGCCCGCTAGTTGGCCAGACGTTCGATCACCAGATCGAGCAGGGCGCGCAGCCGGGACAGGCGCTTCAGGTCGCGATGGTAGCCGACCCAGGTGTCGCGCCCCGGCGGCGGTTCGCCAAGATCGACTCGCTCCAGCCCCGGCGTCGCCTCGGCCAAAGGGACGGGCAGGACCGCCAGCCCCACGCCTTGCGCGCAGAGCTGGGCCTGGACGCCACGGTTGTTGCTGCGCGACACCACCCGCGCGGTGGGTAGCAGCCGCCGGATCCAGGTCGCGTCCGGCATTTCCTCGAAGGCGGTGTCCATGGTGACGAGCGCGGTTCCGTCGCCGTCGCCAGGACGCGGATGTTCGGCCCCGGCCCGCACATAGGCCCCGTAAGGAATGTGCATCAGCCGGCGTGAGATCACCTCGGGATCGTCGAATGGCCGGATGCGGAACGCCAGATCGGCGTCGCGTCGCGGCAAGCTGTAGAGCCGCGCATCGGTCAGCAACTCGACGGTGACGCGCGGCTGAACGCGAGCGAACTCCGCCAGCACCGGCGTCAGCATATGCAAGCCAAACCAGTCGGACGACGACACCCGCAGCATGCCGTCCAGCGCGGCGTCCTTGCCGGCCAGCTCGCGCTGGAACGCCAACGCCTCCTCTTCGATGCGCTCGACATGCGCCAGGGCGGCATGGCCCTCGTCGGTGAGGACGAAGCCGTCATTGGTGCGCTGGAACAGGGTGTGGCCGACGGCCGTCTCAAGCGCCTGGAGGCGGCGGCCCATGGTCGGCTGGCTCTGGCCTAGCCGGCGTCCCGCGGCGCCGAGAGATCCCTCGCGCGCGATGGCGAGGAATACCCGCAGATCGCTCCACTCCATGCGCCCCTCATTCAAAATTGAATGGAGGTGCTGCGATAACATCGGTTTCCCAAACAACCAATCAGGAGGAGTTTCAGGTCATGGAAATTCAAGCAAAGGCGCGGTGAGATGGCTTCTCAAACGATGCAGGCGGCGGTTCTGGAAGAATACGGCGCGCCGTTCCGTGTGACCCAGGTTTCGCGGCCGACAGCCGGTCCCGGCCAGATCCTGGTCGCCATCAAGGCCAGCGGCGTCAACCCGCTCGACACCAAGATCCAGGCCGGCGCGGCGGATCACGCCCGCCAACCGCTCCCCACCATCCTGGGCATCGACCTGGCAGGCGTGGTCGCGGCGGTAGGCGAGGGGGTCACGGACTTTCGCCCGGGCGACGAGGTCTACGGCATGACCGGCGGGGGCGGCGGCCTGCAGGGCTCGCTGGCCGAGTATGCGGCGGTCGACGCCCGGCTGCTGGCGCTGAAGCCGGCCAACCTGACCATGCGTGAAGCCGCGGCTCTGCCGCTCATCTTCATCACCGCCTGGGAAGGGCTGGTCGACCGGGCCAACCTGCAGCCCGGCCAAAGGGTGCTGATCCATGGCGGCGGGGGCGGCGTCGGCCACGTGGCGATCCAGATCGCCCGCGCCCTGGGAGCCGAGGTCTTCGCCACCGACAGCGCCCCCAAGGCGGAATTCATCCGGCGGCTGGGCGCCTCCCCGATCGATTATCAGGCCGATAGCGTCGAGGACTATGTGGAGCGCTACACCGAAGGCCGCGGCTTCGACCTGGTCTACGACACTGGCGGCGGCGCGGTGCTGGACGCCTCGTTCAAGGCGGTGCGCCGGTTCGGCCACGTGGTGAGTTGTCTGGGATGGGGAACGCACGCCTTGGCCCCGCTGTCGTTTCGGGCCGCGACCTATTCCGGCGTCTTCACCCTGCTGCCGATGCTGACCGGCGAGGGGCGCGCCCACCACGGCGAGATCATGCGTGAAGCCACCCGGCTGGCCGAGGCCGGCAAGCTGGTCCCCAACCTCGACCCGCGCCGCTTCGACCTGGCGACGGTGGGCGACGCCTATCGGGCGATCAGCGACCGCACCGCGCGCGGCAAGCTGGTGGTCGAACTCGCTGCCTGAGCGCCAGCCGGACCCGGGTTGATCCGAGCGGCAATCATCCTGCGTCGCGCGGCGGTCGCTCCCGCCGCGCGCCCAACGCAAACTGCTTCAAGCCCAGGAGAGAGACACATGACCGCCCAAACCGCCCCTAATCAGCCTGTCGCCGTGAGCTACGGCCCGGTTTCAGCTCAGTCGGCCGAGTTCCAGCATGCGGTTGTCACATCGCGATCGGTGGACGAAGTGGTCCAGCGCCTGCGCGATGGGATTGCGGCCGCCGATCTTTGGGTGCTGCACGAGATCGATCCGAAGATGGTGCTGGGACGCGGCGGCTTCGCCATTCAGGAGGGGCGCCAGATCCTGTTCTTCCATCCGCGGCTGCTGGCCCGGATGCTGGAGATCGATCCCGCCGCCCTGGTCGAAGCGCCGATCAAGTTCGTCGTGATGCAGATGGGGCTGGGCGAGACCACGATCCGCTGGATTGATCCGACCACACCGTTTGCGCGCTACGGCAACGCTGAAATCGCCAAGCTGGGCCGGGACCTGTCCGCAACTTGCCGCGCGCTGGCCGAAACGGCCGCCGCCTAGAGCTCGCGGACCGAAAAAATCACGATTGCCTGAAAATTCGGCGGCGTGGGTCTCCTGCGCCGCCGATTACGTGCGCAAGGCGATAGTTCGACGCCGATATCCTTGCGATTGAACGGCTAGCAGTCGGCTTACGTCTGCTCAACTTTTCGCGACCGGCTGTGCAATCTTATTGATCAGCGCGTTCAAAATGATGGTGGCGACTGCTGCGGCTACTAGACACACGTCCAGGAGCGGAGCAATCGCTTTCCCGAACGGCATAAAAGCGCGAACATGGGTTCCTAGAGAGTTCGCGAATCAGAATTCGCGTAAACGGAGTGTTTGGTCGACAGAGGCGCTTTCTAACGGCTTCATCTAGTATAACGGCTGTAAGGTCTAGACCTCTCAGTTACTGAATGAGCGCGGCGTACTATTGACGAGATAAGCCCGTCCCCACGTCACGACGCGCCCCATAACCGCTCTTTGCGCTTCGATGTACGGGCGCACCCGCATCCGCACTTCGACATGTCTGCACCTCCGCAAATTCGCGGGATCGATGACTCTTGCCTTCTCCTAACCGGCAGATCGAGGGACATAGAACGATGCAACAGACCGATGTCTTTGATCTCTACTCCTCGCTTTTTGAAAGCCGGAAGCAGAGCGAGCTGTCGTTGCGGGATTACTTGAACCTCTGTCGCGACGACCCAACCACCTACGCCAACGCCGCCGAGCGCATGATTGCGGCGATCGGCGAGCCGGAACTGGTGGACACCTCCACCGATCCGCGGCTCGGCCGGATCTTCATGAACCGCTCGATCCGGCGCTACCCGACCTTCACCGACTTCTACGGCATGGAGGAGACGATCGAGCGCATCGTCGGCTTCTTCAAGCACGCAGCGCAGGGGCTCGAGGAGCGCAAGCAGATCCTCTACCTGCTGGGCCCGGTCGGCGGCGGCAAGTCCTCGCTGGCTGAGCGGCTCAAGGCGCTGATGGAGCAGATGCCCATCTATGTGCTGAAGGCCGGCGATCAGGTCAGTCCGGTGTTCGAGTCCCCGCTCGGCCTGTTCGATCCCGAACGGATCGGCCCTATGCTCTCGGAGCGCTACGGCATTCCGCGCCGGTATCTGACCGGTCTGATGTCGCCCTGGGCGGTGAAGCGGGTCGGTGAATTCGACGGCGACATCTCCAAGTTCACCGTGGTGCGGCTGATGCCCTCCAAGCTGAACCAGATCTGCGTGGCCAAGACCGAGCCCGGCGACGAGAACAACCAGGACATCTCCTCGCTGGTCGGCAAGGTCGACATCCGCAAGCTGGAATTTTACGGCCAGAGCGACCCGGACGCCTATTCCTATAGCGGCGGGTTGAATCTCACGACCCAGGGGCTGCTCGAGTTCGTCGAGATGTTCAAGGCGCCGATCAAGATGCTGCACCCTCTGCTGACGGCGACCCAGGAGGGCAACTACGTCGGCACCGAGAGCATCGGCGCGATCCCGTTCCAAGGCGTGGTGCTGGCCCACTCCAACGAGGCGGAGTGGCAGAGCTTCCGCAATAACAAGAACAACGAGGCGATGATCGACCGCATCTGTGTCGTCAACGTCCCCTACTGCCTGCGCACCAACGAAGAGGCGGAGATCTATCAGAAGCTGCTGCAGTCCAGCGATCTGCTGAGCTCGCCCTGCGCCCCCTCGACCCTGAACATGCTGTCGCAGTTCTGCGTGCTGTCGCGGCTGAAGGAGCACGAGAACTCCAACCTGTTCTCCAAGATGCGGGTCTATAACGGCGAGAACCTGAAGGACGTGGACCCCAAGGCCAAGTCCATGCAGGAGTACCGCGACCTGGCGGGGGTCGATGAGGGGATGAACGGGATCTCGACCCGCTTCGCCTTCAAGATCCTGGCCGAGACCTTCAACTTCGACAACGAGGAGGTCGCCGCCGATCCGGTGCACCTCATGTACGTGATCGAGCGCTCGATCCGCCGCGCCCAGTACCCCGAGGCGGTGGAGAAGGAGTACATCGAATACATCAAGAGCCACCTGGCGCCGCGCTATGCGGAGTTCATCGGCAACGAGATCCAGAAGGCTTACCTGGAAAGCTATGGCGACTACGGCCAGAACCTGTTCGATCGCTACGTCGCCTATGCCGACGCCTGGGTCGAGGACCAGGACTTCAAGGACTCCGACACCGGCGAGCTGTTCGACCGCAAGATGCTCGACCAGGAACTGTCTAAGATCGAGAAGCCGGCCGGCATCGCCAACCCCAAGGACTTCCGTAACGAAGTGGTGAAGTTCGCCCTGCGCTCTCGCGCCCAGCATGGCGGCAAGAACCCATCCTGGACCTCCTACGAGAAAATCCGCGAGGTGATCGAAAAGCGGATGTTCAGTCAGGTCGAGGACCTGCTGCCGGTGATCAGCTTCTCGACCAAGGGCGACAAGGACACGGAGAAGAAGCACAACGACTTCGTCGAGCGCATGGTCAACCGGGGCTACACCCCACGACAGACGCGCCGATTGGTCGAGTGGTATATGCGGGTGGACAAGGCCGGGTAGCGGAGTAGCGGACCATGGCGCTCAACGTCATCGATCGGCGGCTGAACCCGCGGGGCAAGAGCCTGCCTAACCGGCAGAGGTTCATCCGCCTGGCCAAGGACGCGATCAAGGAGGCCGTGGTCCGCTCGATCCGCGAAAAGCCGCTGGGCGAGGTCGGGCGGCAGGAAACGGTTTCGGTGCCGATCAAGCGGATCGCCGAGCCACGCCTGCACCACGCCCAGCAGGGTGGCGACCGCGATCGGGTGTTTCCCGGCAACAAGGAGTTCGTCCAGGGCGACACCCTGCCCAAGCCCAAAGGCGGCCAGGGCGAGGGCGGTTCCCAGGCCTCGCCGGACGGGGAGGGAGAGGACGATTTCCGCTTCACCCTGAGCCAGGACGAATATCTCGACGTCCTGTTCGAGGAACTGGAGCTTCCGGACCTGGCCAAGACCCAGCTGAAGGACGCCACCAGCTTCAAGTACCAACGCGCGGGCCACAGTTCGAGCGGCACGCCTTCGAACCTCAACCTGGTGCGCACAATGCGTCACAGCCTTGCCCGGCGCATCTGCATGGGCCGGCCGCGGACCTCGGAATTCATCGCATTAGAGGCTGAGATCGCGGAGCTGGAAGCCAGGTCGCAGCTGGGCACGGACGAGACCGAGCGGCTGGCCGAACTGAAGGCCACCCGCGACCAGCTCTGGCTCCGGGCGCGCAAGATCCCGTACATCGACCCGATCGACCTGCGCTACAATCGCTTCGAGCCCACGCCGCAGCCCAACGCCCAGGCGGTGATGTTCTGCCTGATGGATGTCTCCGGCTCGATGACCGAGGACATGAAGGACCTGGCCAAGCGGTTCTTCCTGCTGCTGCACATGTTCCTGCACCGCCGCTACGAGAAGGTGGAGCTGGTGTTCATCCGCCACACCTCGGAAGCCAAGGAGGTCGACGAGGAGACCTTCTTCAACAGTCGCGAGACCGGGGGCACCATCGTCTCCAGCGCGCTGCTGGAGATGAAGCGGATCGTCGCTGAGCGCTATCCGGTCGGCGACTGGAACATCTACGCCGCCCAGGCCTCCGACGGCGACAACTATGGCAGCGATGGGCAGCTGTGCCTGGAATTGCTGGCCAAGGACCTGCTGCCGATCACCCAGTATTTCGCCTATATCGAGGTCTATGACGGTCGGCAGGCGGAGATTTTCCTGTCCAACCAGAACGTCAGCGACCTGTGGAAGGATTATCAGGGTCTCACGGCGCTGCATTCCAACTTCGCCATGAAGCGGGTGTTCTCCAAGGCCGACGTGTTTCCGGTGTTCCACCAGCTATTCGCCAAGTCACGCAAGGCCGCCTGAGACGCGGACGGCCTGAAGCGAGAAGGAGTAGGGCTCGATGAGCGACCTGCTGTTCGATTCCGGGGAGTGGACCTTCGACACCCTGAAGCGCGCCTATGATGCGATCGAACAGATCGCGATCGGCGAGATGGGGCTCAGCGTCTATCCCAACCAGATCGAGATGATCAGCTCGGAGCAGATGCTCGACGCCACATCCTCGGTCGGCATGCCGATCTTCTACCACCACTGGTCCTTTGGAAAACGCTTCGCTATCGACCAGAAGATGTACCAGAAGGGTTATACCGGCCTCGCTTACGAGATCGTCATCAATTCAAACCCCTGCATCTCCTACATCATGGAAGAG
>FSXN01001059.1_pt1 | contig 15661 bp, 17 predicted proteins | sample 1638221 | NCBI WGS metagenome assembly FSXN01 (sample SAMEA3914788, study PRJEB12502) | metagenome | biome: forest; material: soil | place: Canada | collected 2011-07-03 | depth 0.1 m | reverse complement strand
GTGAACACCTCACCCGCCAATGCACTTAGTGAATTCGCAGACACTTGCGTGCCATTGCTTCAATTGAACTACTTCAGCTCAAATCCAAGGCCTCCAAGGACCTCACGCAGGACATGGCGACCCGCCATGCTCTCCGGTCCACGCGTCCGGGTGCAGGCCAGGTCGATCCAGTTCCGTTCCGCTATTTCCTGTTCACGCTGGAAGCTGCGCAAGGCGGGGCCATAGGCCTGCGCTGCGGCTTGCTCGGCTGGCGTCCAGCTGTAGGTCTCGTCGAACAGCACAGCCTGCTGCGGCAGCCGCGGCTTGATGGCCGCCGGCCGATCCGGATCCGGTCGTCCGACGGTCAGGCCGAAGAGGGGAAAGACCTTGGGCGGCAAGTCGAGTTCGGCGGCGACCTCGGCGGGGTGGTTTCGTATGCCGCCAATGTAACAGCCGCCATAGCCCAAAGACTCCAGCGCAGTGAGGGCGTTCTGCGCTGCAAGCGACGTGTCCACCGCGCCAAGCAGGAAGGTCTCCAGATAGTCGAGCGCCTTGACCTCGACGCCCTTCAGTCGCGCGAGCTGGGTCAAGCGGTCAAAATCGATCAGCCAGATCAGCAACAACGGCGCTTCGTCGATCTGACGCTGGCCGCCGGCGAGTTGCGCGAGCCGCGCCTTGCGATCTGGCGCCCGCACCGCCACCACGGACCAGACCTGCAGGTTGGATGACGATGGCGCTGACTGGGCCGCCGCGACCAAAGCCGTCACGACCTGCTCAGGAATGGGCTCGGCGGTGAATGCGCGCACCGAACGATGCGCCAGCAGCAGGTCCAGCGTCGCATTCGACGCCAGCGCATGGGGGGCGTCGGCCTGGCGATAGCGCGCCCAGGCCCGCGCATCGACCTCGCCCGACGTCTCGAAGGAAACGATCTGGTTCATCCGGCTTTTCCGTTGCGTCGCGATCAATCAGGCGCTGACCGCCCGGGGCGCGTCCCGCAGCGCCAGGCTGTTTGGTGGGCGCGCCAGGCCGAGGTTCTCCCGAAGGGTCGCCCCCTCATATTCGCTACGGAACAACCCGCGGGCCTGCAGCAGCGGCACCACCTGGTCCACGAAGTCGTCCAATCCCGCCGGCAAGGTTGGCGGCATCAGATTGAAACCGTCCGCGGCCCCGGTCTCGAACCAGAGCTGGATGGTGTCGGCGATAGTTTCGGGCGTGCCGACGACGGTCAGGTGCCCGCGCGCCGTGGAAATCTGTCGGTAGAGCTGGCGCAGAGTCGGGCGCTCGCGTTCGACCAGATCAGAGACCAGTTTCAGTCGGCTCTTGCTGCCATTGGTGTCCGAAGGCAGCGGCGGCGCTCGGTCGTCGAGCGAATAGCCGGAAAGATCCAGGCCATGATAGTGGCGGCGCAGAATCGACCAGGCGATTTCGGGCGCCACGAGCGCCTGTAGCTCTTCATAATTTGCATTGGCCTCGGCCTCGGTGCCGCCAAGCACCGGGAAAACGCCGGGCATGACCAGGAGGCTTTCGGGCCGCCGCCCATACCGAATCATGCGGGCCTTCACATCGCCGTAGAACGCGCGGGCGTCCTCGATCGCCAGGTTGGCGGTGAAGATCACCTCGGCGGTGCGGGCGGCGAGCTCGCGTCCCGGCTCGGAGGCCCCCGCCTGTACGATCACCGGATAGCCCTGTGGCGGGCGACCGATGTTCAGCGGCCCGCGCACCTGGAAATTCGGCCCGGCGTGGTTCAGCAGGTGGAACTTGTCGGTGTCGAGAAACACGCCCGAGGCGCGGTCGCGCCGGAAGGCGTCGTCCTCGTAGGTGTCCCAAAGCCCCTTGACCACGTCGATATATTCTTCGGCACGCTCGTAACGCTTGGCGTGATCGAGGTGTGCGGTCTGGCTGAAGTTGGCCGAGACGTCGACGCTGGTGGTGACGACGTTCCAGCCGGCGCGCCCGCCGGAAATCCAGTCGAGCGAGGCGAATTTGCGCGCAGTGGTGTAGGGGTCCTCATAGGTGGTGCTGGAGGTGGCGACAAAGCCAATATGCTTCGTCACGACCGACAGCGCCGACCAGAGCGTCACCGGCTCGAAATAGGCCGCCTTGGCGTTCTGGCGAAAGGTCTCGAGATTGGCGAAGTCCGAATAGCCGCCTGGACTGTCGGCCACGAAGATCAGATCGAACTTGCCCCGCTCGGCGGTCTGGGCGAGCGCCTTGTAATGATCCAGGCTGAGGCCGGCGTCGGTCTGCGCCGCCGGGTGCAGCCAGGCTGAGACGTGGTGGCCAGTGGCCTGCAGGAACGCCCCCAGGCGCAGCTTGCGCGTATCGGTCATGCTTCGACCCTCTTGCGGCCAATGGCTTCAGATGTTTCCAGATCGGCCTCGACGCCGAGCAGTCGCAGGAACTGGCTGCGCAGCGCGGCGAAAGCTTCGCGACGCGGCGCCCCGTCGGACGGCAAGGCCACGCGGACGTCGGCGATCAGCCGCCCGTCGTCGAGCACCACGACCCGGTCGGCCAGTTCGATCGCCTCGTCGACGTCATGGGTGACCAGCAGGACCGCGGGATTGTAGAGATCCGACAGGCGGCGCAGGAGCACGTGCATACGGATGCGCGTCAGGGCGTCGAGCGCTCCGAACGGCTCGTCGGCCAACAGCAGATCGGGCTCGCGCACGAGCGAGCGGGCCAGGGCCACCCGTTGCTGCTGCCCGCCCGACAGCTCGTGCGGCCAAGCCTCCTCGCGCCCCTCGAGCTCCACCTCCGCCAGGGCCTTGCGCCCACGCGCTCGCACATCCGGCCCCTCGACCCCAAGAATGACGTTGTCCAAGACCCGCTTCCAGGGCAGCAGCCGTGCGTCCTGGAAGACGACCGACAGGCGCGAGGGGACGATCAGCTCGCCCCCCCCTTCGGTCTCATGATCCAGATCGGCGAGCGCGCGCAGCAAGGTGCTCTTGCCGGAACCGCTGCGCCCGAGCAGGGCGACGAACTCGCCCCGGCGGATATCGAGGTCGAGCCCATTCAGCACGCCCTTGACGGCGAAACGGCGGGTGAGGCCGCGCACACGGACCACGACGCTCATTGGCCCAGCGTCCTTCTCCAACCCAGCGCGCGCTTTTCCAAAAGCCGGACGCCCGCGTCGGAGGAAAAGCCCAGCAGGGCGTAAACCACCAGGCCGACCAGCATGACGTCGGACTGGGCGTAGTTGCGCGCCAGGGTCACCATGTAACCGACGCCGCTGGTGGCGTTCAGCTGTTCGACCACCACCAGCGCCAGCCAGGCCGCGGTCACCCCAAAGCGAAGACCCGTCAGGAAGCCTGGCAATGCGGCCGGGATCACCACATGACGGATGAACTGGCTACGACTGAGCCGCAACGTCTCCGCCAGTTCCACCTGCCTTAGCTCGATGGCGCGAAGGGCGCTGTGGGTGTGCAGGTAGATCGGAAAGAACACGGTGACGGCGATCGTCGTCACCTTCATGCCCTCGCCGATCCCAAACCATAGGACCATGAAGGGGATCACCGCCAGGATCGGGATACCGCGCTTCAGCTGCACCACGCCGTCGATCACGTAGCCGCCAAGTCGGCTGAGACCGGAAACGAGCGCCAGCACCACGCCTGCGGCGACGCCAAGCACCAGACCTGCAGCCGCTCGCGCGGCCGACACCGCGAGGTTCTCCTGCAGCCGCCCTTCCCGGATCAGCTCGACGGCCGTGGTCACCGCAGTCCATGGCGCGGGAAGGATGCGCGTATCGAGAAAGCCTGTGGCCGAGAGCACCGACCAGTAGAGCAGCAGTAACGCCGGCCCAATGATCCAACCCCATTTCCGAGGCGCGCCCGGCGCCAGCGCGACGCGCGGTCGAGGGGCTGCGAACGCAGGCTTGCGGACTCTGGATCGCCTGTGCGCCAGTGGCTGCATCGCCGGCGAGGTGCGCATCTCGAGGGTCATGATCGACTTACCTTGCCCGTCGGTGGGGAGGCGCGGTGCGGGGAGCGCGCAGCCAGTTCAGCGCCCGCGGCGTCGCCCGCCAGTCGCTCGAACCGAGGATCGAACAGGGTCGCGGCATCGAACCGCGGATGGCCCATCTGCGGCGCCATCAGGTCGATGGCGGTTTGCTGATAGGCGACCGCACCGGTCCAGTTCCGGGGGATGACGATGTCGCCGGCCGCCTTCAGGATCAGCCTCGCATCCGCAAGTTTCAGGCCCTGGCGCTCGACATAATAGCCTTGCGCCAGCTCGTCGGGATGAGCCTGCTCCCAGGCCTGAGCCATGCCCCAATAACGGACGAAGATCTTGAGCGCGGCAGCCTTGGCCGGGTTCTGCAGCACTTCCACCGGCGTGTAGGCGACGATGGCGTCATCGCGGAAGGCCGGATGAGGTAGCGTCCTGGCGCCATCGCTGGCGAACTTACGCAGATAGCGTTCGGCGACGATCCCATTTCCGAGCGGGGCGACGTCCACGACATTGCTGGCGAGCGAGGTCGTGTAGACATCCCCGCCAATGCTGGAGGGCAGCTCGATCAGCTTCACGTCGCTGGTCTTGAGGCCTGCGGATCTGAGCGTCTGCAGGACGATCTGGCTCTGGATCTGGCTTGGGCTGAAGGCGATGCGCTTGCCCTTCAGATCGGCGAGGCTGTTCACCGCTCCCCTGGGCGCAACCCCCAGGACGTAGGAGGGGTGTTCGAACGGATCACGCCGTTCGCGGAAGGCGATGATCTTCACCGGCAGCCCGACCCAGACCGCGTGGATCGGCGGCACATTGGCGCCCAGGCCGACATCCAGCGCCTTGGCGTGGAAGGCCTCGGTGACCTCGGGGCCGCCCGTGATCTGGGCCCATTTGATCGTGAAGGGCAGCTGCTTGTCCCAGCCGTTGTGTTGGAACACCCACTGGGTGACGGGATCTCCGACCACCAGGGTGGTGCCGGGCGGCACCTTGTCCGGCAGGGACGCCGACAAGGGAAGCACGGCGCTCCGATCCGCCTGTCGTCGGTTCGGGGCGAAGGCGAACAGCAACGCCACCGAGATCACGACAAAGACCGAAAGGGCGCCAAGGCCCCTCGCCTCTCCCCTGTCGACCGGGCGCGGCATCAGCCGAGCACGTTGAAAAGCTCGCCGTCCAGCGGACGCGAGACAAAGCCGTCAGGCCCCACCGGAAGTTCGCCCGCCACGGTGATCCGTCGCACGGTGCGCGGCAGGTCGAAGTGGGCGTAATCGATCGGCCCTGCGTGAGCGACCGCCTGGTTGTCCCAGATCACCAGCGACTTCGGCCGCCAGTGGAAGCGCACCTGATATTCCGGACGGGTCACCTCACCGTAGAGCAGATCGATCAGCGCCTGGCTCTCGCGCTCTTTCAGTCCGACGATATGGCTGGTGGTGCCCGGGTTGAGGAACAGCAGCTTCTCACCGGTTTCCGGGTGAACCCGAACCAGGGGATGCAGCGAAGCGAACGGTCCGGGCGAGCGACCGTCGCGCCGCGCCTTGCCGGCCGTGGAATCGTAGCTGCTGGTGCGATGCACCGACTGCAGGCCATCCACCAGCGTCCGGATCGCTGGCGAGAGGCCCGCATAGGCCTCGATCAGGTTGGCGAAAAGGGTGTCGCCGCCAAACCGAGGGATCTCGACGCCATAGAGGATGGAATAGCGGTTTGGATTGGCGACGAAGGTGATGTCGATGTGCCAGCCCTTGTAGTCCCGCGGAGGCTGGCGACTGGGAGGCGCGCCATCGTTGGCCACGCGGCGCTTGCGATAGTCCTCCACCGACCGCTCCCAGATTTCGGGGTGATCGTCCAATCCTTCGGCGATCGGATGGGCTGGCGTCAGCGGACCGAACGCCCGTCCCACCGCCTTGAGCTGATCGTTGCCGAGCTCCTGGTCGCGGAAGAAAACCACGCGCCAGTTGTGCAGGGCCTTGCGGATATCCGCGGTCGTCTGGGCATCCAACGGCTGGCTGAGGTCGACTCCCGAAATCTCCGCACCGATCACCGGCGTGACGGGGTCGACTTGAATACGGGCATAGCTGTGTTGGTCGTCAGTTCGTGGGTCGTCCCGCAGGGCCTCGACGGCGCTCATGGCAGGTCCTTTCGTATAGGGTTGCTAAGCTCAGGCGGCGACGGGCTGCGGCGGCACCAACTTCAGCTGTTCGGCCGGATAGCGCTCGCCCACGGTGGAGCCGAACGGGAACGCCGCCCCCAGTTCCGCCAGGGTCGCGGCGTCCAGCTCCAAGGCGTTGGCGGCCCAGTTGGCCTCCAGGTGGGCGACGTGGCGCGTTCCGGGGATCGGGACGACCTCTTTGGACAGCACCCAGGCCAGGCTGACCTGGGCGATGGTCGCGCCAAGCCGTTCCGCCACCTGCGAGATGGCCTCGCGCCGCCGGCCGTTCGCAGCGACAGCCTCCGGCTTGAAGCGGGGATGGATATGGCGACGGTCGTCGGCGTCCACGACCTGCGAGCCCGCCAGAAACCCGCGGCCCAGCGGGCTATAGGCGACAAAGCCGATGCCTAGCTCGCGCGCGGTCGGCAGGATCTCGACCTCGACGTCGCGCGTCCACAGCGAATATTCACTTTGCAAGGCGGTGAGCGGGTGGACGGCATGGGCGCGCCGAAGCCCCTCGGCGCTCGCCTCTGACACCCCGACGCCGCCGATCTTGCCCTCGTCTTGCAGCCGGCCGAGTTCGCCGATGGAGTCTTCGATCGGGATCGAAGGGTCCACCCGATGCAGATAATAGAGATCGATATGGTCCAGACCGAGCCGCTTCAGGCTCGCCTCCACCGCATCGCGAGCCTTGATGGGAGCCGCGTCAGAACCGTTGGGACGGTGAACAAACTTGCTGGCCACCACCAGGCCGTCGCGGCGGTCTCGCAGCGCCCGCCCCAGCAGCTCTTCATTGTGACCTGCGCCATAACCGGTCGCCGTGTCGAAGAAGGTGACGCCCAGATCAATCGCCCTGTGCAGGGTTTTTATCGAGGCCTCGTCTTCCGCTCGTCCGTAGACGCTGGAAAGACCCATCGCCCCATATCCCTGACGACTGACGGTGAGGGATCCCAATGCTGGCATGGTCGCTTCCAAAGCTGGCGCTCGATCGAGCCGAGACCATATTGCTCGCGCCGCAGACGGCGCACGGGAACCGAGAAAATCTGACCGGCGCCTCAATTCCTATAAAGAGGGTAGGATTTCACGCCGCCCACGCCACGATCTCGTTCGCCAGCGAACGGAGCGGCGCCGGGCGTCCAAGTCCCCAGCTCTTCTAAGTCGCAGGAGAGATACCCTGATTTGCATCGCGCATTTGAAGATGGGAGCTTGGATGGTGGAGGGAAACGCCCTCTGAGCACTACGTTTGCGCTTGCGGCCGACAACGCGTCTGCTTGGGTTCAAGCGCGGATGATTTCACGTCGGGGCCTTTCATGCCGGCATATGATTACACGGGCATTCGACGCTTGGCGGCTGAGGCGCGCACGCGGATCCAGGAGCTTACACCTGAAGAGGCTCGTCGCGAGATCGCCCGGGGCGCGGTTCTCATCGATGTTCGCGACGACATCGAGCTGCTGCAGAACCCGCCGCTTGCATCCGCAATTCATCTCAGCCGCGGCCAGCTCGAGTACACGATCTCGGAAGTCCTGAGCGATAAGGATACGGCGCTCGTGCTCTACTGCGCAGGTGGAAATCGCGGCGCGCTCGCCACCGAAAGCCTGAAAAAGCTTGGCTATACGCAGGTCTTCAACCTGAAAGGGGGGCTGCGGGGGTGGCGCCTCGAAGCCGGTCAACCTTGGCTATATACGGACACCGGGGTCCTGAAGGCGTAAAGCTGTCGCGGTGCGCCATTGCGGGCCTCGAACGGTCGCTTTACAGGTTTAAGCAACGGCTTAGGCGGCCGCAAGCCGAACATACGATAACGCAATATGCTCTCTCAACGCGGCCGCTACGCGCTAAAGGCGCTCCTCAATATCGCCCGCTATGACGCCGGCCGTCAGGTCAGCGCCATCGCGCGCGACGAGTCGATTTCGCGGAAATTTCTGGAAGCGATCATGTCGGACCTCAAGCGCGCCGGCCTAGTCGAGAGCCGCCGCGGTGCTCAAGGGGGCTACACGCTCTCGCGCCCGGCCGAACAGATTTCATTCGCCGACGTGGTTCGCGCAACCGATGGTCCACTCGCCATGCTCCCGTGCGTCAGCCTGAATTTCTACCAAAGTTGCGAAGACTGTCCTGATGAGGCCAAGTGCGAACTTCGCCGTGTCTTCACGGAAGTGCGCGAGGCCACAAGGCGGGTCTTGGAGCAGCGCACGCTTGCCTCGGTCCTAATCGAGCAGAGTTAGCGCAAGAACGAAGACTCAGCGGATCTAGCCTCGAAAATGGGCTCGGCGTGATTTTGAGCCGGTCCGAAGGTAAGGCGAGCAAACGAGCCGCCACGGGCCTAGCGCGCATCCCGTTCTTCGCAAGCCCGGCATTCATGCGTTTTTCGAAACGGTGTCATTCCGATTTCGTCCCTACAGCGCTGCGCTCCGCGCCCCATATCAGGCCCGGAGATTGAGGCCAACCGAACAGACCCTCTCCCGCCGCCCGTAAGGCGACGCCATGTCGTCGGATCGGGACTGGAGCTGGTGAGATGAGAACGCTGTTGATCGCTGCGGCGGCGGGCGTGGCGTTGTTTGCGGTCGCGACTGCGGCTACCGCGCAAGACGCCCCAAGCTGGTACGTGACCGGAAACACGGGGGCCACCTTTGGCAGCCACATGGGCGACGGTCCGCACAATAACACGGGCTGGACCGTGAGCGGCGGCGTCGGCCGGGACTTCGGAAATGGTTTTCGCGCCGAGGGCGAGGCGCTCTATCTTGATGGCGCGGGCCGCCGCCACGGCGCAGACACCAGCGCCGTCGCCGGTCTTCTCAACGGCTATTATGGGTGGAATCTCCATGGGGCCTGGCAGCCCTTCATTGGCGGAGGTGTTGGAGCGGCTGACGTCAGACTCGATGGTGACGGCGCGCAGCACGGCGACAGCACGAACTTCGCCTATCAGGCTATTGTCGGCATGGCCCACCCCTTCAACGACCGCCTGACCGGCGAGGTGAAGTATCGTTATCTCGGCGTCACCGACACGCGATTTGGCGCTGTCGCCAATCGGATTGGCGGCGACTATCAAACCTCGATGGTGACCATTGGTTTTCGCTACAGGTTTGGCCATTAGGGAGCCTAGGTCCAGCCGCCGGAAGACGAAGACTGGACGAGCCAGCGCGGGAAGCGCCGATCAAAGCTCCGATTTGATTGTCTCCGTGGCGCGCAACGCCAGGGCGACCGAGGTCAGGGTTGGGTTGACGGTGGAGCCGGTGCACATGACGCCGGTGCTGGCCATGAACAGGTTCGGGTGGTCGTGGCTGCGGCAGTCCGCGTCCACCACCGAGTCGCGTGGGTCAGCCCCCATCATCAGCGTGCCGGTGACGTGGTTGTTGCCCATGTAGCGGTCGTCGACCTTCAGTTCGGTCCCGCCCATCAGGTCCGAGATGCGCTGATAGATCTTGCGCGACTGGGCCGCCGCCCGGTCGACATAGCTGTCGATAGCGTAGTGCAGCTCGGGCTTGGGAATGCCCAGGGCGTCCTTCTCCGTGGCGCTGGGCAGGACGCGGTTGTTCGGGTCCGGCATCTGCTCGATCAGGCTGGCGACGGTGACCTGGCGCGCCGCGCGATGGCGGATGGCGGCGTCCAGCGCAGGCCCGGTCAGTCCCTGATTGATCAGGCTTTCGGTGATCGCGCGGAAGGGCGAAGCGTTGGAGAAGTTGATCTTGAAGGCGGCGTAGTCGCGTCGGAAATCTCCGTCGCGGGTGTCCTGCAGACACGACAGACGCATCGGCCCGCGGCCGGCCCAAAGCTCTTCGTCGGCCAGGAAAGTCATCTTGGTGCCGGGCTGGTCGGTCAGGTTGCGCCCCACCTGGCCCGAACTGTTGGCTATGCCGTTGGGATGGCGGTCGTCCGCCGACTGCAGCAGCAGCTTGGGCGTCTCGATGGCGTTGGCCGAGAGCACGAACACCTTGCCCGTCACCCGATGGGACAGCCCGTTCGGGTCCTTGTAGTGGACCGCCGCAATGCGTCCCTTCGCGTCCGCCTCGACGCGATAGACCACCGCCTCGGCCAGCACCTTGGCGCCGGCGCGTTCGGCCTTGCGCACGGCGTGATCGCCGGTGAACTGGGCGTCGATCGGGCAGATCGGCGAGCAGTTGTTGTTGCCGCAGCAGGTCGGGCGACCGTCGTAGGGACGCGTGTTGCGCGCCTGGGGCTCGGTGACGAGGTGGTAGCCGCCGGGCGCCAGCCGGGCCTTGATCCGCTGGTCGTAATAACTCAGCGGCTGCTTCTGCATCGGATAGGGCTGGGCGCGGGGCGAGCCCAGGTCCTCGTCGTCGGGACCGGACACGCCCATCTCGAGTTCGGCCTGATAGTACCAGGGCTCCAGAGTGGCGTAGTCCACCGGCCAGTCGCGGCCGACGCCATAGAGCGAGCGGACACGAAAGTCGTTGGGCATCATCCGCCAGGCCTGGCCGGTCCAGTGCCAGGTGGTGCCGCCCACCGCCCGGATATAGCCGACCACATAGGGGTTCGCGCCCTTCTGCTGCAGGTAGCCGTTATCCGGCGAATACTGCGGGTGAAGGGCATAGGGCGCCGGTGGGTAGGGCGACATGAAATCGCCCTTGAAGGCGGAGTTGCGGAACTGCTCGACGATGCGCCAGCGCTCCAGCCGGGGACCGGCGTCCATCAGCAGGACCGACGCGCCGGCCTGGGCCAGCCGCAGCGCAGTTAGCGCGCCGTTGGCGCCCGCGCCCACGATCACGACGTCATAGCTGGTCATGCCGGCCTCCTACCTGGCCGCACGGCCTTCCTGCCTCGCCCCACGGCGATCCAACCGCCCACCGCGAGCACCACCGCCAGGGCGGCGACGGCGGCCATGATCTCCAGGATCTGCAGCCCGACGATGGAGGGGCCGCGCCGCAGGCTCGCCACCATCGACGGCGTGACGCCGCCTTTTCCGGCGCCGAAGGTGGTGCGGACATAGTTGGCGAGGACGGCGGCCTGCTGGTCGTCGAGCTGATCGGCGAAGGCTGGCATGGCGAGCTGGCCCGCGTTGGTGGTCCGCTGCACGCCGCCCAGGATCACCGACACCAGGTTGTGCGGATCGCGCGCGCCCACCGCGCTGCGGTGGAACAGGGCGGGATAGGCCCCGAAGCCCGTTCCACGCCCTGCCCCGTCCGCGCCGTGGCAGGTGGCGCAATTGCCCAGGTACAGTTCCGCGCCGCTCGCCCGCACCGGACCGCCGCGAATCTCCACCGCCGGGTCCGCCGGCGCGCCAACCTCGGCGCGCACAGGACCCGACGAACCGCCGATGGGCGGGACCGTCTTCAGATAGACCGCCATGGCCTTGAGGTCGGCGGGCGTTAGGAAGCGGGTGCTGTTCTCCACCGCCTCGGCCATGGGGCCGCTCGCGCCAGCGTGGGCGTTGTGGCCGGTGGCCAGGAACTGGACGATCTCGTCCTGGCTCCAGGCCCCGATGCCCGCGCGCGGGTCGGAGGTGATGTTGAAGGCGGTCCAGGCGCCCAGCGATCCGCCGCCCAGATAGCGCTTGGTGTTCTCACCCTCGGTCAGTGTGCGCGGGGAATGGCACTCGCCACAGTGGCCGGCGGCCTCGACCAGATAGCGGCCGCGATTCCATTCCACCGACCGCGCGGGGTCGTCCTGCAGGTCGGCGGGGCGCGGGTTGAACAGCTTCCACATCGACAAGACCGGGCGGACGTTCAGCGGAAACAGCAGCGCGTTGTGCAGCTTCGGCCGCTGGACCGGAGCGAGACTGAACAGGAACGCCTTGATCGCCAGCACGTCGGGGCGGCTCATCTTGGCGTAGCTGTTGTAGGGCATGGCCGGATAGAGGTTCTCGCCGTGCGCGCCCACGCCCTGGCGCACCGCACGCACGAACTGGTCGTCGCTCCAGCCGCCGATGCCGGTGGCGCGGTCCGGGGTGATGTTAGGGACGTAGATGGTTCCGAACGGCGTTGAGACCGGGTAGCCGCCCGCATAGGGCTGGCCGCCCTTGGCGGTGTGGCAGGCGACGCAGTCCGCCGCCCGCGCCAGATAGGCGCCGCGGCGCACGAGGTCCGCGTCCTGCGGTGTCTGGGCCAGAGCTGCATGTCCGACGCAAGCGCCGGCGAGCACACCCGCGACCAGGACTCGGAGAGAGGTGCGTAGGCTCATGCCGGCTTGGCCCAGTAGCCGGGCGCACCGCGGCAATAGCTCTGCATCACCACCTTGTCGGCCACCGGCGGGTACATCAGGGCGGCTTCGTAGGCGTAGGCCCTCGCGTCCCAGCCGTCGCCGACCAGACCCAGATACCAGGCGCGCACCACGCGCTGCTCGAGGCCACGCACGGTCTGCGGCCCCGGAGTCGCCAGGGCGTCATGCGCTTCGGTCGGCCCGGGCGTCACGCCGAGCTGGTCGATCTGACGGTCCAGGCTCGGATAGGCGGCGCGGAGCGCGGCGTGCAGGCGGCGTCCGAGCTCGGCGTCGAGCCGGGTCTTGCCGGTCAGCCTGCGTGAAGCCGCCATGAAGGCCTGGATCTGCGCGGCCGTGGCCGGCGCGGCGGTCGGGCTGGCCTGGCGCATCGGCGCGGGGTGGCAGGCGGCTTCCAGAAGCACGGGCGCCGCAGCGCCGGCCAGGAGCAGTCTGCGTCGGTGCGGGTCGGGCGACAGGTCGAGCGCAGGCGGCACGGGGCGATCCAAGGTTAGGCCTAACTGGCCGCCCAGGATATAACGCACCAAAAAGTGCGTTACTAGCCGCCTATGGAAAATTCAGCTCTGGCGGACCCCTACCCTGGCCAGCACCACCTCGACCGCCATGCGGCGATGCCGGTCCCGAAGCGTCGGGCTCGTAAGGTCCACTCCGAACGCCACCCCGAAGGTGTGCCGGTTGGCGACCCGGAAGAAGCACAGGGCCGAAATCAGCAGGTGCAGGTCGAGCGGCTCGACATCTCTGGAGAACACGCCCTCGGCCCGGCCGCGCCGCAGCACCCCCTCGATCAGGCTGAGCGCCTCGGCGTTGATCGTCTGCAGCGGCTTCGTGCGGGCGGGACCGCGCGCCTCGTCCAGGTTTTCGGCGGCCACCAGACGGACGAAGGCAGGATGGCTCTCGTCATAATCGAAGGTGTGCTCCACCAGCCGGCGCAACGCATCCACGGGGGACAGCGCCTGAAGGTCGAGCGCGGCCTCGGCCACCCGCACCTCTGCGTAGGCCGCCTCCAGGACGGCGTCGTACAGGCCCTCCTTGTCGACGAAGTAGTGGTAGATCATGCGCTTGGAGGCGCCGGCGCGTTCGGCCACCGCATCCACGCGCGCGCCCCCGAAACCCCTCGATCCGAACTCCTCCGCCGCCGCAGCGAGAATCTCGCTGCGCGTCCGTTCCGCATCACGGAGCTTGGGAGCGGCTTGCTTGGTCATGTCAGGGCCTTCCCGTCCAGGATCGTCGGGGGTGAGTTACAGGGCCGAACTCGCCGCGAACAGGGCGAGACGCCCGGCGCCCTGGCCGACGCCGCAGCGAGGTCCGGCCAAGGCTTTTAATGCACCAAATAGTGCGTTATTCACGTAGGGAAGATCCACTGGAGTCCACCCCCGTGTCCGCCGTCCCTCCCAACTCGCGCCGGAGCGTCCTGAAAGCTGGAGTCGTCATGGGTCTTGGACTTGGTTTTTCTCGCGTCGCGTCGGCTCGGACACGCCCCAAAAATCCGTTGTTCCTCAACACCGTCCTGCTCGGCGGTCCGCCGCAGGAGAAGTTGCAGGCCGCCGCCGCGGCCGGCTTCGACCAGGTGGAGCTCTGGCGCCAGGATGTGGAAACCTTCCCAGGTGGCGCCGAGGCCGTGCGCGCAGACCTTCAGCGCCTGCCGCTCGGCCTGACCGACTATCAGGTGCTGCTCGATTTCGATGGCGCGCCGGGCGACAAGCGCGCCGCCAAGCGAGCCGAAGCGGTGGCCATGCTCGACACCGCCGTCCAGGTCGGGGCCAGGACCCTGCTGGCGCCGGCCTCGACCGATCCTGCCTGCGATCCCACCCGCGTGACCGAGGACCTGCGCTGGCTCGCGGACGAGGCGGCCAAGCGCGGCCTGCGCGTCGCCTATGAGGGCATGGCCTGGAGCACCCTCAACCACACCCTGCCCGACGCCCACCGCGCCATCGCCCTAGCCGGGGCGCCCAACCTCGGCCTGGTGGTGGACGCCTTCCACATCTTCGTGCGCGGCCGCACGGCGGCGGACCTGGATGGCGTCCCGCCCGAGCGGATCTATCTGGTGCAACTGTCGGACTGCGACCACGCCGTGGCGCCCGAGGCCTATCGCGACACCGCCCGGCACGACCGCCTGCTGCCCGGCCAGGGCCGCTTCCCCCTGGCGACCCTGACCCGCAAGCTCCAGGCGATGAATTACGGCGGCGCCATCGGGCTGGAGGTGTTCAACGACCAGCTGAAGGCCCAGCCTCCCGAACAGGTTGCGCGCCAGGCGTTCGCCGCCCTGACCGCGACCTGGGTCGCGTAGGCGCTCGGGCGATGACCCAGTTCGACCGGCGCGACCTTCTCGTCGCCACCCTTTTCGCCGCCGCCGCCAGCCCTGCGGCGGCTTCGCCCGAGGCGCCGCGCAAACCGATGCGAACTGTTCATGTGAAAGGCGTCGAGATCGGCGCCGGCGTTCCCAAGCTGATCGTCTCCATAACCGCAGCGACGCCGAACGGTGCGGTGAAGGACGCCGGCGCGCTCGCAACGAACGCCGCTGTGGACCTGATCGAGTTCCGCATCGATCACCTGGCCCAGGCGCACCACCCCGCCACGGTGGCGCAGGCCGTCGCCGATGTCGCCGCCGCGGCCAGGACGAAACCGCTGCTGGTCACCTTCCGCTCCAAGCGCGAAGGCGGGCAGAGTGAAATCGACGATCGGGACTACGCCGCCATCTACGACGCCGTGCTGCAGCAAGGCGGCGCGGACCTGATCGACCTGGAATTGGCGCGGGCCGAGACCTCCGCCGCCGTCCGCGCCGCCTTGGCGACTGCACAGGCGAAGCGGGTCGCCGTGGTCGTGTCCAACCACGACTTCCAGGCGACGCCACCGGTCGAGGTGATGGTCGCGCGACTGCGCCGCATGCAGGCGCTTGGCGCCGACATCCCCAAGCTCGCCGTCATGCCGCACGACGCCGGCGACGTGCTGAACCTGCTCGCCGCCACCTGGACCATGCACAGCCGCTACGCCGACCGCCCGATCATCACCATGGCCATGCAGGGCCTGGGCGCAGTCTCGCGCATCGCCGGCCAGACCTTCGGATCCGCGGCCACCTTCGGCCGGGTGGGTCCCGCATCCGCGCCCGGGCAGATCAGCGCGGACGAGCTGAAGCACATCCTCGGGACGCTGAGCCAAACCGGCCCGGCCTGAACCGCATCAATCTGAACGCGCCACATAAAGACGCTTCAGGAGACTCTCCAAAGACTCGCGATCCTGCACCGACCAGTCGGCGAACAGCCGCGCCTCGTGCGCGGCGATCGTTTTGCGGGCAAGGCCAAGCAGGCTGCTTCCCGCCTCAGTCAGGTGAAGATCGAGCCGTCGGCGGTCCAGGCGGCTCTGCGTCCGGCGCACGAGATCTCGCGCCTCCAGCTTGTCGATCAAGGCCATCATGGTCGCCCGGTCCATATGCAGGGC
>FSXN01001148.1_pt1 | contig 15973 bp, 10 predicted proteins | sample 1638221 | NCBI WGS metagenome assembly FSXN01 (sample SAMEA3914788, study PRJEB12502) | metagenome | biome: forest; material: soil | place: Canada | collected 2011-07-03 | depth 0.1 m | reverse complement strand
GCGAGCGGGATCACCGCGCTCGGGATCAGCGTGGCGCGCAGGTTCAGCAGGAACAGGAAGATGACGATCACCACCAGCACGATGGTGATCAGGAGCGTGGTCTCCACGTCCTGCACCGCGGCGCGGATGGTCTGGGTGCGATCCATCAGGATGTGCACCTTGATCCCCGGCGGGATGTTGTTCTCCAGCTTGGGAAGCTGCTGGCGGATCTGGTCCACCGTGTTGATCACGTTGGCGCCCGGTTCCTTGAAGATTACCAGCATGATGCCCTGGCCGGACTTCAGCGAGGCGTCGACATTGCCCTTACCCGGAAACACCCAGGCGCCGATCTGATTGTTCTCGACGCCCTGGGAGACCGACCCGACGTCCTTGAGGCGGACGGGCGAGCCGTTGCTGTAGCCGACCACCAGGTCGTTCCAGGGACCTGCGTCCAGGATCTGGTCGTTGGCGTAGACGGTCAGGTTCTGGCTGGGGCCGTTGATCGCGCCCTTCGGCGCATTGGTGGTCGAGGCGGTGATCTTGGCGCGCACATTGTCGATCTGCAGGCCGCGCGCGGCGATCTTGCGCGGGTCGAGCTGGATGCGCACCGCGGGCTTCTGCTGGCCGCCGATGGTGACGAGGCCGACGCCGGTGATCTTGGAGATCTGCTGGGAAAAGATCACGTCGGCATAGTTGTCGACCTGATCGATCGGCAGGGTGTCGGAGTTGAGCGCCAGGATCATGATCGGCGCATCGGCCGGATTGACCTGGCGGATGGTCGGCTGCGACGGCAGGTTGCTCGGCAGCTGGGCGCTGGCGGCGTTGATCGCGGCCTGAACCTGCTGGAAGTCGCTCGTCATGCTCTGGTCGAGCTGGAACTGGATGGTGACGCTGGTGGTGCCGAGCGAGCTGACCGAGGTCATCTGGCTGATGCCCGGGATCAGCGAGAACTGGCGCTCGAGCGGCGTCGCCACGTTGGAGGCCATGGTCTCCGGGCTGGCGCCGGGCAGGCTGGCGCTGATCTGCACGGTCGGGAAGTCGACGTTGGGCAGGGCCGAGACGGGGAGGGTGAAGTAGGCGACGATCCCGACCAGCAGAACCGCCGCGGCGATCAGGGTGGTGGCGACCGGCCGCCGGATAAAGGGCTCGGAAAGGTTCAAGGGGTCGTATCCCCCACCGGCGCCATATGCACGACACGGACGAGCGAACCGTTGTTGAGCACCATCTGCCCGTCGACCACGACCACGTCGCCGGCCTGGACGCCGGACTTGATCACGGCGATCTGGCCCTGGGTCGCGGCGAGGGTCACCGGGCGCATCACCGCCTTGTTGTTCGGTCCAACCACAAAGACGTACTGGCCGTTAGGCCCGCGATTGACCGCGGCCAGGGGGACGAGCACGGCGTTGGCGGTCTTCTGCACGCCCAGTTCCACATTGATGAACTGGCCGGGCCAGAGCCGCGTCCCGGCATTGGCGAACCGCGCCTTCAGCTCCACCGAGCCGGTGTTCTGGTCGACCCGGTTGTCGGCGATCCGCAGTTCGCCGCTGTCCAGCACCGCGCCAGTTTCTTGGCTGAGCGCCTGAACCGGCAGGGGTTTGCGGAACCCGTCCGAAACCTGCAGCAGCCGTTGGAACTCGCCCTGGGGCACGGTGAAGGTCACCGCGATCGGCTCGATCTGATTGATGACGACGATGCCGGTTCCACTGCTCGACCCACTGCTCGAGCTTGGCCCTGTGGAGCTCGATGAGCTCGACCCGGAAGAACTCGAAGCCGAGGCTGAGCTGGTGGCGGAGGAGGTGTTCGCCACGCTGCTGGTCGATCCGCTGGCGCTGACCAGATTGCCAGGATCGACCAGGCGCACGCCGGCGCGGCCGCTGATCGGGGATACGATCCGGCAGAATTCCAGATTGATCTTCGCGGCCGAGACCGCGCCGCGATCCAGTTCGACGGTGCCTTCGTCCTCGCCGACCGTGGCCTGCTGGTCCTCGAACTGCTGACGGGAAACGCCGCCTTCGCCTTGAAGATGCTGGTAGCGGGCCAGGTCGCGGCGGGCGCCTTCCAGGTTGGCCTCGTCGCGCTTCAAGGTGCCTTGCGCCTGGACCAGGACGGCCTCGTAGGGGCGGGGATCGACCTCGGCCAGGACCTGGCCGGCCTTGACCTCGCTGCCTTCGGTGAAGTTGACGCGGATCAGCTTGCCGGTGACCTGGGCGAAGATCATGTCGCTGGTCCAGGCCTGGGCGGCGCCGAGCGCGGTGACGTTGAGCTGGAAGTCCTTCGAGATCGCCTTGACCGCGGTGATCGGTATCGCGTGCGGCGGCGCCTTCTTGGCTGCCGGCTTGTGCAGGAACAGCCACGCCAGGAGCACGATGATCAGCGCCGCCACGCCGACGAGGATGATGTAGAACCGCCGGCTGCGGCTGGATCTTGAGGCGCTCATCGTGACGGCGCCCCAAAGAATGCGGGCGAGCCGGCTGTAGAGGCCGGCGTGTGGCCCCGTCGACGGCTCAGCTTGGGAAATATCGGGGTCCAAGGCGTGGATGGTGGACGTTTGTTGGGCAGGTAAGCCAAGCGAGTCCTCGTTCCACATCGCGATAAAACCGGCCTATCCTTCCAAGTTTGCTGATTTGTGTCCACGGTCGTCCAATTTTTGACGGCCATAAGCTCGCTGCGCCGCCGATAGCGCCCTCAAGAGACGGGACAGGCGCCAGTTGATCTTTCGCGACAGGAGGGTCCGAGGTTGCTCGGAAGGCGTCGCGGACGGGTGAACTAAATGCGTCCGGGATCGTTTTTGCTGCAGCCTGGACCAGCGGCGGCGCGGACCAGCCCTCGATCCCCGATCGATCGCACGCGCCATTTTTTACAACGCAAGCAGTGACGTCTGCACCCTTCGAGCGTTGTATTCGGAGCGCGGAAATATGACCGATCGAGATTTCGGTGCGACCTCGGTTGCGGACGGCGCGGCGGGCGGAGGGGGTAGGACGCCTCCGGGATCGGGGCCGCCGAACCAGGGCGCAGCGATCGACAAGCTCTGCATCGACACCATCCGCACCCTGTCGATGGATGCGGTGCAGAAGGCCAATTCGGGGCATCCGGGGACGCCCATGGCCCTGGCGCCGGTCGCCTACACGCTCTGGCAGTCGTTCCTGCGCTACGATCCGAAGTCGCCCAACTGGCCCAACCGCGACCGCTTCGTGCTGTCGAACGGCCACGCTTCGATGCTGCTCTATTCGGTGCTGCACCTTGCCGGCGTCCAGGACGCGGACGGCAAGCGCGCGGCGGTGACGCTCGACGACATCAAGGCGTTTCGCCAGCTCGACAGCAAATGCCCGGGCCACCCCGAACACGGGATGACCACGGGGGTCGAGACCACGACCGGTCCCCTGGGTCAGGGCTGCGGCAATAGCGTCGGCATGGCCATGGCCTCCCAGTGGCTCGCCAAGCATTTCAATCGCCCGGACTTTCCCCTGTTCGACTTCGACGTCTTCGCGATGTGCGGCGACGGCGACATGATGGAGGGCGTCGCCAGCGAAGCGGCTTCGCTCGCCGGGCACCTGATGCTCGGCAACCTCTGCTGGATCTACGACAACAACAGCATCACCATCGAGGGCCACACCGAGCTGGCCTTCAGCGACGACGTGGGCGCGCGGTTCCGCGCTTACGGCTGGAACGTCGAGCATGTCGGCGACGCCAACGACACCGGCCGGCTGGCCGAGGCGATCGCGGCCTTCAAGGCCAATCAATCCGCCCCGACCCTGATCATCGTCGACAGCCACATCGGCTTTGGTGCGCCGCACAAGCAGGACACCGCCGCGGCCCACGGCGAAGCCTTGGGCGTGGAAGAGATCAAGCTGGCCAAGCGCCATTATGGCTGGCCCGAGGACTCCGAGTTCCTGGTTCCCGAAGGCGTGCGCGAGCATTTCGCCGAGGGCGTCGGCAAGCGCGGCGGCAAGCTGCAGAAGGATTGGGCGCACCTGCTCGAAGGCTATCGGGCCAAGTATCCCGACCTCGCCGACCAGCTCGATCGGATGCAGGCGCATGAGCCGCCCAAGGGCTGGGACGCCGACCTGCCGAGCTTCCCCGCCGACGCCAAGGGCATGGCCAGTCGTGAGGCCGGCGGCAAGGCGATCAACGCCATCGCCAAGAATTACCCTTGGATGATTGGTGGGGCGGCGGACCTGTCGCCCTCGACCAAGACCAACCTCACCTTCGAGGGCGCCGGGTCGTTCGAAGCCGGCAAGTATGGCGGCCGCAACCTGCACTTCGGGATTCGCGAGCATGCCATGGGCGCGGTCTGCAACGGCCTGGCCCTGTCCAACCTGCGCGCCTACGGCTCAACCTTCCTGATCTTCTCCGACTACATGAAGCCGCCGATCCGGCTCAGCGCCCTGATGGAGCTGCCGGTGGTCTATGTCTTCACCCATGATTCCATCGGCCTGGGCGAGGACGGCCCGACCCACCAGCCGGTCGAGCAGCTGCTGTCGCTGCGCAGCGTGCCCGGCCTGATCACGCTGCGGCCCGCCGACGCCAACGAGACCGTCGAGGCCTGGCGGGTGATCGGCGCCTTGAAGCACGAACCGGCCTCGCTGGTGCTGAGCCGCCAGCCCCTGCCAACCTTCGACCGCACCGTGTTCGCCTCGGCTGAGGGCGTGGCCAAGGGCGCATACGTGATGGCCGACGCCAAGCCGGGCAAGCCGGAGGTGATCCTGATCGGCACGGGCGGCGAGGTTCAGCTCTGCGTGCAGGTCTACGAGACGCTGAAGAAGGATGGGGTCGCCGCGCGGGTGGTCTCCATGCCGTCCTGGGAGCTGTTCGAGAAACAGGACCAGGCCTATCGCGACAGCGTCCTGCCGCCTGACGTGACGGCCCGCGTTTCGGTCGAGGCCGGGTCGATCATTGGCTGGGACCGCTATGTCGGATCCGGCGGCGCGATCGTCGGCATGCACACCCTGGGGGCCTCGGCGCCGATCAAGGACCTGATGAACAAGTTCGGTTTCACGCCGGAAAAGGTGCTGGCCGCCGCCAAGAAAGTCATGGCGCGTTCCGGGGAGGCGTCGAAGTGAACCCGCTCAAGCAACTCGAAGCCTGCGGCCAGGCGCCGTGGCTGGATTTCCTGATCCGAAGCCTGGTGGCCAAGGGGGAACTCACCAAGATGATCGAGCGTGACGGCCTGAAGGGCGTCACCTCCAATCCCTCGATCTTCCAGAAGGCCATTGGCGAAAGCGACGAATACGCCGGAGCGATCAAGGATTTCGTGGCGACGGGCGATCACAGCATCGTCGAAATCTACGAACACCTCGCCATCGCCGACATCCAGGCCGCGGCCGACGTTCTGCGCCTCGTCTATGACCAGACCCAGGCGCGCGACGGCTATGTCAGCCTGGAATGCTCGCCCTATCTTGCCAACGACACCGAGGCCACGGTGCGTGAGGCGTTGCACCTGTGGGTGGCGGTGGCGCGGCCCAACCTGATGGTCAAGGTGCCGGCGACGCCTGCGGGCATCCCCGCCATCCGCCGGCTGATCGCCCATGGGCTGAACGTCAACGTCACCCTGCTGTTCTCGATCGAGGCCTATGAGGCCGTGGTCGAGGCCTATATCGCGGGGCTGGAGGACCTCGCCAAGGCGGGCGGCGACGTCACCAAGGTCGCCAGCGTCGCCAGCTTCTTCGTCAGCCGCATCGATAGCGCCGTGGACAAGCAGCTCGATGGCCTGGACGACAAGGTCGCGGCGGAGCGGCTGCGCAGCAAGGTGGCGATCGCCAACGCCAAGATCGCCTATACCCGCTATCAGGCCCTGTTCGCCGGTTCGCGCTGGGATGCGCTGGCGGCGTTGGGCGCCAGAACCCAGCGTCTGCTGTGGGCCTCCACCAGCACCAAGACCCCCAAGCTGAAGGACACGCTGTACGTTGAGGCCCTGGTCGGGCGCGACACGGTGGACACCATCCCGCCGGCGACCATGGACGCCTTCCGCGACCATGGCGAGGTGACGCCGGACGCCATCGAGCAGGACGTCGACGATGCGCGGGCGTTGCTGGCGGAGCTGAAGGCCCAGGGCGTGTCGCTGGAGGCGATCACCCAGCACCTGGTCGAAGACGGGGTGCAACAGTTCGCCGACGCATTCGACAAGCTGTTCGGCTCCATCGCCGAGTACCGCCGCGAGCTGACAGGCGCCAAGGTGTCGACGCTCGAGATCGATCCGGGCTCGCCTGAGGCCAAGGCCGCCATCGACGCCGAGATGGAGGCGTGGCGGGCGGAGGGGAACATCCGCAAGCTCTGGGCCGGCGACGCTGCGCTGTGGACCGGAAGCGACGAAGCCAAGTGGGCCGGCTGGCTCGATATCGTCGGCAAGGAACTGGACCGCATGGGCGAGCTTGAAGCCTTCGCCGCGCATGTGAAGGACCGCGGCTTCACCGACGTGGTCCTGCTGGGCATGGGCGGGTCGAGCCTAGGGCCGGAGGTGCTGAGCGAGACCTTCGGCCAGCAACCGGGCTGGCCGCGCTTCCACATGCTGGACAGCACCGACCCGGCGCAGATCCAGCGGCTGGACGACGGGATCGAGCTGAAGACCTCGCTGTTCATCGTCTCCTCCAAGTCCGGTGGGACGCTGGAGCCGAACATCTTCGCCGACTATTTCCTCGATCGCGTCGCCGCAGCCTGCGGCGAGGACAAGGTGGGCGAGCATTTCGTCGCCGTGACCGACCCGGAATCGTCTCTCGACAAGCGCGCCAAGGCGCTGGGCTTCAGCCATATCTTCTATGGCGTTCCCTCGATCGGCGGGCGCTATTCGGTCCTGTCGCGGTTCGGGCTGGTTCCGGCGGCGGCCATGGGCGTCGACGTCAAGCGGCTGCTTGAAAGCACCCAGGCGATGGTGAGCGCCTGCGGAGCCGATACGCCGCCGAAAGAAAATCCGGGCGTCCAGTTGGGCGTCGCTCTCGGCGTCGCGGCGAGCAAGCTTGGACGTGACAAGGTCACGATCTTCGCCTCGCCCGGCATCGCCGATCTTGGCGCATGGCTGGAGCAACTGATCGCGGAAAGCACGGGCAAGCAGGGGCGGGGGCTGATCCCCGTGGCGGACGAACCCATCGCCTCGCCGCAGCATTACGGCGCCGACCGCGTGTTCGTGTCGCTGGAGCTGGAAGGCGAAGCGGACAGCACTCGCCGGGACGCCGTTGAAGCCCTGGCCAAGGCGGGTCATCCGGTGGTGCGGATCGGGGTGCGGGATGTCTGGGCCATCGGCCAGGAGTTCTTCCGCTGGGAGATCGCCACCGCGGTGGCTGGCGCGGTGATCGGGATCAATCCTTTCGACCAGCCGGATGTCGAGGCCAGCAAGATCAAGACCAAGGCCCTGACCGAGCAGTACGAGCAGTCCAAGACCTTGCCGCAGGAAGATCCGGTGTTCCGCGAGAACGGCGTGGCGCTCTACGCCAGCCCGCGCGACGCCGAACAGTTGGGGCGGCACAACACCCTGGGCGGCTATCTGAAGAGCCACTTCGGCCGTATCGGCGCCGGGGATTACGCGGCGTTCCTGGCCTATGTCGATCGCGATGCGGCCCATGTGCAGACCCTGACGGGGATACGCACCGCTGTGCGCGACAAGATCCGCGCCGCCACCTGCGTCGGCTTCGGACCGCGGTTCCAGCATTCCACGGGCCAGGCCTACAAGGGTGGGCCCGACACCGGGGTGTTCCTGCAGATTACCTGCGACGATCCCAAGGACATCGCGGTTCCCGGCCATGGCTACAGCTTTGGCGTGGTGAAGGCGGCGCAGGCGCGCGGCGATCTGGACGTGCTGGTGGAGCGCGGCCGGCGAACCCTGCGGATTCACCTGAAAGATGTCGACGCCGGCCTGCCTGAGCTGGCCCGCGCCGTGAACGAAGCCCTCGCCTAGAGCGACCTGGAAGACTCGGAGTTCAGCATATGCAGATCGGTGTGATCGGGCTCGGGCGCATGGGCGGCAACATCGCGCGTCGGCTCATGAAGGCGGGGCATGAGTGCGTGGTGTTCGACGCCGCGCCCAAGGCCCGCGAAACCCTGGCGGCGGATGGGGCCAAGGCGGTCGGCTCGCTTGAGGAGATGGTCAAGGCGCTGGAGAAACCCCGCGCGATCTGGTCGATGCTGCCCGCCGGCAAGATCACTGAAGAGACGGTCGAAAAGCTGGGCGGGCTGCTGGAGGCGGATGACGTCATCATCGACGGCGGAAACAGTTTCTACAAGGACGACATCCGTCGCGCCAAGGTCTTGGCTGAGAAGAAGCTGCACTATGTCGACTGCGGCACCTCGGGCGGGATCTGGGGCATCGATCGCGGCTACTGCATGATGATAGGCGGACCCAAGGCGGCGGTGGATCGCCTCGATCCGATCTTCTCCACCCTGGCGCCGGGCATAGGCGACATTCCGCGCACCCCCGGTCGCGAAGATTTCGATGCGCGAGCCGAACGCGGCTACATCCACGCCGGCCCTTCCGGCGCCGGCCATTTCGTGAAGATGGTCCACAACGGCATCGAGTATGGCCTGATGCAGGCCTATGCCGAGGGCTTCGACATCCTGCGCAACAAGAACTCGAAAGAGCTGGCGGAAGACGAGCGGTTCGATCTCAACATTCCCGACATCGCCGAGGTCTGGCGTCGGGGCAGCGTGATCTCGTCGTGGCTGCTGGATCTCAGCGCCATCGCCCTGGCCAAGGACCCTCAACTGGCGAAATTCTCCGGCTATGTCGACGATTCCGGCGAGGGGCGCTGGACGGTGGAGGCGGCGATCGAAGAGGCGGTGCCGGCCGACGTGCTGACCACGGCGCTCTACGCCCGCTTCCGTTCGCGCCAGGAGCACACCTACGCCGAGCGGATGCTGTCGGCGATGCGCTTCGGTTTCGGCGGTCACGTCGAGGGTCACGACCCTGCCGATCCGCACGCCCCGCCTGCCGACCGGGTGGCGCAGAAAGCGGCGGAGTAGGGCCGTGGCGGACGACAGCACTATTCGCCCGTTCGCAAAGCCGCACGCGGTCGACGACCAGCCCCGTCATCAGGCTCCGCCTGCCGACCCCTGCGCCATGGTGCTGTTCGGCGCCACGGGCGATCTGGCCAAGCGGCTGGTGGTCCCGGCGCTCTATAACCTCGCGCTTTCAGGCGTTCTTCCGAAGAACTTCGCCTTGATCGGCGTGGCGCGCGGCGAAGACAGCGCCGAGAGCTGGCAGGAAATGTTGCATGACGCTCTGAAGGAATTCAGCGGCGCCAAGTCTGAAACCGCTAGCGGCGGCAAGATCGATGAGGCGGTCTGGAAGCGACTGGCCAAGTCGATGTCCTTTGTCCAGGGCGACCTGACCACGCCCGAGGTCTATGAGGACATCGGCAAGTGCCTGCAGGAGGCTGAGAAGTCCCACGGCACCAAAGGCAACGTCATCTTCTATCTCGCCGTCGCCGACCGGATGTTCGGCCCGGTGGTGGAGCAACTGGGCAAGGCGAAGCTGGTCGACCAGGGCGGCGGCGGTCGCGGCAAGACCAAGTCCTGGCGGCGGGTGGTGATCGAGAAGCCGTTCGGCCACAGCCTGGACTCGGCGCGCAAGCTGGACGCCGACATCCTGAAGACCCTGGCCGAGGATCAGATCTTCCGGATCGACCACTTCCTGGGCAAGGATACGGTCCAGAGCATCATGGCCTTTCGCTTCGCCAACGGCTTCTTCGAGCCGATCTGGAACCGCGACCGCATCGACCATGTGCAGATCACCGCCGCCGAGACGGTGGGGGTCGAGCAGCGGGCGGACTTCTACGAACATACCGGCGCCCTGCGCGACATGATCCCCAACCACGTGTTCAGCCTGCTGTCGCTGGTGGCCATGGAGCCGCCGACCGGCTTCGACGCGGCGTCGGTGCGGGCGAAGAAGGCTGAACTGCTGGCGGCCATCCCGCCGGTAGCGCCTGAGAATGCAGTGCGCGGCCAGTACGATGCCGGCCGGATCAACGGCGCCAAGGTCAAGGCCTACCGCGACGAACCCGGCGTGGCGAAGGACTCGCCGGTGGAGACCTATGCGGCCCTGAAGCTGGAGATCGACAACTGGCGCTGGAGCGGCGTGCCGTTCTACGTCCGCACCGGCAAGCACCTGGCCCAGCGCATGACGGAGATCGCCATCCGCTTCAAGCAGGCGCCCTATGCGGTGTTCCGCGACACGCCGGTCGATAGCTTGCCGCCCAACTGGCTGGTGATCCGCATCGCGCCGGACGAGGGCATCTCCCTGCAGTTCGAGGTCAAGCGGCGCGGCCCGGTGGTCGATCTGGCGCCGGTAAAGATGGAGTTCCGCTACGACGACTGGTTCCCCAAGGAGCCGAACGTCGGCTACGAGACCCTGCTCTACGACGTGATGATCGGCGACCCGACCCTGTTCATGCGCGCCGACATGGTGGAGCACGGCTGGCGGATCGTGCAGCCGGTGCTGGACGCCTGGGGCAAGGAACGCGCGAAGTTTCCCGACTACGCTTCGGGCGGGGAGGGACCGGAGGCTGCCGACGCGCTGATCTCGGCCGATGGCGGCCGGGCCTGGCGCAGCGTCGCCAAGGCCATGGACCGCAAGGCGTGAACCCGCCCGGCGATATCCGCCTGCTGCTGACCGATGTCGACGGCACGCTGGTGACCAAGGACAAGGTCCTGACCGAAGCAGCGCGCGCGGCGGCGCATGAGCTCAAGGCGGCCGGGATCGCGCTCGCCGTCACCAGCAGCCGGCCGCCGCGCGGGCTGCGCATGCTGGTCCAGCCGCTCGATCTGCGCCTGCCCCTGGCCGGCTTCAACGGCGGGGCGATGGTGCAGCCGGATCTGTCGGTGATCGAGACCTTGCCGATCGGTCTGGCGGCCTCGAGGAAAACGGTCGATTTCCTGTCCAAGCAAGGACTGGACGTGTGGGTCTATACCGAGGCTGACTGGTACGTCAGCGATCCCAAGGGACCTCATATCGAGCGCGAGGCCTGGATCCTCAAGTTCGACGCCAAGGTGGCCCCGACCTTCGACGACGAGGTGCTGGGCCAGGCGATCAAGATCGTCGGCGTCTCCGACCAGCACGCCCTGGTCGCCGCCAGCGAGGCGGCCGCGCAGGATCTGCTCGGCACAACGGCCAGCGCGACCCGGTCCGCCGACTACTTCCTCGACGTCACCCATCCTCGCGCCACCAAGGGGTTTGTGGTGGCGCGCCTGGCGAAGCACCTGAACATCTCGCCGCAACAGGTCGCCACCATCGGCGACATGCCCAACGACGTGCTGATGTTCCGCCAGAGCGGCTTTTCGATCGCCATGGGCAACGCCAGCGACGCGGTGAAGGCCCAGGCTTCGGCGGTCACCGACAGCAACGAGGACGACGGTTTCGCCAAGGCGGTGCGGCGGTTACTGACGACGCCGGCGCGCGCATGACGGCGCCGTCCTCCCGGATCATCGTCGCGCCCTCGATCCTTTCGGCAGACTTCGGCCGGCTGGCGGAGGAGGTGCAGGCGATCGACGCCGCCGGGGCCGACTGGATCCATGTCGACATCATGGACGGCCGGTTCGTGCCCAACATCTCGTTCGGGCCGATGATCGTGGAGGTCGTGCGCCGCAACACCTCAAAGCCGCTCAACGTCCACCTGATGATCGCCGAGCCCGAGCGCTACCTCGCCGACTTCGCCAAGGCCGGGGCGGATCACCTGCTGGTCCAGGCCGAGCCCGCCTCGACCACCCACCTGCATCGGGTGCTCTCGCAGATCCGCGACCTGGGCAAGGTCGCCGGCGTGGTGCTCGATCCTGCGACCCCGCCTGAGATGGTTGAATATGTCCTGCCCCTGTGCGGCGTCGTGCTGGTGATGACGGTCAATCCCGGCTTTGGCGGGCAGGCGTTCCTGCCTGACATGCTGCCGAAGATCCGCAGATTGCGCGACCTCTGCGAAGCGCGGGGACTAAACCCCTTCATCGAGGTGGATGGAGGCCAGAAATGCGAGAACGTGGGCCAGGCTGTGGTCGCCGGCGCCAACGCGATCGTAGCGGGCAGCGCGATCTTCCATGCGCCGGATTACGCCAAGGCCATCGCCGATATCCGCCGGGCGGCCTCAGGCGGCGGATGAACCTGCCATGGGCAGCCGAAACAGCAGCGAGGCGATCGTCGATCGGACATGGTGATGGCTAAGAAGCATATCGTGGTGATGGGGGTGTCGGCCTCAGGAAAGACTACCTTTGGCGAAGCTCTGGCCGCCCGGCGGTCGATGGACTGCGTGGATGGCGACAGCCTTCATTCCAAGGAAGAAATCGCCAAGATGAAATCGGGTGAGGCCCTGACCGACGAAGAGCGGGCGCCGTGGCTCGACCGGGTTGGCGCTGTACTCGCCGACGAAAAGACCTATCCGAACGGCGTGATCGTGCCCTGTTCGGCTCTGAAACTGGCCTATCGCGACCGGCTGCGCGACCTCGACCCTGAGGTGGGGTTCATATACCTGCGAGTGGATCGGGCCTTGGTGGTCGAGCGCTTCAAGGGCCGCAAGGGTCATTTCATGCCGGCCGAACTGATCGACAGCCAATTCGAAACGCTGGAACCTCCGACGGCTGCGGAAACAGATGTCCTGATCCTGGACGGCGATCGCCCGATCGAAGACCTGGTGACCGAGGCTTTGGATTGGTGAATGGGGATGCGGGCCTGAGGCGGGATCGAAAGATGCGGCGGCGGTTGATCGTCGGCAATTGGAAGATGAACGGAGATCGGCCGGCCCTGGCGGAACTCGACGGCGTCATCGCGGCGGCGGACGCCGCGCCCCGGGTCGATGTTGCGATCTGCCCACCCTTCACCCTGATCGCGCCCGCCGTAGCACGATGCCCGCGGCTGTGGATCGGCGGTCAGGACTGCCATGCGGCGCTATCGGGACCCCATACCGGCGCCGTCTCGGCGGGAATGCTGGTCGAGGCCGGAGCCCGGCTGGTGATCGTGGGGCACAGCGAACGTCGCCAGGAGTTAGGCGAAACCGACGCCGACGTGTGCGCAAAGGCAGAGGCGGCGTTGGGCCAGGGGCTCGCCACCATCGTCTGTATCGGGGAGACCGAGGCGCAGCGCAACGACGGGGAACAGGAACGCGCCGTCGCCCGTCAACTCCGCGGGTCCTTGCCTGGAGACACGGCCGGCGAGCTGGTCGTCGCCTATGAGCCGATCTGGGCGATCGGCAGCGGCCGCATTCCAACCGCGGCCGATATCGGCGCCATGCACGCCATGATCCGCGCGACATTGATCGAGATGATCGGGCCGACGCGCGCGGAGGCCGTGCGGATTCTCTATGGCGGGTCGGTGACGGCGGCGAACGCAGCGGACCTGTTCGCGATCCCCAATGTCGATGGCGCCTTGGTCGGCGGCGCAAGCCTGACCGCCGAGGCCTTCGTTCCGATCGTCAGCGCCGCGGCGCAAAATGGAGCCGACGCTTTCCTGCCCGGTTAAGCGTTGGTCGACTTGCTACGTCTGTTGGAGAGCCAAATGCAGATCAACGCCGAGATGATGAACCGTATCTCGGAGGGGCGCGGGTTCATCGCCGCCTTGGATCAGAGCGGCGGCTCCACGCCGGCCGCGCTGCGCGCCTATGGCGTGCCTGACAGCGCCTATTCCAACGACGCCGAGATGTTCCAGAAGATGCACGAGATGCGCGTGCGCATCATGACGGCGCCGACCTTTACGGCGGACCGGATTCTTGGAGCCATCCTGTTCGAAGGGACCATGGACGGGGAGGTCGATGGCGTGACCGTCCCGACCTTCCTGTGGAAGCAGCGCGGCGTGGTTCCCTTCGTGAAGATCGACAAGGGTCTGGAGGCGGAACGCGACGGCGTTCGCCTGATGAAGCCCATGCCGCAGGTCGAGGCGCTGCTGGAGCGGGCTGGGCGCCTGGGCGTGTTCGGGACGAAGGCGCGGTCGGTGATCAACCTGGCCTCGCCCGAAGGCGTCGCGGCCGTGGTCGCCCAGCAGTTCGAGCTGGCCGAGAAGGTCGCCGCGCGCGGGCTGGTTCCGATCATCGAGCCGGAGGTCCTGATCACCAGCCCCGAAAAGGCGCAGGCCGAGGGCGTGCTCCGCGCCGAGCTGGCGAAACGGCTGGACGCTCTTCCGGAGGGGCGCAGGGTGATGCTCAAGCTGACCCTGCCGGAACAGCCGGATCACTACCTGCCATTGGCCGGGCATCAATGTGTGGCCCGGGTCGTGGCCCTGTCCGGCGGCTATTCGCGCGACGAGGCCTGCGCTCGCCTGGCGAAGAACCATGGCATGATCGCCAGCTTCTCCCGCGCGCTGGTCGGGGATCTCAGGGCGGCGATGAGCGAGACGGAATTCGACGCCTCCCTGGCGGCGGCGGCGGACCAGATCTACCGGGCGTCCACGGTCAAGAACTGAACTGGCGGCGCGGCGTGCCGGGCGGGAGCGTCAGGGTTGCCACACCCCGCCGCTCGGGTCCGACAACCGGCGATCCAGGAAGTGCGCGGCGCTGATGAAGGCGAGGTGGGTCAGGGCCTGGGGGAAGTTGCCCAGCTGCATGCCGGCCTGGCTCACCTCTTCTGAGTACAAACCCAGGCTGTTGGCGAAGCGCATGGCGCGCTCCATCAACATGCGGGCGTCGTCCAGCCGGCCGGCGCGGGCGAGGCATTCGATGTACCAGAAGCTGCAGGCGGTGAAGGCGCCTTCGCCTCCCGCCAGTCCGTCCGCGTTGCGATAGCGGAACACCAGCGCCCCGTCGGCGAGCTGCTCGCCGATCGCGTCCAGGGTGGAGAGCCAGACCGGGTCCTTCGCCGAGACGAAGCGAACCAGCGGCATCATCAGCAGGGATGCGTCCAGGTCGGTCGCGCCGCGGGCCTGGACGAAGTAGCCTTTTTCCGGATGCCGGAAGTGGGTCCAGATGTCCTGGGCGATCCGGTCGCGCTCGCGGGTCCAGGCCACCAGCGGCGCGGGCAGGGAGCGCTTGCGCGCCAGACGGGCGGCCCGGTCGATCGCGACCCAGCACATCAGCCGCGAATGCAGGAATTCGCGCGGGGTGTCGCGAATTTCCCAGATCCCCGCATCGGGGTCGCGCCAGCGGCGGCGCACCTGGTCCACCACGGCGCAGATGTTCGCCCAGCCTTCATGGCTGATCGCCGTGCCGTATTTGTTGGAGAGATAAACGCTGTCGAGCAACTCGCCATAGATGTCGAGCTGGGTCTGGCTGCGGGCCGCGTTGCCGATGCGCACCGGGCGCGAGCCGCCGTAGCCGGCCAGGTTGTCGAGGGTCTGTTCCTCCGCCGCCGGCTCGCCATCCAGGGCGTACATGACATGGAGCCGGTCCTTGTCGCCCGCCTCCACGATGCGCCGGCCGACCCAGTGGCGGAAGGCTTCGGCCTCCTCGATGTAGCCCTGGCGCATGAAGGCGTAGACGGTGAAAGAGGCGTCGCGGATCCAGGTGGCGCGGTAGTCCCAGTTGCGGCCCGCATCGGTGGCTTCCGGCAATCCGAAGGTCGCCGCTGCGGCGATCGAGCCATGCTCCGCCGAGGTCAGCAGTTTGAGCGCCAGCGACGAGCGCGCGACCTGTTCGCGCCAGCGCCCGCGATAGGTCGAGCGATCGACCCAGCGGCGCCAGGTGGCCGCCGTCTGCTGCAGGCTTTCGACGATGACCTCGTCGCGCGGCGGGGTTTGCTGGACCGGATCGCCCAGCACGAACCACGCGGTCTCACCCGGCTCCAGCCAGAAGTCCGCGCTGGCCTGGCCGTCGCCGAGTGTGAGCGGCGCGGAGCTGAACAGCCGCAAGGCGTCGCCACCGGCGGCGTCGGATTGATCGAGCTTGAAGCAGACGCCCTGGTCGACCGGCTCAAGGCGTGGAATCGCCCGGCCATAGTTCGGTCGAGGTTTGCAGCAGGCTTGAAACCTCAGGCGCCCGCGGATGGCGCGGACATAACGTATCAGGCACCCGCCCAAGCTGCCCTTGGCGTCCGGATGGGGCATGAAGTCGGTGACTTCCGCGCTTCCGCCGTCGCCGATCCAGCTGGTGGTCAGGATGTTGGTGTC
>FSXN01000130.1_pt1 | contig 16312 bp, 10 predicted proteins | sample 1638221 | NCBI WGS metagenome assembly FSXN01 (sample SAMEA3914788, study PRJEB12502) | metagenome | biome: forest; material: soil | place: Canada | collected 2011-07-03 | depth 0.1 m | reverse complement strand
GAGGCGTCCCCGTCGATTTAGGCCAAAGGGACGGTTCGGCTGGCCTTTGGTCCTGGCCGCCCTCAATCGGTGCCACTGCAGGTCGCCGCACACAGCATAAGTGGGGCCGAAATTGGGACCGCTCAAATAAGCGTCAAAAAAACTTCCATAAAATCAGTACATTAACGACGGACCTGGCGGTGAGAGAGGGGTTGCGGAGACTAGGCGAGGCCCGTGCTGGCTTTCATCTGTCTCGTCGTGGCGGCCGTACGGCCGGGCGGCGCTATCGCGAGCCCGCCGGCGGAAAGAGCGTCTCGCCCCGTCTCCCGGAGCATCGCCTCGGCGCGGACCAGGAAAGGCGCGATCTGGCGGCGCCATCGATCGGAGCCTCTGCGCCACACCCAATGGCCGTCATCGCCGACCTCCAGCACGCCGCCCGGGGTGAAGCGGAAGTACCAGATGCTGGATCCGCCGCGCGCCCTATGGAGCTGGACGCCGATGTCGCTGAACCTGAGCAGCGCGATGAGCAGGACCGGCAGGGTGATCAGGTCCGACGATGTCGCGGCGTTCGGTCCGGTCATGAGTAAGCAGCAGATCCGACAGCGAACACGGATTTGAGCAGATCAATCGCGCGCGGCCGGTCCTCGGGCGATAGGGACCTGTAGAGGGTCTCAAGCTCGGAGGTGTGCGAGGGGTGGCGCCGGATCAGGTCGTCCGGCTCGCACTCTAGCCTGGCCGCGATCGCCTGCAGTACGGGCCTGGCGTGCGGTCGGCGGCCGCGCTCGATCTTGTTCAGTTGGCTGCGATCAACACCGATGGCTTCAGCCAGCCGAGCCTGGGTCAGCCCGCGATGTCTGCGCCATTCGTGGATAAAGTGCTGTGGAGAGGGGCGGTGGCGATCCACTGTCTTCTCAGTCCCAATTGATGAGCCACGTTCGATATCGGTTCACCGCGACGGCGGAGGGATCCACACCCGAACTCAGCGTCTCGCCGGCGCGGGAAAAATTCGGCCGAGCGATCCATCGCTCGGCCGAAGTGCTGCACGAAGACGGGGAGGTGCCGTCGCGCATTCCCGCGTGGGGCGCGGGAATAGGAGAGTCGGCCAGGATTTCAGCGCGGCCGAGGTCATGACCGTGCGATGCCTTGTGAGGGGAGTCGCTGCGCCCAGTTTGGGCGCCGCTCGCAGGCGCACAGTCGGCCGCGATCGGGGCGACGATCGCCCGGCCAAGCCCGGCGCTTCGCTCCCAGCGGCAGAGCCGCCCGCGCGAATCGGTAGTCTCGGGCCCCGCGCCAACTCCGCAACGCCGAGCCCAAACTGGATGCGAATTCCTTTGCCACCTAACGTCGGTATGCTCACGAGCCCTGTCGGTCCAAGACGAAAAACGGCCCATACTATTTCCGCAGGTTATGGGATTTGGCCGACCGATTTGCCCGGAGCGAGCCGCCTGGAGAGTTGAAGGAAGGGCGACGCGTCCATTGAGGAGCGCGTCGCTCGTCCCGTAGAGAAGGGGTGGCGATGCTGAGACGCCACCTCGTTCGGTCTAGAAGCTGCGGCTGATCTCGGCGGTCAGCCATCGCGGCTTGCCGTAAGCGATCTGCTCGGCGCCGAGGGTGAAGGCGTCGTTGCCGATCGTCTTGTAGCGGACGTCCGCGAGGTTTTCCCCGTTGAGGGCTACGGTCCACTTTCGCGCAGGATCCTGCCAGGAAACCCGCGCGCCGATCAGCCAGAAGGGGTTGATGTCGTCGGCCGCGAAATTGCTGAGGTTGGTGTACTCCAGACCTTGATAACGGGCGTCGGCCTGAACGGCGATGTAGCCGTTGGTCAACGACCACTCATACCGGCCGAGCACCATGGTCTTCCATTTCGGCGTATAGGAGTTGGTCCGGTTCGCGGTGACGCCGACGATGTCGATATTGTAGACGGTGTTATCCAGGTAGGTCGCCGAGGCCGCCAGCGTCATGTTGGGCACAGGATGCAGCTGAAGCTCAAGTTCGCTCCCTAGCGTCCGGGCGTTGGCGTTGATGACGTAGGGGTTCAAGGGCGCGGCGAAAAGCACCGACTGTGAGTCATGATAGTCGTAGTAGAAGGCTGAACCGTTCAGGCGAAGGCGGTTGTCCAGCGCGTCAGCCTTGAACCCGACCTCGTAGGCCTGCAGCGTCTCCGGCTTATAGGCCAACTCCGCATCGTTCGGGGGATTGCCGCCCGCCAGCGGAACGTTGAAGCCGCCGGCCTTGGCCCCGCGGTTGTAGCCCGCGTAGAGCAAGACATGCTCCAGGGGGCGGTATTCGAGCTGGGCCTTGGCGGTCCAGAGGTCCGCATTGGCGGTCCGCTGCAGCGGCCCGCGCAGGATGGTTTGGGCGCCCGCCAGGGCCTCGGTGAGGTCGAAAGCCTTATGATCGGCTGTCAGCCGTCCACCCAGGATCAGGGTCCATTTCGGGGCGATATGATAGTCGACCTGCGCAAACCCGGCCGTAGCGTAGGTCTGTTGTTTGGTGAAGTCGTTGACGATGACGCCCGGCTCAAGGCCATTGAAGTCCTCATGGTCCTTCAGTTTCGGATCGAGGTAGAGATAGTAGAGGCCGGCAGTGAGGTGAACCAGGCTCCAGTCTTTTTCCGCACGAAACTCTTCGGAGAACTGGTGGAATTGGGTGAAGTCTTCGCTGGTGATGTCGTGACCGGGCGGCGTCAGGTTGGGGAAGTTATCGATCTTGATCGCGCTGTCGTATTGTTTGTAGTCGACGATGTTCGTTAGCGTTACGCCGCCGCCGGCGTCGTAGGTCATCGCCAGTTGAGCGCCTTCCATGTCCTGGAAATCGCCCTTGCTCTGCGCAAACGGCGCAGTGATGGTCAGATCCTTCGGGTTGGAATTGGGCCCGAACAGCCCCGGCGTATTGGTCAGCGTGGCCCCGGTCAGCGTACCGTTCGGCGCAACGTTCTGGAAAAAGTAGGGGGCCCAGGAATCGACTGAACGCGTGCCGAAGCCCGTGAATTCGATGTGCAGGCGGTTCGTCGGTGTGATCTCAAGCTTGCCGCGAAGCCCATAGTTCTGGCTCGCGCCGAGATCGCCCCCGGTGGCGGCGAGGTTCTTGATATAGGAACCGTTGGAGTCATAGAGGCCCGCCAGGCGGAAGCTCAGCTTGTCGGCGACGATCGGACCGCCGAGCGCCGCCTCCATCCTCTGGGTGTCGTAGGAGCCGCCGCTGTAGTCGACGAAGCCGTTGTAGGTATCCGTGGGTTCCTTGGTGGCGATGTTGATCACGCCGCCAACAGCGTTGCGGCCGAAGAGGGTGCCCTGCGGTCCCTTGAGGACTTCTGTGTGATCGATGTCGAACAGGCCAATGGCGGAAATGTTGTTGATGCCGACATAGCCATTGTCGATGTAGACGGCGTTGGGGCCTTCCGCGATCGAGTCAAAGTCCTGTTGCGACACCCCGCGGACGTCAAAGAAGGTCTCCTGGCCAGCGAAGGACCCAGCGAGATTGACGCCGGGCGAAAACTTGGCGAGGTCGGAGACCTGAGTCACTCCGAGCTGCCGCAATTGCGCGCCGGTGAAGGCGGTGATGGCGATCCCGACGTTCTGGGCCTTTTCAGACCGCTTCTGCGCCGTGACCACGACTTCCTCGATCTGCGTACCGGCCGCAGGCGAGGGCGGCGCAGTTTGCGCCCGGGCCCCGCAGGCATAGGCGCTGACGCCCGCCATCAGTATGCTCAAGATCAGCTGGTTTTTCATTTTATGCCCCCATCCTGGCCCGGCTTCATGGCCATGACCCTTATGTGACGACGGTCACATGAAACGTTTTTTTGAGTCAAGCTAGAATATTTGTCCGCCGCTCTCGCCCTAATCGGCGCCTTCTCGAGAGGCGATCAGTGAATAATATGAAACGTTATTGAGCTGGCCCGGGCTTCATCGGGCGCGTGGGGCTTAGACCCGAAGGAGCGCTGAAAGATCTTGAACCGAGATGATCTCTGCTCGGGTGCTGAAGGCGCTGGCGAAGATCGCTTCGTGGGCCACGGAATCCGGATCGTAACAGCAGTCCCGGATCGCCATGACCCGATAGTCCAAGTCAGAGGCGTACGGCAGGCTCGAGACCAGGACGCCCGACGTGGTCACCCCGCCCATGATCAGCGTGTCGATATTGGCGGCCCGCAGGTGGGCTTCCAAGGCGGTGCCAAGGAAAACGTTGATCCGCTGCGCCTCCAGCACGACGTCAGCCTCGTGGAGGTTGATCTGCGGCGTCACCTTCCCGTGGCGGAACGAGCCCGTATTCTTGAGCCACATGCCATTGCGGTTGCGCGCGCTGATTTCGCGATAGTCCTCGCTGAACCTGATGTTGACGAAGAAGATCCGGACGCCAGCGCGGCGGCAGGTCTCGATCGCCTGCGCGCACCGCGCGATGAACGGGGTCATGTCGCCAACCGGAAACAGCGTCGTGATGTCGTCCTGCAAATGCATCAGAACAAGCGCCGTGCGCTCTACGTGGACATCCAGTGTCATCGTGGTCTCCAGGCGGGCGTCGGTTCAGGCGGGCTTGAGGATTGGCCAGCCGAATGTGCGCGCTCATCGAGGTCGGACGCGTCGGGCCTCGCGAAGCGGCCTGTCATAGGCTCGGTCGGGCGGCTTGAGGCCCGCCATGCGGCGAGCAGACACCCCGCGGCGGGCAGGACCATGACCAGGGAGATCAGCATGGCGCCGCGCAGGGCGAGGGCCGCGGATAGTCCCATGACGGTCAGGGCGTCGCTGAGCGCTCCGATGGCGAAGGGGGCGAGCGCGGTGCCGAGGAAGATTTGGGTGACGATGTAGACCGCCGACGCCGTTGCGCGCATGGGCGCGGGAACGAGGCTGTTCACGTTGGCCGCGGCGGGCGCCAGCCACATGGCGCAGAAGAAGTTGAAGGCGGCCGTCAAACCATAGGCCAGCCAACGGTTGGACGAGAGCAGGCAGGCCGCCAGGAAGGCCGTGGCCAGCACGATGGCGACGACCGACACCAGCAGCCGCGCGCGATCACCGAAGCGTTTGACGAACCGGTCGGTGATCAGACCGCCGAGCACGGTTCCCAGCAGGCCGGCGGCGGCGTAGGAGACGCCAAGGACCGGGCCGACCTCGGCCGCCGGGACCCCGAGCGACCGCTGAAAATAGCTGGCCAGCCAAGCCATAGGTCCGACCGTGAGGAAGCAACAACAGCCATAACCCAGGAAGCCAAGGACCAAGGGCTTGTGGCGCAACACCGCCGCTGCGGCCGGGTCCGCACCTCTCAAGGTCTGCGCCCATGTCAAGAAGGCATACCAGCCATAGCCGAGCACCAGCCACTGCAGGAACTGCGATGTCAGCGCCGCCAAACCCGCCACGACGGCTGTAATGCCTGCGGCCGCCGCAAGGTTGCAGGCGCCGGCCCGCCAGCCGCGGCGCTTGGCCAGGATCAGCAGGCCCGTCACGGGCAGCATGGTCAGGATTTCCAGGCCGACGATGCGCAGGGCCTTTGCGACGGGGGGTAACCGGCTTTCGCTGGCCCCGGCCCGAGCGGGCTCGGGCAGCAGCCCAACGATCAGCGCCAAGACCAGCCCCGGCGCGCCGACAATCAGAAACGCGGCCTGCCAGGCCTTGAGGCCCAGGGGGGCGAGCGCGGGGTCCGGAAAGGCGTGCTTCCAGGCGGCGAGGATCACGCCGCCAAGCGCCAGGCCCAGGCCTGAACCGATATAGATGCCGCTCGAATAGACGGCGATCGCCGTGGTCCGCCGATGCGGGGGAAAGACATCGAAGATCATCGAATAGATCGCCGGCGATGCGCTCGCCTCGCCAACCCCGACGCCCATCCGGCAGGCAGCGAGAAAGGTGAAGCTGCGCGCAAAGCCGGAAAGGCTGGTCAAAAGGCTCCAGGCCGCCACGCCGCTGGCGACGATCCGCGTGCGGCTTAGGAGATCGGCGGCCTTGCCGAGCGGAATACCGAAGATGGCGTAGAAGACCGCAAACGAGGTGCCCAGCAGGAAGCCGATGTTCGCATCGCTGATATGGAGAGAGCCCTTGATGTCCGTCGCCAGCATCGAGACCAGCTGCCGGTCTAGCAGGTTGGCGACGTAGACTAGCGCCACGAGCATCAAGAGCCCAGTCCGGCTGGCCTCTGAACGATACGGGGAAGCGTTCAGAGGGTTCATGGGCGCCAGGCTCGATATCAACCAAGATGAGACATAATGGAGCCCGCGTTGGCTCCGGCATCAAGTGGCCGGCGCCCGACCTTGCGCCCCGGTGTTCCAGCAAGTCTACGGTCCGCCGTCCTGGTGACGCGCTCAACTGCGATGCAGCTGCGCGGGGTCGTTGGGGAGGCGAGGCATAGCTTTAGGTTCGGTAGATTGCTCGGCTTCGAGTGCTGCCCGTCGCCGAGCGAAGGCCTACCACTTGTAGCGGATTTGCACGGCCACGTTGGCCGGCTCTTCGCGCGCATACAGCACCGATCCGAGGGAGGTGGGCAGGGCGGTCCCGCCGTTGCCGCCCGAGACGATGTTCACATTCGTGAGGTTCTTGCCGATCACATCCAGCGCGAAGCGGCGGTTGGGAAAGTCCAAGGTGAACCGCGTGTCGAGGCGCACATACCCCTTCTGCATCAACAGTGGGTCGTCCGTGCCGTTGTTGGCGTAATAGTAGTTGGACGAGAAGATCGGAATGATGTCGGCGGTAAAGTAGAACCCGTCCGGCAGGTCCGTTGTGAATTCGCCGGTGAAACTGCCGCTCCACCGCGGCGCAAATCCCGTGGGTTCGCCCGAGAGGTTCTGCAGCTTCGGCGCCCCGCCTGGATAGAGGGTCCCACAGGTCGCGTTGCCGGGGTTGGCGAGGCAATACTGCTGAATGGAAGGCGCGGTGACGTTCGGATAGCTCAGGTAGATCGAGTCCAGGTAGGTGATCTGGGACGACAGCCGGAAGTTCTTGTTGATGACCCATTGGCCCTCGACTTCCACGCCTTGCGAGCGTGAAGCCGCCGCGTTGGTGATCACCGATTCCGCCGCGCCGGACGGCAGGAAGTAGGTCGAGGAGACCTGAAGGTTGGTATAGTCGGACAGGAAGACGTCCGCATTGAACAGAATGCTGTGATGCAGCCATTCCGTCTTGAACCCCAGCTCATAGGCGTTGACGTGTTCCGGCTGCAGCGGCGGCGAGGCCTGGCCGGCGAAGGTCGTCACCGGCACCCCGGCTTTGAAGCCGTAGGCGTAGGTGAAGTAGACCATCTTGTCGGGCGTGAAGTTGTACTGCAGGCGCGCTGAGGGCTGCAGGGCTTGATAGGTCTCGTCATTCGACGAGTTTTCAATCGCCCCGAGCAAGGAGGCGGCGAGCGGCTGCAAATTGGCCGGCAGCGGATTCACATCGCCGTACAGCTGGGTGCCCTGTCCGTAATAGGTGACCAGGCTCGCGTTCTTGACGTCCCAGGTTTGTCTGAGGCCGCCGGTGACCTTGAACTGGTCGGTGGCGTTCCAGGTCAAGGCGCCGAACAACGAGTAGACCTGTTCGTCCTGCTTGAAGACGGGCTCCTCGGCGAGCGGAAGATAGGGATCGAGCGCGGCAAAGGCCGGGATGCTTTCGATCGTTGGGGTGAGGAAGCCGTAAGTGAGCTCGCCTGGGTCGCCATTAGTGTGGTCGATCTGGAAATAGGCGCCGGCAGTGTATTCGAACGCACCGCCCGTGGGCGAGGTTACTCGGAACTCCTGGCTGAACTGGCGATAAGTTTCGCCGGTCTGGAAGGTCAGCAGGTTTTCCGGCGTCGCATCGCCGTCGAGGTTCTCGTTCGAACGATAGCCCGTGAACCCGGTCGTCGACGTCAGAGTCAGGCCATGCCAGCGGTAGTTCATCGTCAAGACGCTCTCGAACGTGCTGAGCGTCTCGCCCTGTCCTGGGCCGCTGGTGTCGATATCGCTGTTAAAGCCGGTCGGCACCTTCTGCGCCAAGGCGTCGGCGCAGAACCCCGAGGCCGTGAACGGCGCCGGCGGCGGGCAGTCGCCGATGACGTTGCCAGTGTTCAGCTTGTTCTGCGAACCCTCGACCTTCAAGACCGCGTCGAAATTGTCCGTCGGCTTCCAGAGCAGGGAGACGCGCAACGCCTGGTCGTTGCCGTTCGGCTGGTCTTCGCCGACGTAAGGGTTCTTCTGCCAGCCGTCCTGACCATCCACGATGCCGGCGATGCGCACGGCGAGTTGGTCGGAGATCGGGACGTTGACCGCAGCTTCCGTCGCGTACTGGCCGTACTCGCCATACAGCGCCCGCACATAGCCGGAATAGCTGTCGGTGCTGGGCTTGTTGGTGATGATGTTCAGCGCGCCGGCGATGGCGTTGTTGCCGAAGTAGGTGGTCTGCGGACCCTTCAGCACTTCAACGCGGCTGAGATCCAGAAAGGTCGCGCCGCTGGTGTGCGCCGAGCCGTGATAAATGTCGTCCACGAAGGTGCCGACAGACTGGTCGAAGGTTTCGTTGGAGCCGGAGCCGATGCCGCGGATGAAGAGCTGTCCGCCCGCGCCGGATTCGTCCACATGGATCGCTGGAACCGATTCAGACAGCGTCTCAAGCGAGTTCAGGTTCTGCTTTTTCAAGGTGTCGCCGGAAACCACCTGCACCGATTCCGGAACCCGCTGGAGCGGCTCCTGACGGCGCTGCGCGGTGACCACCACCTGCTGCACTTCGGTGGCCGAGGGCGCGGCCGCCGACGATTGGGGCTGGGTCTGCGCCATCGCCGCCCCGGTCCACATAAACGCACAGGCAACGCCACAAAATAGATAACGTTTCGTCATTCCCAAACCCCTCTGGCGCCCCGAAAAGGCGTGTTTTTCTCCCGCTGACGACGATATTGATGACATTTTCATAAAGGGTCGGCAACAAAAAAATGAAACGTTTTTCTTTCGTCGCCCGAGGGGCTGTGTTAGGCCGTTTTGCGAACGCTAATCAGCGAGGAGATACAGGTGCGCTATCGGGCCGGGGTGGATATCGGGGGGACCTTCACGGACATTGTATTGATGTCCGAGGAGGGCCAGCTGCATGTGCGTAAGCAGCCGTCGACGCCGGACGACTACAGCCGCGGCATCGCCGAGGGCCTTCAGGCGCTGTGCCTGGACGTGGGCGCCGACGCCGGCGCCATCACCGAGCTTGTCCACGCGACGACGGTGGCGACCAACGCCATTCTGGAAGGGAAGGGGGCCGTGACAGGCCTGATCACCACCCAGGGCTTTCGGGATGTCTTGGAACTTGGGCGAATCCGCTACCCGCGCCTCTACGACCTGCAATACGTCAAGCCGCGTCCGCTGGCGTTGCGCCGCCACCGGTTCGAAGTCGCCGAACGGGTCGCGGCCGATGGGGCGATCACCTTACCCTTGGACGACGCCGAAATCGACCGGGTCATCGCCCAGGTCGGCGCCAGCGAGGTCACCGCGGTCGCGATCTGTCTCCTGAACTCCTACGCCAACGCCCACCATGAGCAGATTCTCAGGGATCGCCTGGTCGCGGCGCTGCCCGACCTTTATGTGACCTGTTCGTGTGACGTCCTGCCGGAAATCCGGGAGTACGAGCGGACGAGCACGACGGTGGTCAACGCCTACCTTGGACCCATCGTTCGCAACTATCTGAGCGCGCTCACGGCTCGGCTGCGCAACATCGGCCTGACCTGTCCGATCCGGATCATGCAATCGAACGGAGGCTTGATGAACGCCGACGAGGCGATCGCCAAGCCCGCCTACATCATCGAATCCGGGCCAGCGGCGGGCGTGATCGCCGGCGCGCACCTCGCCAGCCTCTCAGGCTACGCCGACGTCATCACGGTGGACATGGGCGGCACCACGGCGAAGGCGGCGATCATTGAAAACGGCGAGCCGGCGCGAACCACGGAGTACGAAGTCGGCGCCGGGATCAATCTCAGCAGCAAACTCATCAAGGGCGGCGGCTACTCGGTAAAGCTGCCCTTCATCGATGTCTCAGAGGTCGGCGCGGGCGGCGGCAGCCTCGTCAACTTCGACGCCGGCGGTCTGCTGCGGGTCGGTCCTGAAAGCGCAGGCTCCGTGCCCGGGCCGGTCTGCTACGGCCGCGGCAACACCATCCCCACCTTGACGGACGTCTTCGTCACCTTGGGCTACCTCAACCAGGAGGCCATCGCGGGCGGCGAAGTGCCGATCCACGCGGCGGCGTCGCGAGACGCTGTCGAGGCCGTGGTGGCGACCCCGCTCGGATTGACCAGCGCCCAGGCGTCCCTCGGCGTGCAGGCGGTGGCGACCGCGACGATGGCCAGAGCCGTGAAGGCCGTATCCACCTACCGCGGTCGCGACCCTCGTGACTTCGTTCTCTTCGCCTTTGGCGGCAACGGTCCGATGATCGCCGCCGAAATCGCCAAGAGCATGGGGATGCGAAAGGTAGTCATCCCCGCCAAGCCCGGCGTGTTTAGCGCCCTTGGATTGCTCTTCTCCCAGCTCGAACATGAGTTCCGCAAAAGCAATTTCCGCGTGCTGAACGCCGATACGGCGGACAATTTCGCCGATGAATTCTGCAAGCTTGAGGCGAAGTCGCGCCATCAACTCCTGCAGCAAGGCTACGCCGAAGATGACCTGACCTTCCAGCGCCTGGCGGACATCCGCTACGAAGGCCAGGCGTTTGAATTGACCCTGCCGGCTTTGTCCGATGCTGAGGGGCGCTCGTCGCAGGCGGCGACGATCACGGCCTTCCACGCCGAGCACGCCAGGACCTACGGCCACAGCGCCCCCGGCCAACCGGTGGAGCTGATTGGCCATCGGGTGCGGGTGCTGATCGGCAAGGACCAGGATGCGGTCAAGCTGCAGCAGGCGATCGTCAGCCAGCCTCGGGAGGCTGCCAGCCGGGAGGCCTTCTTTGAGGGCGTGGGCAAGGTCCCGGTCCCGGTCTACAGCCGTGATCACCTCGTTACGCCGAAGACCGGGCCGCTGATCATCGAGGAATACGATTCCACCTGTGTCGTCCCGCCAGGAGCGGTTGCCCAGGTCGACGCCAATTACAACATCATCATTGTTCTGGAGCCCAGCGATGACCCGCGCCTCTGATCCCATCACGCTCGAGATCGTCAAGAATGCGCTGGCCTCCATCGCCGACGAAATGGCGCTGGTGGTGATGCGCAGCGCTCACTCGCCGTTGGTGCGCGACTCGATGGACTTTTCGACAGCCATTTGCGACCGGCACGGACAGGTGATCGCCCAAGGCCTCACCAATCCGATCCACCTAGGTTCGTTCCCGGACGTCATGTCCCGCATCGTCGCCAACCACAGCGAGGACATGCATGATGGCGATGGCTTTCTGGTCAACGATCCCTACGGCTCAGGCGGAATGCACCTGCCGGACGTTTTCCTGATCACCCCGATCTACGTCGATGGGGAGGTCGAAGCCTTTGCGGGAACGGTGGTGCACCACGCCGACGTTGGCGGCATGGCCCCAGGCAGCATGGCGCTGGCGGCGACCGAGATCTTCCAGGAAGGCCTGCGCATCCCGATCATCAAACTGTTCGAGAAGGGTGTATTGAACCGCAGCGTTATGGGCCTTTTGGAAGCCAACTCGCGCACGCCCGACGCCCTGCGCGGCGACCTCGGCGCCCAGATCGCCTCCATTCGAACCTGCGAGGCCGCGGTCACCCAGCTGGTGAATCGCTATGGCAGCCAGGCCCTCCGCGGCTACATCGAAGAACTGCACGCCTACGCCGAACGGCTGATGCGGCAGGAAATCGCCAAGATGGCGCCCGGCGTCTACGAGTTCGAGGACTGGCTCGACGGCCTCGGCGAGAACCCTGAGCCGCTCTATTTCAAGGTCAAGGTCACGATCGACGGCGGCCATGCGCTGATCGACTGGGAAGGCACGGGCCCGCAGGTCCAAGGCGCCATCAACGCGCCCATCGCCACCACCCGCTCGATGGGACTTTGCGCCATCCGCTCGGCGGTCGGGGTCGAGATGCCAAACTTCGCCGGCTACATGCGCCCGGTCGAATTGCGCGCGCCAGAGGGCTCGCTGGTCAACCCGGTGCTGCCGGCGGCCTGCGCCGCGCGAGGCGTGATCGCCTACCGCATGCTCGACTGTCTGTTCGGCGCCCTCGCCAAGGTCCCTGGAAGCCGCCTGCCGGCCCAAGGTGAAGGCGGTCCCTCGGTCGTAACCTTGAGCGGCTGGGAGGGTCCGAAGGCTTGGCTGATCACCGACGGCGTGCTCGGCTCCTGGGGCGGACGCCCGACGATCGACGGCGTCGACGGCATCGCCAGCCCCGGCACCAACCTGTCCAACCAGCCGATCGAAATCATCGAGGCGCGTCTGCCGCTTCGGGTGACGAGCTATGGCCTCCTGCCCAATTCGGGCGGGGCGGGGCGCACGCGCGGCGGCTTGGCCGTCTACCGCGGCTATGAAATTCTCGCCAAGCAGGGCAACCTCACCCTGAGATCCGATCGGCGCCGTCATCTCCCGTCGGGCGCAGAGGGGGGCTTGCCGGGCACGCCATCGGTCACCTACCTGCACACGGCGGCGGGACCAGAACTGCTGCCGGTGATGCCCATGCAGGCGCGCAAAATCACCCGCGGCGACTCTGTGCTGCACATCGCCGCCGGCGGCGCCGGCTATGGCGATGTGCTCGATCGCGATCCGGAGGCGGTTTTGGACGATGTGCGCGACGACAAGATCGACGCCGCGATGGCGGCGGAGGTCTATGGCGTGATCATCGACCAGGACAGCTGGACGATCGACGCCACCCGCACGGCCGAGAAGCGGTCGGCGCTGCAGACGCAGCCGCGCAAGGCCCACATCCGGGCCCAGTTCGCTCAGTTCGCGCGCCGCAATAAGATCGACATCGGCTTCCTCGATGCGGTTCTGGACCGCGAGACCGTTGCATGATCGCCGGGCTGTCCCAACTACCATGAGGTCGCCCTCGCCCAACAGCTATAGGCTCGATGACGATGCGCTGCCGCACAACCTGGGGGTCTTGCGGGCGATGGCCGGCGACGGCGTTAAGGTCTTCCAGGTGTGCAAAGGCGACGGCTACGGCCTTGGCCTTGAGCGTGTGGTCGGGTGGGGGCTCAAGGCGGGCGTCGACGGGTTTTGTGTGGGACGCCCTGACGAGGCGGTTCGCGTCAGAGCGGCCGCGCCTGCAGCGTCTGTTCTACTGTTCACGTCAACGCTGCCGGCCTCGCTGGCTGACCTTGCGCGGGCAGGGATCACGGCCACCGCCAACAGCATCGATGCCCTGCAGGCGATCTTGGCCGCAGGCTACGGCGACTTCTACTTCGAGGTGGACTGCGGGTTCGGCCGTTTCGGGATCCCGCGTAGCGACTGGGACGCCTGCCTGTCAGCTTACGCCGCCCAATCGGTGGTAAGGTGCTCGGGCCTGTACACCCACTTCGGCAGCGCCAATCCGATCACGCTCGACAAAGGGCTCCCGCGCTTCGAAGCCTTCCTTGAGCGGATGCGCGGTCAGGTTCGGCATCCTTTTGAAACCATGGTGGCGGCGAGCAACGTCTCGCTCGCCCATCCAGCCCTTCCGTTTACGGCCATTGATCCAGGCCGGGCGCTCTATGGCCTTATCGAGGATCAGCAGATGCCCGCCGACCGGCTACGGCCGGCCTTGGCTGGCGTCTTCTCAGGTCTGATCCAGATCACTCGTTTTCCCGAAGAAGAGACCATCAACATCGCCTATGGCGGGTCGAAGCGTCTTCCCGCCGGCGCCGTATTGGGCGTCTTCCCCATCGGTTGGCTCGACGGCCTAAGCGCTCGGCCGCCCTACGGCGAGGTCCTGGTGGGCGGCGTCGTGGCGCCGGTCATGGCAAGAACGCTGCAACACTCGATCGTCGATCTGACGGCCTGCCCGAACCCGACGCTTGGCGATGCGGTGACTCTCGTGAATGCGGATCTGCCGCTTGAGCGTGCGGCGACGGCCCAAGGCCTGAGCATGACGGAGCTTCATTTTACTCTGGGCCGCGCCCTCATATCGAGCGCCTCGGCAGCTTGAGCGGGGTCATGGCCGCGGGCCGTAGCGTGACCGTTTCTTCGGTCCTATAGTCCGGACGTTGCATTCTTGGAGATGAGCCAAGGCGAGCGCTTGGCGTCCATCGAGGACTGATTTTTGACATGACGAAAATGAGCCGACGGCGGCACGGGGATGCCGACGCGCCAGCAACCATCGTCGATGTGGCGCGTGTGGCCGGCGTTTCGCTCGGGACGGTCTCCAAGGTTCTCAATGGCGTCAAAGGGGTGAAGGCCGAGAACTACGGCCGGGTCCAAGCGGCGGTCCAAAAGCTAAACTACAAGCCCAACTCCGTCGCCCGCAGCATGCGGACCCGATCCTCAAAGATGATCGGCTGCATGGTGACAACCCTTGATAACCCGATCGCGGGCAAGATGGTGCAGGGGGCCGAAGGGGTTCTTCGCGAGGCCGGCTACGCCCTGCTTTTGTCGGCGCACCACAATTCGCTCGCGCATGAGCGGGACATCCTCGAGGTCTTCAAAGCCCGCCAGGCCGAAGGGGTCATCCTCACCGTCTGCAATGACGAGGCTTTGGAGACGCAAGAGCGCCTCAAGGAGCTCAATATTCCGGTCGTCCTGTGGGAGCGCAACGCGGGCGAGGCGTTCGACACCTCCCTTACCGATCATTTCCATGCCGCCGAACTCGCGGCGCAACATCTGCTGGAGTTGGGCCACCGCCGGATCGGTCTGGTCGCGGCCTATAAGGACACCTGGACGGGTCGCCAACAGCTGGAGGGGTTTGAACGCGCCCTGGCTGCGGTCGACGCGCCGAGCGATCCCCGCCTGATCATCCACACCGATCTCTTCGACGGAGGCGCCATTGATGCGATGTTCCGCTCCGAAGCGTTGCCGACAGCGCTGATCGTCAATGTCCATGATGTCGCCGATGCGCTTCGCGCGACTCGCAGACTCGGGCTGAGCGCGCCAGCGGACTTCTCCTTGGTCTCCATTGGCGACTCGCGGGAGCTCGAAGTGTTCGATCCGCCGATCACCGCGATCCGCGGCGACGGCCAGGCCGTGGGCGTGGCGGCGGCGAAGCTGATCTTGATGCGGTTGGAGACGCCTTCCATCTCCACCGATGTTCGGCGTGTGCTCACCCCGGTCGAACTGATCACGCGCAGTAGCACCGGCCGGCCTCCGGTCGCCCAGAGCCCCCGCAGCGCGGCTACTGGCCAAGGCTTCCGCTAGGCGCGCCGGGCGTCTTCGGCAGCAGAACCCAAGTCGACAAAGGTGGTTCGAATGGTGTCCAGGACCGGACTTGGCGCCATGCTGACACCATCCGCCGCTATCGGTCGCAACAGGCCGATCCGTCGTCTTAATTCAAAATTGGCGAGGCGCGGCCGGGCGACGCCGGGGGCGGCATAGCCATCGGGCATGACGGTCAGCCCAAGCCCGGCTTGCACAAGCGCCAGGGCGCGATCGTCACTCATGGTGCGGGCGGTGAAGAACGGCCGCACGCCGCGTGCGGTGAAATGCCGGCTTGTTTCGGGCAGAAGTTCGCACTGCCGGCGCACGATCATAACGCTGTCGGCGAGGGCTTCGGCCGCAATAACGACTTCGCCGGCCAAGGGGTGCGCGGTGGGCAAAGCCAGCGAATAGCCCTCCGTCAGCAGGACCTCGCTCGTAAAACGCGTTTCGTCGGATCGCACGATCGTCAGCGCCGCGTCGATGCGGCGACGAGCTAGGCGCTCGAGCAGGTCGCGTTCGCGCCCCTCGACGAGTTCCACCTGTTGCTCGGGAAATCCTTCGGCAAACTTGATGGCGAGCGCCGAGATCCAGGGCGAGGGCAGGGTCACCAGCACGCCCAGGCGAAAGGTCTGGCGTTGGGCGGTTTCGACGATCGATCGCTCGGCGAGGTTGAACTCACTCTCGATCCGCCGGGCGTGCACCGCGAAATGAGCGCCAGCCTCCGTGAGCTCGACGCGGCGGTTCGTGCGCTGAAACAGCGGCCGGTTCAGCAGGTGCTCGAGCTTTGCGATCCCCACCGAAAGCGTCGGTTGCGAGACGTTGCAGCGCGCGGCGGCCTTGGAGAAGTTGCCGTGGTCGATGACGGCCAGAAAGTAGCGGAGCAGGTAACGGTCAATCATAGATGCAGTCTATGATATGCCCCCCGAAAGTCCAATTTTCCGACAATTTCTTTGGGTGCTAAGGCAGCGGCGGCCGGTTGGTCGCGGCTTGATCCGCGCATCAGCTGTTCAGCCCTGGGGAGGACGGTTTCGATGACGAAAGTCCATAGCCGCGCGGACCAGTGTCTCGCCGGTCTGCTGTTCGACGGCATGACCATCATGGCCGGCGGCTTCGGCCTTTGCGGAATTCCCGAGAACCTGATCGCCGCCATCCGCGACACCGGCGTGAAG
>FSXN01001345.1_pt1 | contig 16667 bp, 13 predicted proteins | sample 1638221 | NCBI WGS metagenome assembly FSXN01 (sample SAMEA3914788, study PRJEB12502) | metagenome | biome: forest; material: soil | place: Canada | collected 2011-07-03 | depth 0.1 m | reverse complement strand
GGCTAGGCTCGCGCGACCTGCTCAAGACCCTGCAGGACGGCCAGTCGGTGGCGTTCCTGAACGACCAGAAGTTCAATGGCGGCACGGCGGCGCCGTTCTTCGGCCGCACGGTGCACACCGCAGGCGCGCCCACGCGCGTGGCCATAAGGTTTGGGGCGGTGATGCAGCCGATGTCGGTCGCCCGCCTGCCCGGCGCGCGTTTCCGCGTCACCATCCACGAACCGCTGGAGCTGACCAACACCGGCGACCGGGACAAGGACGTCGAGGCCGGGGTCCGCCAGATCAACGCCTTCGTCGAGGATCGCGTGCGCGATCGGCCCGGCGAGTGGTTCTGGGTGCATAAGCGCTGGCCGCAGGAAGACTACGCCGGCCAGATCTGAGCCAGGATTTGGGCGGGCGTGCGCCTACCACTCCTGGCCGAGGGAATGGCTCTGCCCACCCAGGTGGAGCCCCTCCAGTTCGGCGGCGCGGCGCAGCGGACCACGATAGTCAGGATCGGCGCGCCGGCGGCGGTCCGGACCGAAATAGTCCTTGGTGCGGACATAGGCGCGGGGCCGGTAGATCGTCGCGACGATGCGGTCCAGCAGGGTGCGGGCGGTGACCGGCTTGGCCACGAACTCGTTCACCCCGGCGTCGCGCGCCTCGAACACCCGCGTACGCGCCGAGTGGCCGGTCATCATGATGATCGGCAGGTAGGGATTGCGGCTCTCGGGCGAATTGCGAACCAGCTTGGTGAAGGTCACCCCGTCCACCGGCGCCATCTTGAAATCGACGATCGCCAGGTCGGGCTGCCAGGTGCGCATTTCGAACATGGCCTGGGAGCCATCCGCGACCGCGCGGATGTTCTTGATGCCGAAATTCTCCAGCAACACGCTGACGATCTCCCGCATGTGCGGGTTGTCGTCGGCGAGGAGGATGCTGAGCGCTTCAAGACCCGTCGTCATGATCCACTCATAGGCGGCTAGACCTCAAGGCGTTTACGGCAGCATTTCCAAAAGGAAATATCGCCGCGATAGTTTCCAAACGATTGAGATACGCAAGGTTGCGCAGGCGCGTTAAGCGCTATGAACGCAAAAGTAGTATCGACCTAGATTGCGCCTATCGACTTGAACCGAGACAGGGCCTCTTCGGCGCTGGCGTACGCTTCCTGGTGCTGGGAACTCCAGTACTTCAGGGCGTCCAGTGGAATACGACGTCCGGACACTGCGCAAGTGACATAGCGCCCAGGCTTCATCACGGCGTATTCGCCGTCGCCATAGTGCACCACGGCCGGGCCGTCGAGATCGCGATCAAATGCGTTCATGGCCTTACCATATGACGCAAAGCGCCGCCGCGAAACCTCATCTCAGGGTTAAGAGCCAAGGTTTTTTCGTCGCGATTACATGGGATGCAAGACGCCTCGCCGGCGCGCTGTCCGGCCCGGTCGCTCGTCGGGCCTCGCTAGTCGGGCGCGACCTCCAGGAACCCGCTGTCCAGGAACTTGGCGACCAGGGCGAAGCGGACGTCGTCGCCGAAATCCCCAGGAACCTCGCGCACCCGGAAATCCGGCTTGGCGGCGATGAAGCTGACGCTCTCCTCCACGCCCCGATGGATATAGAGGTGGTCGCCGGGGTGGCTGAAGTCGATGTTCTCGGCGTTGGCGGACAGATGGCTCATCGACAGGGGGCTGTGCCGTACGCGCATCTCCCCGCTGATCGGTGGCCGATAGGCCGCCGGCGGCAGCTTCTCCAGCTTGGCGATGACCCGGGAAGACCGCCTTTGCATCGCCTCGGCGATGAAGTCGTCCGAAGCCGATAGGGCGGCCAGGCCCGCGACGCCCTCACGAACATGCGCGGCGAGGTCCTTGAAATCGTCCCGCCGCACCGCGGCGCCCAGGCGATGGCCCACCGCCACCCGGAGCGGGCGCTCGAGGTCGGAGAAATGGTCCAGGGCGGCGATGATCGCCTCGCGCACGGTCAGGGGCACGAAGCCGATCGAAATATGGAAGGAATCCGCCAGGGCCTCGACGCGATGCGGCGTGCCGCGCGGCAGGTACAGCAGGTCGCCGGGCCCGACCTCGATTTCCTGCTCCCGCTCGATCCGCAAGGCGCCCGTATGGGTAGGGATGCCATTCCAGGCGTTTGGAAGCTCGGAGCGGTCCTTGGAGATGAACCAGCGCTTGCGGCCCTTCAGCTGGATCGCGATCAGATCGTAGTCGTCATGGTGCACCGGCGCGCGGGCGTCGCCGCGACTCCAGAACGCTTCGGCCCCTACCGGCTGATGCAGAACGAACTCCAGCGCCCGGCAAAACGCGTCCAGGCCCGACGAGGCCCAGCGCAGGCCCGGAATACGCACGGTGTAGCCGCGCCCATGGAAGGCGTGGATCTTGGCCTGGAATGCGGCGGCGTCGGCGACCGGCTCGACCAGCGGCGGCGGCCCCAGCGGCGCCAGGGCGTGGCAGCCGAGCTTGGGCGCGAAATGCGCGTAGGCCTCAAGGATGCGCGATTCAGGATCGTCGCCCAGCAGCCCCGCGCGATAGCTGGAACCGTCGCCGCCAACCTTGGCCACGCCCTGGCCGATCACCTCGTCGAAGAAGGTGTCCAGCGGCATCGGGGCCAGCACCCGCGCCAGGATGTCGTTTGCGTCTTCGGGGGTCATGACCGGCCATAGCGAGAGAAGGCGGGAGTGAAATCCGCCGCCACGGCGCAATCAAGCCGCCGACTGCGCCCGCGCCATTAAATCGCGGTAACGGCCCGCCGCCCCGCGTATCATAAAAGCTCTAGCCGCGCAGGATCAGGCGCGGCAGCATGGCGGCGCACGCCCGCTGCAACGCCAAGGCCTCCATGCAAAGTCGTCCAACGCCGAGGTTCGCGGACATCGCCCGCGTCTGCAGCGGCAATTTCCTCGAAATGTACGACTTCATGGCGTTCGCCTACTATGCGTCCAGCATCGCCCACGCTTTCTTCCCGGCCAAGAACGCCTTCGCCTCGCTGATGCTGACGCTGATGACCTTCGGGGCCGGCTATCTGATGCGGCCGCTGGGGGCGATCGTGCTGGGGGCCTACACCGACCGCATCGGGCGCAAGGCGGGCCTGATCCTGACCTTATCGATCATGTCGATCGGCACCGCCGCCCTGGCGTTCACGCCCGGCTACGCGACGATCGGCGTGGCGGCGCCGGTGCTGGTCCTGCTCGGCCGGCTGCTTCAGGGCCTCTCGGCAGGCGTGGAGCTCGGCGGCGTCTCGGTCTACCTGGCCGAGATCGCGCCCGAAGGCCGGCGCGGCTTCTTCGTCAGCTGGCAGTCGGCCAGCCAGCAGCTCGCCGTCGCCTTCGCCGCGGGCCTGGGCGTGGCGCTGAACCTGCTGATGCCGGCGGCCAAGGTCGACGCCTGGGGCTGGCGCATCCCGTTCGTGATCGGCTGCGCCATCGTGCCGGTGCTGTTCCTGCTCCGGCGCTCCCTGAAGGAGACCGACGCCTTCCTGCAGCGCCGCCATCGCCCCACCACCGCTGAACTGCTCAAGACCCTGGCCGCCAGCTGGCAAACCATCGTGGCGGGCATGCTGCTGGTGACCATGACCACGGTCACCTTCTACGTCTGCACCGCCTACACCCCCACCCTCGGCCGCATCGAGCTGCACCTGGGCGCGGTGGAGACGCTGCTGATCACCCTGCTCACCGGGGTGTCGAACTTCATCTGGCTGCCGATCATGGGCGCGCTGTCGGACCGGGTCGGTCGGCGGCCTTGCCTGCTGGTCTTCACCCTGCTGGGCCTGGTCACGGCCTATCCGGCGATGCTGTGGGTGGTGGGCGCGCCATCGTTTGCACGGCTGCTCATGGTGGACCTGTGGCTGTCGGTCATCTTCGCCGGGTTCAACGGCTCGATGGTGGTCTATCTGACCGAGTTCGTGCCGGCGAGCGTGCGCACCTCCGGCTTCTCCCTGGCCTATAGCCTGGCCACGGCCCTGTTCGGCGGTTTCACCCCCGCCATCTGCACGGCGCTAATCCACGCCACCCACGACAAGGCCATTCCCGGCGCGTGGCTCGCGCTTGCGGCCTTGATGGGCCTGGTCGGCATGCTGTGGGCCGGACGGCTCGAAGGTCGCCGCACGCCGGCCCTGGCGCCCGCCGCGGGGTAGTAGATTTCTTCGCCGCAACCCATAAGATCGCGTTGGGGCTGACGAACGTGTGGGCGGGGGAATGCGGTATCTTGGACTGACGCTGGCCGTGCTGACGGCTATGGCGCCTTTGCGCGTGGCTGCTGCCGAGGCGCCGTCCGCCAAGCCGGGGCTCGAGGCCTATGGCCAGCTACCGACAGTCGACCATGTCGAGATCTCTCCGGACGGGGCCAGCATCGCCATGGTGGTGGGCGACGTGAAGCGCCGACAGATCCAAATCCGCTCCACCGTCGATCACAAGCTGAGCTTCGCCAGCGAGATCGGGGCGGCCAAGGTGCGTAACCTGCAATGGGCCGGTCCACGCCACCTGGTGATCATGAGCTCCGTCACGGCCGAGGCGCAGGGGGTTCTGGGTCCCAAGCAAGAGTATTACGAGGTCTTCGACCTGAACCTGGACCACCCCAAGCTCCACCCACTCCTGGCCAACATGGATCGGTCCTTGAACACCGTGGCCAGCACGCCCGTGGCGGTGCAGTTGAAGGATCGGCCGACACTGTTCCTTGAGGGCACCTATTTTCCGGACACCGAGGGCGTGCTGGCGCTGTATCGGGTGGATCTGCTCAGCGGCAATACCGAACGCGTCCAGGATGGAAATCAGGCGACCACGCAGTTCCTCGTCGACGCCCATGGCGCGATCGTCGCGCGCGCGGACTACTTGCAGCGCAGCGGCCAATGGCGGCTTTTCGTCAATCGCAACGGTGGCGGCTGGAAGCTGGCCTACAGTCAGGTCGCCCCGCTCGATCACCCGGACATTGTCGGGCTGGGCCACGACGGCCAGTCGATCCTAATCAGCGTGTTCGACGGCGACGACTGGCAAATCCGCGAGATCGGGCTGAACGGCGAATCGCTGCCGACCCCATTTGCGGACATGGCGGACGCCGACGCGATCTCCGACCCGCAGACGCGCACCGTGATCGGGGCCGCGAAGAGTAACGTCTACGGCTCCCAGTACCACTTCATGTCGCCTGCAGATCAGGCGGCGTGGAACGGTGTGGCCAAGGCGTTCCCGAACGAGCACGTCGAACTGGCCTCCTGGTCCCACGACCGCCAGCAGATCGTCGTCCGGGTGGAGGGGGAACGCGACGGCGTCGGCTACTTCGTCGTGGACATGAATCGGCACGCCGAATGGCTCACCGACGCCTACGCCGATATCGCTCCGCAAGCCGTGGCCGAGCGGAAGCTGATCACCTATCGCGCCGCCGACGGGATGGAGATTCCGGCCTTCCTGACCCTGCCCAAGGATCGCCCCGCCAAGACCCTGCCCATGGTGGTGCTTGTGCATGGCGGCCCGGCTTCCAGCGACGACCCCGGCTTCGACTGGTGGTCCCAGGCGCTGGCCTCGCGTGGCTATGCGGTGCTACAGCCGCAATATCGCGGTTCGACCGGACTGGGACTGGAGCACCTCAACGCCGGCTTCGGCGAGTGGGGCCGCAAGATGCAGACCGACCTCTCCGACGGCGTGCGCGATCTGGTCAGGCAGGGCGTCGCCGATCCCGCGCGGGTCTGCATCGTCGGCGCCAGCTACGGCGGCTATGCGGCCCTGGCCGGGGCGGTGTTCGACCCCAGGCCGTATCGCTGCGCCGTGTCGCTCGCAGGGCCCTCGGACCTTCGCCAGATGCTGATCTATGAGCGCCAGCTGAACCAGGGCGCCCAGAACGAAACCGTGCGCTACTGGGACCGGTTCATGGGAGCGAAGTCGCCAGACGATCAGGCGCTGGACGCCATCTCCCCCGCCCTGCACGCTGATCGCGCCGCCATTCCGATCCTGCTGATCCACGGCAAGGACGACACCGTGGTGGAATATCGGCAGAGCACCGAGATGGCGACCGCCCTCCAACGCGCCGGCAAGCCGGTCGAGATGGTGACGCTCAAGGGCGAGGATCACTGGCTGTCTCGCAGCGAAACCCGGCTCCAGATGCTGCAGGCCACAGTCGCCTATCTCGAGGCCCACAACCCACCAGACCAAGCGCCCCCTCCGGGTCCCGTCACTACGACCGCCGCCGCAGCCGCGCCCGGAACCGTCGCGCACTAGGGCCGGCCTCCCCCGTCTCCACGCCAGCGTTTCCGCTCCTAGGCCAAAGGCTTAGCAGCGGACGGCGTTCACTTGACATTAACCGGGAACACATACAGAACGTTCTCAAGACGTTCCGAATTGACGGGACTTGATTCGCGAGACGGCCATGCTGACGCGTAAGCAGCACGAACTGCTCATGTTCATCCATGAGCGGATCAAGGAAACCGGGGTGTCGCCGTCTTTCGACGAGATGAAGGACGCGCTGGACCTGGCCTCCAAGTCTGGCATCCATCGATTGATCACTGCGCTGGAAGAGCGCGGCTTCTTGCGTCGCCTGGCGCACCGGGCCCGCGCGCTGGAGGTGGTCAAGCTGCCCGAACAGGCCTCGGTCACTGGCCCTCGCGGCCGTACGGCGCCAAGGCCCCCACCGGCCGCCGTGCCGGAAGAGGCGATGTACGCCAACGACTCACGCGCCCTGCCCGTGCTGGGCCGCATCGCCGCCGGCACCCCGATCGAGGCGATCCAGCAGGAACGCGACCGCATCGCCGTGCCCGAAGCCCTGCTGGGATCGGGTGAGCATTTCGTGCTCGAGGTCCAGGGCGACTCGATGATCGAGGCCGGCATTCTGGACGGCGATTATGTGGTGATCCGCAAGGGCGACACCGCCCAGACCGGCGAGATCGTGGTGGCCCTGGTTATGGGCGAGGAAGCCACTCTGAAGCGCCTTCGCCGTCGCGGCGGGGCCATCGCCCTGGAAGCCGCCAACCCCAAGTACCAGACCCGCGTGTTCGGTCCCGATCAGGTGCAGGTCCAGGGCAGGCTTGTCGGCCTTATCCGCCGCTATCACTGACGCCCGAGGCGGCATCGCGCGGCTGGGCGTCTTCGCCCTCGCCGCCAGTCCAGGGCCGGCGTCCGCGCGACGTGTTGGCCCACTCCAGTCGCCAGCCGTCGTGCTGGGCGTAGATCTCCGCAGCCCCTCCCCGCGTGAACGCTGCCGATGTCAGCACCAGCGTCCCCGCGCATGACGGCGGCGGCGTTACGTCTGCTCTCAGGATCAACAGGTCGCTGACCCGACACAGGGCGTCCAGGCGCTCGCGCGACGGCAGCACCTTCTTGCTCCACCAAGCCCCGATCGCCGGCTGCGCCCCGCCCAGCGGCAGGCAGCCGCTGCGGTCGCAGTCATAGGCCAGGCGCGCCTCAGCCTCGGGATCGAACGGCGTGGTGAAACCGCGCCGGGTCGCCCAGGCCTGGCTGGCGAAGGCCCGCACCTTGGGCTTCAGCACCACCACCCGCCCATCCACCGCCAAGGCGGCGTTGTTCCCGTCCGCCGCGATCCAGCCCACCGGCGCAGGCGGACGCGGCCACACCAGCACGGCGCAGGCCAGGGGAACCGCCAGCCACCTCAACCCGCCGCGCCACAGGCAAGCGAAGACGATGCCGAGGAACGCGGTCAGCAGCGCCGCCTCCGGCGCGCTCGGCAAGGTCTTCACCGCGCCCGGCGCCGTGGCGAACAGGTGGGCGATGGCCAGGATGGCGTTGGCCGCCCAGTGCGCCACGGCCAGCACCGGGCTGAGCCACAGCTCGGGCACGCCCAGGGCCTCGCCGACGGCGCTGACCACCAACGCCGGCATCAGCACCAGGCTGGCGACCAGGTCGGCGGCGAAGTTGGCGAACAGGCCATAGGTGGCCATGCGGTTGAAGTGCTGCAGGGCGAAGGGCGCGGTGGCCAGCCCGGCGATCAGGCTGACCGCCGCCATCGCCACGGCCCAGTCCCACGCCCGCTGCGGCCCGGCGATGAACCACGGCGCCTGGGTCGCACGCCCATGCCGCGGCCACAGCTCGGCCATGGCCACCAGCGAGGCCGTCGCGCAGAACGACATCTGCAATTAATTGCGGCACTTAATCACCCGCGCTATGGGGTGAGCCATGACCGTAAGAGCTTATAGTTATTCACGTTTTTCGTCCGCAGCCCAGGCGGCAGGTGACTCCGAGAGGCGCCAAACCTCGGCTGCGCGCGAGTATGCCGAACGTCATGGGTTCGTGTTGGACACCGAACTGGTTGACCGCGGCGTGAGCGGCTTCACCGGTGCGAATCGCGACAAGGGAGAGCTGAAGCGCTTCCTGGCGATGGTGGACCAAGGCGTGGTCCGGCCTGGGAGCTACCTACTAATAGACAGCATGGATCGGCTCAGCCGCCTCCCTGTCGTGCAGGCCACCAATCAACTGCTCAGCATTGCCTTGGCTGGTGTGAAGGTCGTCACACTGAATAACGAGCGGACCTTTGGCGACACTGCCGATCTCTCAGAAATGATGATGGCGGTCATGGAGATCGAGCGCAGCCACCGAGAGTCACTCGAAAAGGGTAGGAAGATCGCGGCGGCCCATGGGAATAGTAAGCGTCGCGCCAGGGAAGAAGGGCGCGTCTGGCACAGCACCGGCCCAAGCTGGTTGGAACTCGTCGAGACGACTCGCACCTGGAAGCCGATCCCGGAGCGCGTCGCGCTCGTAAATCGCATTTTCGAAATGACGGCCGATCTTGGCATGGGTGCAACTGCCATCGCTTCACGCCTTAACAAGGAGAAGCAGCCGACGTTCTCCCAGAACCCGGATGCTCTGTGGCATGGCACGACCATTCTCAAGATTGTGGGGTCGCAAAGCGTCCTGGGCCATTACCAACCTCGCTTTAAGAACGGCAAGCCAGACGGCCCGATAGCCATTGGCTACTATGGCAAACCGGTAGTCGACTTAGAGCTGTTTCAGCGCGCGCAGGTTGCCCGCACCCAACGTAGAACCAGCCCCTCGCGTGGCGGCGCCCTAGGCACGATGCGGAGCCTCCTGAAGCGGCGCATCTGGTGCGCTGCATGCGGCGGCACGATGATCTGTCAGCGCCGCTCCCGGGATAAGCGCGACCTCTACATGTGTTACGACATGACCCGAGGAGCGTGCGACAACCGAACGCGATATCGCGTGGCGGAGCTAGAGCAGACGATCATTCGGACCATCCCCGACATCGATCTCAGCCTCACCCGTAACGAACAACGGTCGGAAGAAGGCTCTAAGCTCGCTCAGCTTAAGCTTGAAGTTGTCGAGATAGACGCCAAAATTGGGCGCCTGCTCGAACAGATCGAAATGGGCGTGAAAGGTCCAATAGTTGAGCTTTACGAGAAACGCTTAGGCGAAAAATCCGCCCTGGGCAGTGAGATCACAAAGCTGCAAGCGATTGTAGATGGCTCCTCCCTTAAACGGGACCCGGCGAAGAACCAGCGAGCCATCAAGACCCTCGGTGCCTTGCGAACTGCCTCGGGTGACGAACTTCACGATATTCGAGCCCGCCTCAGCGTTGAGATAAAATCCGTGGTCGAACGCCTCGACTTCTTTCCGGACAAGAGCATTGAAATAACGGTCATCGGCAACCACAAGCTGATCCTAAATCGGGCTGTTGAACTTTCATCCGAGATCGAAGCGCGAATGATACCGGCGGAAAGAGTTCAGTTACATCGCAATAAGGATGGTCGCTTGGGGATTGCCCAGTTCGGCTAGTCCACCTAATTCATCTAATCCACTAAATTGACAAAGTAAATTTCTACTGTAGTGTTCATTTACATCCCGGGCGACGCGGTGCGTCGCCCGGGGTAGCGAAGAACTGTTAGAGGCGGTGCCTCCTGTTTTCGTTTGCCATACCACTCCCCCATTTTCTATCCGCGCTCCTCGCGGATCAACCGGACATGACGCTATGACTAGCGATAACTCAGATCGCGAGCGCGAAGACACGCGCTTGATCACCGTCGCCGATGCCGTTGCTCGGATTGGCGAAGACCTAGGACTCCATCCGGCCGCCAAGGCCCGCGCTGCCCGCGCCGTCGCTGCCGCCGTGAAGAGCAAGGCCCCCAGCGACGGGGAAATCCGGTCCGCGCTGTTCGACCTCAGGGACGAGCAGGAAATCCTGTTCACCGCCAAGGATACCGGTGCTCCGGCAGACCAATGGCTCTATGCAGGCAAATGGATCAGCACGGCGGCGCTGGCGAAGCTCCCCATCCACATTCGCCATCACGTCATCGACAGCACCAATCGCCGCCTCGGGAGGAAGTCCCGATGAACGTCGTCTATTGGGAGCAGATCGCCCCGGCGATCCCTGAGGTCAGCAAAGCCTACTTCGAACACATGGGCCGTCAGGGCAAAGCACCTCGCGCCCTGCGGGTTACGAAGCGCGGAACTCCGTTCTGGGACGAGGACGAGGTCCAGGCGTGGTTGGTCGCCCGCCACCGCAGCCTCGGCTTGGTCGAAACCATCGACGGCGAGGTCGATCATGGATGACGTCCTTGTTTCCCGTCTCGCGGGCGAAGCGATCCGTGAATATCTGGCTTGCGACGTTGCTAACCGCGAGCCGCTGGACATGCACAAGCCTTGGACAGCGAAAGAAGCGAAGCTGAGTTTGCAATGCCTCGCCAAGGCTTTTGATGAAAGCGTTCAGGCAATCGACGAGGATGTCCACGTCTATTTCGCTGAGAAGCGCGTGGTCGAGGACGAGGGCTTCATCGTGATCCTCGACTCCTCATCGACACGAACCATCGAAATCACCTCTCCAGCCAGAGGCCTACTCAGCATCGACGGTCGCCCGATCTACACCGCCATCGCTGGTGCAGGTCGTGCCGTGACCGCCGCGCTCGCTGAGGTCATTTCGGATCGCCTTTACCACTAATCCCAACTAAAGTTGGCTCCGGTTTGTAGGAGTGACTTCTACAACCGGAGCGCCTACCGCGCCTGGTGGAGCTGATCCACAAGCTACCGCCGGGGCCGATTCATTGACGGACGTCGGATGCGTGATAGCTCCGATGCCATCCACTAGTCGCCCTGCCTCCAACCTTTAGCGAAAGCGCCGGCACAACCGGCGAATGCCTCTCTATGTCTGACACTGAAACCGATGCCCCTGGGATGTGGGGCGATGCCCGGATCATGACCGAGGGCTGGCATCCCGAGACGGATGCGCGGCTGGGCGCCATGACGGTCATCACTCAAGGCCCCAAGGCCGAAAGCAACAATTGGAAGACCAAGCAACTGCCTCTCGGCGCAGTGCTGGCCCAGATGTGCCGACACAACGAAGGTCAAAAAGACGGTCCCGGTTTTGTCGGCGGTGAGGTGATCGGGGACCGCCGCAAGGCCGTCGCCATGAAGCAGCTCACCTTCGTGGGCTTGGACATCGACACCGGCATGAAGCCGGAGGACATCGACGCGATCCTTACCAAGCTGGGCTGTATCGCGGTTCGTTACACGACCCATTCTAACTACAAAACTGAAACTGAATTCTTGAAGTCGAAGGTCGTTAAGTTCGCGCAAGATCGCGGACTTGACCCCGAAAACATCGGGGAAGACGCAATGCGCGACTTCATGAGTGAAGTCGGTAAATTTGAGCCCTACCTGATCGACTCTGTAGATGGAGTCGACGAAGATCAAACGGAAAAGGGATTTATTTTGCGTGCTGGCCACGCGCCCATTCCGAAGAATCGCGTAGTAATCCCGTTCCTCGAACCCTTCGTCATGGCGAAGGAAGCCAACGTCCAGAAGGACGCCATCGAGAAGTGGAAGAAGATTCCGACTGCTCTAGCCCGCGAGCTGGGCGTCCCCATCGACTCCACCGGTATCGATCCCTCACGCCTGTTCTACTACCCGCGCCACAAGAAGGGGCGGCCGTTCGAATGCGTGATTTTCGGCGGGGACCTGTTCGACTGGCGCTCCCTGGAACTGGACGACCCGTTCCTGGCCGTTGCAGCGGACATGGAGAAGGGCAACGGGAAGTCGAAGTCCAAGTCGAAAACCGCTGAGGGCCAAGCCTTGGGCAAATGGTCCATCGCGCGCGCCCAGGGCTTCCAGATCGCCGAGGTGATCCGCACCTACGCTGAGGACCGCATCCGCGCCGAGGTGCCGGCCGGCATGGAGACCGAGTGCCCGTTCGATGAGGATCACTCGAACGCCGGCGATCCCGAGGACCGCGCCTGTCTCGCCGTGAACGCCGGCGATGGCCAGTCGGAGGTCTTTACGATCTCCTGCCGCCACGAGAGCTGCCAGGGCCGCACGAACCTGGACATGCTCGGCAAGATGCTGAAGGACGGCTGGTTCGAGGAAGCCGTCATCCACGACGAAGACTTCAACGCCCTGGCGCCTGAGGAGACCTCTCAGCCGGAGGTGGCCAAGCGCATCGTCGAGGAGCAGAAGGCCAAGACCGGGTTGCCGGACATGATCGCCGGCCTGAGGCGCGGCGACGTGGACCAAATCACGAGCATCGCCGATGCATTGGCGAAAGCGCAGCTCTCCCCCGCCGAGCTAGATACCTATCTGGCCGAAATCCAGCGCAAGGCAGGGGTTGGGAAGCGCGCCATGCGCGCACAGGTGCAGGACCACCGCCGCGCGAATGAACCAGTTTCGCTGGCGCGGGGCGACAAGGGCGCTCTGTCGCGTCTGGAGGCGATCCTGGGGCGGAGCTTCGTCTGGCCCCCTGAGCGGCTTGGTAGGTTCGGGATGTGCGAGCAGGATGGCCGGCTGTGGCTGACGAAGCGAACCGAGGATGGCCCCGAACCTCTCTGCACGCCGTTCGAGCTGGCTGGCGCCGCGACCTATGTGGACCGTGGCGGCTATCGAGTCCTGCGCATCAACCTTTTGACCGCCGATGATGAGATGCAGTTGGTGGAGTTCGATGCTGGAGAACTCGCCGGTCGATCCGCGTCGGAGGTGATCCGGCAGCTTCTGCGCGCCGGCATGGCCTTCTCGCCGCGCGGCGCCGCCTTCGTCGCCGAGTACCTGATGTCCTCACAGCCCACCGGACCGAGGGTGTGCCATAGGCCCGGCTGGCGGGCGCAGGGAACCTTCCTGTGCCCCACCGGCGAAGTGATCCCGCCTGAGGCGGCCAAGGGGCTGGAAATGGCTCCGGACGCCATCCTGAAGGGGGCGCACATCGGAGGCACTTACGATGCATGGCGCTCGGCTGCGCACGCGCTCTACAGCGCCAATTGCGGGGAGACCTATTTCGACGTGCTGCACGTCGGGCCTCTCCTCGGGTGGGTCGGTCCCCTCGTTGATCTCGTCGATATGGCGGCTCCGTCCTACGTGCTGGAGGGCCACACCTCCACCGGGAAAAGCTCGCTGCAAGAGCTAGGGGCGGCACACTGGGGATGCCCGGCGCTCGGCAAGGGTGGATTGTTCGTCCCGGCGCATGGAACGGAAAACAGTTTTGAGCTGCCCCTGGAGCGGGGATCAGGCTGCGGCGCATGGTTCGATGAAGTGTCTCAGATCAGCGCTCTGGCCCAACGCAATCTGATCTTCATGAACCAGAGCGGCGTCGCAAAGCTGCGCATGAACCGCAATATTGAGGCTCGTCAATCACGTACCTGGTGCACGCCGCTCATCACCAGCGGAGAGATCGGGCTGACACAACGGCTCCAGTCGGAGGGCAGGTTCGCTGACGGTGGCCTTACGGTGCGGGCTCTACCCATCAGCACCGATAACCGACCTATGCCGCCACCGGACATCTGGGCACACGTCGAAACCATGAAGGCTAATTGGGGGTGGAGTGGTCCGGAGTTCGTCGAGGCTCTGATAGCGCAGGGCTTTGCCGCCGAGCCCGAGCGCCTTCGGCGGCTTGTAGAGCGCTACGCGCGCCAATTGAACGGCGTTAAGGGGGCGACCAGCGCCCAGCTATTGCGCGCTGGCCGAAACGTCGCCTTGTTGCGGCTCGCGGCGAATATTGCCCGCCGCGCCGGCCTGTTGCCTCGCGCGTTCGACGCCAGGGGCTTGGCTGATCGGTTGTGGACTGATGCTCGCAACTCCGAACTTGCGCCTGCCGACCAAGGGCGGCTCGCGATGACCCGGGTGATCGATACTATCGTGGCCAGGAAGGGGGGCGATATCGTTCCCTACGCGGATCGCGGCGAAGCCCATCGCGAAGTACTGGGATACTCGGACGCGACCGTGAAGCTGGAGGGCGAAAAGGGAAAAGTTGTTGGGGCGGAACGCGTTTACGTTATCCGCAGTGACGCCCTCGGTGTTTTGGCGGCGCCCGCCACGGCCCGCGTCCTGCGAAAGACCCTCCTGGACGCCGGCATCCTGATACCGAGTCCGAAAGGCGACTCCCTAACTTGGTCCGGTTTCCCCGGTCTCGGAAAGGCTGTGTCTTATGTGGTGTTGAGAGCGGAAGGCATCGAAAGCGACGAGCCCATGCCCGTTGTGCCTGCCCGGTCTCAACCGAAACTGAAGGTCATCGACGGTGGCCTTGCCGCCGCCGCATGACCCTCGGGGAGTTCCAGCGGGCCGTGGGGAGTTCACGGTCCGCATCTCCCCGCGAAACTCCCCGCCGAAGGGCCTTATTCTGTAGAGGCTTGGCGCGATCCGGGGAGTTGGGAGTTTCTCCGGCCCAGGGAGAAGGTGGCGGATCAAAGAAAAGCGGATCAGGGTATCGCGTTTAATATTCGGCTAGGTGTCTTTCTCGATTTTAAAACTCCCAACTCCCCAAAGCATCAGAGAGCCCTTGTGGGGTAAGGCGGCGCGCCTGGGGAGTTTGGCTGGGAGTTACGCTCTACGAAACTCCCAACTCCCGAAAGCAATTCCCTCGCCTAAATAGTGCGAATTCTTGACTTGCCCTCATTCCAATGACATATATCTCAATATGCTAAGGGTGTTGACGTGCCTAACGTCCCCTCCTGAGCAGGGCCTACTGTGGAAGATGAGCCAGGGTGACGCCTAGCGCCGCCCTGGTGCCCACTGCGCCCGCGCTTCTCTCCCCCGAGATGATCTCCAAACGCCGTCGCTGCCGACCGGCACTCACTCTCCAATCGAGATACCGATGAATGAGCTAAAGTCCCGTCGCGTGCCTTCTCAAGACGAGAAGGGACCCGGCGTTTTGCCGTGGGAATCGTTCCAGGTCTGGTTGAACTTCAACGGGGGCTCCTGCGCGCTTGTTACGGAAAATAGTCGAGCCGCCTATAGAATTCGAACGCCGGATGGCGACGTTGTCGCCATGACGGGCGATGTCGTCGCGTTCGACGAGCGAGGAAATACGCACGTCTACCGCAAGGTGCTTCCCGGTGGGCACGCCTGATCATGCGGCAGCTTGGTAACTCCCGCCGGGAGCAATATGCGCAGCTCCGCGCGCGTGGTTTTCCGCCGACCAAGGCTGCAACTTCCGCCGGATACTCGCCCAACTCGTCGATCTCCACGACGCTCGACCGCGACCCCGCTGTCATCGCAAGAGTTGAGCAATTGTCGTGTGAGCATGCGAAAGTCCGGGCGAGCCGTGCTGAAGCACTTCGTTCAGTCGAAGCCTCGGAGATTAATTCAGTATGGGTCATGCAAGAGTTGGTTCGCGTAGTCGCCGATTGTCGCGAAGATAGAGATTACCGGAATGCCAATGCAGCATTGAAGCTAATTGGTGAGCAAATCGGGATGTGGTCGAAGTCCGCCGACCTGTCCTCTTCCGGGCGGACCAGCACTGCGCCAAGCCCCATTCTGTCGTTCTTGGCGGCCGTGAATTTTGAAGATTTGGACCCCACCCCGCCACCACCTCCGGCCCCCGACGCCCAAACCATCGCGACTTTGACCGGTCGATCCACCACCGCCGTCGAGACCTAAAAATGGACGTCGAACCCCTTCAGCTTCTGGTCGACTCCAAGAGCGCGCAAGCCGACCTTGCGCGCTTTTCTTCTGCCTTGGACAAGGCGGGGTCCGCCTGGGACAAGTTCGACGCCGCCATCGCCGAGAAGGCGCCTCGGCTCGACCGTTCGCTGTCCGCGGCGGGGGACGCCATGGAGCGTTTCGGCCGGATGTCCGCCCTGTCGAGCAACCTCAGCGGCCTCAGCCGCAACCTCAACGCGCTGGGGCGGCTGGACATGACCAAGGCCGCCGGATCGCTCACGGCGTTCTCGCGCGCCATGGCGGGGCTGCGCGCTCCTTCCGATATCGGGCGGCTCACCCAGCTCAATCAGGTCCTCGGGAACGTTCGTGCGCCCACCCTGGCGCAGACCCAGCGCTTGAACGCCTTCTTTAAGGCATTGAACGGCTACAAGCCCCCGGCAGGCCTGGGCGCATCCGCCAACATGTTCGCGGCCCTGGGCGCCCTGAAGGTGCCTACGGCCGCGCAGATCACCCGCCTGGATGCCACTTTTCGCACCCTGTCCAGCGTCAAGCCCATCCCCGCCGCTGGGCAGATCGCCGCCCAACTGAACCTGATCGCGAACGCGACGGCGCGGATGAACGCCGCCGCCGCGACCAGCACCAATGCCTTCGGCCAGCTCGCCCGGGCCAATCAGCCGCGCGCAGGCGCCAGGAGCCCGCTTGCCGGTCTAGGCGGCCTGCTCGGTGGCATCGCTGGAACGGCGACCATTACCCGGTTCGTCCGCGACGTGGTGGACGCCTCGAACTCCGTCATGAGTCTGACCAAGGCCCTGTATTTCTCCACCGGCAGCGTTTCCGGCGTCGCCAACGGGCTCCAGTCGTTCAACAAGACCGTTTTGGAT
>FSXN01000099.1_pt1 | contig 16686 bp, 18 predicted proteins | sample 1638221 | NCBI WGS metagenome assembly FSXN01 (sample SAMEA3914788, study PRJEB12502) | metagenome | biome: forest; material: soil | place: Canada | collected 2011-07-03 | depth 0.1 m | reverse complement strand
GTCCACGTCAGCTTCAGCACCGGCATCGCCTATATGCAGTGTGAGCCCGAGACCAACCCCGCGGCGATCTACTGCGAAGCCGAGTCCGCCGATTCTTGGCCGGCGATTTCCGCCGTGCTGACTCCCGACCACATCGCCAAGCTGCACGCCGCCGGCTATGCCGACCCAGGCCGGGCGCCCAACTATTGGAAACTTTATCCCCTGGATCAGGCTCAGGACGCCGACATCGCCAGCGAAATCCTGACCCTGTTGCACGACGCCTACGGCTACACCGGCGCGGAGCCCCTGCAAATCGAGACGGAAAAAGGCAAGGCGCCATAAGGACTCTGGCCCGTGGCGATCGAACCTGCCCGGCTGGACGAATGCGCCAGATCAGCATGGCGCCCAGGTTGGCTAGCCGGAGGCGCGATGGACCACCCCGACGAGGCGGAGGTGGTGTCGACGTCATCAGCGTCATCGTCCGCATCCTTCGGCTGATGCAGGTAGGTCGCGACCACGTTCGTCACCGGAATGACGATCGACTGAACCGACAGGATCGCCAGCAGGGGCGCCAGCAGCCAGACGCCGGTTTTCAGCAGTGGGCCAACGCCCGCGCGCATAAGGCGGCGCGCGCTAAGCAATGCCGCCAGATCCAGCGCCAGAATCGCCGAAAGCAGTCCTGCCAGCATGGGCAGCCGGCCCTGGAGGTTGCCGTCAGCGCTGAACAGCAGCAGCACCACGATACCACAGGGTGTGACGATTATCGGCTCGCCGAGCGCGGCCTCGCTCCAGCGGCCCAACCCGCTGCGCCCGTCGGGTTGCAGATCGCTCGGCGCCTGGGCCGTCGACATCAGCCGCAGCGCCGCCGGCAGCATGAACAGACCCGCAGCGATGCTGAGCATCGGCCAGGGCACGCTCCAGATTCGCCGCATCATCAATCCAATACAGATCACGACGCCGAACACCGCCGCGGCGAAAGCAACCGCCGCGATGGCGGCGCGGCGGCGCTCGACGGCCGGCGCGGCGGCCGTCCGCGCGGCGAACAGGGGCACCGCCCTCGCCGGTCCGACCGCCACCAGCAGGATCAGGAAGACATAAAGCAGAGAGGCCATCGGCCAGTCCCCGGGAGATTTGCGACGTCACATTTTGTCGGCTCAAATTCCCGAACGGGATCAGGTGAAACCCACCTCAGCCAATCCGCCGTCGCCCGAGTTCAGGCTAGCGTCCAGCCGGCAGGGTGTCCGATGCGGGAGGAAAGATCGTCTTCCAGTCAGACTTCATGCTGACCACGGTCCAGCCGCGCAACGCCGCCTCGTCGAGCGCCTTGTCCAGCTTGCCGACGGCGGACTGGCGGTCGTAGGCATATTCCCGCGCCGCATCGTCATGGCGGATCAGCACCTGCAGGCTGGGTCGGATGCTGGCGGCGGAATATTCCAGCATCTCCAGGTCCCCGTCGGAATTGCCCACCGCGACCAGCGGCTCGCGGCCGATCTGCAGGGCGATGTTGACCGGCTTGCCGGCTCCGTCGTCCAGGCTGCCCAGATGTGGCTGAGCCACTACCTCGCCCTCGCCGTCGTGGGTCTCGAAGCTGGCGGCCAGGCTGGTCCCGATGACCTGTTCGGGCGGCACGCCGTAGACCTGTTCGGCGAAGGCGCGCATGAACTGCACCTCGCCGCCGGAGACGATGTAGGTCTTGAAGCCCGCGCCGCGCAGGCAGGCCAGCAGCTCAAGCTCCGGCTGATAGACCAGCGCCGTGTAGGGCGCCCTGAAACGTGGATGGCGGGCGGTGGCAAGCCAGACCGTGGCCAAGGACTGGAACTCCCGTGGCGTCATGCCGGCCTCGCCGGCCACCGCCAGTTCCATGATCCCCGCGTCGCCCAGCTTGGCCAGCGCGGCCATGTCATGTGCGGCCGCAGCCGCGAACGCTGGCCGGCTCAGCAGCGACGGGTCCTTGGCGACCATGTCGGCGGCGCGGTCGATGGCGAAGGCGAACTGGACGTAGATCGGCTGTTCGGTCCACAGGGTCCCGTCATTGTCGAACACGGCGATGCGCTCGGCCGGCGGCACGAAGTCGGGGCCCGGCGTGGTGGTCTTGGCCAGATAGGCGAGAATGGCGGCGCGGGCGGGTCCGGCCTTCCAGGCGGGCAAGGGGTCGGTCGACGCCGCCGACACTTGGCCCGCCGTGGCCCCACCGTAAAGCATCGAGATCGCCAACAGGCCGAGCAGAAGCCCAAGCGCAAGTTTGCGGCGGATGTGATTGATCATGATGGGACTTTCCCGCTGCCCAAGGCGATGGGCCGGCCGCTGAAGCCGCCGGCCCTGCCAGGTCAATCGCCGGACGCGGTCTCGCGCATCTTGGCCAGGGCGTCATCGACGGTGAAGCTGTTGGGCCGTTGCACTGGCGGGAAGTCCTTGAACGTCTCCGCGAACTTCGCCGCCGCCGTCTGCGCGACAAAGATAAAGTAGGCGTTGTGCAGGAACCAGTCGTAATAGGTGTTGGAGGTCACGTCCGCGAACTCGTAGGGATCGGTTCGCAGGTTGTAGATTTTGGGCACTCGCAGCCGGGTGAACGGCTCCGCCCAGACCTGCAAAGTGCCCTGGCAGCGCTGCTCCATGAAGACGATTTTCCAGTTGTCGTAGCGCAGGGCCAGCATGTCGCCGTCATCGCTGAAGTAGAAGAACAGCTTGCGCGGACTCTCCTTCACCTCGCCGGTCAGATAGGGGAGCAGGTTCACCCCATCGATGTGGTTCTTGTAGCTGCGCCCACAGGCCGTGTAGCCGGTCTTCAGCTTGTCGACGATGTCCGGCGCGCCAGCCGCAGCCAGGAAGGTCGGCAGCCAGTCGTGGTGCTGGATGATGCCATTGGCGGTCGAGCCAGCCTTGATATGGCCCGGCCACCGAACCAGCTCGGGGATGCGGAAGGCGCCTTCCCAGTTGGTGTCCTTCTCGCTGCGGAACGGCGTCATGCCGCCGTCGGGCCAGGAGTTGCGGTGGGGTCCGTTGTCGGTGGAATAGATGACGATGGTGTCCTCGGCCAGGCCGAGTTCGTCCAGAAGATCAAGCACCTGGCCGACGTTCTTATCATGGTCGATCATGGTGTCGTGATATTGCGACTGCCACCGGCCGGCTTGGCCCACGCTCTCGGGTTTGGTGTGGGTGAACAGGTGCATGTGGGTGAAGTTCAGCCAGACGAAGAAGGGCTTGTCGTCACCCTTCTGCCGCTTGATGAAGTCGCTGGCGGCGACAACGAATTCGTCGTCGCAGGTCTCCATCCGCTTCTTGGTCAAGGGGCCGGTGTCGGTGATCTTCTGCTTGCCGACCTTGCCCCAGCGGTCTTCCACCGTGGGATCGTCGACGTCCGTCGCCCAGCTATGCATCACGCCGCGGGGTCCGAAGGTCTTGGCGAAATTGGGGAACTCCTCCTTGGTTGGATAGTCCTCCATCTCCGGCTCTTCCTCGGCGTTCAGGTGGTAGAGGTTGCCGAAGAATTCATCGAAGCCGTGATTGGTCGGCAGCATGTGGTTCAGGTCGCCCAGGTGGTTCTTGCCGAACTGGCCGGTGGCGTAACCCTGCTCCTTCAGGAGCGCGGCGATGGTCACCGTCTTGTCGTTCATGCCGATCGGCGCGGCCGGAATGCCGACCTTGGACAGGCCGGTTCGATAGACGCTCTGGCCGGTGATGAAAGAGGAGCGGCCGGCCGTGCAGGACTGTTCGCCGTAGCTGTCGGTGAACAGCATGCCTTCCTTGGCGATGCGATCGATATTGGGCGTGCGGTAGCCCATCAGGCCATGGGTGTAGCAGCTGAGATTGGACTGACCGATGTCGTCACCCCAGATGACGAGAATGTTGGGCTTACCGTTGGGCATGAGGGTTCCTCCTGGAAAGACCCTCAGGCTAGAGGCTGCGACATCATGGCTTGATCCGGTGAAACCCCGAACGGGCGAGTCCGATTGCCTTTAGGGGTCGCCGCCACATAGTCACTGCTTCAATCAGGAATGATGCGATGGCTTTTGACGCTATGCCCGACGGCGACCCGTGGGGGCCAATGTGCCGTAGTTGCAAGCGGCCGATCGGCAAGAACGAGCCGATGACGGAGGTCCGGTTCGAAGTCGATCCGGAGCGCAAACTGGAAGACCTGAACGGCCCCTACCACGCCCAATGCGCCAAGCCCTTCCTGGGCCTGGCCGCCGTGATCAACCTGAAGCCCTTCAGCTTCTAGGCGCCGCCCTTAGGGAACAGCAGGGTCGCGGTGAAACGCAGTCCCCAGCCCGGTCCCCCATCGGGCGTGTCGGCGTAGAGCTTGCCCTGGAAGCCCAGCTGCACGCGCTGGCTGGCGATCTTGTAGATATGCGCCACACCCGCATCGATCGGCACAGTCCATTGCCGGTGCACCCAGTCATAGCTGGACTCGGTGTTGAGCGAGAGCGAGGTCGTGTCGGCAAAGGTATAGTTGAAGAAGGGCTGCAGGAAGGTGGTCGAGACGCTGTCTCGATCTGAGGCGCCGGCATAGCTCCACAGATGGTTGACCAGGATGCCGTAGGTGACCGGCCCGGACTGTTTGAGGATCAGCCCAGTCGGTCCGGCCGCCCACTTCCGCGAGCCAAGGTAGGAGTCGCCCAGCGGCCAAAGAAAGGCCGGTCCGATCGCCCAGATGATCCCGTTGTTGCTGGCCCTGGGCGCGAAGAAGAAGCTCTGCGTTACGTCGCTGAAGCCGAAATGGTCGCCCGTGTGGGGCGCCGTCTGATCCTGATAGACCAGCGGTACGATGGTGCGGACAATCAGGTTCCAGTCCGAGTTCAGCGCGAATGGGATCACCGGCTGGACGTTCAGCGTATAGCGGAAGCCGTTGTTCGGCCCGTAGCAGCAATCGTAGTTGTTCTGCAGCGGCACGCTGACCAGGCTGGCGACCGGATTGGCCAGCTGCTTGGCCAGGTCGGCGTCGCTGTTCTGGGCCGCGGCAGTCCCGCATATGGCCGATAGCAGCGCAATCGCCAGGACGGTGATCGACAGACGGTGTTTCATTGCGGCCTCCTCGCCCCGTGAAGATCGAGGTTGGCGGCTAATGCGCTCGGGGCTCCATCCGGTGAATCCCTCCTGAAGGCGTGAGATCGCCCCGGCGCCGTGAGCCTCGATCAACCAGCGCCCGGACGCCGTGGCGCTGGCGATCAGGGTTTCGCCCGATTATGGGGCGTCAGGGGTCGCTCTAGCCTTCCGCGGATCAAACCTGCGGGAGTTCGGGTCATGGGGAATCTGGGGATGTCCGGGCGCTCCGCCGACGCCGCCTCGATGGCCACAAACCCGAAATCCGAGGCCGGGCCGACGCCAGCTGGTCTTCGCCACGCGGCCATGGCGACCGTCGCGGCGGCCGCCCTCCTTGCGGCAACCACGGCCCGGGCGGAAGAGCCGACCCAGGTCGAGCAGGTGGCCGACAACATCACCACCGGCGCGGCGGTCAGCACGCCACCAGCTTCCTTGTTGTCCCCCTGCCCCAGATCAATCCAGCGCTCGGCAACGGCGTGACCCTGGTGGCCAGCGCCTTCTATTCGCCCGTGCAGGGCGGCCGCCCCTGGGTGACGGGCGTTGGCGGCATGTACACGTCCGAAGGCGACTGGGCCGCTGGCCTGGCCCAGCAGGCCGACCTGTTTCAAGGGCGGCTACGCCTGCTAGGGTTCGGCGGCTATGGCGACTTCAATCTGAAATTTTTCGGCATCGGCCAGCAAGCCGGCGCGACGGGCCGCTCAATCACCCTGGACGAAAAGGGCATGGCCTTCATGGCCAGCGCCCTCTATCAAACGATCGGTTCGCTCTACATCGGCCTGAAGTACAAATATCTGGATCTGGACTCGACCCTGGCCCATCCGCTGTTTCCGAACAGCCCCATCGTGCCGAAGGCGGAACTCAACACCGCCATCTCGGGCCTGGGTCCGGCCTTCGAATTCGACACGCGCGATTCCCAGTTCATGCCCAAGAACGGCTATTACGTCACCGGGCAATGGCTCTATTTCAACTCAGCTATTGGCAGCGACTTCGCCTACAACAAGCTGAACCTAGCCGCGAACCTGTACCATTCCTTCGGTCCGAACACCGTCCTGGCGGCGCGCGCCTCGACCTGCAACGCCAGCCAGGATGCGCCTTTCTACGACCTTTGCTTCTTCGGCTCCCAGAACGACCTGAGAGGCTATGAGGGCGGCCAGTATCGCGACCACACTATGATGGCGACCCAGGTCGAGCTGCGCCAGCATCTGTTCTGGCGGATCGGGGGCGTGGCCTTCGCCGGCGTCGGCGCGGTGGCGCCCGACTATGGCCAGATCACGGATTCCCGAGCCCTGCCCTCGGCTGGCGTCGGCCTACGGTTCCAGCCGACCGCCAAGACCCCCGTCAACCTCAGCCTCGACTATGCCTGGGGCCGGGGTTCACAAGGTCTCTACCTCTATCTCGGCGAGGCCTTCTAGCCTGCTTCAGGGCCAACTACCGAATATCCGGGCGCCGCACGCAGCGAAAGCCGATGTGCGATGTAGAGGTGTCGATCGGATGAGCGTGGCGAGCCGCCGGGCGATAGCGCCGGCAGTAGGAGGGCGCGCACAGATGCGATCCGCCCTTCAGCACCTTGCGCGGAATCGGCAGGGCCGGATCGCAACCGTCCCAGCTGGCCGCCTCCTTTCCTCCTGTAGGGTTTTGCGGGATACAGCAGCTCAACGCTGGCGCGCCGGCCGACCACCAGTCCTTGGTCCACTCCCAGACATTGCCGATCATGTCGTAAAGGCCGAACCCGTTCGGCGGATAGACTCCAACAGGCGACGTCCGGGTCCAGCCATCCGGGTCCAGGTTCGCCCAGGGAAAGGCCCCCTGCCAGGTGTTGGCCATACGCCGTCCGCCCGGCGTCAGGTCTTCACCCCAGGCGTATTCCGCGCCCTCCAGGCCGCCCCGGGCCGCCAGCTCCCACTCCGCCTCGGTGGGCAGGCCAAGGCCGGCCCAGACCGCATAGGCCTGGACATCGCGCCAGGCCACGTGGACCACCGGATGGTCCTCCAGCCCGTCGATGTTGCTGCCTGGGCCTGTCGGATGGCGCCAGTCCGCGCCGGCCAGAAACCGCCACCAATGGCTTGGCTGACGCAGATCCACCGGTCCAAGCGTTGAGGTGAAGACCATCGAAGCCGGCCTCAGCATGTCCGGCAAGGCGCCCGGATAATCCTCGGCTCGAGGCGCGATCTCAGCGGAGGTGATCCAACCCGTAGCCTCTACGAACCGGGTGAAAGCGGCATTGCTCACTGGCCGATCCTCGATCCAGAAACCATCGACCGCGACCGTTCTCGCGGGCCCTTCCTCGGGATAGTAATCGTCCGATCCCATGAGAAATCGGCCGCCGTCGATCCAGACCAGGCGGGATTCGGATCCGACCGATTGTGTCGCCTCGACTTTAGCCCGGCGCGTCATGGGTCAGCCCGCCTCGCGATGTGCGCCGCTGATAGAGGCCCCGCGCCGGGCCTTCAGCGCGGACAGGATCGCCTCGAGCAATCGGCCCGCCTCGATCGGCTTGGCCACGACGCCGTCCATGCCCATCGCTAGATAGGCGCGCACGTCGGAGGGCTCCACATTGGCGGTGACGGCTAAAATAGGCACCGACCGGCCGTTCTCGGACGCTTGCCTGATCGTATGGGTCGCTTCGATCCCATCCATGCGCGGCATCTGGATGTCCATCAGGACGAGATCAAACGGGGCTGTAGCGAATATCTCAATCGCCTCCAGACCGTCACGCGCCACCTCAAAGCTGCAGTCGAACAGCTCGCACATGGCGGCCAGCACATGGCGGTTCATCTCGCTGTCGTCGACAATAAGCACATGCGCCTTGGCGCCGCCGGCGCCGCTGACGAAGGGCTCCGCTGGCGTCTCATCGCCCGTCGCCGGTTGAGGCGGCTTTGGCGAATTCGGGTCCTGGCTGGCCATGCAAGCGGTCTCCAAATGGGACTCCACCATGTCCGAGCCGCTCGGGCTGTCGATCCGGCGGACTACCCAGGACCTGGCGTGGCCAACCCTAGAGTGTCTCGAGCTAGAGCGGCGTCTCGGCGCGGACCCGAAGGCCCGGCATCAACCGTACAAGCTCAAGCTTGCCGCCCACCTGCGCCATCCGGGCCCGCATGCCGGGAATACCAACGCCATCCGCTCTTTCCTCGGCCAGCTCGTCCAGCGCGGAGATGCCCACGCCGTCGTCATCGATCTCCACCACCACGGAACGCACGGACCGCGTCAGCCGGACCGTGGCGCGCCGCGCCTGGGCATGCCGGTGCACGTTCATCAGCGCTTCCTGGGTCACCCGGAACAAGGTCAGCTCCACCTCCTGTGTCAGCAAGACCGGCGGACCGGCGATCACCGTCTTGATCTCCAGTTCCGACCGCCGGCCAAAGCCCTCGACGAATCGAACCAGGGTGGCCTCAAGACCCAGCCGCCGCAGTTGCGGCGGATGAAGCAGGAAGGAGAAGGTGCGGATTTCCCGGTGCGCCGCCGTCAGCGCGCTGCGCATATCGCGGGCCGTGCTGGCTGCCTCGGTTTCCAGCTTCAATCGGCGCTCGAGACTCGACAGGCCAAGATCGATGGCCACGAGGTGCTGCGCCGTCGAGTCGTGCAGTTCGCGTGCGACCCGATGGCGTTCCTGCTCGCCCGCCAGCAAGACCGCCCGTGTGGCGCGATCCAGCGCGCGCGTCAGCGCCCGGCGCTCGGTGATGTCGATGGCGACGCCGAGGATTGTCCTGGCCTTGCCGTCCCGTCCCATGGTGAGCGCGCGGCCACGCACCTCCAGCCAGCGCCAGCCGCCCTCGGGGCGGGCGACGCGCAAGGTGACGCCGGAGGTGGTCGCACCGCCCAGGGGGGTCAGGCCGGTCAGGTATTCCGCCATTTTGTCGAAGTCGTCCGGATGGACCAGGGATCGTACCCGCTCCAGGTCAAACGCTTGGCTCATGTCATGGCCGAGCATCCGCGCGAGACCGACCGGGAGATAGCGCGCGCGCATTCGGATAAGATCGAAGACGAAAATCAATCCTTCGCCCAGGCTTTCCAACTGATCGAAGGTCACGGCCGACAAACGTGGCGGCGGATCCGGGCGCGCCTCGATGTTCAGAAGGACGAATTCAGACGGGATCGTTGCATCGAGCGCGCTGACGGCGACCTCGAACCGCGATCCGCGATCGAGGCCCAGCGACTGCAGGCTCAGCTGCGTGGACTCACCGGTCAGGGCCACGCGCCGCACCGCGCCGCTCAGCGCCAGGGTCGCTTCGGTCAGGAAGACGTCTTCGATCAACCGCCCATCCATGGGCAGGTTGGGGACGCCCAACGCCTGCCGTAGTTTGGTGTTGGCGGCGCGCAAGACGAGGATGTCGGGAAACACTTCGACGACAGCAAGCGGTGTCGGGCCAAGCTCGAAGATTTGGCCAAAATCCACCGTTCGCTGGATCGCCGAAAACGCTTCGACGGGCTCGCTTTTCATCATCGCCTCACCGGACCGCCGCGACCCGACACCACCTCAAGTAGTTTACCCAATTCAGGTGGCGAACCGCCCAACACAGTTGTTTTGAATTGAATTAGCTAATCCACGGTTAAGGGCTAAATAGCCCAAAGAGCGATATCAGTAATTCTACCGATGGCAGAACTCCATCCATGGGTGTAAATCAAAGCACCAAGATGGGCGGGGCTGCCATGCTACGCATCCTGATCGCTGATGATCACGAGATCGTGCGCCGAGGCGTGCGCGAGGTTCTGTCCAGTCAACCCGGCTGGGAAGTCTGCGGCGAGGCGGCCGATGGACGCGAGGCTGTGGAAATCGGCCTGCGGGAGAAGCCCGATGTCGCGGTGCTGGACGTCTCCCTGCCCTTGCTGAACGGCATTGGCGCAACGCTTCAGCTGCGGCAGGCCCTCCCCAGGCTTGAGGTCCTGCTTTTCACCATGCATGACGACGAAGAGACCGTGGGCCGGGGCCTGGCCGCCGGCGCGCGCGGCTATTTGCGCAAAACAGATTCGGACAACCATCTGATCGCCGCGGTTTCAGCTTTGGGCGCCCATCGACCCTATTTTTCGTCGGTCATTTCAGAACTCGTCCTTGACGCGGCGCTGCACGACCGCAAGCGGTCGCGGCTCGAATCCTTCACCGGCCGAGAACTCGAGGTGGCCCAGCTGATCGCCGAGGGCCAGTCGAACAAGCAGATCGCGCGACGCCTGACGATCAGCGTCAAGACCGTCGAAAGCCATCGCGCCTCTGCGATGCGCAAGGCTGGAGTGCGGACGGCGGCCGAGTTCGTGCGGTTCGCCATCAAACACAATCTGATCCAACCCTGACGCTGTCGGGAAACCCGGAGCGGCGTCTGCGGAGTTTACCGGATAGGAGCCTTACCCTTCCCTGGCGATCCTCATCCAGACAGCCATGGGAGAGTCTGGATGCCAGTCTCCGACCGAACCGCGCGTATCGTCGAAATCTATCATACGGCCGTGGAAGGCGCGGTCTGGGGCCTGCCGCTGGTGCTCTCGGACCTGGTGCGGCGGGCGCACCCGCGGACCGACCGCTTCTATCGCCTGCCCGCGGACGCCGCGCTTCTGGCGCCGGGCCTGATCGGCTCACACGGCGACATGGCGGTCTGCAGCGCCGTGCTGGACCTGTCCTCGGGGCCAGTCTTCCTGTCGCTGCCTGACACCGGAAAAGCTTATCGTCTGCTCATGCTGGTCGACGAATGGGGCCAGATCCTGGCCACGCACAACCATCGCGAAAATCACGAAGGCCGGCGTGATATCGCTATTGTCCCTCATAGGTGGGACGGGGCGCCGGCCAGGGGTCTGAACGTGGTTCGCTCGTCCAGTGACCACATATGGGCGATCTGCCATCTGCTCGAGCCCATGAGCGGCGCTCAAGGTCTTCTGCCGATCTTGGGCCGCACCCTCCCCGCCGGCGCGCACGCCACTGAGCGTGAACTCGACACGCTGTCGCTGGATCTGCAAAAATCCTTCGACGATACGCTGCGGGCCATGACCCCGATCAGCTTCTTTCGCCGGCTGGCGAAGCTGTTGCCGTCAGACCCGCCGGACCCGCAAAGCGCGGACATCGTGCGATCCCTGCACAACATCGGGATCGGCTCGGGCGATCCGATCGACGGCTCTCACGACGAAATTATCGCCCTGCACGAGGGCGCCGTCGAGGGGCTGCGCCGCGTGCGCCGGGTGCGTCCGCCCGCCAACGACCCGAGCCAGACCGGCTGGAGTCAGGCGCCGTCCGGCGCCCGCGAGCCGCTCGCCCTGCTCGACCGCGCCGCGCACGTTCTGACGGGTCTCGGCGCGGCGCCGGCCGAGGAAATCATCAGCTTCGTCGCCCGCGCCGATATCGGCGGCCAGCTTCTCACCGGCGCGGCCGACTACACTCTGGCTTTCGCGCCTCGGTCGGACCCGCCGGCGAACGCCTTCTGGTCTCTCAGTCTGACCGACGCCCAGGGCATATCCATCGGCGGGCCGATGGTGCTCGTCAGCGCTCGTTTCAAGTCACCGGCCAGGGGCAAGGACGGTCTGGAGATCGCAATCCGTCATCACCTGGATGACGCCGCCGATCACGGCCTGACAGCGCCAGACGGCCCGTTTGGTTTGCGGCTGGATATCTATCGGCCCAAGCCCGGCCTCGCGCGCGAACGATGGACCCCGCCGGGCGTCGTGCATCTGGGGCGTCGCCATTCCGGCGCGCGCACCAATTTCGCGAAATGGCCGCAACGGATTCACGCTCAGCCGGTGTTCGGCTCGTCCGAGCGCGGCGCGAACACCCGCCTTGATCAGCGAGGACCCCTGCAATGATCACATCCCGATTGGCGACCACCCTTTTGATGAGCGCGGGCCTGGCCCTGGCGTCGCATGGCGTCGGCTCGTCGGCGACCAGAACCGCCAAGCCCGCGGCCGCCACACGATCGTCCAGGGACGTCCAGCCTGAGTCGGTGGCGGCCCTGCGGGCCATGAGCGCCTACCTCCGCTCGCTGCCCGCCTTCGAAGTCCGCGCGGCGACCGTTCGCGACGAAATCAGCGAAGGGGGCCAGAAGCTGCAGTTCACCGGGCAGAACACTTACCAGCTGCGTAAGCCGGACGGCTTCATGGTCGAAATGGCCGAGGACCGTACGGTCCGTCAGCTCTACTACGACGGCCGCTCTCTGACCCTCTATGCCCCGCGCGACGGCTTCTATGCCCATGTCCCGGCGCCGCCGACCGTGCGCGACACGATGGAGGCCATCTATGATCGCTACGGCATCGAGGTGCCGCTGGCGGACCTGTTCCGGTGGGGACAGGGCGACGATGGAACGGCGGACCTGACCAGCGGCTATCGCGTGGGCTACGCCCGCGTCGATGGCGTCGACGCCGATCAGTACGCCTTCCGGCAAAGGGGCGTCGACTGGCAGATCTGGATCGCGCGCGGCGACAAGCCTCTGCCCCTGCGTGTGGTGGTCACCGACACAAGCGACCGCACCGAGCCGCAGTTCGAGGCGACCCTGACGTGGAACGTGGCGCCCAAGTTCGCCGCCAACGCCTTCGTCTTCCAGCCGCCCAAGGACTCCAAGGCGATCTCCATCGCATCCGTGAAGTAGGGGCCGACCATGACACGCCACTTCATCCACATCGCCGCGCTCGCCGCGATCATGACCGTAACCGCCGCCGCCCCTTCGCAGGCGGTGATCCGCAGGGCCGCCGCGGGCCGCCCGATGGGCGGAGGCGCAACCCGCCGTGCGCCGACAAACATCAACCGTGGCGGCGCGGCGTTCAACAACGGCAACCGCACCGCCATCAACAGTGGCAACCATGTGGGCCCAACCCACAACGGCGCCAACATAAACAACAACGTCAATGTGAACGTCGACAATGGCTGGGACGGGTGCTGCCACAACGGCTGGTACGGTCACCCGGTGGCCGCCGGCGTGGCCTTTGGCGCTACGGCGGCGATAACAGCCGCCGCCATCGGCTCGGTGGCCCATACCCTGCCGCCGTCCTGCGTCGGCTACACCTACGGCTCCTATTACTATCAGTGCGGCGACGTCTGGTATCAACCGCAATACGTCGGAACCACGGTCACCTATGTCGTGGTGAAGGAGCCGCCACACTGACCGGCGCCTGTCGACGAAGCTCGCCTCAGGCGCTCACGTCCCTCTGCTGAGGGTTTCTCCTGATGGCTTGAGCCTCGCCTGTATGGCGATATGGCCAGGCCTCCTCTGAAGCGTTGAAGGGGTTCCCCCCAACCCCCAACTCGAGGGGTCCCTCCACAAGGAGGGGCCCCTCAACTTTGCTTGAGGAGCGACCACCCTCGTCTCGCCGCCACCCTGCGCGCCTCCCCCGCTTTCCCAGGGCGAACCAGGGTTTCTCCGGATGGGGACCAGAGTGCGACCAGCGCATCTTACGGCGAGGAGAAGGATCATGGCCGAACCCGCCCTCAGCCCATCGCCCACCAGCGATCCGTCCACCGTGCTGGCGGCGAGCCGGACGGCGCTGTCCTTCGAACGGACCTTGATGAGTTCCGATCGGACCTTGATGAGTTCGGTGCGCACGGCGCTGTCGCTGATCGGCTTTGGCTTCACCATCGCGCAGCTGTTCGCCAAGCTGCGCCAGAGCGGCATGACCAAGGCCGTCGGCGCCGCCATGCCCCGCAACTTTGGACTGGCGCTGATCGTTCTAGGCATCGCCGTGCTGGTGATGGGGGTCCTGGGCCACCGCAAGTTCGAGCGCGAGCTGAACGTGCGGGGCGATGCGCTTTATCGGGAGGGCCTGTTGCCGTCCGCCATCCACTATCAACTGACGCCGACCTTCTTTGCGGCGATCGCCCTGATCGGCATCGGCTTGCTGGCGGGATTGTCGCTGTTCGTCCGCGCGCTCGGGGCCGGATCGTGACCGCGCCTCAAACCGACGGACCGAGCAACCCTACCATCCGGACGGAGCTGGAGGTGCTCATGCGCGCGCCGATCCGGATGGAGGGCCGCGCAACGCGTCGCCTCGCCTATTGCTGCGGCCCCCACTCCTCGTTCGCTCAAGCCTCGCGCAAGGTCGAGCCGCACCAGCTAGACCTCAAGGTCTAGGCTGGCTCAATACATCCGGCGCGATGCGAAGCGCGATCCAGGCTCCATGGTGTCCAGGCGTTCCGATATCCCAGGTCCCGCGTAGCGTGGCCGCCATGCGCGTCAACAGCCTTGACCCAAGCCCGCTTTCGACGGTCGCCTCGGACGGCAGGCCGCGGCCATCGTCGGCGACGACCAGCCGCCAGCCGTCGCGTTCCGCGCGCCAGTCCACCGCGATGACGCCCGCATGGGCGTGTTTCACCGCGTTCGTCACCAGCTCACCGATGATCAGCGCCAAGGTCATCGCCCGGTCGGGCGCGGCCTGGCAGGATGCGATCTTGACCTTCAGGCGGGGACCGCCCCGTAGCGGTTCGCTCAGCCCAAGCGCCTCCGACAGGTCGTAGCAGTAGCCGCCAAGATAGTGCTCGAGCTCGACCATGGCGTGATCGTCCGCGCCCTCCGTCCAGCTTTGCAGCCGCGCGACGGCCTGCAGCCGCACGTGCGCCGAAAGGATCACCATGCGCGCGGCTTCGTCGGCGCACTGGCGAGCCTGCAGCTCAAGCATTCCAGCGGCCAGCAGCAGATGGTTCTTGATGCGGTGCTGGCACTCGAGCAATCGATCGTACTCGAGGTAGCCGGGCTCGACGGGCCGCGCCCGCCACCCGCGCGTGGCGGGCTGGGCAACCGACGTAGCGCGCACTTCCGGAAACATGGACGTTCCTCCCTGACAAATCGTGGATATCGGCAGGGTCCTTTTGTGGGTATCGGGTCGATCCCGAGGATGGCGGTAAGGGCGTCCGAGCGGCGGTCACAGCGCACAACGCCGGACGGCGCGCGCGGCAGGCCTGACCGAACGCCAGACCTAGGGTTTCTCTGGATAGCGGGTCTCGGGGGCCGGCGAGATAGTACCGATCCCGCCTGGAGAGGCTCGACCGTGGTCACCGCGCCCAGACAACCTGACCATCGCCCACGCCCACCCATCCGGTGGGCGGGCTTTTTTGCCTCCGGATTGATGGCTGCCATGGGCCTTTTCGGCTGCACCTCGCTGGGCGCGACCCGCATCGCCGTAGACCGGGGCGACTACGCCGATCGGCTACGCGAGAGCGACAAGGACCAGCTTCTGTCCAACATCGTGGCCCTACGTTTCGGCGATGGACCGTTGTTCCTTCAAGTCGCCTCGGTCACCAGCCAGTATGCGCGCGAGATATCGGCCAATGCGCGAGGCAATTTCAATCGGGGCGACAATGACGAAGCCGCTGTTCTGACCGCGAACGCCAGCCTGCGCGAGACGCCGACCATCACCTACACGCCGATGACCGGCGAAAAGTTCGCTCACGACCTGCTCTCGCCCATACCGCCCGTATCCCTGCTGGCGATGATGCAGGTGGGCTGGAACGCCGACGACCTGTTCCGTGTCGCTGTCCGATCCATCAACGGGGTCAGAAACCTAAGCCGCGCGCCGATGTTCGCGCTGGAGCCCGCCGGCGACTTCCCGAGCCTCGCCCTTGCGTTTCGGCGGCTGCAGCAGAGCGGCGGCCTTAGCCTGCGCGTGCACGAGGACGACAAGGCCTATGTCGCCGAGGTTCAACTTGCGCCCAACCTCACGCCCGAGCAGTCCGCCGACGTCGCCTTCCTGCGCGCGGCCCTGGGCGGCCAAGGTGGACCGCGCGCGCCCGGTTCGGACCTGCGCATCGTCTTCGCCGGCTTCAGCAGCGCCAATGATCAGCTGGCGATCTCCACCCGCTCGATGTTCGCGATTCTTGAGGAGATGGGACAGGGCGTCGACATGGTCGGCGACGGCCGTTTCGCCCCCGATGTGCTGGTGCGCGTTCAGAGCGGCGCCAAGCCGCCCAAGGCTAGCTTCGCGGTGGTGCGCTATCACGAACGCTGGTTCTGGATCGACGCCGATGACGAGACTTCCAAGCGCGCCTTCCTGATCGCCCAGGTGCTCATGTCGCTCAGCGACGACGCCGGCAACGCCAAGGCCCCGCTGGTGGTGATCCCGGCCGGATAGACGGATCGTCCGGTTGTCCGTCGCGGCGACCCTGCCCTGTCTGAAGGCCTGTTGCCGACGAGCGCATGACGGCTCAACCTTGAAGCCGGCGATCAGGGAGATTGGCGTTGGACGACCAGGAGATTCGCGCGGCTCTGGATCAGCATTGGGCCGCCTCCGACAAGAATGATTTCGAGGCGGAACACCAGATTTATCGGGAGGACGCGGTGCTCGAATATCCCCAATCGGGCGAGCGCATCCAAGGTCGGCGGCAAATCCAACTGTCTCGCACAGCGCAGCCCAACCAAAAGCGATTCACGGTGCGGCGGATCGTCGGCTCGGGCCGTCTCTGGGTCACCGAATTCGTCCTGACCTATGACGCTCAGCCGTCTTACACGGTGAGCATCATGGAGTTCCTCGGTGGGAAGGTGGTTCGCGAAACCCAATATTTCGCCGATCCCTTCGAGCCTGGACCTTCGCGGGCTCAATGGGTTGAGCAGATATCCTGAAGTCTGAAATGAGTATAGCCAACTACCGCCCGCTCGCTCGCCTTGAGCTGCCGATCGATACCGTGGCGCACGCCCGCTACCTCATCGGCAAGATCGTCGTGCGGGAGTTGCCCGAAGGCATCGTCAGCGGCCGGATTGTCGAGACCGAGGCCTATAT
>FSXN01000213.1_pt1 | contig 17050 bp, 15 predicted proteins | sample 1638221 | NCBI WGS metagenome assembly FSXN01 (sample SAMEA3914788, study PRJEB12502) | metagenome | biome: forest; material: soil | place: Canada | collected 2011-07-03 | depth 0.1 m | reverse complement strand
GGCGGCGGCAGTCCTGTGGTCGTCCTTCGAGCGCACCCTTGCTGTCGAGCGCGCCAAGGCCTTCATCGGTCGGCTCGACGATTTCGACGACGTCGAAGCCGAACAGCGGGCCCTCGACCACGTCCGCGGCTACCCGGACTTCGAGGCCGCGCTTCGCTTCCTGATGGACTGGCCGGCGCTAGTCGATGCGGCCCGCCTGATCCAGGCGCGCCCGGACGAGATCAAGCTGGGCGCGGAGGCGGCCGAAGCCTGGGCCGCCAAGCTGAGGGCGCGCCAGCCGCTCGCCGCCCACATCCTGCTGCGCAAGGCCGCCGCGGCGGCGTTTCGGCGTCGGGAGTTCAAGGCCTGCGACCGGCTGACCGTCGAGGCCGACTCGATCGACCTGGGCTGACCCGTCCACGCTCAGGGGTCTCACTTCTGTACAGCCTGTGTCACGCCGGCCATCAAGCCGAGCGCTAGGAACCGGTCCGGCGACCGGCGGTTTCGCCAGCGTCAGAGACAGGCTGGAGCACCATCGATGGATCGGGATCAACCGGACGCGTCCCGTCGGATTTTGGTCGGCGGCATGGCCACGGGACTGGCCGCTGTCGCCGCGGCGGCGACATCACCGGCCAAGGCCGAGCGAGAAGCGCCGGTCGTTGGGGCCCCGCCGCCAAATCCGGTGACGGAATATCCGCAGCCGCCATTTCCGGAACAGCAGCAGCCCTGGCCGGGCCTGACCAGCCGGATGACTCCGCGTCCCGACCATGGCGAGAAGAGCTACAAGGGTTCGGGACGCCTGGCCGGCCGCAAGGCGCTGATCACCGGCGGCGACTCCGGCATGGGGCGGGCGGCGGCCATCGCCTATGCCCGTGAGGGCGCGGACGTCGCCATTAACTACCTGCCACAGGAAGAGCCGGACGCGCGGGAGGTCGTTGACCTAATCCATGCGGCCGGCCGTAAGGCGGTTCCGATTCCCGGCGACCTGCGCGACGAAGCCTTCTGCCAGCACTTGGTGACGCAGGCCGCGGGCCAGCTCGGCGGCCTGGACATCCTGGTCAGCAATGCGGCGCGGCAGATTTCCCAGAAGTCGATCCTGGACATCACCACCGAGCAGTTCGACACGACCTTGAAGACCAACCTCTATGCCATGTTCTGGGTCACAAAGGCGGCCGTGCCGCACCTCGGGCCGGGGTCGGCGATCATCTACACCTCGTCCGTGAACGCCTACGATCCCGGCGAGAACATCATCGACTACGCCGCCACCAAGGGCGCGATCATGATCTGGGCCAAGGGCTTGGCCAAACAGCTGGCCAAGCAGGGCATCCGCGTCAACGCGGTCGCGCCGGGTCCGGTCTGGACCCCGCTCCAGGTCACCGGCGGCCAACCGACGGAGGCCTTGCCGAAGTTCGGCGCCGACACCCCTATGGGTCGGGCGGCTCAGCCCGCCGAACTGGCGGCCCTCTACGTGCTGCTCGCATCACCCGAGGTCAGCTATTCAACCGGCCAGGTCTTCGGCGCCGTAGGCGGCCGGGGCGGTCCATAGTTGCTAACCCTGGAAGCCTGCCGATCAACCGGGCGGCTGAGCTTTGCGGATCGCGCTTATGCGACCGTTTCGCTCGAGCACCGCGAGATCGACCTGGTCGGCGGCGGCAATACCGTGCAAGCGCAGGCTCTCCAAAAGGTCAGCTTCGCTAATGCCTTCGGCAGCGAGCACATCGAATTGAGGGTCGCCGCCCTGAATGAACGAGTTCGACCAGGTGCGTATTTCGCGGGGCTATGCAACTCGATAACCTTCTCCTGCGAAGTTGATAGACATGATTGAAAGTCCGATCATGACGCCGCCTCACGGGCCGAGCGCCTCGAAGACTTGGCTGCGCGCCATTGAAACAGCTTCGAGGCTGACGGACGACAAAGCTCGGACCTTTGCCGCTCTGCTCGATAAGCTGGGCGAGACTTACGGCGATGCGCCCGCGTTGCTGAGCGATATCGAGCAGTTCAGCTTCCAGCAGCTGGCTGCGCGCAGCAGGCGGTATACCCGCTGGGCGCTTAGCCTTGGGCTGACCAAGGGAGACTGCGTCGCCCTGCTGATGCCGAACCGGCCGGAGTATTTCGCCGTCTGGGTCGGCATCAGCCGGATGGGCGCCATCGTGTCCCTAATCAACACCAATCTTCGCGACGCCGCGCTTGCCCACTGCATCGGCGTCGTGAAGCCAAGCCACCTGATTGTCGAAGGCTCGCTTGCCGCGGCCTTGGACAGCGCCACGGAACACCTGAACACCTCGCCAGCCATCTGGCGCGCCGATCAGTTCGACCTGTCGGGAATGAGTGACGAACCCTTTTCCGAGGACGATTTCCCGGACATCGGCCAAGACGATACCGCTCTGCATATTTACACGTCCGGCACCACCGGACTGCCGAAGGCCGCTCGGATCAGTCATGGGCGGATTTTATCGTGGAGCGGGTGGTTCTCGGGTCTGCTTGGCGCCCAGCCGGATGACCGCCTCTACGACTGCCTGCCGATGTACCACAGCGTAGGCGGCGTCACCGCAATCGGCGCGGCCCTTGCAGGCGGCGCGTCCGTTGTGCTCCGAGAGCGTTTTTCCGCGACCAGTTTCTGGAGTGACATCGTTCGCTGGAACTGCACGCTGTTCCAGTATATCGGCGAGCTTTGCCGCTACCTGCTGGCGAGCCCGGAAACACCTGACGATCGCCGCCATCGCCTGCGCCTCATTTGCGGCAATGGCCTGAACGCGGATGTGTGGACCGCCTTCCAGAGCCGCTTCGCCATCCCGCGCGTCCTGGAATTCTACGCCGCCACCGAGGGCAGTTTTTCACTCTATAATGTCGAGGGAAGGCCCGGCGCCGTTGGCCGGATTCCGCCCTTCCTTGCCTACCGGGTTGCTGTTGCCCTGGTCCGCTTCGATCCCGAGACCGAGCAACCAGTTCGAAACAGCGACGGCCGCTGTACAGCCTGCGCAGCCGGAGAGACCGGCGAGGCGATCGGACGGATTTCGCTTTCCGCCCGCGCGGGACCGTCCGCGTTCGAAGGCTACACCGATAAGGCCGCCTCCGAGCGAAAGGTCCTGCGGGGTGTCTTCGAACCCGGAGACGCCTGGTTCCGTACCGGCGACCTGATGCACAAGGACGCGGCGGGTTATTTCTATTTCGAAGACCGTATCGGCGACACCTTCCGCTGGAAGGGCGAAAACGTCTCCGGCCAGACCATCCACGATGTCGTCGCCCAGTGCCCGGGCGTGCGTGAGGCGGCGATCTTTGGGGTGAAAGTCCCGCATGCCGAGGGCCGCGCCGGCATGGCGGCGATCGTCGCCGATGCTGACTTTGATCTCACCGTGCTCGCCGATCTGGTCATCAGGCACTTGCCGTCGTTTGGGAGGCCCCACTTCGTTCGACGGGTCCGACAGCTCCCGTTGACGGAAACCTTCAAGCTCAAGAAGCAGCAGTTAGCGGGCGATGGCTTCGATATCGCCCGGACATCGGACCCGATCTATCTCCTGGATTCTGCGGATGGCCTGTATCGCCGTTTGGACCCCGCGCTGCACAGCAGGCTCCTACGGGGAGAACTTCGACTCTAGCCATGATGCCGCCGGGTTGGCGCCCTCAGCCTGACGGATCGCCCATCGCGCTTCTAGCCTGCCGCGCCGCCTCGGCGAGCGCTTTTCGCGCGTAGGGGATCAGTCGAGGCAAGGCATAGAAGTAGTGGATCATGCCTGGATGGACGAAGGCTTGCACCGGCACGCCAGCCGCACTCAGCCGCTCCGCATAGGCCAGCCCCTCGTCTCGAAACGGGTCGTACTCGGCCAGGTGCAGCAGGGCCGGCGGATGACCGGACAGATCCGCTCGCATTGGCGAGGTCAGCGCGACATCGGGAGCAGGCCGGTAGGCGGCGACATCCTGATCGAACTGACCCTGGTCGACGAAATAACCCTGCCCAAACGTACGGCGCGACAGGTAGGAAGGCTCGACCTGCACAATGGGGCAGAACAGCAGGACCAGGTCCGGCGCTGGCGACCCGCGGGTTCGCAGAAGGCCAAGAGCGCACAGAGCCACATGCGCGCCCGCCGAATCTCCCGCCAGGACCAGTCGGTCCGCTTGCAAGGTCTGGCGCGCCCAATCGATCGTGTCCGCAGCGTCTTCCACCGCCGCGGGGAACGGATTCTCGGGCGGACGGCGATAGTCCGCCGCAATCACCTGGGCCCCGCTTTCGGCCGCCAGCGCCCGACAAACGCCGTCGTGGGTGTCCAGGTCGCCGGCGACCCAGCCGCCGCCGTGGATGTAGACGATCAAACCCTGCCGTACTTGGCCGGGCGTATAGAGGCGCAGCGGCACTCCGGCCCCCACCATGTCTTCGCTGGTCACCCGTTCGTCCCGGGGATCAGCGCCCAACGCCGCAAGTCCTCGCAGGGCCTCGCGCCGCGACCGGACCGTTGGCGCCACGACACCGTCGTTCGGCGCGGACGCGAGCATCGCGAGCAACCGCGCGGCGGCGGCGTCGAGCGCCATGGCAGGCTAGGCGACTCTCGCAACCAAGGCTTCGATGGCGCTCGCCGTGCGGAAGTTCTCGGCCGTCATCTCGTCCTGGGGCAGAGAGATTTCAAAGGCGTCTTCAAGCGCCAGCATCACATTGACCATGTCCAGGGAAGACAGGCCAGCCTCGCGCAAATCCCGCTCCGGTTCGGCGGGCGGGAGCCCTTTCCCGGCGAGCATCCGGTCGACAATGTCCTTGATCCGTTCGGCCGGCGTCAAAAGCAACTGTCCGTCGTCCATCTGGACCTCCCATGGGGCCGTCAGCCTACCCGAAGACACGTAAACTCGCCGTTAGCCTCCGCCCGTTGGACGCACGGTCTGTGGCACGAGCCTTGCGGCAAAACGGCCTGGAGCGGCGCCACCGTCGCAATCTGGGTAGAGAGTTCGATGCGGGATATGACCGACGCGCATGCCGATGGGTTCGGATCGGCGGGGTTCGCCCCCCTCGCGGCGACGCTCACCGAACGCACCGGCCGGGCCTGTGCAGTCGCCAGGACCCATGCCGCGGCCGTCGATGCCGAGGCCCGTTTCCCGGAAGAAGCGTTCGCGGCCCTGAAGTCCGAGCGCCTTCTGGGCGTCATGGTCCCCGTCTGCCTGGGCGGCGAAGGGGCGTCCCTGGCGCAGGTCGCCGACATCTGCTTCGCGCTCGGGAAGGTCTGTGCGTCCACTTCGATGATCTTTGCCATGCATCAGGTCAAGGCGGCGTGCGTGATCCGCCATCACGGAGGATCGCCTTGGCACCTGGCGTTCCTGCGCCGTCTCGCATCGGAACAGCTGTTGGTCGCCTCATCTACCACGGAAGGGTCGGCGGGCGGCGCGGTCCGCTCCAGCAGCGCGCCAGTCGAGGCCGTCGGAGGCGTCATTCAGCTCACGCGCGCCGCCTCCGTGATGTCGTACGGCGAACAGGCCGACGCCATTGTCACCACGGCCCGGCGCAACGGGGCGGCCGCTTCCAGCGACCAGGTTCTGGTCGTCTTTCCCCGTAAGGACTATCGTCTCCGGCGGGTCGGCGACTGGAACGCGATGGGCATGCGCGGCACCTGCAGTCATGCTTTTGCCCTGGAAGCCAGCGGCGAGGCGGATCAGATCCTTCCTGCGGACTATGCCGACATCCATGTTCAGACCATGATGCCAGCCGCCCACTGCCTATGGGCCAGCGCCTGGGCTGGGATCGCCGCCGACGCAGTCGAGCGTGCTCGTCTGTTCGTGCGCAAGGTCGCTCGCAGCCAGCCCGGAACGACCCCGCCCGGCGCGCACCATCTGGCGAGCGCCAAGGCGCAGCACGCGACCCTCTGCGCCCTGATATCGGCGTCGCTGGCGCGCTATGCCTCGATCCAGGATAATCCCGGCGCTCTTTCAGCCGTGGATTTCCAGGCGGCGGTCTCGTTCCTGAAGGTGCAGGCCTCGGAACTGGCGGTCGCCACGGTCATGAAAGCCCTTCAGGTCACGGGCCTGTCCGGATATCGCATCGAAGGCGAATCCAGCATCGCCCGAAATCTGCGTGACGTGCTGTCGGCGCCGCTGATGATCAACAACGACCGCATTCTTGCCGACCTGGGCGTTTCGGCTCTGCTCGACCGCGGACCCGACAGCCTCGGCAGCGCCGATGTCTGAGTTGGCCCAGCCCGATTATCCGACAAGCGGCCGCTTGGCTTCCAACGCGCCGGACACCGCAGGCCTCGCCAGGATGGAGGCTGTGCTGTTTCGTCCCATGGGCGCCGACGGTGTTCGCGCCCGCACTGGCCTGTATGAAGGGGTGGTCGAGGCCCTCACCGGGCTCATCACCAGCCGCAGGCCAGACGGGGCCGAAATCTTCCGCTTTCCGCCGGTCATGTCGCGGAGCCAGCTGGAGACGTCGGGCTATCTGAAAAGCTTTCCCAACCTGCTCGGCTGCGTCTGCTGCCTGGAGGGAACCGACCGCGAAATCCGCGCGGCGGCCGATCGCTCTTCCACTAGCGAGCCCTGGACCGACGCCCTCAAGGCCGCTGACCTCATCCTGACCCCGGCCAGTTGCTACCCCATCTATCCAATCGCCGCCGCACGCGGCGTGGCGCCCGCCTGCGGCTATATATTCGACGTCGGCTGCGACTGCTTTCGCCGCGAACCCTCCCGCGACCTCGACCGGATGCAGTCGTTTCGGATGCGCGAATTTGTCCGTATCGGCTCGGCAGACCAAGTCATCGCCTTCCGGCAGGTCTGGCTGGAAATGGCGCAGGACCTAGCCAGCGACCTGGGCCTGACCTACACGGTCGACGTCGCAAACGATCCCTTCTTCGGTCGCGCCGGACCGTTGCTCGCCGCCATTCAGCGTGACCAGAACCTGAAGTTCGAACTCCTGGCGCCGGTGATATCGGACACTAGGCTAACCGCCTGCATGAGCTTCAACTATCATCAGGATCACTTCGGCCAGGCCTGGGGGATCTCGCTGCCCGACGGACAGCCGGCGCATACAGGGTGCGTCGCTTTCGGCATGGACCGGCTGGCTGTGGCCATGTTCGCAAGGCACGGTCTGGAGCCGGCTTCCTGGCCGGAGCGCGTCCGCAGCCTGCTTGGCCTCTAGGTCGATTGGCGCCGACGAGACGTATGCGTGAGTAGGGGCCGCAAAAGCTAGGCCGTCGCCCCGGCGTCCACGGTCATCACGGTCCCCGTGACGTTCCGCGCCCGCTCGCTGAGCAGATAGCTGACGGCGCCCGCCACATCGTCGACCTCGGCCAGCCGCTGCAGGGCGCTGCGGCGGACGACCCGATCCCGCTCGGCCGCCTCCATGCCGCCGGTCAGCTCGGTGTCGATGAAGCCCGGCGCCACCGCATTCACCGTCACGCCCACCCGCCCAAGCTCACGCGCCAGGGCCTTGGTGAAGCCGATCAGCGACGCCTTTGTCGCCGAATAGACCGACAGTCCATTGAAGCCGGTGCTGGCGACGATCGAGCTCATGTTGACTATGCGGCCCTCGCCCTCGGCCATCATGCCCCGCGCGACGAACTTAGTCAGCATGATCGGCGAGGTCGTATTGAGCCGGATCAGGCCTTCGATCTGGGACACGGACATGTTGGCCAGCAGGCCGGACGTGCCCAGTCCGGCGTTATTCACCAGCCCCCAGATCGGCCCCGTCTCGGCGCGAAGCTGACGGACGAAGGCTGCAAGGCCCTCAAGCTGGGCGAGGTCGCACGTTCGGAATTCAATCCTCCCCTGGCGCTCCGCCATGAGCGCATCGAGCGCGGGGCTCGGCCTGCGCGCGACAGCAATGACGCGAAATCCGTCGTTGGCCAGCTGACCCGCTATGGCGAGCCCGAGGCCTCGACTGGCGCCCGTGACGAGCACGTTACGCATGACGCCGCTCCAACTTGCCGCTGGCCGTCAGCGGCACGTCGCCGACGAACCGGATCGAGGTCGGAACCTTGTAGGCGGCCAGGGCCGAGCGGCAGGCGTCGAGAATGGACTGGCGTACGACCTTGATCTGCTCGGCGTCGATGTCCGGATCCGCCAGCACCACGTCGGCCGCGACGAGGGCGCCGGTGATTGGGCTACGGCGGCTCTTCACCAGGGAAATCTGCACGGCGGGACACAGGTTGATCACCGCCTCGACCTCCTCCGGATGCACCTTGAGGCCGCCGACATTGATCACCCCGTTGGCCCGGCCGGTGAAGTACAGCCGATCGCCGCGCTGTTCGATTAGATCGCCGGAATCGACAAATCCGTCGGCATCCGCCACCACCTGGACGTCGCCGCCGAGGTAGAGGTGCGCGACGCGGCTTGAGCGGAGCCGAAGCGAGCCGTCCCGGACCTGAAGCTCTACCGGCGCACGCCGCGTCAGGTAGTCGAGGGGAAACCCGGCCAGGCCATCGTTGACCTCGAACCCGACGCCGGCCTCGGTCGAGGCATAGGCATGGCCGACCGCCGCGCCCGGGAAGGCGCGCGCCAGGCTGTCGAGCAGGCCCTGATCGGCGATCTCGCCGGACAGGCGCACGTAGCGGGGCCTCAACACCTCCTGCGCCTTCCGGCGCAAGGCGCTGCGCCAATGCGACGGGGTGCCAGCAAGATGAGTCAGGTCGGACGGCGCCAGGCGCGCGATGAAATCGTCCATCGGCTCGGACGGAGAGGTCATCATCATGCTGTGGCCGCCGGTCAGGGCGCGGAGCAGCATTTGCAGGCCGCCGAACCGCCGGGTGTCGTAGAAGGTCGCCCACACGACAGGGTCGGTCAGGTTGAAGTCGACTTTGATGGCGTCGGTCAGGCCGGCCAGGTCATGGACGGCGATCTTCGGCGCGCCCGTGGTGCCGGAGGTGAACAGGGCCCATTGGGTCTCCAGGCCGGCGCCATCATAGGCCGGCCCGGCTCCCATCGTTCCGGCGTCGATAGCGTAGACGGGCATCGCCTCGGGAAAGGCGCAGACCTGGCCGCCATCGTGGACAATGGCGTCGATCGCGGCCGCGCCGATAACCTCCGGCAGCCGGCTCCTGTCCAGGTCTGGCGGGCAGATCACCAGCCGGGCGGCCACGCCGTCCAGGCTGCAAAGCGCCAGGGCGGCGCTCAGGGGGCGGTCAGTGACGATCAGCACATGGCGGCCGGTGAACGCCGCGCGGGGCGCATCGATCCAGCTTCGGTCTACCAACGTGTCGAATTGGATCACGCGGGCGCCATCGTCCAGCACCGACCGGCCCGCGCCGGGACGATGACGCAAGACCTGGCGGATTCGGGCAGACAGGCTCGGCGCCGGGCTCGCGGCCTCAGGCAACGGCGAGGGCCCGGTCATAGAAGGCGATGAATTCGCCGAGGGTTGCGGGAAAGCCGCCATCGTCGGCATCCAGGAAGGGATCCACCGCAAGGTCATCCTCCAGGCGCGCCACCAGGATGGCGAAGCAAAGAGAATCGAGACCGCTATCGTGGAGGTCTAGGTCATCCGTCAACGGCGGCAGCCGCCGCGTCTGTTCTTCGGCGATCACCTCAATTTGGCGCAAAATGGCGGTGCGGGCGGACATGGCGGCTCTCGGCTTTGACGAAGATCTGGCGCAAGTCTTGCAAATTGGGCGCCAGGTAAACCCTGCGGATAGTTCGATGGACTCTGGCGCCGACGCCCCCCCGAAAAATGCACGAACGGTAGCCCGCGCCCTGGTCGATCAGCTGCTGATCCAGGGCGTCAGCCGCGCCGCCCTGGTGCCCGGCGAAAGCTATCTGGCCGTCCTGGACGCGCTCAAGGACAGTCCAATCGATCTGACCGTTTGTCGCCACGAAGGCGGCGCATCGATGATGGCGGACGCCTGGGGCCGCGCCACGGGCGAGCCGGGCGTCTGCTTCGTCACCCGCGGACCCGGCGCGGCCAACGCCTTCGTCGGCCTGCATATCGCAGCCCAGGACTGCACACCGCTCATTCTGTTCGTCGGCATGGTCGACCGGTCCGTACGGGGGCGCGACGCCTGGCAGGAGATCGACCTGCAGCGCGCCTTCGGCGGCGTGGCCAAATGGGTTGTGGACCTCGACGACCCTGGCCGGGTCGCGGAGATCATCTCCCGCGCCTTCCACCTCGCGGTTTCCGGCCGGCCCGGTCCGGTGGTCATCGGCCTTCCCTGCGACGTCCTGAGCATGACCGACCGGGGCGTCGACGCGCCGCCGGCGGCTGTAATCGAGTCAGGTCCGGACGCCGTGTCGCTGGCCTCCATCAGAGTTCTGCTCGCAGCGGCCCAGCGCCCGGTCGCGATCGTCGGCGGAAGCCGCTGGGACGAGTCCGGCCGGGCGGCCATGCACCGGTTCGCCGAAGTGTTCGACCTTCCCGTCGTGACCAGCTACCGACGGGGCGGCCTGTTCGACGCCGACCACCCCAACTACGCCGGGGACCTGGGACTGGGCGCGAACCCGAAGCTGATCGCGCGGCTGAAGAAAGCCGATACGGTGCTGTTGCTCGGCGGCCGCCTGGGGGATGTGGCGTCCCAGCGATTCAGTCTGCTGCATTTTCCTGACACCGGGGTGAAGCTCGTTCATCTGCATCCAGACCCCGACGCGCTGGGCAGCCTCTATCGCCCCGACCTCGCCATCGCCGCCAGCCCCCGCCGGTTCGCGCCGGCCCTGGCGGCGCTGAAGCCCTTGGATACCGGCGCTTGGGCCGGAGAGGCCGCGAGCGCCCATCGCGACTACCTCGACTGGTCGCAAGTCGCCACGCCCCAACCCGGCGACGTCAATTTCGGGGAGATCGTCATCTGGCTGCGGGAGCATCTGGAGAGGGACGCCATCCTCTGTAACGGCGCCGGCGGCTATGCGGCCTGGCTTCACCGCTTCTACCGCTTCGCCGACCTCAACGCCCACATCGCGCCCGCGTCCGCAACAATGGGCTATGGGCCGCCGGCGGCCATCGCCATGAAGCAGCTCTTTCCGCACCGCCGCGTGGTCTGCCTGGCCGGGGACGGCGACTTCCTCATGAACGGGCAGGAGTTCGCCACCATGATGCAATATGCCCTGCCGATCACGACCATCATCATCGACAACGAGAGCTACGGCTCCATTCGCCTTTCGCAGGAACGCGCCTTTCCGGGCCGGGTCGTCGGCACCGATCTGAAGAACCCGGATTTCGCCGCCTACGCCCGGGCGTTCGGCGGTTTCGGCGCCTCGATCGACCGCACCGAAGACTTCGCCGAGGCCTTTCTTGCGGCGGACGCGTCAGGCCTTCCCGCGATCATCCATGTGAAGGTCTCGGTCGAGTGCATGACGCCGACCCTGGACCTCTCGGCCATCCGAACTCAGGCCTTTGCGCGCGCCTGAAGAAACGCCATCGCCTTTCCGGAGATAATGTTCCCGGTCCGGTCTGGTTAGCGGTGGGCGAAGTCCCAATACAGAGCCCGCGCGCGCCGATACATCGGACCGATGTCAAGATCGCGCACATCGATCCGGCGGACCGGGGCGACTTTCTGGAAGTTACCACTGGAGAAGATCTCATCGGCGGCCAGGAAGTCCTCATAAGTGAGCACGACCTCATCAACCTCCACGCCGTCGGCGCGAAGCAGGCCGATCGTGCGCTGGCGGGTGATGCCGTCCAGGAAGGTGCCGTTGGCGGCCGGCGTCCGGACAAGTCCATCCTTGACCAGGAAGACATTGGCGTTGGCCAGCTCGGCGATATTGCCAAGGGAGTCCCGGACCAGGGCGTTGGAGAAGCCGCGTGACTGCGCCTCGCGCAGCGCCCGCGAACCATTCGGATAGAGGCTCCCGGTCTTGGCTTCCACCGGCGCTGTCTCCCAGGTTGGGCGGCGGAATGGCGAAAGCGTGATGGACGCGCCGTTCTGGTCGGGCATGGGGGCTTCATAAAGGCAAAGGCACCAGTTGGTAGAGTCAGGGTCGAACAGAACGCCGCCGCCAAAGCCGCCCTCCGCCCAATACATTGGCCGCATATAGAGGGCCGCCTCGGGTGCGAACCGCCGAAGTCCGTCCCTGGCCAGTTCCAGCCATTGGTCCACCGGCACGACCGGCTTCAGGTCCATGTGGCGGGCCGACCGGTTCACGCGTTCGCAGTGAAGGTCGAGGTCCGGCGTCACGCCTTCGAACCGCCGGGCGCCGTCGAAAACGCTGGAGCCCAGCCAGAAGGCGTTGGTGCGCGGGCCGGCGATCGGGACATTGCCCTCATGCCATTCGCCTTCAAAAAAGGTCCAGGTTTGGGACGGGGCGGTGAACATGTGGGCGCTCTCGAAAGGACTGCGCCTGGCCCCTGCAAGTCCCGTGCAGGGCGGGCGGTGGCATGGGGATTGCGTTCGAGAGGCTGTGGAACCCTTGGCGACAACAATCCGGGAAACGCTGCGCGGCCCCCAACCTCTGGCGCGCGCTCTGCGCGTGGGCCTGGTCAACACCATGCCCGACGCCGCCCTTGCACCGACCGAGCGGCAGTTTCGTAGCCTGCTCCAGGCCGCCGCGCCCGACGCGGACCTGGACTTGTTTCTGTTCGACATGCCCCAGGTCGCGCGCGATCCTGCCATCCGCGCCCAGATGGGGCGCCGCTACCGGCCGGCGGAGGACATCGATCAGTGCGGTCTCGACGCCCTGATTGTCACCGGCGGCGACCCTGGCGAAGTCCCGCTCAGGGACTCGCCGCTCTGGCCCGGCTATGCGGGCCTGGTGGACCTCGCCCTACGCTTAAGGCTCCCGACCCTTTGGTCCTGTCTCGCCGGTCATGCCGCCGTCGAACATCTCGACGGCGTCCGGCGCCGTCCCTTGAGCGCCAAACTGAGCGGCGTCTATCCAGTGACTCCGGCTCGCGCCGATCCTCTGCTCGACGGCCTTGGCCCGTGTTGGCAGGTTCCGCACTCCCGCCACAACGGCCTGGATGAAGCCGAGTTGGTGGCCAAGGGATATGAAATTCTCTCCCGCTCCACAGACGCGGGCGTAGACGCCTTCGTCCGACGCGGCCGGCCGCTGTTCCTGTTCTGCCAGGGACATCTGGAATACGACCGCGACACTCTCCTGCGCGAATACAAGCGCGACTTCCGAGCCTACCTCCGGGGCGACAGGGAGAACCTGCCGAGGCTGCCCGAGCACGCGGTAGCGGAGGAACTCGCCCAGCGGCTGGCGCGGCTGGCTGCGCAGGCCGCGCAAACACGGTCGCCCGGGCTGATGGCCGACTGGCCGTCCCAGACCGGATCGGACCAAGAGCCTCCCCAATGGCGTCCGTCTGCCATCGGTCTTTATTCCAACTGGCTCGGCGCCTTGGCCCAGCCTGGCCGCTCAAGGAGATGACCATGCGAAGGGAGACCCTCGCCATCCACGCCGGTTTCGATGGCGACCCTTCGACGGGCGCGGCGGCCGTCCCGATACACCAGACGGCCGCCTTCCTATTCGACAGCGCCGATCATGGCGCCGCCCTGTTCAACCTGGAGATCGATGGCTTCCGCTACAGCCGCATCAGCAACCCGACCACCGCAGTGCTGGAGGATCGGGTTGCGGCCCTCGAGGGCGGCGTCGGCGCGCTCGCGGTCGCGTCAGGTCAGGCGGCGCTCTATTACGCCATCGCCAACCTGGCCGATTGCGGCGGCAACATCGTCGCCACGCCACAGCTCTACGGCACCACCCACACCCTGTTCGCCCACGTCCTTCCGCGCCAGGGAATCCAGGTCCGGTTCGCCGCCGACGACGGCGCCGCTTCCATCGGCGCCCTGATCGACGACAACACCCGTGCGGTCTTCTGCGAAAGCGTCGGCAATCCGGCCGGCAACATCTGCGACATCGGAGCGATCGCCAGGGCCGCGCACGCCCGCGGCGTTCCGCTGGTGGTGGACAATACGGTGGCGACGCCGGTGTTGCTGCGACCGTTCGAACATGGCGCCGATATCGTGGTCCATTCGTTGACAAAATTCATGGGTGGCCATGGCGCCGCCATGGGCGGCGTGATCGTCGACGGCGGCAGGTTTGACTGGAAGGCCCAGGCCAGGCGCTTCCCGATGTTCAGCGAGCCGGACGTCTCCTATCACGGCATGATCTACGCCGACCGGTTCGGCGAGGCGGCCTACATCGCCCGCGCCAGGTCGGTCTATCAGCGCACGACCGGGGCGGTGATGGCGCCGATGACCGCCTTCCTGCTGATGCTGGGGATCGAAACCGTAACCTTGCGAGTCGAGCGCCATGTGGAGAACGGACGCAAGGTCGCTGAATTCCTGCGTGACGACCCTCGCGTTGACTGGGTCGCCTATGCTGGATTCCCGGACAGCCCCTACTACGGCCTGGCCCAGCAGTACCTCGCGGGACAGGCGCCGTCTCTGCTGACCTTCGGCGTCAAGGGCGGCCTTGAGGTGGCCAAGGCCTTCTATGATCGGCTGAAACTCTTCCGCCGCCTGGTCAATATCGGCGACGCCAAGTCGCTGGCCTGCCATCCCGCCTCCACCACGCACCGGCAGATGACGCCGCAGGAACGGTTGAAGGCCGGCGTACGGCCTGAAGCCGTGCGGCTGAGCGTCGGCATCGAACATATCGACGACATCCTCGCCGATCTGGATCAGGCCCTGGACACGCCATGAGACCAATCACATTCAACGGGCTGTTTGGCTGGATCCATGAGCCGCAGGACCTGCGCGCCGATGTCGGCGTCGTCCTGGTCTCCGCCCTGGGCCGGGACGAACGCTGCGCCCACCTGCCTTACAGGCTTTACGCCGAGCGACTTGCGACGGCAGGCTTTCCTGTACTGCGCTTCGACAACCTGGGCGAGGGCGACTCCCTAAGCTTTCCAGATTGCGCGATGGATGCCCTGCCTTATTGGCTGGACGGCGTGCAGCACGCGATCGAAGCGCTCCGCGCTGAAACCAAGGTTCGACAGGTCGTTTTGGCCGGCGTGAGGATGGGGGGGACCTTTGCTGCGGTCAGCGCGGCGTACGCCGACGGGCTTGTCCTGCTGGCGCCGGTTCTCGACGCCCGCGCCTGGCTGAAACGCCTGCAGTTCGCCAGTCACGCGTTGGGTGGGAAGGGCCGCGATCAGGCCCTGGACACCGGTGGTCTGGTTCTGTCCGCGGCGACCCTGTCGAGCCTTTCAAAAATCAGCCTCGACAGCTCGCCAAGCATTCCGGTGTTCATCGCCGCCCAGAACCGGATAGTCGAGACCTACGCCGCGGACTTGATCCAGCGCGGTTCATCGGTGACCGTCACCGACTTTCCAGGGTTTGACGCGATGTTCCTCGACGCCCACAGCAATGTGGCGCCCGAAACGGTGTTTGACCGCACCTGCGGCTGGTTAGCGCAGACCTTCGGCGAACCCGGAATCGCCTATCGGCCAGGCGAAGCACAGGCGCCTGGCCCCTTGCTCTGCAAGGGCGCGTCCGAAAGGCCGGTCGAATTCGGCGGCCGCCTTCAGGGCATAATCTGCGAACCCGAACAGGCTCCTGAACCGACGGCCGTCATCTTCTGCAATACCGGCGGCGATCCGCGCTCCGGCATCGGCGGTTTCGCAACCATGGCGGCGCGACATCTGGCCAAACAGGGCGTCGCTTCCCTGCGTTTCGATTTTGCCGGTCTCGGTGACAGCCCGAGCGAAGGACCAGAGCACCGCACCCATGTCTACGAGGTCTCACGCGCCGCCGACATGGCTTCGGCGGTCGGGCTGATGGCCGCCCGCGGCGCCCAGCGGATCGCCGTCGTCGGGGTGTGCGCTGGCGCGTTCCATGCGTTCGAAAGCGCAACGGCTGATGTTCGGGTCACCGACCTGTTCGCCGTGAGTCCGGTGAAGTTGAATTGGCGCCCTGGCGACACCCTCAGCCCCGGCCGCATCGACGACGGCAAGTCCACTCAGTCCTACGTCCGGGCCCTGACCGATTCAGCGACCTGGAAGCGCCTCGTCAGTGGGCGGATCGATCTTCGCGCCATCGTACGAACCCTGGCGCTCCGCCTGCGGGAACGCAACGATGGCTGGCTCGCACGGCGAAGGCCGACATCGCCATATTCTAAACTGCGGCGTTTTTCAGCCCGCGGAGGTCGCGCCGTGTTCCTGATGGGGCTGGACGACGGCTCACCGGATCAGATGGCGATCCATTTCGGACGCGGCGCGAGCGGCTTGAAGCGATTGCCCGGAGCGACGATCCGCTTAGAGCCGAAATTGGACCACGGCTTAGCCCGCCTCGAAAGTCGCCAGATCGCCCTAACCACGTTGCTGGGCTGGCTGGGTGGCTGACATTACTGGCCCGATGGGTACCTCCATAGTTCAGTTATTTCATAAGCTTAGAGCGATTCGTCTGTGCTGGGGTTATGGGGTTCTGTGGTGCTCACTCTGTACTCCTGTGCTGGTTGGGGGATGGGAGGAAGGGGGGCGAGGTTGCGTTTATAGCGAATATCGCTCATGCTCACTCTATGGCTAGTCGTTCGTCCGCAAGCAAGTCTCCCCCCAGCGTCCCGACGCACGCTCGCGCGGCGACGTCTGCCGCTGAGCGGCAGGCTGCGGCTCGCCTCTCCGAGTTACTGCTGCAGAATATCCCCGGACCCTTGCGGGTCACGGTCGGGAGCGAGGCAGGCGAGTCAGTCGATCTGTCGCCTTCGTTGCTGAATGTGCTCGAGGTGGCGGCGAGCATCGTGGCCACAGGGGCCGACGTTACGGTTTTGGCGCGAAACGAAGAGTTCACCAGCCAGCAAGCGGCCGATTTTCTCAACATTTCCCGCCAGTACATGGTTCGGCTGCTTGAGCGCGGCGATATCGCCTCTACGAAGGTGGGTACGCATCGCCGCATTCGGGTAGCGGATCTCGCGAACTATCGGCGTCGCCGTGATGAGGGTCGCGCCGCAGCTCTGGCTGATATGGCAGATCAAGCACAGGTCGCAGGAGGCTACGACGAGCCGGCGGCGTTTGGGCCGCGGCGCCGGGCCAAGTAGATAAACGTCCGCTGTTCGCAGGTCCGCTTCCCATAAGAAGCTGGTGGCTTAGCTTTGGTCGAATTCAGATTTCCATGCCAAGCTCGACCAGCCGCTCTTCGCAGACAGTCCGCGCCAGGTTCTGCAGCACAGTCACCCGGCTACCCAGCCAAGCCAGTTCCTCGGCGGTGATCTTGTAGTGCGGGGAGTACCGGGCATCGACATAGGC